>OHGS01000002.1_pt1 | contig 162937 bp, 140 predicted proteins | sample 1567831 | NCBI WGS metagenome assembly OHGS01 (sample SAMEA3879596, study PRJEB24766) | human gut metagenome | biome: human-associated habitat; feature: feces | place: USA | collected 1985/1987
GAGGGTGGATGGAGCGAAGCGGAACTCTGTCGGAGCCTTCCGACAACTCTACGACGCCCTAATATAAAAAAGAGACCAACCCTTTTGGGTCAGCCTCACTGCACACAACCTTTTCGTATGCCTCAATGCAAACCGTTCGCTTGTGGGCGTACCTCTTGCTATGGATGCGCCTGAACAAATCCACGGTTCTGACGCCATAGCTTTCGATGACATCTGGATTACGCCTGAGAGAATTTTGATATCAGGGCTCAGGGATGCCGACAATCCGAACGCAAGACTTGTGGTCAAGATGTCACCCGGACAAGGACCAGGCATCTCAAAGGCATGGGATAAGACAGCAATAGTTGGCGACTTTGAGACTTCAGACTGGGGTGACCTGGACCTTCTTGGTGTTTACACGAAGAGTTTCGGAGTCGATGTGGTACCAGGTCAGAAGTACTTCCTCGAGCTCTACTGGATTGACGAACTTTCTGGCTACGTCTCAGAAAAGACCTATGTTTGCTTCCCTGCAACTGAGGGCGAGTCGGCTCATGGTCAGACATTCTCTCCACGTGCTCAGATTAAGTCCGACCAAGTTACCGGCGACAAATATTCTGAAGCAATATCTTGCGACTTTGAACTTGCCACGGGGTCTAAGATATCAGTCAACGAGATTGCGACAAGACATACTTCAGGCTATTCGGCCGGCGCAACCCTGAATGTTGACCCTTCTGTTGATTTGAAAAGGATCGGTTACGCAAGAACATACCAGTGGGCCCGCGGATTCGAGGATAGTGACGTCAAGTTTGGCGTATTCTGCTGCGAGGTCTCCCCTGGAGTCCATGATAGAAAGCTCCAACTTTCCGGGCGAGGCGGTCTGTTCATGGACCATTTCATGACATTCGGAACCTATATGGCAACAACGTAGCAAACAATTTAAACCTAAACTACTATGATTACTTGTACCAAAAACAACTTCGGCTGTAGTCCAATCGAATTCCAGGACTACCAGAGCGAGCGTCTATGCGTACTCAATGGAAAGTTCCTCATTGACACCAAATCCGAGGAATACAAGGCGGCGGAACGCCTTGAGATCAATCTTCCGGAAGCCTTCGCACTCAAGAAGAGTGCAGTATCAACCGCAGTTCTTATCAGTTCATCAGAGCGTAACCGTGGAACCGTACTTCGCTGCCACATCGACAAAGGAGTCCTCTGCATTGAGAAACTCCCGTACTGGGATGAAGAAGGACCTCTCACCATTATCGTGGCAGCAGCGTTCACTGTGCTTGGATGGCACGGACAATTCACTGACACTGAATACAAGGAAGCTACATTTGGTCACGGCATCTCGGCTTCCAGCAATCGTCTAGTAATTAAGGACGACTTCGTATATGCTTCGATTGTATTATCTTCCTTCCCGTCTTCGAATAGCGGATATGGTCCGTTCTCAATCAAGATTAATGAAATGCCAGAGGGCGTGGATGCTATTGTTCCAATTTGTCTCCAGTCTGGCAGTTATACTAAAGGTCAAGTCGGTTCCAGGCTCGGGCAAGCACGCATCCAGTGTGGTCATATAAGTATGAACCTGAATGAGGAAGCTTCAAACATCGGCGGTCAAGGCTCATTCTTCATCTTCTTTGCTCCGCGTCATCAGTTCAAACCTCGTGTGCCTGGCGTCGGCAAGATAACTGTGTCTACTGATGATGTTACCTGCGGCAAGAAGACTTCAATGGAGTCGCTAATGCTTGGCATTGGAGATGAACTTGGGCTCGGTCATCTTGAGTTGAAGTTCACGCAGTCTAAATCATACGAAGGAATCTCATTCTACCTCAAAAAGTACCCGAACTATGCAAAATATTCTATGGAGATGCCAGTTCTTTCTCGAGGTAGCAATTCCACTACGGGCTATATCGTTGCGCCACAGGTTGTTTCATTCTCCGAGTTTAACAAATCCATTTCACTTCACAACTTGGGACGTTCAACCACTAATGCGACAAACATTTTCGACACTTCAATAATTTCAGACATAGTTACCGTTAACTCTCTTATTTAATTCCAACAACTATGATAACATCTATCTCAACCAATTTCGGTATGAATCAGATCGCCCTCAAGTGCTACGATTCTGCTAAGATTGTAGTACTTCAAGGCTCGTTCATCATCGACACCAATAATGAAGATTACAAGAATTCAGAGCAAATGGAAATCGAGTTCCCATCCAACTTCAGCATTAGGAACAGCAAGCCAACCTCAGCCTTTATCGTCTGCCATAAGGACGACCTGCTGTGCGGTACCATTATCAAGGCACAGATTCAAGATAACAAGCTAATTATTGAAAAACTGCCAATTTACGACGGGCAAGGTACCGTCAAGATTATTCTTGCAAGCGGCTTCGTGAGTGACGCCAACGAATCACAACTTTCTCCTGTTTCGAGCAGTAAAATTACTATGTCCGCTAAAGATTATAACTACTCGGCATCTATAGCGGAGTATGCAGACTATATTCAGGATGAGTGGGGGATGCTATATGTTCTGATGTCCAGTTGGGGCTATGCACCTGGTGTAGAAAACGAATATAACATCACAGGATTGCCTTCCGACCTTTGTATCGATGTGCCCGTATTCACTATAGATTACCATAGAGAGCTTGAAGGTTCCGAATGCATCGTGGCACATATCGAGAACGGAACAATTACATTCACCGGCAACGGTCAGGAGAATCAGAAAAAGAGGTATCTAAACCGAGCCTTTATGAAGTTCTTCTTTGTCAGTGATGCTTCAGAAGCAAGTGAATAATAGCCGGAAACTCATCATCCTTCAAACGCGCAGCGGCCACTCAACTGGGTGACCGCTGTTTCGTTTGAATATCTACCTTATCTTACCGAGTGCAAGCAAATGCATCATTTGAAGAGAATCTTCCAATCAGAAAAAGTCACCTCAAAATAGCCTTGCATCGTGTATTCATCAGACTCTACAGAAAAGTCGACTATTCCATCATTGGTCTTTGAGATAGTTCTATCGTATTCATCAAAGTTGAACCTTACCACATTTCCGTCATCCAGTCTTGCTGCAAACTTAACCAAACTATGTATATCCAGAACTTCCTTTATCTCTTGGTTATCTGATGTCGGTCTACCAAAAGGAATTGTATATCCGACCTCTTCCAAAACACCGTTGGATGTTAATGAACAAAATGCTTTATATTGATCTTCGCTAAAGATAAAATATTTATATGATGACAGATCGAGAGAAGATGCTCCCTTCCATTTAAGGACATAACAATTTCTATTTGCGTCGGAGTATTTGCACATCTGCAAACTATAGCACACAGGGGAAACTAAAGCAGGCGAACCCACTCCCTTAATTGAATGGATAAAGCCTTTATTTCCTGACCATTTGTCGGTCGTAACGTTGTAACACCACCCAGTTATGTTTGACACAACACCGGATTTTGAGATGTATTTATGCACATCAAGATTGTCGGTTCTTCTTCCGATCGAAGAAATCGCCTTATTTTCTTTAGGTAAATCTGTTGTTACTGCGTTGTTTGTTTGTGGGGGTTCCGATGTCCTAATCTTAGATAGATTATTTGAAGGACAATTGAATAGAATGCTATCAACGACAAAGGGACCCGATTCTACAGCGAAAGCAACATAGGTAAACTTTGTAGAGCACGAAACTGTCCTTTTGCCGTCCATGATGGAGATGCTCGTTGACTTACTTATAGTAGGGCCTTGCTTGATTTCAATTCGTGGAGTTGTAAAAAACTCGAAAGAAAAGGTAGAAGCATTCTTTGAAATGTCCTCACCTTCTAGCTCAAAACTAATAGTAAACTCTTCATTTGCATTTACACGCTCGGGGGCATCTAAGGATTGCGCATACCCAAGATTATGAAAAAAGGTCAGGAAAATGACGCACAGTTGCAGTAGCGTCACACCATGTTTCGAAATACCAGCCATATTGCATAGAATTAATTAACGTAAAAATAAGGATTTTTTCCCACGTGACAACTTATTGGATAACATAGGCGTGTAGTAAAAGTACACAATTTACTTAAAGCATTACTTTAATATACTACGCTTATCCATTTATTATATAACATATCGAAAATATTTGTATATTTGTAACACGATAGTTCTGACTACAATAACAAACCTTACTTCAACCTAAACTTTAACTACTATGAAGTACATTCCTTCAATTGCCTTCGAGGAGATGTCAGGCTCCGCAAAAGGTGTGACTGCAGCCAAGGTGCGCGGTCGCAAGTACATCCGCAACCGCGGATACGGTGGTTCAACCAGAACCGAGTTCCAGTCTTCAGTAAAGGGCATATTCAAGCAGCTCTCAACTTCTTGGAAAGCCCTCAGCAATGCTCAAATTCTCGCATGGAACAAACTAGCGGGCACGCAGGCTGGTCATTCAGTTTTAGGCTCAAGCAGCAAAATCAGTGGTGCCAACCTCTTCATGCGGCTCAACTACTGGATTGTTTACTGCGGTGGAGAGGTCCTTCAGGCTCCTCCAACACTTGTAGGCGTAGAGGCTCCATCCGAAGCAGTCATTACCCTCACCGCAGAAAAGTTCACTTTCGCGCTTGAACAGGCTCCTGCCGCAGCAGCTGACCTTCGACTGGTCATCCAAGCATCAGCACCTCAGAGCAACGGTATTACCCGTGCCTATAGCAAGGCGGCTACCATTGGCGGAGCACGTGCGTGCAACACTGAAGAAATCAACCTCAAGGTCGATTACGAGGAGAAAAATGGCACGCCTTCCGCCGCTGCTCCTAAGGTATTCATGAAGTACTTCCTCGTGAACACCAAGACCGGAGAGAAATCAGGCGAAATGATGGCAATTGCGAAACTATAATAAGGGGTCACAAAGCACTCTTAACCTAAATCTAGCCTATGAATCGGCCCCATCCTGCAGCGATGCACGATGGGGCTTTTTAGCATAAAAGACATGACCCATGACAGCAGATTCAATCATCCAACTCATCACAGTACTGCTCGGTAGCGGAGGACTGATTACCATATTCCTTGTCAGCGAAAAGAAAACTGCAGCCATGCTAGAAAACATGGCCAAAGCCAACGAGGAATGGAAAAAAATTATCGATCGGCAGACCGAGGAAAACAAGACGCTCCGCAGCGAGTACACAAACCTCCAAGAGAAATACCATAATCAGTTTGACATCAACACGGCACTCCATCAAGAGATTGACACAAAGAATACAAAAATAGCGGTCCTATCGCTTCTGCGATGTAAAAAGCTCCGTTGCATTGACCGCGAACCTCCATACGGATCCGGCGTTGTTGACCTGTCAGACAAGTACACATCTAAAACCAAAGAACAATGAAAGGATATATCACCAAGAACTTCCAATGGGAAGAGTTCGAGATAAGCGACAGGGCCGCTGAACTCGAAATTGACAACACTATCCCAGATGACACGGTCGCAGAGAACATCCGTGCGCTCGTATTCGAGATTCTACAGCCACTCAGAGATGCATGTGGACATCCGTTAAGGGTAAACTCTGGTTACCGCTCCAAAGCTCTCAATAAGGCCGTAAAAGGCGCAGCGAACTCGCAACATACCTGGGGCGAAGCCGCAGATATCCGCGAAGACAACCCGTTCACGCTTGCTTGGCTCGTTCTTCACATCGGACTCCCCTTCGACCAGATGATACTGTATGACACGTTCATCCACCTGTCACACAAGAAATACGGTCCACAACGGGGACAGATTCTCTACGACCAATCCTACACATCCAAATTCAAAGAAAGACTATGACACAAGACAACCTTTCCAGAAAACTTTTCAGAACAGCGGTGGCTATATTACAAATAGCCGCCGCTATCCGCATCTGCACTTACAGTTGCACATCAAGCAACGGCTACACATCCATCGAATACCAAGCTGATACAATCCGAATACGCGACACAATCCGCATTCCCCACCCAGTATCCGTCACATCAAGAACAATCGACACGATGACAGTTCTTGTCCACGCAACGGACACTCTCTGGATCCACGACACGCTCTACATTAGTCTGCCAATAGAACAACGGACTTACGCCGACTCCACCTACACGGCCTGGATATCCGGCTACCGTCCCAAACTAGACAGCATTCTGATCTACCCACAAACCACTACCATCACGAACACAATGACCATAACCCACAGTTCAAGGCAGCCTCGCTTGTCCATAGGTCTACAAGCCGGCTATGGCGCAACCTTCAGCAACAATCAGTTTAAGCCAGCGCCATACGTAGGAATTGGGATAAGTTGGAATTTGATACAATTTTAAGGTAGAAGAATGTCCTGCGCGTCATCTTCATAACGTCTGAGCATTTCCCCATCCCAGATAATATCGTATATTTGCAGCGTGGGGTCAGTAGCTTGACTTCATTTGTTAACACCTGGGCGTTCTTCGTTTCGTACGGAGGGCGCCCTTTTCCGTGGTCAATTATAAGAAATGGAGCCTTTGATAAAATCTATTGAAGATTCTATCAAATTTTGTCCACGATGAAAATTTGGTGGACAATCGGTGGACAAGAATGATAACTAATTTCTTGTAAATCTCTGATTTGCAGAAGAATAACATATTCTTCCAATTCCTGCATCGGGAAGTAGAGGTTTGGGGATGGTTCGCCTTGGAGAGCGCCATGAAATTATTCCGGACGATACCCGTTAAATTTTCAGTTGAGCAAAATCACCTTCCACGCCCATATGCCTCTGATTGCGCTGGAATGAGGGTTGGCGTGGAAGGTGCGGAGAAAAGTCTGCACCTTCCACGCTTGCAGACAGGCAGCACAATGATGAGATGATGGAACTCGCACGCCAGATAAGGACGAAAAGAATGATTGACATCAGTTCCGCATATTATGGAATCACAAAAAAGGCGGCCTTGATCAAAGGAGATTTCCTGCAATACTTCGAAGAGCGATGCATGATTAACAACAGCAAATACCATGGTGTGCTCAAACACTTTTATGAATTCTGCAACGGATACTGCACGTTCGAGCAACTGTCGGCAACGATGTGCGAGCAGTTCAGGCATTACCTGCTGCATGCCGCACTGAGCAGAACCACAGGCAAGCCGCTCCGGAGGACTACGGCCGTGGCATATTATGACATCTTCCTGTATATCCTGAAGATTGCTTACAACGACAATGCAATCAGCAGCAACCTTGCCGAATGTGTTTCAGGAATCAGGGCGGAAGGTACAATAAACACACCTATGCCACCCTCCTTCACGAGAATGGCAACAGCCTGCACACTATCCAGAATCTGATGATTCATCTGCATCCGGGAACGACTGCGCAATACATCTGCAATTCCGATGCACCGGCCAGAAAGGCGGCGGACAGTCTGCATCTCCAACCGTCCAGATTAAAGAGGCTGCTAGCCATAGTCAGAAAATTCTTCAAGTAAAACAGGATTATTCCAATCAGCCGGGAGCGTGGTTACATATGGATGGAATGCTCGCTTCTGACTCTGTCAAAATCCATTTTCGTCGGTTTTTCGTAAAAAATGCAGTACATATGAATTATTTCTTTATATTGCGTAGGTATATTTGACAAAGTTTGAGAGATATTCTCTCAAAACAAAAATTCGTTAGTTTTTAATTCTACGAAAAATGGACGAAAAGCAAAAACGGCAAAGACCGATGGTCAATGCCGCTACTGTTGAGAAGTGCAAGAATCTCAAGTTCCTCGGATACTTCCTGAATGCGACGGGAGCGACTCTGGAGCTAGTGCCGGAGGTGAGGGAAGTAAGATAGTCAGTATGATGCCGTATTTTACCGTAATATCCCCTGAGGATATCGAAAGTGATAGGCTCTGGTTCCTATAAAAGTTTAGCCCCGGCAATCGCCTGGGCTAATCTTGTTTTAGGACGAATTATCGCCGTAATAATGTCTTTATAGGATTTGATACTCCTGAATTATAACACAACTCTATGTCCATCGAACTTATATTAAACACATAAAGTTCTTTGTCATGGGCAACAATAGCGCACATCTGATCTTCATCCACAAAAGAATAGATGTCGCTTCCGAACCACATTCTTTTATCACCTCGTTTCCCCGCACGATATAAGGAAGAGTTACAAAGAACATCTTCTTGGAAGGAAATTATGTGAGTTGGTATTAAGACTTTCTCGCCAGGCTTTTGGGAATCAAAATCATGAATACCCATATCCTTTAGATATGTCTTAATTGGTTTGCTTGCGTCGAAAATACCATGATCAAGGATATTTGCCGTCAAACAAACTGTTGTGTATTCTATTCCGTGTGAATTAAGAAAGTCAACATTAAGGCTTTCAAGATCGGTAAGTTCCCTCATTCTGTTAATTGATTTTGCTTAAAATTTCATTTGCAATAGCTCTGGCCATAAGTGGTGGTACCGCATTGCCAACTAATGTGTATTGTGGGATGTCAACCTTTCTCAAGTCGCCGCCTGTGGTGCGCTTGCCCTGAAACACAAAGGAATCGTCAAATGATTGGAGTCTGGCCATTTCTCTAACGGTTAAGGCGCGAGGTCTAGAATAATGTATAAAGTCATCCGGCATAGTAACTACAGTTGGAGATTGCCCATCTTTATCAAGTAGCGAATAATTTTGCTTATCGGAGGCCAGTTTTAATTCTTCAAGCCTTTTCTTACACTCATCAGTATATCCTCCAAATTCAATTATTATCGAAAGGCGATTACGAACTCTTTCACTTTGATCACTTGTCTGATGATTATACAGATGTGCATCATGTATCGCTTGCCCTGTTCCAATTTGGTCTTCACTCTTTACATAAAATGATGGACCTACATCAAATCTATGCGAGAGCCTTCCATTTCGAGACCACTCTTCGTATGTCTTGCCCTCTCCGTGTTTGGAAATGGAACCTTCAACACTCCTGACCTTCAGTCTTTGTGCATCTTCCTCGCTTCGTTCAACCTTATCGTACTCATACCTTGTTTCTCCATTGTTTATGAAATCCAAGTCCGAGATTGCCTCATAGACAGTAACTTTTTCTGCATTTGTAACGGTAGCAGGAATATCTGTTATCATTTGCTGGTCTTTTCTGCAGCCAATAAACAATACACGATCTCTGCTTTGTGGTACACCATAGTTCGAAGAATTAACCTTAATGTAGTTGTCTATCTTGTAAAGTCTTAGATTCTCCACTAACTCTTCAAACTGTTCTACACTATTGTCTTTCTCTGCATATCTATAGATGATTGTAAAACACTCGTCCATTGTGAGAGAGTACATACTGATCATCGCTTTAAGCTCATCAACCTCAGTTCTATGCTCGGAGAATACAGTTTGCTGGTCAAGGGCAGTAAGTATCGTTTCAATGATAGTATCATCATCCAAAAATGAGACAAACTCATTCATGGGAGCAAAAAATGCATCTTTATTAAACCCTGCCGCAGTTTTCTCGTCCATCACAAGCTTGAGTATTTTGTCCCTCTGCTCTTTGTGCTTAAGAAAATTGAGTCCATGTCTCACAGTATTAATATCCTTATCAGACTTGCTTGTCTTTAATCGCATTTGTTTAGTAATACTCTTGAATTGAGCATCAATCTCCGCAAAATACTTTTTCTCGAACTGAGAGCAGTCCGACCCGCTTAGCTCCATACCAATTTTACTCATAATGCAGCTTCGCACAAACGGCGATGCTACCTTATCCAAAAGAATGGAAACATACTGAAGCATATTCGGAACTTCTGAATCGTCAATGATCGATCGTATTTCATTCAATACTTCATCTTTAAATCGGCCTTCATCCTTCGTGAGGATTCCGGCTACGTTCTCCATGACAAAGTATTTGGGGCGCAATCTTCGAATGACTTTGAGATAGTGAAGAAATAGGTTATCTCTTTTGTCAAACTTCTTTCTACTTCCAGCCAAGCTAAACGATTGACAGCTTGGGCCACCTGTAACAACGTCAATTTCTCGATCGCCAATCTTTTCTTCCAGATTATCGAGGAAATTATCAGCCATGATATCTGCTGTTAGAAACTTTGTGTCGAGGTTTAGTTGCTCGTTATATCTCACCCTGTGGGTTAATTCACAATTGGGATTAATATCACTTGCGGCAACAAAATCAAAATACTTATTGTGATTACATGCCTGCAAAAAGCCTTCGCTAATACCACCAGCGCCAGCAAACAAATCAACGAAAGTGATTGCTTCCTTACCTCTTTTGAAATCGTCTCTTTCCCCCATATCTATTTCCTCTTCTTTTTATGGTTACGTTTCTTTGATTTAGCCTTACTTTTGGCTGGGGCGGCTGACGGGGAGGATTCTACGCCAGATGCAGCTGCGTCAGCGGCCGCTTTGTCTCGGAGTTTCTTCTCTTTCTTTCTGTCCCCAACGCTCTTGATGTACTCTCTGTTATCATTCAGGAAGTTGTAAACATCTTCTTTTGACAGGGAACTTAATTCAATAACACCACCGAGCTTATTAATGAGCTGAATGCATTTATCTGTCCTGTACTCAAAATACTTCTCAAATACAGTGTCGCCACCTTCCTCTTTCTTTCTCAGTTCATCCATATAGAAATCAAGCATGCCTTGAACGATGGGAGGATTACTGATCACATAAGTAGCAGCAGCAATACCTCTATCCCTTAATTTCTGGATTGAGAAAATGAACTCTGTATACTTATAGTCGAGCGTCTGATCTTCGTTCTCAATAACGGTACACTTGACAGACCAGAATAGCCCTTCCAGCCAATTTCTTATACGTCCTTGACCGTAAAACCAGTGTTCCTGAATATAAGAAGCAGGACAATCAGACTGTGATATTTTGGACCATCTCTTCCTCATATAATCCTTAAGAACTACATGAGAGAGGTACTGCCAGAAATGGCCTTGAGCTGCCTGAAGTGGTGACAGCTGGTCCTTGTACGCTTCATACAAGATTTTTGCAGCATGGAAATCATCAGTAGCCCTATTCGTATCAGCATAGTTCATCATCTCTGACAAATCAGGCTGCTCGAAATCCAGTTCCCTAACTTCACCATTTGATTCTGTCTCCCAATCAAAGCCAGCATCATTATATTTTGCTAGATTCGAGGCAACATTTGCCTCAAGAAACTCACTGTATTTTGGTGTAAAAATTTTCTGCCTCATACATCTAACTTATTTGATCTATGATTTTCTGTGCATCGTCTATTGCATTCAACTGTGGATTGTCAAGTAGATTTTCCACAATTGTATAGATATCCTTAAGGTCTAATTCAAGGGACTCGTCATCATTGTTAATAACACCATTCTCTTGACACTCTTTCACATACTGCTTGAGGTAAAATACCCAGTCTTTGGTTTCATCGACTTCCTCGCGAAGGCTATATATACCCTCAACCAGAGCATTAAATACCAATGATGACTCAATTACTCCAGGACACAGATCTTCGACATTATTATACCTCTGCGCATATCCTTGAGGAATCTTGATAATAATCCTCTTCATATTGAGAACATTCTCAACCCTGCTTACATCAGTTGGCATAATTCTAACAATCTTACTAAGGTCGGAGGTGTTATTCCTCTGCTGAAGAGGAATTGCGAACTCGTCAAGATATGCAACGACCGCACCTTTAGGATAGTCAACTGATCCTTCGTATATTTCATCAACTTCGAGGTAATCGCACCCACTAATATCAGTTGTTGCAACTACCACCACCTTGATGGACACTCGATTAAACACCTTATCATACGGTATGCAAATCACAAATTGTCCCGTCTGGAACTCTTCATGCTTCAAATAATAAGTCTGAGGACATTCAACAATATACTTGTACTCAGCCTTACCTTCATCGATAAGACGATCAACGCCACTGTTATGAGCTAATACCTCATATTTCACATCAAGGGTATTGGTCTCGTTATTTGAAACCAGTTCTCTTTTTCCAGGTACAGGTCTATCACCGATAAATGAATCGTGGATACCCCATATTGGATACGGATATGTTGCGGACTCTCTAATTTCCATATGCCTCAATTATCAGTGAGTAATTCTTAATACTTTCTACAGGGGTAAATTTAATAACATTGTTCTGTCCCTGCTTGAGATCGAAGCCGGTGATTTCGTTGTTATTATCTCCTACAATCCTACATCCTTCTGAGACTCGTTTCAGCTCCAAAGGCATTTTGCCGGATACTCCTTGCACATTTAATGCTATACGGCAACCCTCATAGTCCTGAGGAACCTTTATTACGAGTTTGCAAGCAAATTCTCCATCGTGTAACGGAACTAAAAACCTACTACTGCCATCAAGTTTTATTGCTTTCATGTGTTTGCCTTTTGGTGTATCTTTAGACTCGGTTCCTTCAACTTCACCCTCACCTTCTACAGCAGGAATCGTTGGAGGTGTTGGTGTAGGTGGTTCAGGGTTCGGTCCCGGTTCTGGACCTGGTCCTGATTTAGGCTCACCCCCTGATTCGGCGGGAGGGATAGGTGTAGTAGGCGTTCCTTTTGCCTTTTTCTTCTTTTTGCCACCTTTCTTGGTCTCGAGAATGGTAATAGGTGTCTCTCCAGTCTTTGTGTTTTTTACGCCTTCCGTAACATTTGTTGTAGGCCATATATTATCTTCTTCGGTATCCGATGTTCTATTTGAGGTAGATCCCAAACGATGCCTCTTCAGCGATGCGATAATTCTCTCCTTGTCTTTTTCTTCAGGGAAAACCTTTGCCTCACATGCTGCAACGAATGCCTTTATCGAATCCAGAGTTTTCTTTGCGGTATCCTTCTCTATTTTATTAATATCTCTAAGTTCTGCAAGATCCCACTTATCGTGGGTAACATTCTCGGTCTTTCTCAGATATTTGCTTCCTACTCCATCACAGACGCAAATTGCATAGTATCCCTTATTATTGCGTCCCCTTTTTACCTCAATGACCATTGCGTTATCTCTCATGTAGACTACGCTGTCTCTTGATCCTGCTTCTTTAATGGAATCACTCTTCCACATTATTAAACGAGCCTTGCCAAGAAGCGGAAATTGCCCAGGAAAATCAGTTTCAGCCTCCAAGGTAATATGATCGTCATCCTCACCGTTTTTTGCCAGAACCTCAGCATAGTAAGGCCTCGGATTAAACTCTAACCATGGCGTATTGGTTCGTTTTGAATCATACTCACCGTACTCCCCATCAGGATAAAGCTCAATGAGCTTGTCATACAGGTTGTTTTTGTCAATATGGTCTCCCTCGACAGTAACGGTAAGCTGCCCCTCTGCAATTGCCTTAAAGAAACTGCGAAGTATCTCACGCTTCATGGTGATGATATCGTCCTCGTTTTTCTCTATTCCGAGAACATATGCATCCGTACCTGGCTTTTCTCTCATGAATGCTTCTGGGATTTCATTGTCGAAGTTAGGTGCTTCTCCGTCATGACTATCATAGAAAGCCGTAGATTCATAATTGGTAGACACTCCATATCCATCAACAAGTTTGTGGTCGCAAAGCTTGATGACGCCTTCTCCATACTTATTGCCGTCTTCATCCATTGTTGAATAATAGACAGCATTAATCCCAGAATTTACGAATCCGACCGTCTTGCCAAGTCCATGGCTTCCACCGGCGTTTTCGGTGTCTTTATAACTTGCGCTTGACTCCCTTACACACGCCTTGAAGGCGCATGGTGTATCGTCGTCATCAACGTAAGACATACCCGTTGTGTTATAATCAGCAACCTTAAGATATCCCATTGTTGAGTCAAGGCGAGAGTCCATATATTCGATCTTGTTCTCATATGGATTCTTACTGTTTTCATAAGCCTTGCAGTGGTCGCTACATGCAACCATTCTTTCTCTGAGGGAAAGAATAAGCTCAGGATACTCCCGACATATGAGTTCCCCATATGTAAACGACACCTCCACAGGGACATCAGGATTATTCTTTGAGTGCGCGTCCAATGAATTCTGGATATACTCCCTAACGAGACATCTAACCTTATTCTGGACGAAAGGTGCAAAAGAAGAATCTTCCCTACTTTGACCCATAGAGGCTTTGCGCCTGTCAAGGAAGTTCCATTTAGAACCAAGATCTTTACTGCTCATACAAATTACTTATTGAAAGTGAAGCCACCCTTGCTGTTCTGCTTGGTGAGTTCGTTAAGGTAAACATTCTTAGCGTCTTTAACTGCTTTGTTGATTTCCGCGAACATCTGCTCAACATCATCGGCATCATACTCATAATTATTCCTGTTTGCACAGTTTTGGAGGAGAGTTAAATAATTGAGAATCTTTGACACTCTTGTAGATGCGACCTTTGTAAATCGAGATCTTTTTGTAGAATCAGCCATTTTACCTATGATTAATATATTATACTTATCTATGTTTTGTAATACCTCCATAGTATCACAATGCAAATATACAGAGTTTATGTTAAATATCAATAGATTCTCATAAATATTCATCAGATATTTCTATATTTACCATATATAGTAAATATGGCGCAATTATAAATTTAAGACTCCCATAGATATTAGCTTGTATTTGCATTTCTGAATTTTATATGGCTATAATATACATTGGCAACGGCTTTGACCTTGACCATAAAAACAAATCAAGTTATACCGCGTAATACGCAACACGCAAGTCCCCCATTTTATTTGCTTAAGGATTCCATAGCTCGATTCTCCTGATTTTCGTTTATAAAGATTGTTTATCTGTTTTCCATCCGCTAGCTTGCTCCGGAGAGTTTGACAACTTCGCATCTGTAGGCATCTTTCCGGAGGAGGAACGTAATAAATCCTGTGTAGTCCTTGTCATAATCGGCATAGCCGATAATAGAACTTGCGACGATGCTCTACAATCTTGCAATTAAGTTCCTTATCCGAGAGTGCAGTCTTTTCAAATTCATTGTCCATCAGTCTCTCCAGTTCGTATAGGTGGCGGGGCATTCTGAGACTTCTTGGCTCCGGCTTCTGGAACTCTTTATTCAGCAGGAATGCTTTCTCCACAATTGTCCCTGGACGGTAATACTGCCGATACCGTACATTCAGACTCCCCATCATCAGGGAAATGAGCATTTATGATTGAACTGATGCTCCGCAGCTCAAATGGTTCATCCATTGAAAGGCAAATGAGTTCAATCTTGACTCTCGAAGGCACATATGGAGAAGTGCAAGATGATACGGAAGAATAGTTAACATAAATCACCGTTGGGCCCGCATCTGACGAGACTGGATTTCCAGTTTCATCAACAATCCCAGGTTTCACTTCATATCCTGAGAGGCCCAGTACCTTCAGCTGTGCATCTAGATCTCCGGCAAGATTAGCCACGATGAACTTGCGGCTCTTTTTGCGAAGATTCTTTAGTTGTGTATTATTATCAATTTTTGCGACAAAAGACGGCTTATAAACACATCATTTCCAGCCTTCGCAAAGTCCGACACAAAGAACAAGGCCCTGCCTCGCTCTGTTGTATCTGCTGCTCTATGTCATCAACAATACGCATCGTTTCCAAGTAGAAGATTTTTGCAAAAATTTCTACCTGCAAATAAAAAACTAGTATTTACGCAACAATACTTCGGCAAAAATTTACCGCACTAAAAGTTAAACATTGGAAGCTGGATGACCGGTTCCTTTATATAAAAGTTCATTGAAATACTGTCAATAACAGTCGCTTGGCAAGCTGATGAAAGGTGCGAAAAGACCCCGAAAAAAACGTCTAAAATATTGATAATTAAACAATAAAAGTATCGCATAAGACGCTGATTATTAGTAACTTAAAGTATTCAACCCCTTCAAGCTATGAGTTTATCAAACCTACTTATGCAATACCAATCTGAGTGCCTTGAGGCTCTCAAATCAGCAGCAAAGATAAACAAACCTTTTGAGAAAGTGTTCATGGATACGCTTAAACTCTTCATGGCGATCCCCGGCAAGGTCAATTTCCTTCAGATGGGCAGATACGGCGAGTTCTCTGAACAGACCTACCGCAATAACTTTGAGAACGAGACCTTCGACTGGTTCGCTTTCAACGGGCACCTTATCAGAAAGACTCTGACGGGAAAGTTTCTGGCCATCGCAGTCGATCCCAGTTTTCTTCCCAAGTCAGGCAATAAGACACCTTGGATAGGACGCTTCTGGTCCGGAGTTGCGGGCGAGATGAAGCGCGGTCAGGAAATCTTCGGCGTCGGTGTCATTGATGTGGAAAACCACGATTGTATACCACTGAGTGCTGTTCTGACCCCTGACACCAAATCTCTGGAGGAGATGTATTACAATCTCGTTGAGTGGTACTGTCAGAACCTGATTGTCCTCAAGGAAAAACTCCAGAAGATATCACGCCTGATAGTAGCCGACGCATTCTTCTCAAAAGAGACGTTCGTCAATCCTCTGTTCAAGGAAGGCTTCCACGTGATAAGCAGGCTCCGCAACGATGCGGTTCTGTTCTATCCGACACTTCAGGAGCCAACCGGAAAGAGAGGTCATCCAAAGTGGTATGATGGAAAGGTTGACTTCTCCAGTCTCGACATCTCCAGATGCGAGGAGGCAGAGGTGGACAAAGGCCGCCTGTTCGGACTGAAAACTTATTCCAAGTCGCTCAAGCGCTTCATTAAGGTCGCCGTATGGTATCCTAATGAAGAGGACAGGACTAAGTGGCAAATTTACTTCAGCTCTGCAACCAGACCCACAAGTTATTGACAAACTTTTCAAAGAACTGGCTTTATTTACTGCCAGGGCCGCTTAGGACCTGAAAAAATTAACGAATTATTGTTATTATTCAACAGGGTGTTTTCCGTTGAAAATGAACACCCCGTTAGACATCCCCATTTGATAAACCACCTAGATCAACTTTGTATTCTATCGGCGCCGCCGCACCTTTATCCAAGAACATCACCATATCGACCGGCACATAAGTAATTCGACCACCAACTGATAGATTGTCATTGTTCAACACCAGTGCTTCCTGGATATCATACTCATCGCAATCCATAATGTTGGAGAGGGCTCGATGGTAAATATAATCCTTCCCGGACTTGACCTCAATGGGAAGAATCCTGCCCCACTGCTCTATGACGAAGTCCAGCTCTCCCCCTCTTCTTGCTGTTGTAGTAATAGGGCTCCAGACCGTGTGCGACAAGTTCCTCCGCCACAATATTCTCATAGCTAGAACCGAAGTTGATGTCCTTATCGCCCTTGATAATCCGCATCTGGATGCCGTTGGCATATTGGGCTACCAGTAGACCAATGTCGCTGAGGAAGAGCTTGAGAAGGTTGCGGGCGCGAGACAGCAGCAGAGGGACCTTGGGCTCCTCTACACTATACACTAGTATGGCAACACCAGCATGCTTCAGCCAGAGGAAGCTGTTCTCATAGCGTTCATACTTAGCATTCTCGTTGAGGCGCTTGAGGATAAAACGCTTGTTCTTTTCTTTAAGTTCCGGCGGAATCAGGTGGAATATCTCCTCGACATACAATTTATTATCCGGATCGTACTTGGCTATATCATTCTTATAAAGTTGAATAATCTCTTGCTGTACCGCCAACACATCCCGCAAGTTATTACTTTCAAGATACTTGCTGACCGCTGCCGGCATACCCCCCCCTACAATCAGGTAGAGCCGGAACAGCTCCATCATCTTGTTATGGATGAATCCATCGACCGGAATCCTTTTCGTCCAGGCATCTTTTAGCGTGGAACTAACATTTTCATTGATTCCCACACAAGTAATGAACTCTTCGAAATCCAACGGAAACATCTCCTTCACGCCCATATAGCCAACAAGGACTGAACGGATATCTTTCAATTCCTCACCGAGCAGAGAGCCACTCAAAATATAGCGATATGAGCCTTCATCCACCAGAAACTTGATGGCGGTCACAATATTCGGACACTCCTGAACCTCGTAAAAGAATATCAGCGTGTCCCCTTTTATCATTGGCACATTCGTGATGGTCGACAAACGCATCAGCATGTCGGCGCTTCCCTTAGCATCTCCTTGAACAATCCAACGACATCGGGATTCTCGATGAAGTTGATCTCGATGAAACTCTTGAAAGTCTTGCCGAACTCGCGGATGGAATAGGTCTTTACGACTTGACGTGCACCCGTTATCAGCAATGCATTAGAAGATTTTTGGTAATAATCTTTTAAATAGCGGTCTATCTTTCTATTAAGCATAACACATCTTTTTTCCAACGCAATTCATGGACAAATTTCCACTTTTCCAAAAAACAAGGAGCCCCCCAGAAGCGCCGATAGTTTCGTGAAAGGCATCGACTTCTGCATTTCCGTCCTGGATGCCAATAGATAGTATTCCAAAGATTACAAGACTATTTGCTCATTAGTGAAATTATCGGTTTTTTTGCAAAAATTACCGAGTAAAAATTCTCTTATGGCAAAGGAAAACAAGATCATAAACATCATCAAATCGCGGATTCAGATGGCTGAGAACGGGACTCTATTCTTCAATAACAGCTTCTCGGAGTTTGATGATGAATACGTGGGCCAAATCCTATCGGACTTGGCTAAGGATGGTATCATACATCATAATACTTCCAGGGGCGTATATCTCAAAACAGAGGAAACCCGTTTTGGCCTGGTGTTAACGGTAACAGCGAGAGCAGCGTTTTCGGCAAGTAGATGTGCAGCATTTTTCGCAACTGGATATTCAGCCGGAATCGCTGGCCGACTATCCGCCGGAGTATCCATTAATCGACAAAATTGCCATAATAGCCGCCTCTTATCCGACAAAATTGCTCATTCAGGGCATTTCACGAGATTATTATTGTAAAAAATTTCAATTTTGAGAATGCAACTCGACAGTCTTTGAGGTGAATATGACGTAAGCACCAACACGACGAGCATCTTTCTTGACGGCATCACATAATATGCATATATTTGCATTGCCCATCTCCGTTCAGGTGACGAACGCCGGAAATGAATGCCAGCCAGAAGCTCTGCCACGGAAAAGTGAATGCAATATAATACTGATAACATGAACAATAATCCGAATAATGACTCTCCTAAAAGAAGGCGCCGAGTAATCAAAAGTAGGAGTTTAAGTTCAAAGAGCTACACTTTGCTACATCATCGCCACATGCTATTACTGACGTATTTCATCGTAAATTATTGTTATTCAACGCCGCTACTCACCGATACATCCTTTTACGCAATTTTGACCAAGAAAAGATGTTGTTAAAGTTTCGTGTGAGGTTCTTTGTACTTTGCCGGTAATTTCGGCAAGGTTGTAGAGAACGAGGCGGAGGTCTAAACAGGAAAAAGTTGCGATTACAGAGTCATTCAAAACATAAAACATCCGATTTTTGATGCACAAAGCAAAATAAATGGAAAAACCTTTGGTCATATCAGATTATTTTAATACTTTTGCTTCGTTTTAATGGTGTATTAAAATGATGCAAAATGGTTAAAAAGGAAGATATTGTCATATTGGGAAGACCCTTACAGCTGCAAGAACGTAGCAAAGCGCAGATGAATGGTGTCACCATCGGGGACTCTCTTGCATACAAGTTCTACGATGGCGAGTTCCATGGAATGTCCCTACTTTTCGCAGAACCAAAAGGCAAGATTGCTTCACCACGCAGTCTGTCTGTCACAGCCAGCAATCTTACTTCGCTGTTACAACGTCCCACGGTATTCTTGCTGCCGACATGTCCTGCCTATGAACGGCAAAGGCTTATCGACAAGGATGTTTATTTCATCGCATCCGACAAATATGTTCACCTGCCGATGCTGCTTGCTAATGAGCGTATTCGCAAGACCAAACAGGCAAAGGCTCTGACACCAGTAGCCCAATACCTTCTGCTCTACCATTTGCAGATAGAAAGTATCGAAGGACTGGCAGCACGAGACATAGAAGACAAAATGCCTTATTCTTATGCAAGCATTACGCTTGGCATTACATGCCTTGAAGACCTGGGACTGTGCCAGAAGGTAGCCGATGGCTCAAAGCGGAAAGTCATCCACTTCGATAAGACGGGGAAGGATCTGTGGGAACAGGCTCAATCCGTCCTCATCAATCCTGTTGAAGAACGCATCTACTGTGATGACCTGCTTTCAGATGAACACTACCCTGCATGTGGCATCAATGCCCTGGCACATTATACATGGCTCAACCCTGACCCGGAAAGGATCATTATGATGACCGTCAAACAACTCCGTGACTGTAGGAGTTCTAGAACCTTGGTGCGTCCAAATGAGTTCGACGGCAACATCATGATTGAGGCATGGAAATACCCGCCTGTCACCAAGATTGGTACGAAAACCGAATGGGTGGACAGGCTATCATTGGCCGTTTCACTCCGTGAGGATGCAGACCCACGAGTGGAAGGCGAAGTCGAACGTTTAATTAATGATATAGAATGGAAGGATTAGCGAAATTCCGCGAAGCATTTGAAGCTTACTCAGAGAACTACGTTATCATCGGTGGTACGGCTTGTGACATCGCTATGACCGGGACAGCAGTACGTCCTCGTGCAACCCACGACATTGATATGATTGTCATTGTCGAAAAGGTGACCGCAGACTTTGCCGAACACTTCTGGCAGTTCGTGCGTGAAGGCGGTTATCGCCCTGAAAAGCGCAAGCAGTCTGAAGGGGAAGCTCCTAAGTACGAACTATACCGCTTCGTCAATGGCAAACCTGACTATCCCGAAATGATTGAACTGCTGTCACGGCATCCAGACATTCTCGGCGAACCGAAGGGACTGACAATTGAGCCGTTGCCTGTGGACGAGGAAACGTCAAGCCTGAGTGCCATCATCATGGATGATGATTTCTATCACTTCACCATCGACCACAGCAAACTGACAAACGGGCTTCGTCATGCTGACTCAGCTGCCCTCATTGCCCTGAAGTCACGTGCCTACCTCAATCTTTTGCAGGACAAGGCTAATGGCAAGCATGTCAACAGCAAGGACATCAAGAAGCATCGTTCTGACGTGCTGAAGAACGTGGTCATCATGGAAGACAGTCAGATTACGGCTCCAGAGCCAATCGTAGCTTGCATAAAAGAATTTGTCACCTCAATCAGAAATGAATGGGATGCCCTCTCAGAGCCTCTTGCACAGGCTCTTGACCAGGATCCTTCGTTCATCGAGGCTCTGCTTGAACAATTAGATGAATTATTTGCCATAGAACAGTCATGAAGATACAGTATGCGTCTGATCTCCATCTGGAGTTTGCCGACAACTGGCGATACCTGAAGGATAATCCCCTGCAAGTGACAGGGGACATTCTCGTTCTGGCTGGCGACATCGGCTACTTGGGGGATGACAACTATACCAAACATCCCTTCTGGGACTGGGCATCGGAGAACTATCAGCAGGTAATAGCCTGTATGGGCAACCATGAGTTCTACAAGTTCTACGACATCGCTAAGCTGAACGATGGCTATTGCCTTGAAATACGTTCTAATGTCCACAGCTATTATAATGCCGTGGTGCATATAGGCGACATAGACTTCATCATAACCACATTGTGGGCCAGGATTCCACTGAAGGAGGCATATTATACGGAACAAGTGGTAAGCGACTTCCGGCGCATCATCTTCAATGGCAATATTCTCACCTTTGCTGATTTCAACAGGGAACATGAAAGGTGTCTGACTTTCCTGAAGAACGCTGTATCAAGCAGCATGGCCAGAAGAAAGATTGTCGTAACCCATCATGTCCCATCCTTCCAGATGCAATGCCCCAAGTTTGCCGAAAGCCAAGCTAACGGAGCTTTCACGGTTGAACTTGAAGACTTCATCAAGGATAGTGGGATCGATTACTGGCTATATGGCCACTCCCACTACAACGTGGATGTCGAGATAGGCAGTACCAAGTGTGTGTCAAATCAGTTTGGGTATGTATTTCATGGAGAGCATGAGTCATTCGAGCCAGGTAAATATATTGAAGCATAACACCCCATGAAATTCTCCATGATATGTTTACCCAGTTCTCTGAAATATCTTCTCGATTCATCAAAGCGGACAAGGCAAAGGGTGTAAAACGCTTACTTTATTCGCCAGTTTTTGGCCTACTTGGAGCACACTTCACCTTAATAAAGGTTAATTACGTTAAAAATGCGATTTTTGAAAATTATTTTGAGCAGTTTTCGCACTTTTCCACCCTTTAATACCTAACTATCTGATAATCAACGATGTTTATTTCCTGCATAGAAAAATTATCTCGAACAACGTACATCCTTCTCTGCAAATTAGATATTAATCTTCATTGGCTGAACCATAATACTCCGCGGCAAATAAAACGCATCTCACGCATTGACGAAGACTTCTTATAAACTACTCATAACAATAAATATCACGAAGAGAATACAGAAGATTATACAACATATGGCTATCACTACCCTCTGATGCTTATCGTCTCCGGCAACCCTATTTTGCGATATATTAAGCGCATCCTCCGCTTTTTGACGATTGATAAACTCATCAACGGGTTCATCCTTCTCGCAACTGATCCAGATGGTCTGGGGTGTTTTCGAGTCTACATCCCAAAAGTTTATAGATACATATTGAATCGGTACTCGCTTGGACCTCGCCTCAATACTGGACAGTCCGCCTAAAATCGCACCACGCGTCCCCATAAGCATTCCTCCCGGCAGGACACGCCCAAGATTGGATTTATATTCTTGTCTCAGCTCTGAGGATGATTCCTTGACAATGCTGATTATCTGTGAATTATGAATATCATAAGTCACATCATCAACAGCAATCCTCAGTCCATGAGTATGAAGTATAACAATAGCTTTTCCGGTAGGAAGAATACCATCAAGCGTACTCCACTCTTCATCGAAGAATCCGTCAAAAAAGGAATCGAGATTACAATCAATTATCTCCCGCCCGATTCTAAGGTCATCTGGAAACTTTGGACAATTTATTTGATCCATAAAATATGTATCTAACTGATTATATTTAAGCAAAAGTACGAAATTTCTTGCACATTGTTTTTCGCTTAATATATTGAACTTGTCGTTTAATGTTTTCTTTCTTGACGACATCACATAATATTCATATATTTGCATTGAACATCTCTATTCTAATGGTATTTTTCCACATGAATCATTTATAATAATTTATGTATGAGAACTTTTGAACCTAAGCCGTGGGTATTACCACAGCCTGTGCTGATTATCGGCACCTATAATAAAGAGGGAGTTGCCAATGCAATGAACGCCGCCTGGGCAGGACAGTGGGACGCGAATGAGATTATGATCTCGATGGGAAAGCATGCCACCACAGAAAACCTGAAGATTGACGGCGAGTTTACCGTTGCCTTCGCGACCAGGAAAACCATGGTGGCCGCTGATTTCGTAGGCATCGTTTCCGCCAAGAACGACCCGAGGAAAATGAAGAAGACGGGATGGAACATCGAGAAGGCGACGAAGGTCAATGCTCCTGTGTTCACCGATTTTCCGATGACCCTTGAGTGCCGCATCAAGGAGAAGTTCAATGAAAGCGAAACAGGTTATTATCTCGTCGCCGAAATCGTCAATATCCTTGTAGATGAAAAGTATCTGGCAGAAGACGGAAATCCAGACATGGAGAAAATGGAGTTAGTCGTCTTCGACCCTATTCATCATGGTTATATCCAGTTGGGCGAGAAAGTCGGTAACGCTTTCTCCGACGGCAAGGCATTGAAATAATCGATAGACATTGAACCATGCCGGACCGCATGACACCCGAACAACGCCACGATTGCATGGCCAGAATACACTCGGAAGACACACGCCCCGAACAGGCGGTCAGGCGTGAATTGTGGCACCGGGGATACAGGTTCCGCAAATGCGTCCGCACATTGCCCGGGACTCCGGACATCGTCCTGCCCAAATACCGCACCTGCATCTTCGTGAACGGCTGCTTCTGGCATGGACACAAGGGCTGCAGCAAATTCGTCATGCCGAAAACGCGGACCGAATTCTGGGTGAATAAGATTGCACGGAATCAGGAGCGGGACCTCGTCAATATCCAGCGCCTCGAATCCATCGGCTGGAGCGCAATCACAGTCTGGGAATGCGAACTCAGCAAATCCGGCATTGAAAATACAATGGAAAAGATTGAGTCAATGCTAGAGGAAAACAGGACAAAATGGGAGGCATATCAGGCGCATCGCAGAGAAAGCCGCAAATTCGCCATTGAGCAGGCCCGAAGACGACGCGAGGTCAATGCTATCATTGAAGCGGAACTCAAAGAACGGTTCAGCATCCCCGAAAGGATAAGACGCCTCTCCCGCATTGACGAAGACCTCTTATAAACTCATAAAAATAATTACCATAAAGAGAACACAGAAGATTATGAAACATATGGCTATCACTAATCTCTAATGTTTATCGTCTTCAGCAACTCTATTTTGTGATATGTTAAGAGCATTCTCCTCTTTTTGGCGATTACTAAGTAACATTCAAAAAATAACCTGCATCATCTAAGGGAATCTTTTCGGTCTATATCTCTTTTCTCATCAGTCGTGTACGTCCAGTACACTCCTTCTTCGAAAAGAAATCTATCCTCGAAAATCTTCTCCTAATCTGAAGCAGGTTATTTTTTTCACGTTACTAAATTCATCAATGGGTTGATCCATCTCGCAACTGATCAAGATTGTTTGGGGTCACAAGAGCCTCTCCAGTAGGAAGAATACCATCGAGTGTACTCCACCCTTTACTGAAGAATCCCCAAAAATGCGAAATCGAGGTGCAAATTAGTTATCTCACGCCCGATTCTAAGGTCAGATGGAAACTTTGGACAATCTATTTGAGCCATGATATGTATTGAACTGATTATAGGGCACTCACGAGCCGCTATGGCCTGATCCCGATCAATTCAGGCCATACTGACTCAAAAACTATACAAACAGGCTCCTACAGCGAGATAAGGGCATGGCGCGGCGCGGTATCGTGACGGCTGCCTATGTTGAAGGAAATGCCGAAATTCAGACCGAGATGAAGCTGGCCGTATGGATACGGAATGCCTTCTGCGGTAGCTTTAGCGTACTTGAATCCGATGGCATCGGCGCCCAGGAACATGTTGAATCCTGCCGCGTGGAAGCCCAGAGCGGCGCCCATTGTGGAGCCGTAGGACGAAATGGCGTAGTTCGTAGCGAAACTGAACCAGTCGCATGGTTTCAGGTTGGCATAAAAACGGCCTTCAGACCAGGTAAAAGGCCCACTGAAACGGGTCGAACTGAGAAAGCCTGCCGTGAGCCCCTTGTAGAAAGGCATCACATATTCAGCACCGAAATTCAGTGTCATTGTAAGCATCTTGAACTTACTGGCATCCTTGGCTGTCCTGTAGAATTTCGCAAGGTCCTGGAAATCATCGCCGAGAGCCTTGAACTGTTCTGAAAGCGAATTCTCCTTGCCCTCGCCTTCATTGAACGAAACATCGTCGAAACCCTCGAACGACCAGCTGTCTTTCCTGGTCTTCGCCTCCGTTACGCTGTTCCACAAGATACCGCCAAGGTCATTCACTGCAAGGGAAAGCCTCAGACCGGGAATCAGCTCCAGTTCAGCACCAAGGTCAATGGCAGCACCATAACCTCCTATTACTGAACCGATATTTGAGCCGTTGACTTCCTTGAAATCGAACTCGTCCAAAAGATCCACATCCTCAGGAGAATCGACGTCGGCGCCTGTCTCCCCCTTTGTCTTCACGTCAAGAAGGCCGCAAGCTGCTGTCAATGTTCCGCTGGAAGTGACGCTCCACCTGTCCTCGGTCATCTGGACATGCATCTTGTCAATACGGGCCTCGGCTCTGCCTTCGCCCATAAGGAATTTCACACGCGCACCTACATTGATCTTATCCGCGAACTGGCGTGACCAGCCGAAGGAATATTCCATATAGGCATCTGCATTGACAGCTATGTCAGAAATATCATAATATTGCGACTTGCCGGCATTCTTCATGAAGTCAAAGAGACTGTACGGAACCTTCAGTCCGGCATTTACACGCTGCCGGATACCGAAGGTGAAGAAGGACTTGCGTCCCCAAATACCAAGCGAGAAAACGGACATGCCCACGTTCACGCCGAGCCGGTTGTTATTCTTAAGTTTACTCAGGAAATCATCCGGGGAAACATTCGAGTTCATAAATGTAGTAAGCTGGCCGTCAAGAGGATACAGGAACGTACTCACACCCATATTACTCTGTACGGACAATGCCGTACCGCCAAGTGACGGCAAGGAGAAATAGTTCCTTTCCGCTGAAAATGCGGGGTTCAGGTCTCCCCTTCCGTTATATCCGCTCAGGAAATAGGCGGAACGCAACATCGACTGCTGTGCTAAAGCGCTTGCTGCCGCCAGCATTGATACCAATATCGTAAAAAGAAATTTCTTCATTATTTTCACAGATTAAAGCCCTGATTCAATGTCCATTTTAGCCTGGAGCCTGATTTTCATATTCTTGAACTGCACTCCCTGGTTCTTGTTCAGGCAGACGCCCGACATCGTGCCCGGATCGCTTCCGGTAAGGTTCAGGCGGAGACCGTCAAGCTTGCGCATCTGCTCCGCGCTACCCTCCAGATTCAGGGTCAATGCTGATGTGGACGGTTTTTCGACAGATCCCGCCGGAATATCTCCATTCAATGTCACCTTGATTCCAGGAATGACATTGCCGTCCACATCGATGGCAGCAGCGTCGAGCGAAATTGTCATCGGAATCATATTGACAAAGTCGAACTTCACGTCAGCATCACGTATTTCCAATGCAAAGCTCTCATCATTAGGATTGAAAGTCTCATTCCAGCCCGTAAAATCAGTGCTGTAAACTATCTTGACATCCTTTCCGAATGCCAGAGCGGCAGCCAGTTCGAAGTCATAAACGACATTGTATCTGCCTCCCGAGGTCAATGTCACAAACTCGTCAGCAGCCTCTACATCAATGTTTTCCACGCCGATACGATCAGGCACAATGCTGATGAGCGAGGAGAAATCAGGCACCACGACAGATGCAAATCCGGCCGGAACTCCTTCCCCAGTCCTGGAGACATAGAGACGATTCATTCCGGAAGGAGTCAGCATAATTGCTTCGCCTCCATTTGCATTGCCGACATGAGTTGTACGATGGTCTGCGCCCTTGTATGACATGATATCGGCATTAAGGTTCAATTTAAGCGGAGTATGGTTATCGATATTTAGTTTCAGCACAGGATTGTAAAGGTCCAGGACCACATCATCGCCGCTCAAAAAATCAGGCAACTCGCCCACATTCGAAATGAAAGGATCAATAACAATGTCGGGGTCCACCTTGACCAATGCAGTCTTCACGATCAACGATGAAATGGAGATGTCTATATCTGCTACAATTTCATTAGGTATCGTCTCCACGGTTGTTCCAAAGTCTGAAAGCACAGCATTCACATCGAAGGCACTAAGCTTTATCTCATCATTCAACACGATCTTATGCTGCGACGGGAGGAAGCCCTGACCTGAAGGTATTTTGTCGAAATCAATGCCTACGACATTCAGATAATAGTTCTTGGCCATCGTAGAGATCTGAGGGCTCTTGATAGTCAGGAGATTACCATCCGGATTGAAGTTCAGACCGGCTTCTTTTACATCTGCAAATTCCAGATACTCAGGAAAATCAATGATCAGGTCAGACAAGGTCGCCTTTCCTGTAGTCACCGTCAAAGAGATGTTCACTACACCGGAAACCTCTGCATCCTTTACAGCCCGTATTTCATGTGGCACATCTTCATTGACCGTCATCGGTGTCGAAGATACACTGAAATGCTTAGTGTACTGCTCAGCCGGAACAGTACCGTTTGAAGGCAATGGGAGTTCGCTCTTCCTGATCTTAGCAATATATCCGCCGTCCGTCACCAGCTCATCCGAGAACGAGAGAACCGGCAGCTCCACATCCGAAGATGTACCGCGTCCTGTTACAGAAACATAGTAATTTCCCGAAGCATCAGCTTTCAGGACATCCGCGGCATCGTTACCAAGGTTAAGGAAGTCATCGACCAGAATAAACTCAGAGTTTCCCAGCGGCGCACTGATATCCCCATCAATGCTAATATTCGTGTCAATGTCTTTCGTGAGATCGTAATCCTCATTGAGACACGAAGTTACTGATACTGCTGCAGAAAGCATTGCCATGCCCGACAGCAGATAGGTTAAATTTCTTTGCAAAGACATAAATAAAAGGTTTTCGCAAAGTTACCCAATAATTGCGAAAATCAATGTGTTTGGAACTGGTTTTTGAAATAATCTGATCAGAATAAGGGAACACAAAGAATCCATCTACAGTGTCGATGAGATATTCGGCAATATAAACAATTTATAGACATTAGATTATGCCTGACACACTGAAACACCACGATTGCAAGTCCCGCATTGGCGAAGACCTACCTGATGATTTCACCGATTGCCTCAGTTAATGAAGCATAGACAGGGACGCCGTATTTCGCGCACGTAATCCGGACATTGTCATATCTGTAGAAACCCTCCGTGCACACGACATACAGTTTCCCGCTACGCGCAAACAATCCCAATTCCAGTAGAGTGATCGGGGATTTGCTGTCCGGAAGAAAGTTCATGAGAATGAAATCCGCTTCCTCCAGATGCGAAAGTTCCCAATTGACCTGATAATCCATTTCGTTTTCCCTACTGGGGTCCCAAAACTCCTGACGAGGATTGAACAGCACCCAATTGCCCGGAGCCTTCTCAAAAAAATCCGCCACATCCTTCTGCCAGTCGACCCCGCTCCCCATATCAATCGTACCCGCAAGAAAGACAGACTTATATGAATTATTGTCAATGTTACCGGACATCTCTTCGTGAGGATGAAGCACCAATGTCGGAAGTTTTTCCTGGCTCCTGCCGCAGGAAATAATTATCAATGATAGAGTCAACAGTACAAATATGTGTATTCTCTTCATATTGACGTCATATTAGATACATAGTTTCAGCCATTTACGGACAGGAATGTCATACAACTTGAGGCACAGATAAGCCACTGAGATGCAGCCCGCATAGAGAACAAGAACCACAGGCCATGTCTCGACCAAAGTATATTTCTCCGTATCTATCAGCCATGCATAGAAAAGATACATGAACGGATAATGGATAATGTAAAGCGGATATGAGATATCGCCGAGGAAATTGCAGATTCTGTCCGAAGCTGTATGCGAGGTGCTTCCCGATGCACCAAGCCAGACAAGAAGAGGAAAGACAATGACAATGCAGAACGATTCGAAAGCCCCGTTCAAGGTCAATGACAGATTTTCATTGACCTTTAATGTCTGCGATAGATAAGGGACACAGAACAATGCCAGCAGAATGGCTGAGCATATCCAGAATGCGCCACGGATATTTATCGCCCTGAAATTTCTGGCGACAAGCATACCGGCCGTGAAGGGAAACAGCATACGCAGCATACCTCCCATAAAATTGACCTTGTCAATGGTCCAGCCCACGCCTATACTCCCATAACCGGAGATGTTCAATACTGCAAAACCGACATGCAGAATGCCTAGAACAACCACGAGCCAGGTCAATGCCATTTTGGGTATTCTTCTGATTATCAATGCATACAAAACATTCCCCAGATACTCAAAGAAAAGCGACCAGCTTGGACCGTTGAGTGGGAACATTTCCCCATTGCCACGGACTTCGTAACGACATCCCGGGGTGGCAGGAATCATGAACATAGCACAGAGTAACGCTATCATTACGGCCGATGTCGCGATATGTGTACCATCCCATTGCACGCTGCCCTGAAGGATAAAAGTGACAGTTCCGATTATGGCTCCGATGACAACCATAGGGTGCAGTCGGATGATTCTACGCTTGAAAAAATCTTTGAGACTGAAGCCTTTTGCCCACCTGTCATCGTATGCGTATGATATGACAAAGCCTGAGAGCATGAAAAAGAAATCAACAGCAAGATAGCCGTGATTTATACCTGTAATCATGCCTCCGCCAGCAAAAGCGAATCCTTCGTGCACATGATACCATACGACGAGAAGTGCAGCGACTCCTCTAAGACCGTCAAGAAGTTTAAAATGAGGTTTGGTGTCGGCAAATGCCATTTTGTACAAAAGTTCTGCTTTCATTGAAACAACTTATAGTTTCAGATGAAAAATCACTGCTATTCCATATGGCATTCTTCGCCATACAACATTGACACTATCTGCTCAAGATACTCTTTGTCCACCTCGTCGAATGTGGCAAGTTCCCTACTGTCAATGTCAAGTACCGCAACGATCCGACCACATTTCCAGCATGGAACAACTATCTCGCTCCTGCTTTCGCTTGAACAGGCGATATGCCCTGGAAACTGCTCGACATCAGGGACAATAAGCGTGCGCTCCTCTCTCCATGAAGTCCCGCAGACACCCCTGCCTTTCCTTATTCTGGTGCAGGCAACAGGCCCCTGAAATGGCCCGAGTACCAGTTCATCAGCCGAAACGACGCGATAGAACCCTGTCCACCAGAAGCCGAATTCGAAGTGAAGCAAAGCCGCCATGTTTGACATCTTTGCAATTTCATCAGTCTCCCCTGAAAGGACGGACTGAATCCGCGGAATCAACGCCACATATTTATCAATCTTCGACATAATCATTTCATTTTGAACAAAGTTAATGCATTTGTCCTAATCCGCCTGCAGATTATTGCAGGAAATGATGTAATTTAGCTATGCTAAAATATATAATGGATGACATCACTTCAAGAAAAGCTGTTCACTATGCAAGACAAGGAATATGCCGAATTCCAGTCCAAACTGACGCCGGGCGTACCGACAGAAAACATCATCGGAGTCCGCGTGCCGATATTGCGACAATTTGCGAAAGAGTTCGCAAAAGAGGCTGTGGTCAATGCATTCCTGCGGCGTTTGCCACACAAGTACTATGACGAAAACATGCTTCATGCTCTTCTCATTTCCGAGGTAAAGGACTACGAGGAATGCATTCGTCTTACAGACACCTTCCTGCCTTTCGTGGATAACTGGGCTGTTTGCGACATCATATCCCCAAAGGTGTTTGCCAAACACAAGAAGGAGCTATTGGCGAAGATTAAAACTTGGAGTAAATCGTCACATGTTTACACCTGCCGCTTTGGAATAGAGACACTTATGTCCCATTACCTTGACAAAGACTTCAAGTCAGAATACCTTCAGATTCCGGCATCTGCAATAAGCGGAGAATACTATGTGAAAATGATGGTTGCCTGGTTCTTCGCCACGGCTCTAGCCAAGCAATGGGATGCAACGATTCCTTACATTAAAAATAAGGAACTTGCCCCTTGGACGCACAACAAGACCATCCAAAAGGCAATCGAGAGTTACAGAATCACACCCGAGCAGAAGGCCTACCTGAGATCACTGAAGATAAAATAGATGAGGTCAATGCTTGATTCCAAAGTATACAAGCAGCGCCGCGTAATTATCCTGCGCAGTCAGGCAGGTATCTCTCAAATAGCCAGGAATATCCGGCCAATTCTGAAGACCCCTGTAATAAAAATACTTAAGGTCATCAGTTATGATGAACGGCACTATCCCACAGGACAGGCATTCTTTGAACATGATAAGCCGTCCAGCTCTTCCATTCCCATCCTGAAACGGATGAATTGACTCGAACTGCTTGTGAAAGTCAATGATATCGTCCAATGTCTTCTTCTTTTTGGAGTTATAAGACTTGAGCAGCACGCTCACCATAGAATGTACTTTCTCCGGTGGACAAGTCTGATTTCCTCCGACCTCATTGGGAAGTTTCTTATACTCACCAACATTGAACCAGGATTTTCGACTGTCAGAAGTTCCGGTTTTCAAGATACGGTGTATTTCCTTAATCATTCCTTCCGTAAGTTTATCCTGCGCGTGATCTATGATATAATCAATACAACGGAAATGATTCACCGTCTCCAAGATGTCATCAACATTGACAGATTCATCAGAAATGCCGATGGTGTTCGTCTCATAAATATATCTGGTCTGTTCATGTGACAGTCGACTCCCCTCGATATGATTGGAATTATACGTAAGATCAATCTGCGTACGATGGTAAATTCCACCTTTAAGACGGCTCGACTTTTCCTCCCTTAGTCTCGACAGAAGAGGGAACTCTTTACGGACCTTGGAATTCTTTCTGTCCGGCAAAGAAGCATCCTCCGGAACATTCCATGTCTTTCCAGTCAAGAAAGCGCCCTCCATCTTTCCTGAAGAGCACCAATTCCTGACAGTCCTTTCGGAAACACCATTCTTTCCTGCAAATTCCGCAATAGAAATATAACCCATATTATCGGCAAATATTTTTGATCAATGTCAATGCGAATTTAATGAATTTTGCCGATATCGGCAAGTTTCAGGCATTCCAAGATATAAATCATTGCGAATCGTCTGCACCAAGCGAGATTCAGCGCTCGGCGGAACTAAACAAGCGACTCCATAGAACAGTTTCCGAATTTCGGAAAAATTGACATAAGAGACTGTCTAAGCTTTTATTCTGGTAAAAATTTTGCAGTGTGTTCCGCGGTTTGATAAACAGATATTCAAATGAAGACTTTAACAAAATTACTCGCAATAGCGGGACTAACATTTATTCCTATGGTATCTTGTAACAATATTTCCGAATCGCAGAAGACTGACATAGTCCTGGAGAACATCTTCGCCCGCAAATCGGTCCGCAAATTCACTTCAGAGCCTGTTTCTGACAAGCAGGTGGAGACATTGCTGAAAGCGGCAATGGCAGCTCCTAGCGCAATGAATAAGCAGCCGTGGAGATTTGTAGTGGTGAACGACAAGGAGAAACTGGCTTCGATGGCAGAATCGCTCCCATATGCAAGACTGGATACTGCACCATTGGCGATTGTTGTCTGTGGAGATCTTTCAGACTACAAGAAATTCTGGGTAGATGACTGCTCTGCTGCAACAGAGAATTTGCTGTTGGCCGCTGAAGCTATGGGACTCGGTGCAGTCTGGACAGCAGCGTCTGACGATGAGCGTTCCGCAATCGTGAAAAATGCACTGGAACTTCCTGAAAACATCCATCCTCTCTGCATAGTCCCCGTAGGTCACCCTGACGGAGAATTCCAGCCGAAAGACAAATGGGACCCTTCTAAGATCCACTACAACAAGTGGTAGTTCCCGCATTGAGAATTTCTATCGGCAAACGCCAGTTCAGGCGTCGAATAAAAACAATAAATCTTGCCGATGCCGGCAAGATTTATTGTTTTTATGGATATCAAGCCATATCAATCAAACAGGATGCAGACAGGCTTGTCGAGTACTATGGTTCGACCTGTATCAGACAGGAGACCGGTCCTGACGTTCCGCTTGAAAATCTGGATGCAGCCACTGTCACGGCAAGCGACCAGAAGGAACTTTCCGTTAGGAGTGATATTGAAGTTCCTTGGATGAATACCCGTGTTCCGGTAACCTATTTTGGCCAAGGTTCCGTCAGCATTGACCTTAAATATCGCGATTCCGTCATTCTGGAGCCTGTTGCTGGCATATAGGAACCGCCCGTCGGGAGAAAAATGGATGTCAGCGCTGCCCCTGGCATTGACAGTATCAGCGCAAACGGTCTGGACGACTCTGTCGGATTCCGTGTCAATGACAGCAATACTTCCCGAAAGCTCACCTATGACATACGCCTTGTCTTCATTATCATTGAGGACTATGTGCCTCGGCCCGAAATCCGATGGCAGCTGAATTCGTCTGCACTGTCTGGTGGCCACATCGTATCTTGCCACGACATCGGCACTGAACTCTGAGACATACAGTTCCGTTCCGGCAGCATTGAAAAGAGCGCAATGGGCATGCGGAAGATTCTGACGGGTACTGTCCGGACCGCCGAGACCTGTCCTGTAGAGGAAATCATGAGGCTTCAGGGCACCATCGTCTCCGACAGGAAATTCCGTGACATTGCCGGAAGAGTAGTTGGCAGTCATCACGACTTTTCCATTCGTCGAGATATAGCACGGGTCTTTTCCGTCAGTCAGTTCATTGCCAATCAATTGCATCGCACCGGTCTTTCTGTCGAGTGACAATGTGGCTGCAGATGCAGTACTGTCTGCGACCTCGCGCACCGCATAGACATACCTCCCGTCAGCAGACAATGTCAGATAAGACGGATTCCTTATCTCTGCCAGACCGACAGCACCGGGAGCCTCCGCAAACCTGTCTTCACCTTTACCTGTGACCAGAACTCCTTTCTCCTGATCAAACAAGTAACTGTAAACTCCCCTGCTGGCGCAATCATCTGTGTACGTCCCCACAACCATCTTCAGAGGCTTGCTGCCGCATCCCACCATCATAAATGAGGTCAATGCTGCCAGACCGCAAGTCCAAAAATCAAATTTCCTTTCACTCATATTCATCTGTTTCCATTCGTTTACTTGCCCCAGACTTTTTCGGAAATCCTTTTTATCAATTTCAGTTTTTCCCATTGCTCATCCGGAGTCAGTTTTGCGATGTGTTCGGCATCTTCGTGACGCTTAAGTTTCTTGTATGCTTCTATGAATGGATGTGGCTGTGCAAAGAGTTTCCCGGTAAGAAACACATTGTCAAGCCGCGCAGTTTCCCCGTTGAAGGCTACATCACCTCCCTTTTCGTGAGCCGTGCCACCCAGGCCCCAGAAAAAATCGAGGTGCCAGAATGTTCTGTTGAATTCGCCGTCTGTGATAAGCGTATATCCCAATTCCTTCTGTTTCTCTACCAGTTGGGCGACACGCTCGTCCCTATTGCCGTCCGAAAGGTCTGCCGGACGAAGAAAACTTCCCACAAAGTCCGCTCTCTGCGGAACTTGAATTCCATTAATAATCTTTCTCATAATCTATATTGTTTGTTCGTTGTCAGACAAAAAAAGCCACAGGATTATTCCTTTCTGATGGCGGCAATGGCCATACGAAGGGCCCCGTAGGAGATCTTTGAATCGAAATATTCGTAGATCGGTTTCAATGCCTTCTCATCTGGATGTCCTGCGAGGTATGCTTCGATCTTCTCCAAGGTATCCACATCGATAAAATCATAGACATCGATATCTCCTGAAGCCACGTACCGAGCCAGATGTCCCTCTATCGTAACAGGATTCAGCCCGCGCTTTTCAGCAATCTGAGCTATCGTATATCCTTGTTTATAAAGCCAATAAGAATATTCCACAGTCGTAAGTTTATTGCCTTCATCGTCGCGCAGCTCCTCCTTCTTCACCTTTTTCGGCGCATCAGAAACGACATCCTGGTTGTCAGCTTCACTTACTTCGGAGACGGTCTCACCCTGCTCGAAATCATCATCCTCCAGATGACTTTGGACAATGCCGATAATCTCCTCTCCATAAGCATTGACCTTCGCCGGCCCGACTCCCGGCACCTTAAGGAGTTCTGTCAATGTCGTAGGTCGAAGATGGGCAATCCCCGCCAAGGCGGCATTGGAAAAAACCACAAACGCAGGCTTGTCAATTTCGTTTGCCCGCTCGTATCTCCAAGACCTCAGTTCACGTGCAAGGGCCGTATCGGGGATTTTCGCAGGCACTGCCGGTTTTTCCGCATCGGACTTTTCAGTATTTATCCTTTCTGCATTGACCTTTTTGGCATTGACCTTTTCCTCAGAGCCAACGGCTTCAGACTCAGGCTTTTTCTCGTATTCGAAATACTCATAACAAGAGGAGAAGGCAAGCTCCTGGACAGGACAATAGATGTAGTTCATATACGCATCCACAGCCTTGTCCTTCATGAAAACAGACGCCGATACCGGTGAACTCAGGACGAGCCCCTCCAAAGTGCGGCAACGGCTGAGCGCCACATATGCCTGACCCGGAGAAAAAGCAGCATGCACGTCAATGATTGCCTTGTCAAAAGTAAGTCCCTGGCTCTTGTGCACGGTTATGGCCCATGCGGCCTTAAGCGGATATTGCTTAAACCGTCCTATCTGCTTGGATGATATCTCTTTAGTCTCCTCATCGAACTGATAGCGGATATTCTGCCACTCTATCGGCTCGACCTCAATCGTCTTCCCCGATTCAGCCAACCTTACTGCAATGCTGTTCTTGTCAATGCTTCTGACCTCTCCCAGTGTACCGTTTATGAAACGACGCTCCGGGTCATTCTTGATGAACATCACCTGGGCGCCCTTTTTCAATGTCAGACTGTTTGCTGTCGGATAAGACTCCTCAGGGAATGTGCCCGTCACGGCGGCCTCGAATGTAAACGGGTGACTGTCAAGCTTTGCCATTTCAGTAGCATTGATATAATCCACCTGCCGGTTGTGCGTCATCAGCCTGATATAGCCGTCTTCCGGCCTAGGCGAAAAGTCCGGAATATAGCGCGTATTGAGGTCGGATATATCCTGATTTGTCAGCGTGCATTCTCTGGCGTGATTCAGGATATTGATGAAATGCCCGTCAGTCTGGCGATAGACGGTCTTAAGTTCTATACAACTGTATTTCATGCTTTTAAGTGCAGCACTACTGAAGAAATACAACGTCTTGTAATACTGTCTCAGAAGCTCATCCTCTCCGCCGTGGGCAATCGGAGGAAGCTGCTGCAAATCCCCGATCATGAGAAGCTGAACCCCGCCGAATGGCTTGCTGTTGCGCCGGATACGCCTGAGTTCCACATCAATGTGGTCCATCAGATCTGCCCGTACCATAGACACCTCATCGATTATCAGAAGCTGGAGATTGCGGATAAGTTCCAGTTTCGACTTTCTGATCCTGAAATCAGATTTCGGTTCAATGATGTCCTTGACGAATGGCCCGAGGCCGAACTGGAAGAAAGAATGGATGGTCATCGCACCGGCATTGACAGCAGCTATTCCGGTAGGTGCCAGCACAATGCATTTCTTTTTCGTATGGCGCACGACATCACGGAGGAACGTGGTCTTGCCCGTCCCCGCCTTGCCAGTAAGAAACAGACTCATATCCGTCTTCTCTACAATGAATCTGGCAACATTCAATTCAAAATTTCCACTTTCCATTTTTCAATGTCCGACAAGTTATCCGGTTCCAAACAAAGTTAATGGATTTGCTCAAATTCGCAAAGGAGTATTCGAAGGAAGACCTTGCATTCCCAATTTTTATACTATCTTTGCCGCCGCATGACACGTCACCTCAAATATAAAAGCGCATTGGCGCTTGTGTTGTTTGCATTCTTTTTTGCATCGACCAATCTCTTCCCCCACGTCCATGAGGGACCGGAGGGACGTATCGTACACTCACATCCCTGGAGCGGAAAAGCCCACAATCACAGTGACTCCGAGATCCAGCTCCTGCAGATTATCTCAGCGAACATCTATCTGGATAGCGGTCATGTCGAATTCGTCACTGCGGAAAGTCCGAGTTTCCCGGTCATTCCAGTCCTGACATTGCCGGAAGTCGTCCAGACAGTATTCCACCATGTCCTCGGTCTTAGGGCTCCTCCTGTGTCGTTATAGCCAAACTCTTTCCAAACCATTTTGAACCATTAAATGCGTAACCTGTCCAAGGCTATGCATATGTCAATTTTACACAAACGATACAGAATACATGAAATCAATACAAATTTTAGCCACTCTCATAGTGGCCACACTTGCCGTGTGCTTCAGCGGACATACAATTGCCCAGAACAAACAATCAGACGCAAGCATCTCAGGTCATATCATTGACGCGAAAACAGGTGAACACCTCCCCTATGTCACAGTAATGGTCGGAGGCACACAAATCGGCATACAGACCTCATCTTCAGGACATTATGTCCTCAGAAACCTACCACTCGGCAAGCACGACATCATAGCGTCTTTCGTGGGATACAAAGACGCGACAATTTCACTCGACATCGAGGCCGGAAAGTCCTACGAAGTGAATTTCAGCCTCGAAGAGGAATCTCTCTCGCTTGACGGAGTCGTAGTGAGCGCCACCAGGAACCGCACATCGAGGAAGATGGCACCAACCCTTGTCAATGTCATTGACAGCCGCATTTTCGCCACCACTTCCTCTCCTACTCTGGCGGAAGGACTCACGTTCCAGCCGGGAGTCAGGATCGAGAACGACTGCCAGAACTGCGGGTTCACGCAGGCAAGAATCAACGGACTCGACGGACATTATTCGCAGATTCTCATTGACTCCAGACCGATTTTTTCCGCCCTTGCGGGCGTGTACGGATTGGAGCAGATACCCGCATCAATGATAGACCGTGTGGAAGTGGTGCGTGGAGGCGGTTCTGCCCTGTTCGGAGCTTCTGCAATCGGAGGAACAATCAATATCATCACAAAAGAAGCCATGAGTTCCAGTGCAGGAATCAGCCATGAACTCACCTCCATCGGCATGAGCGGTGCCTTGGACAACAATACCAGCATGAATGCGTCCATGGTCACAGATAACGGAAGAGGCGGACTGTTCGTATTCGGACAACGACGTTCCAGAGACGGCTATGACGCTGACAACGACGGGTTTACAGAAATCCCTACCCTGAATACCATAACTGTCGGCACTAGAGGACATCTCCGGATTAATCCCTTCTCGAAACTTAAATTCGAGTATCATGGCGTCAAGGAATTCAGACGCGGAGGTGACCGTCTGGACAGGCCAGCACATGAGGCACTTATTGCTGAGCAGACCGAACACATAAACAACAGCGGTTCAATCAGTTATGACGGACAGAGCCAGGATGGCAAGCATATCTGGAATACTTATGTTTCCGCACAGCACATCCGCAGAAACAGTTACTACGGAACCGGAATGGACCCGAATGCGTATGGAAAGACGACTGACTTCACAGCAGTCGGCGGAGGTCAGTATTCGTACAAGTTCGACCGTCTGTTTTTCATGCCGGCACAACTCACGGCAGGACTGGAGTACAATTTCGACAATCTGAATGACATCTCACTAGGATATGACCATAAAACTGCCCAGAAGATAAATATCATAGGTTCTTACCTCCAGAACGAATGGAAAAACGAGCACTGGGGTCTTCTCGGAGGTGTCCGTATCGACAAGCATAATCTCATCCGCAAACCGATATTCTCGCCAAGGGTCAATATCCGCTACAGCCCGTTCCGTGACCTGAGTTTCCGTGCAATCTATGCCAAAGGTTTCCGTGCGCCACAGGCTTTCGATGAAGATTTACATGTCGCAGTTGCCGGAGGAGACCGCATAAGAATCAAGCTTGCCGACAATCTTAAGGAAGAAAAGTCCCACTCGTTCAGCACCTCGGCAGACTGGTATCTCTCCCTGGACAACGTCTCCATAAATCTCATGGCGGAGGGTTTCTTCACCATCCTGAAGGACACCTACTCGCTGAAAAAGACAGGCAACAAGACCGACGACGGAAAGAGCACAATCATGGAGCGGTACAATGGTTCCGGCGCAAAAGTCTATGGATGCACAGTAGAAGGCAAACTGGCAGTTTCCAAGATTTTCAGCCTGCAAGGAGGCCTGACCATACAGCGAAGCCGTTATGATGAGGCTCAGGCATGGAGCGATGACAAGAATGTGGCTCCCGTCAGTAAGATGTTCCGTTCTCCGGACATCTATGGCTACATGGTAACATGCTACTCTCCATTCAAGAATTTCGACATCGACCTTTCCGGAACCTATACCGGGTCAATGCTTACCCAGCATCTTAAGGGAAGCGGAACTGATGTGGATGTAGCTGTCAACACCCCGTCCTTCTGGGATATGAGCTGCAAGATAAGTTATGAATTCAATGTCATGAAATCATGCCGTATCAATCTCCACGCCGGTGTCAAGAACATTTTCAATGCCTATCAGAAAGACTTTGACAAGGGGGAAATTGCGTGACTCCGGATACATCTACGGTCCGTCACTTCCACGTTCATTGGTCATCGGAATGGGACTGAGTTTCTAAATCTGCCCATAGAGTAATAGCAGGCCTCGCCAGAAGTGCGTATGCTTCTGACGGGGCTAATTACGTGTAAGTCTTGTAAAACTATAAATCCTGTACGCAGCGGAGTGAATAGCGGCTGTTGTCTCTGGTACTCAGGCCGACACCTATCTGGATGGCATAATCTTTTACGCCATAGCCGCTTGCATTGTCGCCGGAATTGAACAGTGCGTCAGTCCAATAGTAACCGCATTGCCCGACTTCGCGGAACTCTCCGAACCAGCAGCCGCCCGCAGCAGGGAGGAAAATCTGAGGGACGTTCTCAGCATATTTGTTCATTCCGGAATACCAACGCCCGCTGACGCCGTTGTGCGAAGTCCAGGCGGAGCCGTAGTAAAACAATTTCTCCATTTCCTTTGAAGTCGCGGGACGCCATCCGTCAGGACATGCCGTCTCGCGTTCTTTCCAGTTGTAATAGCTTCCGAGCGGGCTGGACGGATCACCGCAATTGTTTACAGCCCATTTGATGCCATTGATGACCTCATATTCCTTGACGGTTTTCTGGACCAATGCAAGTGTCATGGTTTCAGCATATTCATAAGTGAATGTGATCTCAGCTACCCTATCTTCCGCTGTAGCATTTTCCGGAATTTGCAGTCTGATGCCTCCTCTCTCCTGCTCAAGGATAATCTCAAACCATTCCTGTTCCGTTTCAGCATTGAATTCCTCCCCGTCGATGGGGTTAAGAATTTCACATGGCACAAATATCTCCTGAGCTTGACAGTCAACGGATTCCGAAAGTCTCGAAAGGACAATTTCCGGACGCAGATACTCTTGAGTCAATGTATATGTCAATGGTGCCATATCTCCATAGCCGACGGTAATCTCTGCCGTGCGGGATTCTTTTCTGGAATCATTCCGGGAAACGAAAGAGTAACATAAGACTCTCCCAGTGTTCCAATCTTTATCCAATCAGCGTCAGCCGTGACAGAAACCGACGAGCCATTGTCCAGGATTACCTTATATCCGAGTTGAACATCCTGGGCACTGTAATCGACTGTGCCCGACTCTGACAGCAACCAGATATAACCAGCCGAGTTTTCCTTACTGCAAAACACTGACATTGACATAATTGTCAATGTTGCCACTAATTTAACAATTATCCTTTTCATCATTGATTTAATTTATAGAGGTCAAGTAATTTCTGTCCGGCAATTCTCTTAAGTCAATGACGAAAATACGTTCCCGGCACATCATTTCCACTATTTTAAATGAAACATAGTGAAAAACCGTATGTTTCCGGCAGATCGGATGCAGAGGGACTCACTCTGCGATACTCCATTCTGATCTCCTACACATCCGTTTGCAACACGTCACAACTGACAAAACACGTTTGCGGGACGGCGCCACAGGCATCCGTGTAACGCATTGGTAATCAAGTACCATTCTTTTTCAGCGTGGATTACCTGAGATTTTTTAGCCGATAATCCACACCTCATTCCTTAATACATTGTAAACCAATATATTACTAAAACATATGTAGCACCGTCCCGACAAGCCACAACTCCGGAGACGATTTCAAACCAAAACACAAAGTTCATTCATGCTACCTATACCAACTATGAAAGCCAGAACCTATGTCAATGCTACTTGGGCATATTCAATTCTCAGCGGTGAATTAACAATACAGATTTGATTTGGACAAGTCGTAAGTTCTGCATATCTTAGCAAATACTGCAATCGAATTCCTATAGATTGCTTATTTATTAAGAATCGGACCAAACCAACACCAATTGATAATAGTTTATACTATGCGCAAGATATTACTTCTATTTTTGGCAGTCATGAGTTTGACATCATGTGCGACAACAGCTCATTTTTATCAGATTGCAACTATAGCCTCCACACAAATTAGGATCTCAGACGAGGGAAAATTCCGTTATAATAATAGTGGCATTGACATTGAGTATAATTTTTGGTCAGAATATGGCAAATTCGGATTCATAGTCACAAACGACACTGATAATGATATTTTCATTGATCTGTCACGCTCATTCTTCATTGTTAATGGGCTGACATTTGATTACTATCAGAACCGCACATACAAATCCGAAATGACTTGCGCACCCAAATCAATGATTGAAACTAAAGAGAAAGAAGGAGTGTGGGTCCCATCTCATACATCCCGTCATTTCTGTGAATTTTCATTACTTGATGCCCCTTATAGGGAATGCGGACTACCACGATACCCTTCCAGGAAAGACAATGCCAGCGTCGACTTTACAAACAACACTACGCCATACGCATTCGAGAATCGCATAATGGTAGTTAATAAAGGACAAGAGAGACATCTCATCAACTCTTTTTATATTCAGGCCATAACTAACATCGCTGAATCAGAAGCAGTTGGATATGAACCATTGCGCGATTGTTCTGGGAATAAGACGGGAGAAACCATTAAAATATTTAAACAGCAGGCAAACAATCGTTTCTATATCAAATATGACAAAGATGGACATAATCCCAGCATTTCAGACGATAAGATAAATAATTCTTACCAAACGAAAGAGAATATGCGAAGAAGTTTTAACTTTAGAGACGGCATTTACGGAAAGTAATCCATAAGCGCCATAAGAATATCATTGGTCAAATATCTCCATTATGATTATTATAGCAATTCTCACAATCCTTGTTGTTATACTACGACGTCCTAAAATCAAGGGCAGAATCGGAGAAATCTTTATGGCGCTTTTTCTGAAAAGTCTTCCCAAAGACAGCTATAGAGTCATCAATGATTTCCTGACTTTGACAGCCTAAAAATTCCGTTTTTCTTACGTTCTGATAATCAATATATTGTAAAAAGCGCAGATTTTTCAGGGTGAATCGCATCACCTTTTCGTGCCTTTGAAAGAAGCTTCGTACATAGGTGTAAACAAGTAGGGTGAATCATTGCCAAAGTCAGGAATGATTTACTTCTGACGTGGAATGGTCATAGTACACAGATTGACCACGTGATCATCTCGATTTATGGAATATTCGTAATAGAAACAAAATTCTACAAAGGCTGGATATTAGGAGGCGAGAACAGCGAATTCTGGACTCAGAACATTTATGGGCACAGATACAAATTACGCAATCCAATATACCAGAACCAAGGTCACATAAGGGCATTGAAATCTATTCTTAAGGAGCATGAAAACCTGCAGTTTATATCTATTGTTGCTTTCTCTCGACGCGCGAGGCTTCGCGTTAAAACAGAATCTACCGTAATATACTTTCACCAAGTACCGCGAATTATCAGGCGCGCCAAAATCAGAGTTCTCTCTGAAGAGCAAGTGCAATGTATTTATTCATTTCTACTCGCCAATAATGCCGAAAAGAGAGAGTCTAGAAAACACCACATATCAAATGTCAAACAGAATGTAATCAGACGCAACATCGCTGTATCAAATGGCTATTGTCCAAGATGCGGAGGGACATTGACACTCCGGGAAGGCAGATATGGCAAGTTCTATGGCTGTTCAAATTATCCACGTTGTAAATATACCACAGATAAACTGTAGGATAATATTATGCCCTTCCGCAAAAATGGTCTCAGGAACAATGTAGCTCATCCTCCGCGCGCTCATATTCATCGAGGGCGGCGGACATCAGCTCACGACCTTCGGCGGCGATTTCCTCGCCTTTGGCATAATCGGGTATCGCTCCGTAGGTGTCGAAGGTCATCTTAACTACGATGTCCGGTTTATAGAGTTGGATGGCCTGGCGCGCTATGGTGTGGTTCATCAGCGAGAAGGTCCTTGTCAATATCGAATAATAGTTGTCGCTTGTCGGTATATTTTCGTCATTGACCTCATCCTCGAGTTGTCTCGTCTTCTTGCCGATTTCGACTATCCCCTTATAGGCTTTCTGCGCTTCATCGCCTATCATCCGGACTCGATCCAGAAGCGACACGCCCTTTTTCATTGCCAAATCTCCAATCGCATCTAATGCGCCTGACTTCAGTTCAATGTCTTCAGCGCGGACATCCTCAAGTTCTTTGAGATAGCTTGCAATCTTCTCTGAATCAATATGATTCACATCAAATGCCACCAGAATGTCGTGCCCATTGCGCACCGCCCGGCTAAGCGGCATGGTATTGACGACTCCCCCGTCTATCAGCGTATGGTAGCCGTACTTGACGGGACGGAAAAGTGACGGAATGGAAATCGAGGCCCTTATGGCGTCGAACAATCTTCCCTTGCTGAACACGACTTCCTCTCCAGTATAGAGGTCCGTTGCCACAGCACGGTAAGGTATCCGCAGGTCCTCGATATTGACCTCCGGAACGACTTTCTTTATCTCATCTATCACCTTTTCTCCCTTCATGAGATAGCTTTTGCTGATCGAAACGTCCAGCAGAGAGAGCAATTTGGCATTGTCAAGGTCAAAGAGCCATTCCTTGAACCCGTCCAGCCCGCCTGCCGCGTAAACGCCGCCTACCAGCGAGCCTATCGAGCACCCCGTTACTGAAGTAATATTGTATCCCCTGCTTTCCAATTCTTCAATGGCCCCGATATAGGCAAATCCTCTCGGGCCGCCACTTGAAAGCACTAAAGCAACATCCTTGTTCATCTTCACAAAAAGTTAATAATCATTTATACCAATGTACTCTTACACATTATTTCAGGTATCGGGACGGCGCCACAGGCATCCATGTAACGCATTGATAATCAAGTACCATTCTTTTTTAGCGTGGATTACTTGAGTTTTTTTAGCCGATAATCCACACCTCATTTTTTAACACACTGTAAACCAACATGTTACCAAAATTAATGTGGCACCGTCCCGACACAGGCCGAACGTTCCATTCCAAGCAGTTTAATCTTCCTGTCGATTCCTCCGGCATAACCTGTCATACTGCCGTCTGCACCAACGACCCTATGGCAAGGTATAATGAGAGAAATGGGATTATGACCGACTGCACTGCCCACGGCTTGGGCTGACATCCTCCGGCATCCTTTCTTTCCGGCAATACTGGCAGCAATTTCACCATAAGTCATTGTTTTTCCGAAAGGAATAGTCAGCAGGATTTCCCAGACAGCCCTCCGGAAAGGCGTCGAATCCAATGTCAATGCCGGTGTAAAACCCGGGTCATGCCCGCTGAAGTAAATGTCAAGCCACTGCCGTGCCTGCACAAAGACAGGAACATCTTTCTCCTCAATCGCATCATCAATGTTACCCGCAAAATACTTCTGCCCATCAAACCAAAGTCCTGTCAAGGCGTCGCCATCACTGGCAAGTGTAATCCCGCCTAGACAAGAATTATAGTGCTGAATGTAAATCATGTTTCCGGTCCATCAATAATAATGTATGAAGTCAGCCTTAAGTTATATCAAATATTTCAGATCAACAAGTCAATCAGATTATTTGCGATACGATAAGCCAGAGCGACACGGCAATCATTATTCCTGCAACCACTTTCTGGTATAGCTTCTTGTTAACATTCCTGATGAAACGCATGGCGATAAAGTTCCCGAGCATCATCGCACAACCGATTCCGCAGCCGCTCAGGAAAATACTGTCACTCCCCCGCCGAAACCAACCGAGCCGGACAATAATCCTGTGGGCAGGCCCACCACAATAAGTATCACGTATATCATACTCAAACTGTTGCTTCGGTCTTTATTTCATCATAAATGTCATACAGTGCGGCTGCTTCATGCAACTTATTCTTCATATAACTTACGGCTTGCCTAGGATAGATGATCTTGACACCCGGGCCGTAACTCATGAACACCGAGTACATTTCAACATTGATCACGACCTCAATCTGAAAGACACAGCTGTCGTCCTCTTCATTCATCTCCAGAAGTTTCTGCGACGGATGGACAGGCTTCGTGCTGATATATCGGCTCTGCTCGCGCGTCGCCCGGAACCTTACCTTCTGCGGGGAATCCTTCATATTCTTGCTCACCCCAATCACATCATCAAAGAAATGCTCAGAATCGAAATCCGGATTCTCCCGGAAAGGGATGTCGGCAGGTTCAATGCTTACTATTCTGTCAAGAGCGAGATTGAACAGGACAAGATCGGACGCACGACTGCCGAAAAGGAACCAGCGGTTACGGAATTCCTTCAGGAGATATGGGCACAATATGAATTCCTGGGGCTCTCGCGCAGAAAAGGACTGATACGATATCCGGAGCGTCTGCTTATGGGCAATGTAGTTGTACAACGGATTAAGCAGCTTCAGCCCTTTCAAGTCCGGAACATTGTCAAAATGCACGATGGGTCTGCGGTTGTTCTTCGTAACGGCCAACTTGTCCTGGAGACGGCTTATGACATCGCTCATTTCTGAGAATTGGTCAAAATCCTGCAACTGGCGAAGCATGTCGACCGCTTCCTGCATAACCTCATAGTCATTCTGGGACAACGGCATGTCCGTTATGCTGTAATCCGGGTCTGTATACCGGTAATACTTGTGGTCATAAACCTCAATAGGGGCATTGTAGCCCAATTTATCTGAGCGCATCATCTGGATATCAGCCTGAACCGTACGCACAGAGACACCTTTGCTGATGCCCTCCATATCATAGAGGGCATCGCTGCAGGCATCCACCAGATTCTCAAGCGTCCAGCGTCGGTACCTGTTTCGAAGACAATTGTCAATGGTCTTGTATCGGATCAATGCATTCTTATTTGCCGGCATATCAATGATAGTTTATGTTGCAAATATACGCAAGTTCTACGCAATCAATTTGCGCAGAACTAAAATTACACAATTTTTACAAAAAATTTTTCACTACGCAGAAAGATTGCGGAGTGCCCATATAACTTTGCACCCGTTGATTCGGACATGTACCGGATCACAGAAAGACTGCGGTAGTTCAGTTGGCAGAACATTAGTTTTTTTTTGTGAGGACATTTCCTTTCAAGGACTAATCTCCACATACTCCCTAATCATGCTCAAAACTAATGACGCAGGTTCGAGCCCTGCCCGCAGTCCTAAAATAATTATCATGGAAAAAACATTGACAAAAGTAGCTCTGCGCTATAGGGCATTGTTCCTCGGCATTGACCGCGAGGACATTGACATAACTTCCGAAGTTACCGTACCGGCGTCGGCATTCGTAGCCCGACTGAACGAGAACGGCTTCTGCGTGAGCGAGGAACTGCTCCACGCCCTCAATGCGGTCTCTGCAGACACACTCGCAGAGCTCACGGATTGTGTCAATGACGTGATGGGCGTCAATCTTAACTGGGCTTCTCTTGTCAAGGGGTGGGACGTCCCTACAGGGGAATCATGCGCAGACCATATAATTACTTGGATTGCAAATATTTGCGGCGGTAAAAAGTCCGGATACAATGGCACGACACTTCCTTGCGGGCACTTTATTCCTGACGGCACATTTCCTCTGGAGCGCTACAACGGCTGTCCGTTCTGCGGAAGGCCGTTCAAGACTGCCGACTTTGTTTATAAAGGCCAGGGCAGCAAACTAAAAGAGCTCAGATTGTTTACCGAGGATGACATCCGTAACGTCTTCGTTTCGCTCTTGACTTCTTCGACACCGTTGGATGCGACCCAGAAAGATTCCCTAAAGTTGCTTCTAGACCACTACCCTCTCCCGGCCGACATTGTAATTCCTATGAAGGAAACTTCAATGCTTGTTGTCACGGCTTTGGTCAAACAAGGAAAAGCAGATGAGGCTTGCGTGCTTCTCAAAACCCCGGTTGACATCCTACGCTATCTCTGGTATGAAAAGACTGGCCACGTTCAGATCATTGAACCTAAGACCCTTATAGTTCATGCCATGAATATGTATTATCATATGTGGGGACCTCTTGACAAAGGCTTGGATGCTGCAAAAGAAATGACGCAGAATCTGAAGCTCAAATATGACCGCAAAGTTTGTTTACGTGTCGCCAAATGGCTGAATGCCATACCGATGACGGCGGCACATGCAGCTGAGGACATGAATTCGAAACGCGGCATGTGGGTACGTATGATCCGTGCTCTCCGTTTAGGTGAGTATTCACGCAAACCGGGCATGGAGCATCTGGCCGAGATTCTTGATGTCTTCTACAAACATGACTATTCTACCTGGCAAGGCCGTGTGGACAAGGCCCGTTCCGAAAATGATGCAGACAAGGCCCTTACACTGCTCAAGGAACGGCCCGGGACGTTTGCACGTTGTCTGTTCGCCACAATGCTTCGTTTCGGCAGCGACAAGACATTGGCTGCTTTCGACGAAATCGCCGACAGGCTTCCTGCGCGGCTGTTGTTGTCATTAGGCAATGCAGCCGAGACCTATTTTGATATAAAGGAGCCACGAGTTGCGCGCCCGATCACAGGGGTAACACGGAGGATCAATGCGAACAAGCTGCTCGTCCTGTACAATGACGAGGCCAGGAAAGAGATGGTCAAGAGTATCAATGAAATCTACAAGTCTTCTATGGAACGCCGTTTCGCTTCCATGAAGACTGAAGCCAAGACCATATACATTGATCCGACTCTTTACAATATTCCTGTAAGTGTGGGCGACCGCACATCGACTGTTCAAGACGCATCCTGCGCCTTGATGGGGACCCGTTTTCCTGTAGACGGGGAAACTGTACGTCTGTTCCTCCAGTGGGGAAAAGGATTGCATGCCCAGCCTCTCGACATGGATTTGAGTTGCCGGATAGCATTGCCGGAGGGAAAAACCGATTATTGCTATTTCGGGAATCTTACCTGCCATGGAGCAAAGCACTCCGGAGACATTCGGGAGATTCCGGAAATGGTCGGCACTGCTGAATACATTGACCTTTCTCTTCCTGAACTGGAGGCGGAAGGCGCCAATTATGTGACTTTCACATGCAATGCCTACTCTTACGGTGCACTCTCCCCTAACCTCGTCGTCGGCTGGATGGATTCAGCATGTCCAATGAAAATCTCTAAAATAACAGGCGTAGCATACGATCCTTCATGTGTCCAGCACATGGTGCGGATAAGCGAGGCGAACTTGTCCAAGGGATTGGTATTCGGGGTCTTGGATATCGCAAAACGTGAGATCATCTGGCTTGAGATGCCTTTCACGTCTCAGATTGTCCACGATGCCGACAGCAAATCTATCGAGGCAATCCTGCGCCGCTTGGAAGAAAAGATTTCAATCGGCGAACTCCTCGAATTGAAGGCCAAAGGACAAAATCTGAAACCTGTAGAGTCCGCAGACGGGGCCGACGAGGCCTACACCTACGACTGGGCATTGAATCCGGCAGAAGTAAGCCGCCTGCTGACTGCTTGATGCCGCTTGCGGTACCGCTCGGAAACGATTACATTGAAATTTTACTATATTTGCATAAGCACAAAACTAAAATTACAATGAGTACACCTCCTATTAAAATCAATGATAGTCTTTTCTGCCTTGCCAATGATTGGAAGAAAGGCGAATACCGTTATTATCTTGAGTTATCCAAGACAGAGGATCCCAATAACACGATCCTAGTCGTAGGGGTCAATCCTGGCGGAAAAACTGACCCGGAGGAGAAATATATTGGCCGAACCATCCGCCGTGTGTGCGATTTGGTAATTGACACTGGAGAAGGAGACACCAAATATGATAGCGCACTTTTCGTAAACCTCACGCCGAAAATTGCGTTAACCCCATCAAGTTTAAAGGATTCCGATGAACCACAAGCCCTACAGAAGGAGAATATCAAGAAAATCAAAGCCCTTATACAAGGACGAAAAGGCCGGATAAGTAATGTTCTTTTCTGCTTCGGCAATTCGTTCAAATACGGCAAGGACAATGGTTCATTTAACAAAGTTATCGATGCCATAAAAGAGGAATTACCTCTACCAGAATCAAAATATTGGTGTCTGGGGATAAGCAAAAAGGGATATCCGATTCATCCGCTTGCACGTATAAAAGATAAGAGGCTGACAGAATGTTCAATCAATCAAGATTTTACGTTTTCCCTAAAAGATTAAAGTATTATTCAAGGAGTTAAATCAGATCACCGTCGTTTATCCAGTTCTGATATGCCAAAGCTTCCTCCTTGGTTATTCCAAGATCCTCAGCGTAGGCGTCATAGAACTCGAGCTTCTAACCTTCGTTGGTGGTCATACTTGAGCAAAATACCCATCAATGTATCTTTTTGGCCATCCTCAACCCTGTTATAAGGGTTGTCAAGGATGGACTTTGCAAAATCATTGTTCATATCCCGCATTTTTAACCATTTCCAATGCCTTTTCGTGCTTGGCGTTTATGCGTTTTAGCTCTTTGATTTTGGCCGCGTCATTTGATGCGACGGCTGCTTCATAAGACACTTTGCCCCGCTGCAGATTGTGGTGGAGGTCATTGAGTTTGACATTAATAGCCAAGCGATTACCTGAGAGTATTATTTTATTGACGTACTCATCATACGAGTCCTCATCTTTCCGATGTGTTAAAATATCCACAGCTTCCACCACTTCATCAAGAAAGCCCTCAGTCTGAAGGTCTTCTATGCTCCAGTCACAGTCTTCAATCAAATCATGCAGGAATCCGACTGTTTTCTCATTGTCATTTACCCCCATCAGACCGACAGTGAGGGGATGTAGTATGGCAGGATTTCCGTCAATATCCTTTTGACCTCGAAACTCATAGGTGATGATTTCGAGTGCCTCGTCAATCCCGGCCGCAAAGAAGTCCCTAAGAAGTTCCTCTGTCCAATGCTTTTCTTCTTTCATTTCCAACAATTTGGACATCGCGTCCATCAAAGTGATGACCTTCAGGCGTCTTTTGACCGTTCTCATCGGGATTTGAAATACCGGGATAGGGTCAAGAGGTGACTCCAGATTCAGTTTTACGAACCAGACGGGAGTCATCGGATCCGACTCCGTAAAATAGACAAACATATCCCCCATCACCACTCCGAGAGGTGTATGACGCCCTTCATCATCCAACGCCTCGTCAGCCAAGGCTCGGACTTGTATCTTTTCATAATTCACATCCGAGTATAAGACATCAAGCATTTCGCTTTGATAACCGTCCTTAGTATATTCTTGAAGGAAATTCTCATCGGCACCATCCATAACATAGTCCTGAAAACTGGCATTTGAATCCGAATCTTCTTGGAATCCAAGTATTTTCATTTCATCGAAAGTATTTTCATTATAAGTTCCCATCAATACAATGTACTTTGGATGGCGGTCGCTGGACTTCTCGTAGAAATCCGCAAATAAATCGTAAAGCATACGCTTAGTCGTTTTGTTACCTGTGCGGTCACAAAACCCATCTTGCTGCCTCGCGCGCTGGCAGCCCGTAAGGTTTGTTCCCGCTGCCCGGTATGTTAATAAAAGGAAATTAATCGAAGAGGAGAACCCTCTTTCATCTTCTGTGAATATAGCAAACTTTTATCAAAGTACAAATTTTTTTTGCAGTCAGTATTTACCAGATTAAGTAGTATCTTTGACTTTGCAAGCAGAATAATACAAACAGATAATGAACCGAATAGAGTGGGAGAAGACCACAGTACAGCACATGATCGAATTGTGGTGCAGAAAAAAGCATGGCAAAAAGGAACTCTGTGTGGAGTGCAGAGAATTACTGACATATGCAACGGCCAGACTCGACCGATGCAAGTTCGATGAAAGAAAGACCAAATGCCACAAGTGCAATGTCCATTGCTACCGTCCAGACATGAGGGAAAAGATACGCGAAGTCATGAGGTTCAGCGGACCTCGGATGATATTCCACCACCCTATGGAAGAGTTGCGCTATATACTGACAAAATAACAACGTCATATCATCAGCATAATTCGCCCTTCGGCCTTAACGAATGTGTCCGGATAGTGCATCACTACCGCATAAACCTGGGCTGAAGTCACAGGCTGTCCATCCTTCCGGACATGAAGCCGTCTCTTATTTATGATTTCTGCAATCTGTTCCGTCCGCAAACCACCGTTCCGTTCTGCAAGCACATACAATATAGCCTCTTCGATCTTCATATTGTTAATCCTCTTTAGGCTTTATATCAAACTGACGAGCCATTGTCCATGATTACCTTATATCCGAGTTGAACATCCTGGGCACTGTAATCGACTGTCCCCGACTCTGACAGCAACCAGATAAAACCAGCCGAGTTTTCCTTACTGCAAGACACTGACATTGACATAATTGTCAATGTTGCCACTAATTTAACAATTATCCGTTTGCAACACGTCACGACGGACAAAACACGTTTGCGGGACGACGCCACAGGCATCCGTGTAACGCATTGGTAATCAAGCACTATTCTTTTTCAGCGTGGATTACCTGCGATAATTTAGCCGATAATCCACACCTCATTTTTTAACACACTGCAAGCCAACATGTTACCAAAATTAATGTGGCGCCGTCCCGACACAGGCTGAACTTTCCATTCCAAGCAATTTAATCTTCCTGTCGATTCCTCCGGCATAACCGGTCATACTGCCGTCAGCGCCAACTACCCTATGGCAAGGTATGATGTGAGAAATGGGATTATGACCGACTGCACTGCCCATCAAACCACAGTCCAGTCAAGGCGTCGCCATCACTGGCAAGAGTAATCCCACCTAGACAAGAATTATAGCGCTGAATGTAAATCATGTTTCCCGCCCATCAATAATTGTCAGCTATAAATTTAACTCTTTTTTTTGAACTCTGATGGAGTGCAGCCGAACTCTTCCTTGAATATCTGACGGAAATAGGAGAACGAACTAATTCCGATATTCCATGCTGTCTCAGAGACATTGAACTCCCCGGAGGAGAGCATCTCGGCAGCTTTGCGGAGCTTGATTTTACGGACATAATCATTGGCAGAAACTCCTGTAAGACTCTTCAGTTTACGGTAAAGCGAAGAAACGCTGACATTCATGTAGGATGCCATATTATTGATATCCAGCATCTCGGACGACATATTATCCTCGATATAGGAAGACAGTTTACTCAAGAACTTGTTGTCAAGAGGTGAGAATCCTGAATTCTCTTCGACTTTCGGAGCGGAAAAATTATTGAGCCGCTTAAGATACTGATGGGCAATCTGGGCACGGGAAAATATAAGATTGGCTACACGAGCCTTTATGAGCTCGCTCGTAAAAGGCTTGGTGATATATGAGTCGGCTCCCACTTTATAGCCTTCGCTCTTGTCGGAAAGAGTATCCTTGGCAGTCAGAAGCACCACAGGGATATGGCTTAGATTTATATTTCCCTTAATCTTGCGGCACATTTCCAGGCCATCCATCTTAGGCATCATGATGTCACTTATGATGATGTCGGGAACCGAGTTCATAGCGACTGACAATCCCTCCTCGCCATTTGAGGCCGTGAGCACTTCGTATTCATCTGACAGAATGGATGAAAGGTAATCACGTATATCCGCATTGTCCTCGACGACGAGAATCCTCTGCATTGATGATGTGGACGCATCAGGACTCACATGAATGTCAGAGGCATGCACTTCTGAAGACATAGGAAGCAGCACCGTAAAACAACTGCCCTTGCCGCGGACACTCTCCACGATGATTGTTCCTCCATGCTGTTTCACGAATTTCCGGACAATGGCCAGACCGATTCCTGAACCATTGATATTCTCCCTGCCCGGAACCCGGTAATAGCGGTTGAAAATCTTGTCAATCTGGTCTGAAGCTATTCCCTCTCCGGTGTCCGAAACACTGATTACGGCAAATTCCTTCTCGTTTTCGGTTTTCGTATGAAGGCTCAGTGTAACATGCCCTCGCTTCGTGTATTTGAAAGCATTGGACAACAGATTATTAAGTACGGATGTTATTATCTCCCTGTCGAAATCCATAAAGACACCATTGTCGATATCCAGAATCATTTCAAGGTTCTTATTCGTGTTGGACTCCGAGAACACTCTGCCGATATTGGACATATAAGCACCCAAATTGCCCCTCGTCGGGTTAAAACGGATGCTGTCAGTCTCGGCCATCCTGAAATTCAACAATTTATTGATAAGTTCCATCAAATTCCCGGCATTCTTGTAGATAAGCGACAACTTGTGCTTTGCACCAGGGGCAAGACTCTTATCGGACATCATGTCTTCAGCCGGGCCTATAATCAGGGACAGCGGAGTCTTTAGTTCATGTGTAACATTGGTATAGAATCTCAGTTTTTCCTCGTTTACTTCACGAACCTGTTCTATTGCGGCCTTATCCATACGACGGATGATTATTGCACGAGCTATCAGGAAACACAATACGCAGAAAATCAATGCATAGAGCATCAGTGCTGCAGTCGAAAACCAAATTGGAGGAGAAATCCTGACATTGACAATTGCCTCTTTCCCGAATCTGTCGTTCCAAGAATATTTGCCACGTACGCGAAGCGTATATTCACCTGGAGCCAGTTGGAGAAAAGACAATGAATGACCGGACGCACGATGCCAATTCTTGTCCATCTGGTCAATCTTGTAAAAGTATTGAAGATTGTCCGCCTTGGAAAAATCATCAGCGCTGAAATTGACTGTAATATTGTTCTGCTGCCACTTCAGGGTCACCTGTTTGGAAAAAGGCATCAGAATGGTGTTCTGCTTGACCTCAGAAGGATTACTGCTGTCCTTGACAACTATCGAAGAAAGATGGACATCGGACTCTCCGTCGAAATCGATGGAAGACCTGTCCAGAAATATGATTCCGTCAGATGAGCCGAAAGCCATCAGACCATCCCTGCGGATAGATACAGCCCCAAAGGAGAAACAGCCATGCATAAAACTCAGATCTCCGGAAAAGTCCACAGCCTCTCCGTCTCTCAGAAAGCCTATGGATTTGGCCGTAGAAAACCATATAGTACCTGACTTATCCTCGATTACAGACATTATCGCTTCCGAACTCAAAGAACTGTTGTCGGCATACTGTTTCTCGTATGAGAAAGTATCAGGATCAGGAAAGCAGATAAGTCCATTGTCCGTACCGACCCAGACACGGCCCCGACTATCTTGAAAAATGTCATTGACAGAACTTGATATAAACCCATTTCCTTTATTGAACCGGGCCACAAGATTCAGGTCAGAGTCAAATACGTAGAGCCCCGCGCGATAAGAGCCGACCCACAATCTTCCACGATTGTCAATGCAAATTGATTTGAGATAACGGTCATCCAACTTGTCTCCCGAATAAAGCCTCCTATCTGCTTTGAAGGTTTTCTTGTCTATACTCCAAAGCCCAGACACTCCAGATGCAGCCCATATGACATCCTTTGATTCGCAGAAGTCTCTCACCTCTCCTATCGACATGGTTGCCCTTACTTTAAGAGTACTGTCCACGACGACCGCACCATTATTGAACGTACCCACCCAATATAATCCTGACTTGTCCTTGAAGATCGATATGATGTTCTTGTCAGGAATACCGGCAACTTCCCGTTTCACAAGATTAGTCTTCGAATCCAGAAGACAGAGTCCACCCCCATCTGTTCCTGACATCAAGAGTCCGCCATCAGAAAAATCAAGTCCCCTGACCAGTTTTTCCTTGAAATCTTCCGGATGACGCACAGTAAAAATACCCGTATGATTCAATGACTTATAGTACAGTCCCTTTCCGGCCGAGCCAAGGTAAACATTTCCGTATCTGTCTTCCGCCATCGAGCGTATTCCGATATCACTCATTCTTTCCGGCATAATCACCTGATGGAATCGTTTGTCTCCTCCAGCCAACGCGTCAAGGTCCATGGCCCAGAGTCCTCTGGTGTCTGGGGATGCCAGTATCCTGTCGTCAGATGTACGCATTATAGAGAAAATTATCCCGTTCGGCAATCCGGAAGATTTCAAATCAAAAACCGTAAAATCCTTGGTGACAGGACGGAATAAAGCCAGACCGCGACCGGTCCCGAGCCATACGTTGTTATCCTTATCAATGACGATACATCCTACCCCATTGTCCGGCAGGCATCCTGGCTTCCCGGTGCGGATATATTGCTCTGCCGTCATAGAAACAGGATTGATTACCATGAAGCCTTCCGCAAAATATCCTGCATATATTTTTCCATCGGGTGCAAGTTCGATACAACACACATTGCCCTCGGCCATCCCCACGACGTTCTTGGGACAAAATGCGGTAAATGTTCCGGTTTCCACATTATACTTTCCTACTCCTTCAGTATAAGTACCGAACCATACATTTCCTGCATCATCCTGACGCAAACACGTAATCTCATCAGAAAGAGGAGAATTAGGATTGGCCTTGTCATGCCGGAAAAACACAGAGTTTCCTGTGCGCAGGTCATAAAAACCGAGACCATCCCGCTTGGTGGCAAACCAAACTCTATCATAGAACTTATCCGCAAGTACCGCATTAAGTTCATTCCCCGAGACGGCTCCAGTCCCCCTCATGTATTTGGAAATAACAGTGCCGTCAAAACTGGCCATTCCGTTTTCCGTACCTATCCACAGACGGCCATATTTGTCAAAGTCCATCGAAAGAATATAGTCGCTCGGAAGTTCATCCCTGAAAGAAGTCCATGAAGTGGAGAAATAACTGGAAACCTCTCTGGCGTCAAGCGGCAGAAAGGCACAAATCAGGAACATGGCGACGGCACCGGACAGAGTTGTAATTCGACGCAACATACTGAGAAACTTTTTCATTTCAAAGATAGAAAAACTTTGACAATGAGAGACTGGCGATTTTCAGGCATACCGTCGTTATTCGTTCAAAAAGCGTTCTGAATATGTCAAAAGCAAAATATCGCCGTTTTTGAACAGAATACGACTATTTTTATACATATAAAACGTTAATATAGCAGTCGAAGGCCGTAAACCAGCGACCCGATAATTTACAAATAACATTAAAACAGCCGCAAAATGAAAAATCAGATCGGATTGTTATTAGTAGCTATGCTGATGACAGGCATCTGCAGAGCACCTGCAAACGCGGAAATTCCAACTTATGCAGAAACACAACAAAACGCGCACACTGTCAAGGGTATAGTCAAGGATGCCCTTGGACCTATGGCCGGAGTCAATGTCCTTATAAAAGGGACAGCCACAGGTATGATTACCAACCAGGACGGATCATATACTCTTTCAAATGTGCCTGTCGGAGCAACCTTGGAGTTCTCCTTCATCGGCTATAAGACAGTAGAAGTAACTGTCGGGACAGACGAAACCATCAACGTCACACTTCAGGAAGACCAGAATCTGCTGGACGAACTCGTCGTGGTAGGTTACGGTACCGTAAAGAAGAGCGACGTGACAGGTTCAGTTTCTTCTGTCAGTGCAGAAGCATTGGAAAAAGCATCCACAGGTGATGCGATCCAGGCTCTCCAGGGCCGCGCAGCCGGTGTTCAGATCGTAACGGCAGGCGGTTCCCCTGATGCTGTGGCAGAAATCAAAATCCGTGGAACCGGTTCACCTAACGGATCAAGCCCGCTATACGTAGTAGATGGATTTCCTCTGTCAGACATCAAATACCTTAGCCCTAATGACATTGCGTCCATCGAAATTCTCAAGGACGCATCAGCTTGTGCCATCTATGGCTCACGCGGCGCCAATGGTGTCGTCATGATTACCACAAAGAAGGCAAAGGCAGGAGCATTGAAAATCAATGTTAAAAGTGAGTTCGGAGTTGAAGCGACACCTAAGAGACCTGAGATGTTGAGTTCATCCGAATACGCGGAATTCACGAATTATGTAAGGGGTAATTCAGGGCTGCCTGCCAAGTATGACGACCCGTCATCGATTGCAACCAATACGAACTGGTTCAAAGAGGTCATGCGTACCGGCATATATCAGAATCACAGTATAACAATGTCAGGAGGCTCGGACAAACTTTCTACTGTCTTCACCACAAATATGTTCAATCGTCAGGGAACTGTAAAATCCACTTCTTTCGACCGTCTGAACTTCTCTCAGAAGACACAGTACAAGCCTTTCAAGATTCTGACATTGCAGGCTTCCTTCACCGGATCATTCATGAAAACGAATTCACTCGGTGCCAATGGTTCCAACAACAGGACAATTTTCCTTTCTTCTCTCATTGCTCCGCCTGATGTACCCGTATGGAATGACGTAACCGACTATTACAGCGGTATTACTGCATTCCGCCTGGCAAACCCGGCTGGAGTAATCGCAAGAAACAACTCCAAGAGCAATCTCAATTTCTTGATGATGAACCTCAATGCTGACTTGAAGATTACCAAAGACCTCATGTTCACATCCCGCTTCGGATATAATTACAGGACCATACTCAGTTCCAATTTCACACCTATCTACACTGAGACGTCCAATATCGCCAGCGGAAATACTGAAGTGTACCGCAGTACGACATTCAGCAAAGACTGGACATGGGAGAACATGCTGACCTACACCAAGAAAATCGGCGCTCACGACATTTCTGTAATGGCGGCCATGTCCGCAAGGGACTATTATAGGGAGTGGTATGCAGGCAACAAGAAAAATCTTCCTAGCGAAGCTGAACAGTTCCGCTACTTCGATGCCGCATCAGATACAAGTCCGTCACTTACCGGAGGTGCTGAAGCACAGGGAATGCTCTCATACTTGGGAAGAATCAACTACAATCTTCTCGACCGATACCTCTTTACCGCATCCTTCCGTGCTGACGGCTCATCCCGATTCGTCGGTTCCAAGAAATGGGGTTATTTCCCTTCAGGAGCTTTCGCTTGGAAGATTTCTGAAGAACCTTTCTTCAAGAACATGGGTGCCAAATGGTTCAACATGGCCAAACTCCGACTCGGCTGGGGTCAGATAGGTAACGAGCGTATCTCTTCATATTATCCGTATCAGACTTCAATCTCCCAGAACCAGTACTATGTACTCGGTGACAAGGAAAGAATCAACGGTGTATTGCTGAGCACCCTTGGAAACAAAGACATCCAGTGGGAAACATCAGAGCAGTACAATGCCGGACTCGATCTTGGTTTCCTGACCAACAGACTTACAGCATCATTCGATATCTATCTCCGCAAGACCGACAATATCCTTCTCAACGAGACTGTTCCGCGCGTTGCCGGCACAAGATCAATTATCAGGAATGTCGGAGGAATGCAGAACAAAGGACTTGAAATAGCATTGGGATGGAAAGACGATATCGGTGACTTCTCATATAGCATTGATGCCAACGCATCCTTCGTCAAGAACTCCGTAACTAATCTCGGAACTTCAGGTATTCTTCAGTCCAACGGAATCACATACGATTACGCATTGATAGATTTCCAGGGCCAGTTCGACAATATCATACGTTCTACCGTAGGTAACCCGTACGGACGGTTCTACGGTTACAAGATGCTTGGAATCTTCCAGAACCAGCAGGAAATCGACAATTACAAAAGTCCGGACGGAACTGTCATCATGCCGAGTGCAAAACCAGGAGACACCATATTTGCTGACACCAACAACGATGGAATAATCAGCAGTGACGATATGACGGTCATCGGAGATCCGAACCCGAAGATGGTTTACGGTCTGTCATTCAATGCCAGCTGGAAAGGATTCGACCTTTCCCTTCTCTTCCAGGGAACTTATGGCAACGACATTTTCAATGCATCCAAGTTCTACTTCGAGAAGTTCGACGGAAGACAGAATGTCCTCAAGTCAGCATACAAATCAGGATGGAGCAAAGAAGGCTCGACCAATTCCCGCCCTATTTCGCTCGCATATGATTCAGACGATGCCAGAAACAGCCAGAACTGGTGGCAATCCACAATGTATGTCGAGAACGGTTCTTACTTCAGACTCAAGAATCTCCAACTCGGATACACATTCAATTTCAAAGCGAAAAGAAATCCGTCATTAAGGTTATATCTGTCAGCCCAGAACCTTCTGACATTGACAAAATATTCAGGCTTCGATCCTGAAATCTCAGACAACGGAGTGGATGCAGGCCAATATCCGCAGCCTCGCACTTTTGTCATCGGTGTCAATATCAACCTTTAATAACTAGAGCTTTATGAGAATACATAAAATAATGATGGCAACATTGAGCCTTGCCCTTTGTTGTTCCTGCAGCGACCTTTTGGAAAAAAAGCCTCTTGTCAATCTCGCAGTAGAGAATTACTATACTACGGAAGGTGAGGCGAAGACAGCCCTCATGGGTATATATCACGTCTTCATGACTGAGAACTTCGGTCTCTACCACTATCTTCATCTCGGAGACAATCTGTCAGACGACTCTCAGCTCGGCAACTCCCGCTCAGATGGTGTAGCATGGGCAGGAAATGCCAAATCATTGATCCAGTTCAATATTTTGCCGACGAATTCATACTCAGGCAACAACACTTGGAACCAGGATTTCCAAGTCGTGACAAATGCAAATTATCTGATCGAAAGTGTAACCAGGAACAACATCCATAACGCCGACAAGTATATTGCTGAAGCAAAGTTCCTCAGAAGTTACGTTTACTTCGACATGGCGCGTCAGTTCGGAGGTCTTCCTCTGGTAGATCATGTACTCACATACGAAGAATATTACAAGCCTCGTGCAACTGAGGATGAGACATGGAAATTCATCGAGCAAGGCTTCATGGATGCAGCTGAAGGACTCCCTGAAACTTGGGATGCGGCCAATATCGGAAGGGCAACCAAAGGAGCCGCTCTTGCAATGCTCGCCAGAACATACGTATATCATGCCAGCCACAGCAAAAAGCAAGAGGATTGGCAGAAGGCCTACGACACCATAAAGGAACTTGAGAAAGGCAACTGGTTCAGTCTGGAACCCCGTTATGAGGATATTTTCGACATGGAGCACCAGAACGGACGTGAGATCATCTTCTCCATACAGTTCAGGACTTCCCATACAGGCTGGGGAGACTCAAATGACGGCAACATGATGAGTTTCTACGGACACGATGCAGGAATCAAAATCGCCGACTTGAACAAATCCACGACAACTTTGACTCCTGACCAGTATGAGTTCGTATGCAAAAAGCTGCTGGAAGAATTCCCATCCAATGTCAATGAAGACGGTACACCTAAGCCATATCTGAAGAAATGGACAGGATGGTCACTCCACTGCCCTACCCTTGACCTCGTGAACGCCTTCGAGCCTGGTGATCCCCGTCTGAAGGCTACAGTGATTGCCCCTAACGAATTTTATAACGGACACACCCATTTCAATCTCTCAAGCGACAGCGGCTATCAGTCAAAGAAGGAATATGTACCTTTCTCATACCGCACTGAAGAAAGCAACGAGGATGACCTTCCGAGAAACATGATCATTCTCAGATATGCCAACATCTTGCTCTATATGGCCGAGACATGCTGCCAGCTTGACAAGACTGGAGAAGCTCTTGACTATCTCGAAGAAGTCCGCGGCAGGGCAAGACGCAGCGGTGACGACCCTTCCGCACTGCCTAAGGTCACGACAACAAACAAAGAAGAACTGCTTGAAGCCATCTACCATGAAAGAAGAGTCGAATTGGCGATGGAATATGACCGCTACTGGGATTTGGCCCGCACCGGAAGAGCTGGAAAAGTAATGAAGGCATACTACCAGAAGTACGGAAACGACAATACACATCAGTACAAAGGCAAGAACTTCATTGAAGGGACTCACGAGCACATGCCTATACCGCAGGCTGCAATCACAGCATCTTACTATCAGGGTGTCCAGACACTCGAGCAGAACAAAGGCTATTAAGTCATATAAACTAATAATACAAACACAAAAATGATCAACAACAGAATCTTACTCAGCACGTTCCTGATGCTCTCATCGGCATTTGCCCTCAATGCCCAGGATCAGGTGACAGCGAAGGAGACCAAGGAGACCATACCTACTTACCTGGTAGGGAATCCGGATTTATATCCATATTTCTTCAACGGAAGAACTTACCAGGGAGCCGCAGGTCACATATATCCATATGCTCTGTATGACAATCTCACAGATGAGAGAGTCAACAGGGACTACAAGTACCTCACCCTCGAGAACGAATACACAAAAATCGGTGTGCTTCCGGAAATCGGAGGCAGGATTTTCCAGGCTGAAGACAAACAGACAGGCTACAATTTCTTCTACCGCCAGCATGTCATCAAGCCGGCACTTATCGGAATGATCGGCTCATGGATTTCCGGTGGTGTAGAGTGGAACATTCCTCACCACCACCGTGCATCTTCCACCCTCAACGCAGGATATGAAATCACCGAGAATGAGGATGGAAGCAAGACTATCTGGATAGGAGAAACCGAGCTTCGCCAGAGGCTCAAATGGACTATAGGCCTTACAATGTTCCCCGGCAAATCCTATGTTGAGGCGACATTCAAGATGCAGAACCGTACCCCTATCATGCAGAGTTTCCTCTATTGGGCCAATGTTTCCGTGCACTGCGATGAGAACTATCAGGTCCAGTTTCCTCCTCAGACAATCTATGGTACTGCCCACAGCAAGGTGCAGTACACCGACTGGCCATACAACACCATTTGGGGAAACAGTGAACCGACAGACAACAGTTGGTGGAAGAATTTCAAAGACGCGAATTCTACTTTCGCAGTCAATTATACCCAGGACTATCTGGTCGGCTACGATTTCGGAAAGAATGCCGGCACGGCACACTGGGCCAACCACCATCTCGTACCTGGAAAGAAGTTTTTCTTGTGGGGTACCAACAGCGTCTGGAATGAGATGCTGACGGAAAAGGATGGAGCCTACCTCGAACTCATGGTCGGAACATTTTCAGACAACCAGCCAGACTACAGCTGGATAGGACCTAATGAAGTCAGAGTCACAAAACAGTATTGGTATCCTATCAAAGGTATCGGCGGAGCCAAGAACGTCAATTTGGAAGGAGCCGTAAACATAGAGCGCACATCACCTGACAACTTCATGGTGGGATTCAACTCTACGGCACTTTACAAGCAGGCCAAGGTAATCATCAAAGCCGCCGGCGACGTAATTTCTGAAGAAACTGTTGACATTGACCCTGACACTCCTTATATCAAGAACATCAAGGTGTCTTCAACGCTGAAAGACAGCGAGTTCTTCGCCGGTCTCTACGACAGCAACGGTGTCGAACTCGTAAGTTGGTCTCCTGCAGAGAAAGAGGAATACACCAAACCGCATCCTGCAGACCGTCCGAAGCAGCCGTCAGAGTACAATTCTGTCGAAGAACTCCTCCTCGCGGGACAGAGACTGGAGGAATTCCACAATGCACGCCTCGACCCTCTCCCTTACTACGAAGAGGCTCTGCGCCGCGATTCTCTCGATTCACGCGTCAATGTCAATCTCGGAATCTACTATGCCAAGAGAGCAGAATGGACAGTTGCAGAGAAATACCTTTCCCGCGCATATAAGAGACTTACGGGATTGCACTACATGCCGGAAATCGCCAAAACCGGAGTTATCTACCACACGAACCCGAAGGATGGTGAGATGTTCTACTACTCCGGAGTAGTTGCACGCGCACTCGGAAAGATTTCCGAAGCAGAAAGCTACTTCTGGAAGTCAACCTGGTATCCTGGTTTCCAGTCTGCGTCCTATCTTTACCTCGCAGAAATGTATTGGAAACAGGGCAAGGTCAAAGATGCCCTGGAAGCTATCGATGAATCCATTGCATTGAGCGGAAAGAGTACTCAGAGCAAATTCATCAAAGCACATTTCCTGAGCACACATGGCAAGAAGGCTGAAGCTGTCGCCTTGCTGGACGAGAACATAGCTTCCGACCCTATAGACTTCCTCAGTATCATTGAAAAAGCCCGTATTCAGAATAATAAGGATCTTGCCAAGCACGCCATCACTCACATGGGCATTCCTCTCCAGGAAATTATTGAAGTAACAACCTTCTATAATGCCATAGGTGCATGGGACGATGCTGTAGCAATACTTGACTTCGCAATGGAAAACGGAACTCCATACTCATCAACTCCTATGCAGAAGAATGCTGTCGAGCCTTTCACGGCTTCTCCACTCCTGAACTATATGGCAGGATGGTACAGCTCACAGGCCGGTCACGAAGACAAAGCTCTGGACCATTACCGCAAGGCTGCCGAGATGTCTCCAGACTACTGCTTCACCTTCCGCGTCGAAGAATTGGAAATGCTCAGGGATGTTTTGGAAAAGAACCCAACTGACTGGAAGGCATACTATTATCTCGGCAATCTCCTGTACTACTATGACCGTAAAGACGAGGCTATCGCAACATGGAAGTCATCTACCGAGCTGAACAGCAACTTCGGAATGACATTCCGCAACCTCGGACACTCCGCATACAAGTACCTGAAAGACAAAAATCTGGCTGACAAGTATTACAAGATGGCCATCAATGCGGACAGTTCCAACCCTATCTTCTTCCAGGAAATGGAAGATGTGGAGGCTGCCCTCAACGTACCATCAGAAAAGAGACTTGCCCGTATGGAGAAATACCGCAAGACCGTCGAGAAATCTGATGACGCCACATCACGTTTCGTCTATCTTCTGATCGACAACGGCAAGTACCGCGATGCTCTCGACATCTTGGAGAACAGACACTTCCGCGTATGGGAAGGCGGCTCGACAGTATATACGCAGTTCGTGGATGCCAACCTTCTCTACGGTCTTTCCCAGCTGGCAAAACACCGCAACAGCAAAGCACTTGAGAGTTTCTTGGCAGCCGGCACATTCCCTCGCAATCTGGAGACAAATGAACTCTCCAACGGACCTCTCGTGGTAAAAGTAGCATATCATCAGGGACTTGCATACAAGGCTCTCGGACAGAAAGACAAAGCACGCGAATCTTTCGAGAAATGCATTCTCACAGCCGGTTCCAGAAGAGGTGAATACATCGATGAAAGATATTATTTCGTCGCAATGTCCCAGAAGGAACTCGGTCAGGAGACTGAAGCAAAAGCCACACTGAAGAAGATCCAGGACCACATCGATAGCCAGAACACATCTGCTACCACAGTAGTGGACATTTACTCAAAGTTCGGCGAAGATGGATCAAGCAACGTCATCAAGGCACGCAACCTCTATCTCCAGGGACTCGTCCACCTCGCCTCTGGAGACAGACAAAAGGCACATCAATGCTTCTGTGAGTCACTTGACCTGAACCAGGCCAGCGTCTGGACCAAATACTTCAGGGACAACACAAAGTAATGTCAATGTCAAACAACGCATAAAGTTTACAAGATGAACAAAATAATCACGATATCATTGGCAGCCATGCTGGCAACCTTGTCAATTTCCGCTCAGGAAAAAACGTATTTCGTATCTCCAGATGGAAACGATGGTTCAGACGGCCTCTCGGTAGAGAGTGCATGGAAAACCATCAACAAGGTCAACACCGTGGTCTTCCAGCCGGGAGACAAGATTCTCTTTGAATCAGGAGCAATCTTCAAGGGGCAACTCAAGCCCCTTGGCTCCGGCTCGGAGGGCAAGCCGATAACCATATCATCATTCGGAGGCGAGAAACGCCCGGTGATTGACTTCGGGGAAGCCGAAGGCGCCGGCATCCTGCTCGAAAACATCTCGTACTGGGAAGTCAAAGGCATGGAAATCACGTCCAAGGCCCCGTTCAAGATAGGAGTCGGACGACAGGGCATATCAGTAACCGCATCCGGCGCTGACCACAATCTCAAACATTTTGTCATAAAGGACAACTATATCCACGACATTTGGGGGCAGATGGGCGGACGAGGAGAGAATGTCGGCTACTACAGTTCCGCCATTCTTGTCAGGATTCTGCGTAACCGCGAGTCATTCCGGGACCCGTCATATAAACCGTCAACAATCAACGAAGTGCGCATCGAGGGCAACAAGATAGAGCGCGTCGACAAGTGCGGCATCGTATGTTGGGGAGCCCGTGACAATGTCGTAGTCCGCAAAAACTATATGGACAACATAGGAGGCGACGGCATATTCGTAAACGGACCTTATCGCGGCATCATCGAATACAATGTCATCCGCCGCAGTTGCATGAGGGCCGGGGCACCGGACCTTCCGGGAGATGACGGATGGTGGCCGCATGTCGCGGCCTGCTGGATTCAGGATACGGAAGAAACCATCATGCAGTTCAATGAAGTTTATGACACGGGCCGCAACATCTACAACGGTGACGGATTCGCATACGACTTCGACTTCAACTGCAAGAGATGCATCGCACAGTACAACTACAGCAAAGAGAACAACGGTTTCCTTCTGCTGATGTACAACATCTTCGAGAATGTGGCACGCTACAACATCTCCGAGAACGACAAGACCCACCTCGTACAGATGCAAGGCAGCCTCAAGGATGACAACAACATATTGTACAACAACGTGTTCTATGTCGATCACGGTCTTCTCGATTTGGATTTCTTCAGAGGCAACGAAAAGGAAACCGCAAAGGACATCAATGATCTTGGAGCACATTTCCACAACAATATCTTCTACGCCACCGGACAAGGACAATTCCGCACCGCGTATTCTACCGGCGAGACATGGAAGAGAGAGTTCGATGATACCCTCAGACCGGACCTTCCGTCAGGAAGCATGTTCATGAGCAACTGCTACTTCGGCCCATGGAAGAGCGGCATCCCTGATGATCCTAAGGCACTTGTAGCAGATCCTAAGTTCATTGCCCCGGGAACCGGTGGTGACGGATTATGCTCCCTCGCCGGATACAGGCTCCGCCCGGACTCTCCATGTATCGGAGCAGGAACATATATTCCTGACAACGGACGACGCGACTTCTTCGGGCAGCCTGTAACTGACGGCAAGACAGACATCGGAGCCTTCGAATATCTGGGAAGCATTCCTGAATCAGACCCGGAACAAGAAGCCGCACTTGACAAGGCTGCACGTGAGGCTTCATCTGTAGCATGGGCCAGATGGAGTTTCCCTAAAGTCGTAGCGACCAACGGTCCATCCAGATTTGCCATACGTCTCCGGGAGCCGATCACGGACGACATAAAAGGACAAATCAGCTGGACAAATCCAGACAACGGAAAAACATACAAACTGGACATTTCCAAACTGAAAGACCGCAGGACAATTGCAATCCCTGTCAATGCCAATGTCTCCGTCCCTGACGGAACAAAGGTCAAGGTATCGCTCACCAACGGTTCATTCAGTGAAGAATTCGAGATTCCAGTCAAGGAAGTTGAACTAAGGAACAGATGGCAATGAAAAGAATCAGTACAACAATCGCAATGTTGGCTATTGCGGCGTTCGGGCTACAAGCGCAAGACAAGACCTACTTCGTGTCACCGGAAGGCAATGACAACGCTGATGGACTTTCCGTCACCAATGCCTGGAAGAGCATTGATAAGGTCAATGCATCTGTATTCCAGGCCGGAGACCGTGTTCTCTTCGAAGGAGGTGCCACGTTCTACGGCAACCTGGTAATCAAAAGTTCAGGTTCACCTGAAAAGCCTATCGTGTTCTCAGGTTACGGGCAGGGACGTCCTGTCATCAATATGGGAAAGGAAGAAGGCACGGCAATCACAATACTCAACTCCGACGGACTCGAAATTGTCGGATTTGAAATCACAAGCGGATTTCCTCCTGAGGTAGGCGTAGGACGCAACGGCATCCTCATCGACGAAAGAGAGCCAGGCAGAGCATTCAGCCACATTGTCATAAAGGACAACTATATCCACGACATCTGGGGCCAGATGGGAGGCACGCGCTTGCGCTGCGCCGCAATCAGCGGCGGAGTGATGCGCCCTTGGAGAGGTTTTACAGTGTCACAGAACGCCTCAACCCTGGAAGACGTCCTCATCGAAGGAAACAGAATTGAAAGGGTGGACAAGGTGGGCATCACAACTACCGGCATTGACAAACTCCGTGTACGCCGCAATTATATGGACAACCTCGGCGGCGACGGCATAATAGTCAGCAGTTCTTTCAGAGCTGTTGTCGAATTCAATGAAATCCACCGCTCTTGTATGCGTTCAGGTTTGCTCGACCTCCTAGGAGACAATGGTTGGGCAGAGAAAGGCGAAGGCTGGTGGCCTCATACGGCAGCATGCTGGATCATAGGCTGTGAAGAAACCATCATGCAATTCAACGAGGTCTATGACACCGGACGTCAGATCAGAAATGGAGACGGTTTCGCTTATGACTTCGACTTCTATTGCAAACGCTGCATCGCACAATACAACTACAGCAAGGAAAACCACGGCTTCCTGCTCATGATGTACGACATTTTCGAGAATGTTGCCAGATACAACATCTCAGAGAACGACAAGACACATCTCGTCCAGATGCAGGGCAGCCTGAAGAGCGACAACAACGTCCTCTACAACAACGTGTTCTATGTGGACCACGGAGTCTCGGAAGTAGAGTATTTCAGGGGTGACCATCCTGAGAAGGCAAAGGATATAAACGACCTCGGGGCCCACTTCTACAACAACATCTTCTACGCCACTGGACAAGGACAGTTCCGCACCGCCTGGTCAGTCGGTTACGCTTGGGACAGGTCTTTCGACGACACACTGAAGCCTGATCTCCCTGCCGGCAGCCTGTTCCTCAACAACTGCTACTTCGGACCATGGAAAAACGGCATACCTGACGACCCGAAAGCCATCGTGGCAGACCCTAAGTTTGTCGATCCCGGCACAGGCGGAACAGGTCTGGGCACACTGAAGGGATACATGCTTCAGAATGACTCTCCATGTATCAATGCGGGAACCCATATGACGCATAACGGCGGACGAGACTTCTTCGGTTTTCCTGTCAATGACGGTCATCCTGATGTCGGTGCTTTCGAGTATCTCGGAAGCGGAGTATTCGCTGATGAAGCTGCCATTGCCGCCCAGGACGCAGACGCCAAAGATGCATCTGCCGTGGCATGGGCGAAATGGTGTTTTCCTCTCGAGTTCGGCATCAAGGAAACCGACGTCCTCAACATCAGACTCTACCAGCCGCTCGAAGATGGAGTAACCGGCAAGATTTCCTGGACAAATCCGAAGAACGGAAAGACCACAATCGTGGATCTGGGCAAAGAAAAGAGCCGCTCAGAGTTTGCTTTCAAACTGAATGCGGACCCTCAGAGCCTGCTTTCAAGTAAGATCAAGGTCTCCGTCGAAAAAGGCAAGTTCTCTGAAGCGTGGGAAATCGCATTTTCGGAAAACCCGGCCAGACGCCAGTAATCTCACAACATCACAAATGCCGGAGACTGCACTTGCAGGCTTCGGCTTTATTTATGACATTTGGACAAATCAGATCTCGACATGACTACAAAACACTTGATTGTCACGCTTTTATCAGCATTGACCTGCATTTCGGCACAGGCACAGACCTCGTTCGGCGATGCAATGAAATTCGATGACGGCTGGCTGTTCAGCCTCACCGACGCTCCTGACCAGAAAGACAATTCTTTCAATGATAAAGATTGGCGCACACTCGACCTTCCTCACGACTGGTCCATAGAAGGGCGTCTCTCCCCTACACTCGCAAGCTGCACGGGATATCTTCCCGCCGGCATCGGTTGGTACCGCAAGCATTTCACGGTGAACGACGACGCACCGAGACACTACATCTATTTCGAAGGCGTCTATAACCGCAGCGAAGTGTACCTTAACGGACAGCTTCTCGGCAAACGTCCAAACGGATACGTGTCGTTCATGTACGACTTGACCCCTTACCTCAAGGACGGAGAGAATGTCCTGGCAGTGAGAGTGGACCATAGCCGATATGCGGATTCCCGCTGGTACACCGGTTCAGGCATATACCGTGACGTCTGGCTCGTATCCGCAACCGAAACACATTTTTCACTCTGGGGAGTCGGCTGGCACGCCAAATCCATCACGGAAAAACAGGCTACAGTATCTGTGGACATGGAGATTCAGAAGCATCTGCCGCTCCAATCAAAACTCGAAGTAAAAGCCAGCCTCTACGATGCCGGCAACAATCTTGTCACAAGCAGGACCATCGCTGTCAATGACAGAGAAGCAGGCTTGAGTAAAGTCGCGACAGAGTTGAGAGTCAAGAACCCGCATCTTTGGAACCTTGACGAGCCATATCTCTACACCCTTGAGACCGATATTCTTTCTGACGGACAGAAGATTGACGGAAGCAAAACCAGAGTCGGACTCCGCACCCTCACATTCGACGCGGACAAAGGCTTCGCCCTGAACGGGAACTGGATGAAAATCAAAGGAGTCTGTCTCCATCATGATGCCGGAGTTCTCGGTGCTGTTGTACCACAGGAAGTTTGGAGACGGCGTCTGGAGAATCTCAAGGCTATCGGCACCAATGCAATCCGCATGAGCCACAATCCTCAGGCACCTGTACTTTACGATCTCTGCGACGAGATGGGACTGCTCGTGATGGACGAGGTATCGGACGAATGGGAATTTCCTAAGCGCAAATGGATTGAAGGATGGAATGTAGGAACTCCAAGTTATGACGGTTCCTTCGACTTTTTCGAAGAATGGATCGAGAAGGATATCACCGACATGGTAAGACGCGACCGGAATCACACCAGCATATTCCTCTGGAGTATCGGCAACGAAGTCGATTATCCGAACGACCCGTATTCGCACCCTATCCTGAACAGCAGCAGCATAAACCAGCCAATGTTCGGAGGGTATAATCCTGATGCACCTGATGCCATGCGCATCGGCAAGATAGCCAAGAGACTCGTCGCATGCGTACGCGCCGTCGATACTTCGCGTCCGACAACCGGAGCACTTGCCGGAGTGATAATGTCCAACGAAACAGAGTATCCTGATGCAGTAGATGTGGTAGGCTATAACTACACAGAGAACCGATATGACATGGACCATGCCACCTATCCGAAGAGAGTCATCTACGGCAGCGAGAATGGACGGAGCAGAAACGCATGGCTGGCCGTGCGTGACAAAGATTTCATCTTCGGACAGTTCATATGGACCGGAACCGACTACCTCGGAGAGTCAGGACCATGGCCGTCACGAGGACTGGGAACCGGACTGCTTGATTTCGCCAGTTTCCCTAAGCCGAACGGATACTTCCGCGCTTCAATGTGGAGCACCAGTCCGATGACTTACATCGGCACATATCCGGTGCCGGCCCCACGTAATGGAAACGGACGGACATTTCTGTCCCCGGACGCTTTGGACATCTGGAACTACTCACTTGAGCAGAAAATCCGGGTAGTATGCTATACCAACGCAACCCAGGCAAGACTCCTTCTGAACGGCAAGGAGGTCGGAGAGATGAAGCCTTACGATGACGAGAGCGGTATCATCTGGTGGGATATACCTTTCAGACCAGGCACACTCAAGGCTGAAGGATGCGACAAAGACGGTAACGTCATCTCCGAATACTCCATCACCACATCCGGCCGCCCATATGCCCTGCGGGTAATCTCGGACTGCTCAGAATTGTCCAAAAACAAAGCCACAGCACACATCATAGTTACAGTCGTCGATGAGAATGGCGTCATGGTCAAACTGGCAGACAACAACATCACCTGCACTGTGGACGGTCCTGCGCGACTCCTCGGACTCGAAGGCGCGGACAACACGGACATGGGAGATTACCGTGACAACCGGCAGAGAGTCTATAACGGACGCCTGCTGGCCTATATCCAGACTACCGGAGAAGCGGGAGAAATCAATGTCTCGTTCAGTTCTCCACTTCTGAAGAGCGCAGAGATCAAATTCACCGCAGAATAATCATACGCGCCCATCCATAAATAAATTCCCGCCATCGTCTTTCTCATGAAGCACGATGGCGGGAATTCTATTTTAAGCAACAGTCACCTGACTGGTCATCTCAGCAAGAAGCCTGATATCCCCGGCTGAAGCGTCTACCATGACATTGACCTCGCCCTTCTCCGAAGACTCGGCTGCGCTCTATGTGTCAAACGGGATTTGATTGACGAAGAGCCTGCCAGATTACTCTTGTCCACTGCCGCAGGAATGACGCCAGTCCATGAGCCGCCGAACAAGTTATATGCAGGATCCACGAATTCGAAGCTGACAGTGGTCTTGTCCCCATCCTTGGCCAGTTTCACCCAACCGTCGATAGCTGCCGCATAGCCATGCATGTAGCCATCTGAATCAAGAGTGGAAAGATCCCAATACCATGTGCCAGTTTGTCCGAAAGGTGAAGTCTTGCCTGCTACGAAACCGACAGTCTGATTGTCGACACTCATGTTATACTGTTTCTCAGGAATAGGAATTTCAGTAGTGGAAGTCTTTTCCGTAAGAAGTTCGATGTCAATCGCATCGCCTTTGTCATTTTCCAGTGACAGAATCCAGTTGGCCAGACCGACTCCAAGATAATCCCCATAGTACGCAAGGGAAGCGGTAGTTGTCTCCGCAGGAAGTTTCAGAGTATAGTCTCCGGTAAGGGTCGTGTTGGCCTCTTCCTTCGGAGATTCGTCCGTAAATTCAATGTCTCCCGTAAATACCCCCTTCACCGACTTTCCGTTGTCAGTAACGAGCTCAAGTTCGATTCTGTAACCGGTATCACCGAATTCACTGACAAGTGCGGTTCCTGACGCAATGCCGCTCTGGGAAAGTATATTCCCTTCCGCATCGACGGTAGCGGCGATCGAGCCGTAGTACTCACCCAAAAGCGAGAATCCAGGTTCTATAGTCCCAGCCGCATAGGTATCGGCAACAGTATATATGCCAGGCATAAGGTAGATGACCGGACTGTTTTCAAGGGTAAGGGAGAGTCCGACTACTGCACCTCCTGATACTGTAACTCCGTCATTGCCCGCCGTTGGTGAGGTCAGGACTACAGAATACCCGTCTGTGCCGGAGCTGAGTTTATCACCATAATAAACCCCGAAAGCATGAGCAAAAGAAACATTGATGTCTTCCTCCAATGCCGGGATCTGTTCGATTGGCTCAGAGCCTGCATTAGGATCCCCGAAGGCAAGAGGACCTTCATAGATACAGCTGACGGTAGAGCCGTCCTTCAATGTAAACAGGCCCTTGAGTATCTTTCCCTTATCCGTAGTCTTGACCTCCAGATAACCTTCCGTAAAATCGACACTGGTCTGCTTTCCTTCAACATTGACCTGCATTCGGGTATAATAATTATTGAGAGTGCCCGCAGCATTGGTCTCCGCGATAGTGTACTTGCCGTCAGGCAGTACAGCCGTTTCGAATGAATCAGAGCCTTCAGATGCATAAATGTCGAAGAAAATGATATGACCGTCGGCAGGAGCGGCATCGTCGCCCTCATTATCTTTTATGAATTCCTTGTCACCAAGACCGACATAGTAATTGAATACTCCTTCTGTCTTGCGGTCTCCATAATAAAGCACCTTGGTTGTACGGTCCATAACCAATTCCAAGTCAGCTTTAGGACTGATTTCAGGATCCGGTGTTTCCGGTGGAGTCGGGTTGTCCTTGTTGTTACAGCCGACAAGGACCAGAGACGCCAGCAAACTGGCGAGAAATCTTGAACATTTCATTCGTCAATGATTATTAAGGTTAAAACTAAGTAACGGCTCATCGAAACGCCCGAGGCCTATATGCAAATATAAGAAAAAGTGAAAAAAACATATCTTATTTCCGACCCTCTTGACAACCGCTGATTTTCAATTCCCGCAGCCAAAGTGTTCTATATCAATGTCATAATGAGCACTGACAGATTCGCCTATCTGTCAAGACCCCATTTCAAAGCCACCTCTTGGCATCCCGCAAATCGCATAAATAATTGTAAATCAACCAATAACACCAAATTGAAGCTGCCAAGAGGGTCGAATAGTGACAACCATCCGGATAAACAATAAGGTCACGTCAGGACTGTCCCGGTAGGACAGCTATCTTTTATAAGCCGCGAGGAAAACTCCGGATAAACCATAAGGTCATGACTGCTCCTCGTCGTAGAAGCGATCAAACATTGACATCAGCCTCTTTTCATCAGCGATTATTTTGCGCAATTCTTCGAGCCGGCAGGAATTCGATGACTCCGGAATCCAAAGTTTCAGGTAACCGCCATACCCGTATTTCTTCTGAAGATGTGTCAATGTCCTCTCCCACATCTGTTCGCGGTTCATCTGAGGGTAATGGGCAAAACCATATTGGACAGTGCGCCTGATGACTGTTTCAGGGTCAATGAGCCTGTCCGACTCAGCGATAATCTTGCCGTAGATGCTACGGGGAGGAGTCTCATTGGAAGCCCTGTGATCCTCTGCAGCCTCTGCAATGACCTCGATTTCCTCGACGTTAAACCAATTGAGGAGAGTTTTGTCCTCCCGGATGATTCGACCTGATACCAGATGATGTTTCTCTCTTCCCTCACACAAGCCCAAATCATGATAAGCAGCTGCTGCATAAAGGATTTCAGGATTCACATCATAATATCTGGAGAGTTCCTGGCTCTGCCCGATCACACTTCTTACATGGTCCCGCCTATGGGCTCCATCGAAATTGTCATAACGCGGAATGATTTCCGACTCGATATATTCTTTAAGAGTTTGCATACTGTTTGAAGTTTACGTCAAGCCGCAAATATATATAAAATGTCATAATGTACTAAACGGCAATCGTCCCGAAGCCAATGGAGACTTTGGGACGACTCAAAAATATTAATGCTAACTCAAGTTTCAAGAAACTCGAAATGCCGATCTATTGGACCTCTGCATCCACATTTCCAATGTGCGGAAGTTCAGAAATGACCCTCTGGTCATAGTAGGTTCCCGGAGTGACTGAAGATTTCTCCAGAATCACAGCCTCCATGTAATTCGGATTGCCGTTTTCATCTAAATCGCCGTTGAACAGCAGCATATGGTCTCCGGTAACCTCCTTTACATAGAACGCCATCGGAATTGCCTGAAGGCCGTCATCAGAGAGATTTTCATATGTAAGGCAGAACGCCATGCTCCCGTCAGAGTTCCTCTTCATGGAATACCAGCCATTAAAAGAATATACGTCGTTCACCTTGATACCATTGACAAGAGCCATCTGCTCATCAGTCAATTTATCCATGTCAAGGCTTTCCTTTAGTTCAGCCAAAGTCTCCTCAGTAAAGACATTTCCCAAGAGCACCGTTCCGTCATCATTCAATTGTATGATGCTGCTGAACTTGTTCGAGAAATTGACAACCCATGTATTCACATATAGTTTCGGGTCATCCGGCTCTGAGCCATTCCTGTCACATGCATTGGCCATTGCAATAACAGCGAATGCCAATATACTGTATATCAATCTTTTCATATTTTCAATCTTTAGTTCATACCCAACAATTCAGTCAAGTCAACTGTCTTTCCGACAGTAATGCCGGAAGAAGACAGACTCTTCACCGTGAATGGCTTTTCACCGGACGATTCATTACCGAATACCATTGATTCTTTGGAAATGTTTGTCAAATGAAGTTCATTCTCCATCGGAACCGGATATTCCATACCTTCAATATTTCTAATGCTGAATGTGGACAGATAAACATCGTTATTCTTTCCGGGAATCTCCACATACAGGCCCTTGAGAATTGTGACAACATCATTGACCTTGATAGATTTGATCATTTCGATGACTTCCTCCGGAAGTTCACGTGAATTTCCATCAGTTTCGGGATTGTCAGAGGACGGCAAGTATTGACTCCTAAGGACTTCCAGTAATTTTTCATTGACGACGAAACCCGAGTTAAACGTCTTGTCAGCATTGAATTGATAGAGACAGCAATCCGCTCCTCCAAGTTCACCGATACCTTCAATTGCCCATGTATTGACATACAAAGGGACAGGAGCAGAATCCTTGCCTGAATCCTTGTCGCAGCTCACTCCGGATAACAGTATGGTCCAAAGAGCTAAAAAGTAAACTAATTTCTTCATTACCATATATTTAAAGTTCATTTATTCCCATTTCATATCCTGATCGAAAGACACACGGAATCCAATCAGCATGTTTGTCACCCGAGGTGAACAATATACTCTTGCTGCACAACGGCAGCTGAGCTTGTCCATAGTGAAGTCCCCTCCGCGAACAACCTTGTGGGTTCCAGTTTTCGGGCCTGTCGGATTCCAGGCAAATCCGCCCGAACCTCCATAATAATTTGCGTCAAACCAGTCCGCCACCCATTCTGAAATATTCCCATGCAAGTCATACAGGTCGAACCCGTTAGGGGGATAAGAACCTACCGGAGCAGTTGTTCCCCTGCCGGCCGACCTGATATTCGCCATCTCCCCTGTCAGGTCCAGACCATTTCCAAGGCCGAAAGGCGTCTCTTCAAGACCTCCCCTGCAGGCAAATTCCCACTGCGCCTCAGTCGGAAGCGCTCCACCCACGCAATCTGCGAAAGCCTTCGCTCCATACCAGCTGACATTGACGACAGGACAATCACAATATCCGTCAGCCGGCTTCCATTCGGCAAGTTCCGTGTCCCAGATGAGTCCGAACTTGGCATACTGCCTCACAAGGACTTTCGATTTGTTCTCCGCATCGCCCCATCCGTTCCATATGCCGTCGCTTCCTATCTTATTGTCATTCAGAAAAGACGCGTACTCGGCATTGGTAACTTCATACTTGCCCATATAGTAACTGCGGGCCAGATGCACATTATGCTGATTCTCGACATTCGTATTATTCCGTCCTTCTTCAGTTTTCGGACTGCCCATCCGGAAATACCACAGTCCATCACCTTGAAACTTATAAGTACCCTTCTGGTCGACAACCATCTGAATGACATCAGGATGCTTGTAATCCACCGGCAATGAGCGGTTGAACACTTTCACGTTCCCGGCATTCAGGGCACAATCCCCGACCGGACCGCCCAACCTGTACTCTTTGCCATCTGTAACATAACTGAACAGTGAGGTGCAGCCTCCAAGCGTCTGAACCGGAATGACAGCACGATAAATGTAATTGTTTCTCTCTTCACCCGGCAACTCGAAGAGATGCATTTTGACATTTCCTTCAGAACTCCTGGTTCCCGCTACGGAGGCAGAAACGTCACTATCCTCAAGCAAATTGATTTCGGCGAGAGTCCCGACTCCGCAGAGGCTGACTTCAAGTTTTCCGTCAATGTTCCAATACTTGCTTTTAGGCACTTCCACCTGAACCATTGCGAACTCATGCCTGAATTCAAGTTTCACGTCGCTTCCGATTTTGACTCCCTCCTCATTCCTGGCCACCAGAAAATCTGAAAGCCTGTAATCATTCTCACTGCTTTGGTCCTCTTTGACATTGACAGAGATTGCGGTCGGGTCAGTATTGTTCTCGTCGAACGGATAATATGCGCAGAATTTCAGCGATTCTTTTTCCCAGCACAATTTGTCTCCTATCCAATTGCTGCCATCAAATGTCAATTTCTTGTTCCCGAAAACCAACTCATCAGATTCGGCATCATATGCATATACACCGACAGCGTCGCCCTCAGTCCAGGCACATTCGACAGAATCTTCCGAAGAAGCGATTACATATGGTTCAATGTCAAACTTGAAACTGATTTCAGGCTTGCTCTCCTCCGGTTTCGGCTCCTCCTTCCCCGGTTCTTCCGGAGAAGGTCTGTCATTGACATTCTCCTTGCCGCAACACACCAACATTGAAGTCAATGCCAATGATGCAACAAATTGATAAATAATTCTTCTCATACAGTTTGTCTTATATAGAGGTCATGTGGATTACGATACAGAAATCGTTGACGAATATACGTTCCGGAGACGTTATAATCACTATTTTTGATTAAACATAGTCCGCAACTACGCAGTTTTTGCGAAAAACCATATCTTTGCAAGACATAATACGGAAACTGAAATGGAAAAAACATATTGCGATCTTATGCTGTTGGCCTCAGGTGTGATTGCCGCCCTTGCCGTGTCAATCATAGGAATCAAAATCCCGTCAAAGCAGGAGTTCAGGAAACTCAGGACTGCCAGAGCGACACTGGCGGCATCATTCATCACACTTTCAGTTCTGAATTTCATCTGCTATTTCACGGGCTACGATGAGGACCTCGACAGACTGAACACCATGATAGTTGCAGCATTCCAGGCCCTCCTTCTGACCGGGACCCTGCTGGTATTCATCCGTCCGGATGTGGTTACAGGAAAATGGGTGGGACTACAAGTGGCGGCAATCAGCCTCATCACTGCCCTGCTCTACTTCGTCATGTTCCTTTTTCCGGGGATATATCCTGTCTTCTTCTACACAGGAGCGGCTCTTCTGGTACTGCAACTTGTCCTGTACACCATCAGCTTCTTCAAGTCGCAGAACATGACACTGAATGACTTGAACGATTATTATGCAGACGACTTCTCTCCCAGACTCGGAGGAATTCGGGCAGGCTTCATTCTCATGCTCATAATAGGAGTGATGGCACTTTGCACCCTGGTTACAGGCCCGTGGTTCTACTCCATCTTCGTCCCTGCATATCTCATCTGCTATACCATCGTCGCGATCTGCATGATACGCTATGTAAACATCACATCTTTCATACTTCCCGCCGTCAGTCAGGACAGCACAGAGACGCTACCAGTGGAACAACCCTCTGAGTCCTCACATAAAAATCCCGCCAATATCTCTGACAACCAGATAATCGAACTGCGGAACAAACTGGAATCATGGGTAGCTGCCGGAGAATACCGACACAGGGATATACCATATAAAGACATATTGGAGAATCTCGACACCGACCCGGCGACCATGCGCGCCTTCATGAAAAGTGAGCACGGGATGGATTTCCGTTCATGGAGAAACAGACTCCGTCTCAATGATGCCTGCCGGATGCTGCTGGAACACCCCGAGATGAAAGCGGAAAGAATCAGCGAAGCCATCGGCTACAGCGACAGCAGCAACTTCCACACAGATTTCCGAAAATTCACAGGAATGTCTGCGAGCGAGTGGAGGAAAACCCATAAGAAGACAGGTCAATGCCAGAACACGTTACCGACAAACCCGGAAAATCAATCAAATTAATATACACTTAAACAACTAACAGTCAATGAAAAAGATAGCATTAATAACAGGAGCTACCAGCGGAATCGGAGAAGCCTGCGCAAGAAAATTTGCAGAGGGCGGTTACAATTTGATACTAACAGCCCGCCGTGCAGGGAAACTGGCTGAAATCAAGGCTGAATTGGAAGCAGAGGGCACCAAGGTAAAGACATTGGTATTCGATGTACGCGATGCCGAGGCAGCAAAAACCGCTTTTGATTCACTCGAACCGGAATGGCAGAAAATCGATGTTCTCATCAATAACGCCGGCCTTGCTCTCGGCCTTGACAAAGAGTATGAAGGCGATCCTGAAGATTGGAACACAATGATAGACACCAACATAAAGGGACTTCTGACTATGACCAGACTCATCGTCCCCGGCATGGTGAAACGGAATGAAGGACATGTAATCAATGTCGGCAGTGTTGCCGGTGACGCGGCTTATGCCAACGGCAATGTATATTGCGCGACCAAGGCTGCCGTGAAGACCATCACTGACGGATTGCGCATCGACGTGGCCGAAACCGCTGTCCGTGTCACGAATCTCAAACCTGGACTCGTAGAGACCAATTTCAGCAACGTCCGCTTCCATGGCGACAACGAAAGGGCCGACAAGGTTTACAAGGGCATCACTCCCCTTACTGGTGCGGACATCGCCGACGTAGCTTTCTACGCGGCATCAGCCCCAAAACATGTCCAGATTGCCGAGGTACTCATTCTCGCCACACACCAGGGAAGCGGAAGCGTAATCTACAGGAACAACCTATAGTTTTCCTTAGAACTTCTTTGTTCTCATGTGGCAATACGGCTCGCCACCTGTCTTTTCGTAGTATTGCTGGTGGTAAGACTCGCCGATGTAAAAAGGCTCTTCAGGCAGCAACAGAGTATTGACCTCATACCCCTTGTCGCGAAGCAACTGCATAACGTGTTCAGCAGTATTCCTCTGATTGTCATCACGATAGAAGATGCAACTCCTGTACTGCGGACCGAGATCCGGACCGACTCCATCCGTCTGGGCAGGGTCATGAATTTCGAAGAACAGTTTGCAGAGACTCTCGTAGGAAACCAGGTTGGGGTCAAACTCTACTATTACGGCCTCCACATGATGAGTCCTGTGCTCCCTTACGTCCTCATACGTAGGAAAAGCCTCTTCCCCACCAGTATAACCAGCAAGGGTATTAATCACACCCGGTACCTTCTGGAACTGATGCTGAGCACCCCAGAAACAGCCGCAGGCGAAAATTCCGACCTCAATGCCATCGCCTGCCGGCGCATGGTAAAGGTCAATCTTAGAGCAATTTTCAATGGCAGTCTGCACCATTTTCAATGCCTTGCCATGCTTTGCCTGCAAGTCCGGATAGGACTTTCCGCGCGAAAAATTATGCCTCAGGTCATTGAATTTCACCCGCAGGGCAATTGGATTTCCAGAGTCAATGATATTCTGTACGTATTCGAAATAATCAGTTCCTTTTTCGTGGGTAAGAAGCCTTAAGGCATTGACAATGCCGGTCGGGATGCCTTCTCTGAGCAGATCATCGAAGGTCAAGTCAGAGTCTTCCACCACGTCATGGAGGAATCCGGCTATCTTTTCTTCATCTGTGTGTCCCATCAGTCCTACAGTCAACGGATGGAGAATCACGGGATGTCCGTCACGGTCCAGTTGTCCCGCATGAGCGGCAGTCGCAATGCGGAGAGCTATGTCTATTGCATTCATAATGTTCTGTTTATTAGTTGGTCGGATATTGATTATGTCTTAGGAATCTGGCTGAGGCGAAGAGCAGCATCGGACCCAGCCCCGAATAGAATGATGCCGTAAATTCAAGTGGAATCCCGGGAATGAATTTCAGGGCCATGCCCAGACAAAGCATGAATAGTATCAGAATCCATCCCCGGAGCGGGAATGTATGCCATATGCTCGTTTTTTCCGGCTGTGCGGCGATAAGAGCCGAATACTTGTCAACGGCTTTCCTGAACATGAAAAAGAAGCACATCAGGACCACGGCAGTGCCCGAAATGAGCCACCACAATTCCTGCAAAGGCATTGACAAATATGCATTGACACCCTTGACAGTTATGATGACACCGGGTATCCCCCAAAGCACCGCAGCCACGAAATATAAAGCACTTCTTTTCATTTCAGACAGCATTTGAAAATTCCGTTCTCCTATATTACAAATATACTCTTTCTTTAGATTCTTCATAAGATAATTTGATGTTTTTTTGGTATCTTTGCATATAGAAAAACACATATTATTTAACTAATAACCACATTTATGAGAAAGTCATTTCTTAGCACAAAAACAGCCCTGTCGCTGGTTTTGTCGTTCATCTTGCCGCTGCAGATGCTGGCAACTGAACTCAGAGAGGCCGGAAAACGTCTGGCCGCACTACCAGGAGTAAGCAACGTCGAAACGCTTGAATCCGCACATTTCCCTGAGAAATATGTATTCTTCATCCGTCAGCAACTCGACGCGAAGGACGCATCCAAAGGCGACTTCGACCAGAGAGTCGTTTTATGCCACCGCGGATTCGACCGCCCTACCGTCTTCGTGACAGAAGGCTACAACGGACGATACGCACTCAACAGCAACTATATCGAAGAACTGGCAAAACTGTTCGACACCAACATTATCCTCGCCGAATACCGCTATTTCGACAAGTCAATGCCAAAGGAGCGCAACTGGGATTACCTTACAGTCGAGAACTCGCTCTACGACCTGCACCACATCAATGAAACCCTCCGCGCGATGTATTACGGCAAATGGATTTCCACAGGAATCAGCAAAGGCGGGCAGACCACAATGTTCTACCGCTCATACTTCCCTGACGATGTAGACATTTCAGTCCCTTACGTAGCGCCGCTGAACAGAGCCCTCGAGGACGTAAGACCGGAGATATTTATCAATGATAAGGTCTCCACCAAGGAAAATAGGCAGAAAGTAATTGACTTCCAGACTCTTCTCTTCGAGCGTAAGGCAGCATTGATGCCACTGATGGAAGAATACTGCAAGGAGATGAAATACACATTCAAAGAGCCGCTGGAGAATGTCTTTGACTTCTGCGTACTCGAGTATTCATTCGCTTTCTGGCAGTGGGGATATAACGTTGACAGGATTCCTACCAGAGAAGCGACTGACGAGCAGATCTTCGGATATCTGATGGGAATCAGCGAGCCAAGTTATTTCACAAACCAGACAGGCAATGTTTCCTTCAATGTCCAGGCTGCCCGTGAATTGGGATACTATGGCTACTACACCAAGCCATTCAAGAAATATCTGAGCATCAAGACATCCAAAGGATATCTCAAGCGTCTCATGTTGCCGACCGACGCGGAGGACATAAAGTTCTCTTCTGAACTCTACAAGCACACTGTCAGTTTCCTGAGCAAGAACGACCCTAAGATGATTTACATCTACGGTGAACAGGACCCTTGGACAGCAACCGGCATCTATGGGCTTCCGCTTACAAAGGACAAGGAAAATCTCCATGTCTATCTCTGCAAAGGCGGTTCCCACTACACCCGCATCAAGTCCTTCCCGGAAGAAACCCAGCAGGAAATCATCCAGCTGATAAACAAATGGTTACAGGAATAACAAAAACTCAAAACAGAGCTCATTCCGACATTCGGGCTGAGCTCTGTCTTTTCACTTTTAAGATACCGCTTTCTCAGTAGCATCAATGTGCTTCAATCCGGTAGTTTTTGAATTCTCCTTTTGTGACTGTCAGATTCTTATTTTCGCTCCGCTCATATGTAGATTCAGAGTTGAACCAGAACTCGCCCTCGTATCGCCCTTTCTTGTTCTTCTTGATTTTCATCATTCCTTCGGTTATACGATGTTGATTTGCATCTACATCATAGATATAATCATTATCTATATCCAAAGGATACCATTTATCCAACTTCAAATCTCCCTTTACCTTCATGCTGATTCTCAAAACCACATAATAGACTGGAGCTGAAGTAATGTCCTGACCTTCCTTAGTCATGTCCGCTGATAAAATATAGGCTACAGAGTCCGCCCAGGACACTGATACCAAATCAGACTCCACTTTATCGTTGTCATATGTATTGCCGGAGAACTTTGCGCCATTAATCTCTGCAGAAACTGTGAGTTTCTCCAAGGACTTCAATTCGGTCAGAAGTTTATTACAATCTGACATTGACGTCAAAACTATCAAACAGGTAAAGAGCAGTGGTATAAATCTTTTCATGTCCTCAGTGTTTTAAATTATAAATGTAAACTATATTGTTACAAGCAAATGTCCGCATTCCAATATCTATAACACTCTAGTTGCAATTAAGCAATTATTTCTCTTAAAAAAAAATTTGGAGTACAATTTATTTGTTCATCTTGAGAATACACCTCACACTTCCACAGCATAAATTGTCGGATAGTTCGACATAAAGGATTATTACTGGTGTAAGTGAGCATTCCGTAGCTGAATAGCGAACAAACGGTGTAAAAAACAGCCTGATTTTACACCGTTTCATCATATTTGCCAAAACGGTGTAAAAACTAGCCGATATTTTCACCGATTTTACGTTGAGACTGCTTTGTGCCTCGGACGCACTACGAAATGCAAATCAACCGGGATTTTAAGTTATCCCCATTTTATGCGGTGGAAAATAATGAACCGAACTTCTTAATTCCAGATTGACAGCAACTCTATATAAATTGGCGGCCTGCAAGGATTTCTCTTTGCAGGCCGCCGTCACACATAATTATTTAACAACTAACTATCCTATCATATTTTTAGGATCGAGAGCCTTGTCAAGCTCCTCTTTTGTGAGGATCCCTCTTTCGAGGACGATGTCATAGACTGAACGGTTGGTTTCGAGCGCCTCTTTGGCAACCTTCGTGCTGGCCTTGTAACCGATGATAGGGTTAAGGGCTGTCACGATACCGATACTGTTCTTGACCATTTCATAGCAACGTTCCTTGTTTACGGTGATGCCGTTTATACACTTCTCGCGAAGAGTGTTCATGGCATTGGTAAGCCAAGTGATGCTCTCCATGATGGACTCGGCGATAACCGGCTCCATAACATTGAGCTGAAGCTGTCCGGCCTCTGCCGCAAATGAAACTGTCATATCATTACCGATAACCTTGAAGCAAACCTGGTTGGTAACTTCAGGGATAACAGGATTGACCTTGCCAGGCATGATAGATGAGCCCGGAGCCATCGGAGGAAGATTGATTTCCTTCAAACCGCAACGAGGACCTGAAGCCATGAGTCTGAGGTCATTGCAAATCTTGGAAAGCTTAACGGCAAGTCTCTTCAGAGCGCCAGAGTAGCTTACATATGCGCCGGTATCAGGAGTAGCCTCCACGAGGTCAGGAGCAGCGATGAACTTCTCGCCTGTAAGTTCGGTCATCTTCTTTGCGCACAACTCAGGGAAACCTGGCTTCGCATTCAGACCGGTACCGATTGCTGTTCCACCCATATTGATTTCATAAAGGAGATTCACATTTCTCTCAATATTGAGAACCTCTTCCTCGAGGTTGGTCGCATAAGCGTGGAACTCCTGGCCTGATGTCATAGGTACGGCATCCTGAAGCTGTGTACGTCCCATCTTGATCACATCCTTGAACTCCTCACCCTTTGCCTTGAAAGCATCGATGAGATCCTTGAGAGCCTTCTCCAGATTTCTGTTCATTCTGATGAAGGCATAACGGAATGCTGAAGGATAGGCGTCATTGGTGGACTGGGCACAGTTCACATGATCGTTAGGAGAGCAGAACTGATATTCGCCTTTCTTGTGTCCCATGATTTCGAGAGCCCTGTTGGCAATGACCTCGTTCGCATTCATGTTCACAGATGTTCCAGCACCGCCCTGCATCATATCCACAGGGAACTGGTCATGGAACTTGCCGTCGATAATCTCGCGGCAAGCCTCTACGATAGCATCAGCGATCTTTCCATCCATGGCTCCGAGTTCCTTGTTGGTCTGCGCAGCAGCCAGCTTGATGCAAGCCATTGCGATGACATACTCAGGATAATCGCACATTCTGGTGTTTGAAATCTTATAGTTATTGATAGCCCTCTGTGTCTGAACACCGTAATAGGCATCAACAGGAACCTGAAGTTCACCAAGAAGGTCAGATTCAATTCTGAATTTCTCTTCGCTCATAACGAATTATTGTTATCTGTTTGTAAATTGTTTTAGTTTATATGCACAAATATAAGATTAAAAGAAATCATAAGCAAAAACTACGATATAAATTTCAATTTATTCATAAAAACCGCAATACTCTTAACAATTTGGCACATTTTTACGCAAATCCGCCCATACGAATTGCATTCTCCTAAAATTCCGTAAAAATGGTAGCCGTTCCTAATGATAATCTCCCTATCTTTACAAAAAAACAAGAACCATGTTAGGCAATTTCACATTCCATAACCCCACGAAACTGATTTTCGGAGAGGATTCATTAAGCAAGCTCAGCGAAGAATTGAAGAACTACGGGCCAAAGGTCATGCTGGTCTATGGCGGAGGAAGCATAAAGAAATACGGCATCTATGATCTCGTGATGGCAGAACTGAAAAAAGCCGGCAGCCAGATAGTCGAACTGTCAGGCGTCATGCCGAACCCTACCATTGAAAAAGTCATAGAAGGAGCCAGGCTCGCAAGACAGGAAAACATTGACCTTATCCTCGGCGTGGGCGGCGGTTCCACCATCGATTACTGCAAGGCGGTGGCTGGCTGCGCATGGCACGACGGAGACCCTTGGGAGGACTATTTCAAGAACTGGAAGCCTCTCACATGCCGCTGGATACCGGTAGGCTGCGTGCTCACCATGGCAGGCACAGGCTCAGAGATGAACGACTGCTCAGTCATCACAAACCACACCGAGAAGCTGAAGTTGCACTACAATTTCCGCAACCCGGATTTCTCCATCCTTAACCCGACATTCACTTTCACCGTCCCGAAATACCAGATGGTAGCGGGCATCTACGACATCATGAGCCATATTCTGGAGCAGTATCTCTCCGGCAACGACGACAACACCAGCGACTACATCTCCGAAGGACTGATGCGTTCGCTCGTCACCAGCTCGCGCAAGGCTCTTGTCAATGCCAATGATTACGAGGCCAGATCAAACATCATGTGGACCGCCACATGGGCGCTCAACTCTCTCATTGACAGAGGCAAAGCCACAGACTGGATGGTCCACATGCTTGGACAGGCGGTTGCAGCATACACTGACGCGACACACGGGCACACTCTCTCGGCCGTGAGCGGAGCCTACTATCGCCTGCTGGTAAGAAAGTCCCCGGATGCAGTCGCCAGATTCAGAAGACTTGCCGTCAATGTCTGGAACGTTACGACAGGCAACAAGACAGACGAGGAGATTGCAATGGAGGGTCTCGAGACTATGGAGAACTGGATGCGTGAACTTGGACTTGCCATGAACATCACAGAATGCGGAGCAAGACCTGAGCTTCTCGAAGGCATGGCCGACGCATGCCCTATCTGCAAAGGCGGATACTATATTCTCAGCAGGGACGAAGTCATCCAGGTCCTCAGAGAGAGCCTCTAAAGACATTGACATTCATATATTTACAAAACAGACCACCTCATATGAAGTGGTCTGTTTGCTTATAGGCCCAAAAGCCGGAACAGTCCAGATGCTCCAAGACGCTGCTTCGTCTTCTTGGATTTCTTGTCATCCTGCACCTGATCCGATGCCCCCGACTTGGCATCCGTTTCGGACTGAACCTTCCGGGAAGGAGTATATTCAGAAGGAATCTCAATGTTGCAAGGCGCCTTGCTGAGTTTCAAGTCATAGAAGACATACTGCCCCGAGCGCGTGTCCCCGCACTCAAGCCAGAACATAAGCTGATGGCACTTGAAGATCGGGACTGTAACCGTAAGAGGCTGCATCTTGTTGTCCAGCCAGAACTCCCCTACAAGTACCTGATCAGCAAACACATTGAGCTTGACAGGATTCTTCACCGCCTCTTCACTCCTGTTCTGGAATACATCATCGAACTCATCCATGTGCTCCATCTTGTTGGCAACAGTGAAAGTACAGCTCTCATATTCGCCATAAGGATTGAACGCCGCAGCCGAAGCCTGTTTGCTGTTCTTGTCCTCCAGAAGCAGGAAGATACCCGCCGTCGGAGTTCCGCCTGAGACTCCGCCGCTGACGCCTGTATATGCCGCAACATCAGAGCCGCTGATAGTCGCGCCGACTCCTGTCAATGCCATGAATACGGCATCCATGACCGTCACATTCTCCAGTCCTAGAGGAATGTTTGTCTCCAGCATGAAACCCTTATTGATCTGTCTTCCGTCCTTCATCTGGAAGTACTTCGTGATAGTGCTTCCGTCGTGGAAACATTCGTCCATGCTGAATCCGGTCAAATCACTTACATACCTTCCGACATAATGGAAATAAGGCTTGCCGCAAAGGTCTATCAGGTCTGTCTCAAACGGGCAGTCCGGCACGTCATGCTCGAACACATTGTTAGGAACAGGCTTGCCACGATAGAGAATAATGTCACCCACACCTATGATAGTCTGCTTGTTCTTTCCGTTGCCCATCTTCTCGAACCTGAGCGTGCGGCACTTGGAAACAGGGATTTCGTGATGTTGGTTAGGCCATGTGCAATATATGGTCTTGTCGAAGACAAGCTGTCCGTCAGCATAGATGCGGAGATTGTCATCATCCAGCACATGATTCTTGCTCAGGCATCCAGCATCGAAACTTATCCAGTCATACTCCCCTGCCAGGTCAAACTCCGCATAAGAATCCACCCTGTCCCCCAACATCGTATTGCCTGTCGTCAGGAGCAGGCCTTCCCAATAGCGTTCGCCACCCATCGAGAATGTATAATGACGGGATTCTCCCTCGAACAGAGTATTATTTGCAGCACTGACACCACGAACCGAATAAGGTTTGATAGAGGACATAAGCGGGCAGATATCCGGCAGTTTAGAAATCCTGTCCCTATTGGAATTGACAAGTCCCTCCGCAGGAACAGACGCATCACCCTGAGGGTGAGCCTTGATATCCACTACGCCGTATGTTATGCCTCCGAGGAAATCACTGTTACGGTACTCACAGGTAAATGCGACCTGCCCCGCTCCCTTAACATCGACCACCACTTGTTTAGCGAGGTCTCTCTGGGTTATCATCCCTTCATATACTGTCTTCTTGTCCGCCTTTACGATAAGTCAGGCACTGGAGTTGGTACTCTGATTATCTCTCGGGCCCACAACGAATGAAACCTTGTCATACTTCTTGTCAAGCCAGAAGCAGGCTGTTCCCTGTTCCTTTCCTGAAAGAGCCTGAGATACAGAGAACTGGATTCCGGAATCATAATCCTTACGGGTAATGCTTATCGTCTTTACCTCGGACATGCTTGACTTGAACCGGTCTCCCACGACAGGCTTCACGCCGCCATTTCCCTTCATGTAATAAAGTTGATTTGTCTTCATCATATCCACAGTCCCCTTCGGCAAACCGGAAAGCAACGTGTTCGGGTTGGATGGGGTAACGCCAGCCTTCCACAACTTGATATTTCCAAAAGCCACGTCCAGGCTTCCTCGTGGAATAGTGAATGTCAATTCATTGACACCCGCAACATCGAAAGTATAAAACCTCGGGGCATCATATCCGAAAACAACCTCATCCAGAAGTCTTTTTCCATCTCCCGAAATAGTCACAATAGAATTGCCAGAGCCATACGAGCCAAAAGCGGAAGGCCCCATAATCAGCGTCATCTTGCCATAAGCCCCCTTAAGGTTGAACACAGCCTTTCCAGGGACATTGTCGGCAATCAATCCGCCGGATGGGGACCCCAATGTAAATCCCCCCTTGACATTGTATCCGCTAATGGAAACTGATTGTTCGTTCGACTTATATACATCGCATTTCGACTTGCTTGTCGGAGCGAGTACATTGACCATTACAGTCTGTGCATTCACATGCGACAAGCCGATGAGCATCAATGCTACAAAGGAAAGTATCTTCTTCATACAAGCAGATTATCAATAGGTTATCAATTATTTACTCCAATATGGCAAATCACTGTCTTCCGCACAGTGAGCCATATTCCGAAAGGTAGTGAATAATCGAGATATCTGCAAGTTCGGCCACTATTGCAGCTTACTTGTAGATGATTATGTATGTAGTTTTCCTATAAGACGTTATCGCACACAAGGTTGTAACCCGGCAGTTTGACAAATTTATTTTCTATCTTCGCAATGCTCGCTTTTTCTCATTTCCCTTGCATACAGTAAAGGTATAATTTGAAACAAGCATAAAAGTAATCTATGTTATTGGACTTTAAAAATCATGTCATAATTATCCTTCATCCGATAATGAGTTTTACTAACAAATGAATAATATGGAAAACGGACACCAAATTCATTTTCAGATATTAACATGTCTGAGTTAAGCTTTATTACAAATGTGGTATCATTTTCCCAATGACATGATGGAAACTCAGCAGGAATCATTGGATAATCAGGAAGTTTAAGCATTCCAGAAATGCCCATCATCATGCTTTCTGAAAATATAACCTTAATCATCTTAGTCTTAGATGAAATTTCCTTAAAGGATGGCTGTATGTCTATAATGAACGGTTTTTTACTTAAATATTCCGCCTGAATCGTTTCCCAGCGACTAGGAAGAGACTTGGCAAATTGTATTATTTTCGAAAGACTCTCTGACACACTGTTTTCGTGGCAATTAAGGATAGTTTCATCAATTGCTTTGCCAAACCAAATAAATCCGCGCTCTTCATTTTCGGCGATATATTCATCTATATTATTTTTATCTTCAGCTGTAGCAATAAAATAACGTATAGAGAAGATTTCGTTAATCCACTCTCCGGCGACACTACGAGCACTACTATACCCTAAAGAATACATATCATTTTTTACAACAGAAAATACTGTTTCCATTTCTGACGAAAAATGACGAAACGTTTTTTCTATCAATGGCGATACGAAGAAATGAGATATCTCGTGAACTATAGTATATATTTGATTATTAGATATTGACGGAACGCTATTGTTCTCATACTCAACCCCTATTACAATAGCAAGGTGTTTGTTCCATTGCTTTTGATTGTTTATACCTGGTATTGAATAATTATTATTTCCTGTGCTTAATCCAAGATATAGATCAACGGGGAAAACACGACGTTGATAGTACTGTTCAAGAACCGGAACGTTGATTTCAGATATTGTCTTTGCACTTTCCTCAACTATTTTCTCATAGAATTGAAAATGAGATATAAAAAAGAGATGGAAATTGCTTTTTTTATAAAAATCATCAAGCAATCCTACATATTCACGAAATATATCTTCTGTCCAACACTGTTCATATTCTTCGCTAAATGTTTTTTTAAGGTTCCACGCGTTATCGTAAACAATGTTACCATTGACAATTTTTACCATTAAGGCAGATTTTGCTGCAATACTGTAGGCGAAATTATAATTATCTCTGATATCTTTTATGAATGATATAATTGGATGATCCTTGTTGTTATATACGAAGTTATCCACTTCTGATATGTAATCAAAAAGTTGATAATTAATATATTCGTGAGCTCCAGCTAATCTGAAAACCGTACAAACTAATTCTATCCTTTCATCAATAATGAGTTGAATATTATTATCTAAGCGTAGACTCACCTGATCGTTTCGTTGAGAAAGCGGGTCTGCGTGCGCAAACAAACCAGATAGTACAACAAAAAAGATAAAAGAATATATCTTCCTCATAAACACAATAATTCGTTAATTTAGACATCATATTATTTGATTAAACAGTTGTTTCAACCAAGCTGCAATATCTTCAAGGACAATCGGGCTGATGGTCTGCTCAATGTTGATATATTCAGTCGGCAAGCCCGTTGTACACTCTTGAAACAAGTGATTCAGTCCGGGATAGATTTTCACTTGTGATTTCTTGTTTTTCGGCAAATTGCCTTTGATGGCTTCCACATTTGACGAAGCTATTACTTGCAAATCCTTTTCTCCGTTCATAACCAAGACCGGGCAGGTGGTTTTGCTTATGTCGGAAGCCGGATCGTAGTCAAGGAAGAACTCGTACCATGGGGACATTGTGCCTATGAGATATTCCCTTAACTGTTCTTTAGTAAATTGGTATTCCTGACCGGATTGTTTTGCGATGGCTATACCTTGCTGGTACAGGCATTCATCTCCTTGAACGCCTACTCCGGCCATGGTGATTGCGAAGTCTATCAGTTTGTCGGAACCGAGCATGAAGGCAACATTTCCTCCTTCGCTATGCCCAAGAACCCCGACTTTTGAGAATTTCTTTGTGTCACGAAGATATTTTACGGCAAGTGCGGCGTCTTTGGCAACTTCCTTTGTGGTTTCAGCCTGGAATCTTCCTGTTGATTTGCCTACACAACGATCATCATATCTAAGGGTTGCATATCCGTTCCTTGCAAGGTAATCCGCTATGATAAGGAATGGTTTGTGTTCGTATATTTCGCTGTCTCTGTTTTGTGGTCCACTGCCTGTAACCATTACGACAACAGGTACCTTTTTGCCTTGCATGTAACCTACGGGATAGGTGATAGTTCCGGAGAGAGTTGCGTTTGCTTCGTCATTGACAAATTCAATTTCTTCGGTAGTGTATGGATACGGAGGTAGCGGGTTTTGCGGGCGGTAATATACTATTTGTTCGTTTTTTAGGTCCAGGTCTAAGTCTAATCCTAATTGTGAGTAAACGCCGCAAATCATATCTCCGTTAAATTTTCCGTTGTATTCTATGCCTAAGTTCAAGATACGGATGCTTATGGAATCGGATGATTCGAATATTATCTGGGCGGGAATACCTTTGACGCTCTGGTCAGGGCTGTCCATTGTGCAGACGGTATTTCCTTCAGCATCCTGAGAGATGTTGAATACTATATGGAGACTGCTTTCTCCGGCAGAGATTATACCGGTCCATGAGCCGGTGAAATTTTGGGCAAATGTGGTAATGGAAAGCAGTAGTGCAAAGAGCACTGATAGGGCTTTATTTTTCATATTATAGCGGATTTGAGGTTTACTTGTTTATGTCAGGCGGTATCATATATGGACAAAACGCTTTCCGCAGTGTTTACATTTGCAGTTCTTGCTTTTTCGACCTGCTATAATGCCACTCACTACAAATAATACAATCATCACCAATGACAGCCAGTCCATTACGACAGATTTGATATTATACTCCGCAGATGCAAGCAAATAGCAGAAGCCTGCTAAGAAAAAAAGTATTGACAGTATATACAGATGGGTGACATATTTGCCACGCCCGATATGTTCTATGTCTTCACTGCCACACTTGGGGCAGAAAGGTTTTGCGCTTTCGGCTGTTGAATTGATAATCGGTTCAATCAGGGAGTATGCTTTTTCATAATCCTTTTCGAACACATAAATCGCGATGCCGGGCATTGGACCGTATGCTCCCGTGCGTGTGTCCGTTGTTTCATCATGACGACGAAAGACAATATCATCATTTTCGAGAATGCTAACGACATTGTGCGCTGTAGTAATATTTGTGCACTTACATAATAATTTTTCATTCATGACCACAAAATTCTGAGTGTTATTTCTCTGTGGGGCATATATTTAGCAAAAGTACATAAATCAATATTTCGATAAAAATTTTACCTCTTTAAAAGTTAAACATTAGAAGCCGGGTAATCTGTTCTGTCAATAACTGTCGCTTGGCAAGTTGATGAAAGGTCCGAAAAGACTCTGAAAAAATGTCTAAATATTGATAACTATACAATGAAAATCTCGCATAAGCCACTGATTATTAATAATCTAAAGCATTCAACCACTTTGAGTTATGAATTCATCAAACCTACTCATGCAATACCAATCCGAGTGCCTTGAGGCTCTCAAATCAGCAGCAAAGATAAACAAACCTTTTGAGAAAGTGTTTATGGACACGCTTAAACTCTTCTTGGCGCCCCCGGCAAGGGCAATTTCCTTCAGATAGGCAGATACGGCGAATTCTCTGAACAGACCTACACAATGACCGAACTTACTAATCACCTGCACGGTTCAGCCGGCTTCAAAACCGACACCCAGATAGTGACAAAGAAGGCCATGAAGAGCATCATAGCATCCATCAAGACTTCAAAGGATGAAAAGGACAAGGACAAGGACGAGGTCTAGCCCGACAGATAGTCAGTCACGGCGGACGTGGCCAACCCACGGCCTCGGAAAGTGGGAGGTACCTGCCGGATACAAGTTCTCGCGATAGCGAGGACGCAGGAGACGGTAGGAGGGCTGAACGAAGCAACGCGGAGTGAGTTCCGCCGTGACTGACTGCCTGTCGGCGTGAAATCACCATCAATGCATTACATGCTTGCACTATTGCAACTTACTTGTAGACGATTATGATGTTTTCCTATAAGATTTTATAGCACAAAGAGTAGTAACAGTACCTATACCCGTCAGGCAAGCCAGGTCAAACCAAGTGTCCGGCAGACCGCCACCCTTGAGGTAAATGGAGCGCATGGCATCCGCATAATACCTGAGCGGATTCGCATAAGTAATCATCTCAGCCCACTTCGGCATTGACTCTATCGGCGTGAAAATACCGCTCATCAGCATGAAGACCATACTGAAAAACCAGATTACGAACATCGCCTGCTGGGTATTGTCGCTGAAATTCGAAATAAGAAGCCCAAACGAAGCCATCACGACAATATGGGCCAATGTAAACAGCGAAATCAGCAGGACGCTCCCCTGGCAGCTGTAGCCATACGAGAGCCGCGTCAGAAGAAGACAGGTAAACAGAATCGTATATGCTACAACCACATACGGAATCATCTTGCAGATGATGAAAGTGCTCTTGCGGACCGGAGTAACATTGATCTGCTCAATCGTTCCCTTCTCCTTTTCGCCCACGATATTCAACGAAGGCAGAAATCCGCACATCATCGTGATGGAGATCACTATCAATGCCGGAAGCATGAACAATTTATAATCCAGATATGGGTTGAACAGGTATGAGACATCGATACTCGGAGCAGAAACCTGAGCCCCGGACGCCCCCAGACCGCCATTGCTGACCAGAAACGACGAAATACAACCTGTCAGGTACTTCGAGCCAATGCTTCCGCGAGTTCCATTGACCGTATTGACCGCAATCCCTACTGGCAAAGGATCCGACAACTGAGTTCCACCGCCCATATACTTCGAAAACCCGGAATTTATCGTAAGAGTCGCGTCAATGTCACCGTTATCCATCATTGACCTTGCCTTCTCCGGAGTCTCGCAAATATCCTGCAAGATAAAATAACCCGAATTCACGCATTTCTCGACCAGAAGGGAAGACTCGCTGCTACAGTCATTGTCAATGACAGCAAGCTTGATATTCCGCAATTCCATGGAAGCAGCGAATGGGAAGACCAGCACAATCAGAATCGGGAACGTCATCACCATACGCGGCATTCCAGGATCCCTCAGAAACTGACGAAATTCTTTTTTCAACAAATATTTAAAAGCCATAGCCAATTCATTATATAACTCAAGTTTCGCAAGCACGAAACTCGCATCAATAACCAACACTATTTCAAACGCGTCTGGAACTTCTTGACACTCAGCCACAAAAGGAAAACCATCATCAATGTCAGAACAAGCAGTTCAGGGGCAATCGACATGAATCCAGCACCTTGAATCATGATTTTCTTGGCAATTATAATGTACCATTTGGCAGGTATGATGTCGGACAGAAGCTGCAGGGCAAACGGCATGCTCTCACACGGAAAGATTATTCCTGCAAACATCATGGTCGGCATTGTAAGTCCCATTCCGCAGATCAGCAAGGCCGTCTGCTGGGTGGATGCAATCGTCGAAATCAGCAGCCCAAGTCCAAGTGATGTACCCACAAAGATCAATGATGCAAGAGAAAGGATGGCAAAACTTCCATTCATCGGCACCCCCATCACAAATCTGGAAAGCAGCAGGATAGTGATGTAATTGAAAATGGAGATAACCAGGTATGGAATGAGTTTACTGATTATAATCCAGGCCGGATGGACCGGTGACACAAGGACCAGTTCCATAGTACCGAATTCTTTTTCACGTACAATGGAAACGGCCGTCATCATGGAGCATATCAGCATGAGAATCAGGCCCATGACACCAGGAACGAAATTGTATGAGGAGTTCATCGACGGATTATAGACCAGTTTCACAGACGGACTCGGCAGCGAAACCGAATGTCCCTCCAGTAAAACGGACTTTACATAATTGCCGACCATCTGGGCAGTGTTCGGATCTGCGCCGTCACAAATCACACTGACAGACGCACCCTCATCTGAACCCCTTTCCCTGTCATATTCCTTTTCGAATATGATGGCCGCCTTTGACTTTCCTTTCTTCAGACGATCTTCAGCCTGCGCAGGAGTATCCAGGTACCGGCCCAGACTCAGGCTGGTATTGTGTTCAAGCTTCGGGGCAATCTCACGGATAGTCGCATCGCCCGGGTCTCCCACAATATCGACAACGGCATCTCGGACTTCAGTGCTGATGGCGAAACCAAAGAGAAGTATTTGCACGATTGGCATCACAAGGACTATAAGCATTGTCCTCGGATCCCTGAATATATGCAGGAACTCTTTATGGATAAATGATAATATCGATTTCATAATCTATTCTCTTTCAGCGCGTCCGGCAAGAAGTGCAAACACCCCGTCCATATCTTTGGCGCCATATTTTTTCTTCAATGCAACAGGACTGTCAAGGTCTTCAATACGTCCGTCCACCATAATGGAAACTCTATCACAATACTCTGCCTCATCCATGTAATGAGTCGTTACGAAAACAGTAATCCCGGACTCGGCCGCTTCATTGATCATATCCCAGAAATTTCTTCGTGTCTTAGGATCCACTCCTCCTGTCAGTTCATCAAGAAAGAGTATTTCCGGGTCATGAATCATCGCTATACTGAATGCGAGTTTCTGTTTCCATCCAAGAGGCATTTCCTTCACGTACATATTGGAGACCTGCTCAAGACCAAGACGTTGCAGCATTGACCTTCTCTTTTCTTCTATTTGCCTGTCATTCAGGCCGTATATTCCTCCGAACAATTCGATATTTTCGCAGACTTTCAGGTCGGGATACAAAGTGAACCTCTGGCTCATGTAGCCGATATGCTTCTTGATTTCCTCCTGCCTGGTCCGGATATCGAACCCGGCTACAGTTCCCTCTCCTGATGTCGGAAGACTGAGGCCGCATAGAATCCTCATCGCTGTCGTCTTGCCCGCACCGTTCGCCCCGAGGAATCCGAAAATTTCACCTTTAGCCACATCGAATGAAATGTGGTCCACCGCCGTGAAATCCCCGAATTTCTTCGTAAGGCCGCGGACACTAATGCTCTTGTCAATGTTATCTGTTTTCATCTCCGATCAAACTCCAAGTAATAACAACTAGGTCAATGTCTTATGACAACCGCATAAAGCAATCCTCTATGCCAGGCTCTATCGGAACCACTTTACAGTCCGCAAATCCGGCCTGTTTCAGAACTCCTTCCAAATACGCGGCATCAGGTCCGCCATCACCCACAGATACATGACAGACAGACCCGAAGGAATTACAGTCTTTAACATCCTTTATCGCCCTGACAGCTTTAAGAATACCGAAAATGTCACTGCCGCTTGCCGCATAAAGTTTGTCCGGGAATGTCTCACGGATCTTGTCAGGGGTACCGCTTCCCAAGATATGGCCTTCAGAGATCATTGCAATCCTGTCACAACGCGCCGCCTCATCCATATAAGGAGTTGATACGAAAATACTTACCCCGCTTTCCCGTATTCTCTTCAGCATTGACCAGAACTCTTTTCGACTGACCGCATCGACGCCGGTAGTCGGTTCGTCGAGGAACAGGACCTTAGGCTTGTGGACCAATGCGCAGCATAGTGCCAGTTTTTGCTTCATACCGCCAGACAGCGCACCTGCACGCCTTTTCCTGAACGGTTCGAGCTGGGAATATATTTCTTTGATATTGTCATAACTGGATTTCGTATCCATCCCGAAAATGCTCGCATAAAACTGAAGGTTCTCTTCGACACTCAAATCTTGGTAAAGAGAGAAGTGCCCCGGCATGTATCCGATTTCGGAACGTATTCTGACATAATCCTTTACCACGTCAAGTCCACATACACTTGCTGTTCCGCTGTCTGCGAGAGACAATGTCGTAAGGATACGAAAAAGTGTGGTCTTCCCGGCACCGTCAGGCCCGATCAGACCGAAAATCACACCTTTGTCGATTTTCAGGGAGATATCTTTAATGGCCGCAACCTCTTTGTATGACTTGCAAAGGTCATCGGCAACAATCGTCGCATCCATGTTCTTCGAATTTATTTTCTTACATAAGCATACATACCAAGTCTGAGGGCACCGTCATTAGGTACTGCAACCTTCACGGCATAAACAAGTTCGGCACGTTCATCCCTCGTCTGGATATCCTTAGGAGTAAACTCAGCCTGTGAAGAAATCCATATCACACGGCCGGTATATTCCTTTGGACTTGCGCTTCCATCGTCAGGAATGACCTTAAGTCCATCGCCCAGTTTCAGAGACGCAAGCTGCGATGTGGTAAAGTATGCTCTCACATATGTTTCGGCGAGATTTGCGAGCTTGAACAGAGGTTTGCCCACTGTAACACTCTCACCTTCATTGGCATATTTGGTCAGGACAGTACCGGCAACAGGCGCACAGATACGGCATTTAGCCAATTGGTCTTTCTTCTCGGCAATCTGGATTTCATAAGTCAATATTTCCGACTGCACCGAGCTGTTGTTCCTCTCCCATGTCTGTTTCTGAGCGGCCATCTGACTTTTCTGGATATCGATTTGGCTGCGCAGGTCATCTACCTGCTTCTGGGTTGCAGCATTATTGGCCAGCAACGAACTATAACGTCTGTAATCATTTTCAAGGCCAGCAAGCTGGTCTTTCTGAGGAGCCTGCTGGCGGTCAATGTCTATGAGTCGTGACCTTGCACCATCCCGCCTCTGCTCCAGTTCGCGAATCTGAAGTGCAGTCTACACCGAATCCACGGCACCCACCATGTAACCGGCATCGAGCACATTCCCCTCTCTGACATTGAGTGAAACTATCCTTCCACTTGCTTCCGCAGAAACCGTAACCTGTTCAGCATCAATCTGTCCGCAAGCATCGAAATCAATGTCATTCCGACAGCCTGTCAATATTGACAACGCAGCCGCAGCTGCCAGCATTTCATATCTTACCATAACTAAAATTAATTTCAATGTTATTGTATTCCAATGTCTTTTTGCATGATCATTCTGTCAATGCCGGACTATTTTCCGAGGGTATTCTTCATGTCATAAACAGCCATCATAAGCTGGACTTCATGCATCGACTCATTTGCCTTTGCCTTATACTCCTCATCCAGCATTGACAAATAATCATTCATCTTTATCGTTCCCTCGCGATACTGGTTTTCTCCGGCCTCGCGGATTCTCTGACGGAGTGCAATTATCTCCGAATCGCGGTCGAGCACATCGCGGGCCTTCACGATAGCATTGTTCTTCTGCTCTGCCTCAATCGAGTTATTGAGCACAAAAGTCTTTCTCGTGAGTTCAATCTTCTGCTCGTCCGCTTTTATCTTACGTTTGTCCATGCTGCGAGTATAGAGAGAACCGATACTCCACTGGAGTTTAATTCCGGCCACGAAATAAGTCGAGAAATCTCCCGAAAGCATATTCATGCCGGGCCGTCCGTAACCGCCTTGAAGACTAAGATTCAGTTTTGGTGAAATGAGGGTATTCAGCTGACGGAGTTGCAATTCATTTTGTCTGAGCTGAGCCGAATAAAGAGCCATCTCCGGACGAGTCGCGAAATCACGGACACCGTCATCCTGGAAATCAATGGCTTCCAGTGGAATTTCAAGTTCGACACCTGTCATATCCCGTCCTGTCATCAGCCCCAGCAATTTCACATAGGACCTGCGATCCGCTTCGAGTGAGGCACGCTGCTGAAGACAACTTAAGATATTGACACTCACCTGGTCCAAATCCGTAGGAAGAGCAACACCTCCATTGATAAGGCTCCTGACTTCTTCAGCGTTTCTCTCAAGGTTTTCCCTAAGGAGGTCATTGAGCCTCATCTGCTTGTCAATCAATATTATACCGAGGTAAATATTCTGAACCTTCGACCTGATTGCCCAAAGATTGGTCTCAAGTTGTGTCCTTTTCACCTCTGTTCCCGCCCCGGCCAATTCTCTTTTGCTATGGCTGGTTCCGCCGTCCCAAATCTGCTGTGTGAATTCTGCAGTCAGACCATACTGGTCATGCGGAATGTTGATATCCATCCCTGGTATTTCAATCGGCATCTCCACGACCTCAGACTGCCATGTCGCTTTGCCCGAAATGTTCAGATGCGGAAGCCAGGCAAAAGCCGCAGTTCTAAGGTCAATGTCCTTAGTTGTCTCAATAAGTGACATTTCCCGGATCTGAGGATAATTGTCATAGGCCAATCCGATACACTCGTCGAGAGTAGTCTGCGCACTTGCGACATTACCGGCAAATATTGCAGCCAGCGAAACGCACACAGTTTTCAATATCGGTTTCATAATGTATGTGTTTAGATATAGCTATTCATTTTCTGACAGCGAGATAGTCTCTTACTCTTCTCACGGCATTCTCCCTCTGTTCTTCGAGGAATGCAGACAACTTCTCCGGATCGTTTCCCAATGCCAGGCGTATCATCGGCAACAAAGCAAATACTGAATAATCTGCCATAATGATTTCCAGAATCAGGTTCGCCATCGACACTGGTGCTACAAGTCCCTTAGACACAGCCTCTTTCAGTCTTTCATCGTGTCGTGAAAATGCCTGTCCTACCATCACGCTTATACCATCACGATATTTCTTCAGGTACTCCGGATGAGTCTCAGCTATCTCAAGCAGCAGGCGCAGCTCCCCCTGATGTGTTTTCATGAAATCGAAGAGTTTTGACGTGACCTCACAGACAGTCTCCATCATACCTTTGTCCGGAGACATTGACATTCTCAGTTCTCCATGCATCTGCATTATATATCCGTCCAGGACTTTTATGAATATCTGTTCCTTCGTCCTGAAATAATAGTGAAGCATGGCATGTGTAACACCTGCCTGCCCCGCTATCAATGTCGTTGTCGTACCTTTGAATCCGTTTTCCTTGAAAAGTCTGTCGGCAGCTTCCAAAATCGCCGCCTCTGTATTTTCTCTCATTTTCATATATCCTGTCCTTAGCAAATCTTCTGGTCACCTATCAGAAGATTTAGAATAACTCTTTAATCTGCAATGCCTTACACATGTATTAACACTTAGCTTTTTTAAATTAACACATGTGTTTAACAGCATTGTTAACATGCGAATATAAGACTTATTCTTTTACACTGACACAAATTTTTCAATTATTTGATTTTTCCGGTAGCGGTCAGCTGATTACTTTCCAGCGGACACGCCATATCCCGTCATTGAAATCATGGCTGATAATCTTGAACTCCCCTATCTCAGAGGTGTTGGCCACATGAGCTCCGATGCAGGCGCAATCGTCATAGTCTCCGATACTTACTATACGGAGGGTCTCCGATGCATCTGCCGGCAACTTGCTGAGATCCACGATATCCGCCGCCTCTTCCTTCGACACGAAACGTATAGTCACCGGCAGTGCAGCATTGATAATTTCATTGACCTTGGCCTCGATTGCGGCAACCTGCTCGTCCGTAGGACAGGTTTCGAGAATGTAGTCGCATTTGCTTTTCTTCCGCTCGACGTGGGCATTGCGGGAACGCGGGCAGCCGAACATGTTGACCATAGTGCGGTTAAGGATATGCTCAGCCGTGTGCGCCGGCTCGTATTCTGCTTTGTTATGTGAATTCAAAATTGGCTCTTCCATGATAAGTGTTATTTTCTCAAAGATAGCACATTTTCCATTCTTCACGAAATGTGCTGCTTTTGTAAGGAATATAATGATACGCGGGAGAATGTCAGAAAACTTTATTCATTCAGGAAGCGGGAGACAATTCTGACGGACTCCTGAAAAGCAGTTGGCTGGCCAGGGACTGTGATAAAGAGATGTGTCGCTGTCGGAAATACATGATATGAAAGAGGATGACCAAGGTGCTGAAGCCTTCGGGCAAACTCTGCAGTCTGGTCGAAAAGTATATCATGTCCGGCAGAAATGATGAGTACAGGAGGGAGTTCCGTCAATGTCTCATCACTGGCCAAACCTACGGATACCAGTGGGTTATGCGAATCACCGGAAGAATATGCCTCATTGAATGCCTCCAGAAGCTCCGCATCATCACCATAGCCCCGGGCATACTCTTTCCATGACGAAGTGACCTCGGTGAATAGTTTTGTCACCGGGTAAATTGGGATTACCTTATGAACGCCTGTCAATGACATTGACGCAGCCAGAGCCAAGTTTCCTCCCGCGCTGTCGCCTCCGATGGAAATTCGCGACGAATCGCATCCCCATTCTTCCGCATGATGTTTCAAATATTCAAATGCCTCAATGCAATCATTCAGCGGCATTGGAAACGGATATTTTGGCGCCAGCCGATAGTTCAGGGCAGCGACACAGCAGTCCCCTGCTTCGGCCAGTGCCGCACAAAAGCAGGCACAGCTGTTTATGCTTCCGAAACACCATCCTCCGCCATGGAGATAAAGCAACAAAGGACGTTTACGTTCAGCGGCATTGACAGGATAAAAGAGGCAGATGTCCGGCGTAACATACTTGGACACAACAGTTTCCGGCAGCACAGGCGCCTGATTGCGGCTCTGGCGGATTTGGTCCAATGCTGAATAGTCTCCTTTCATGGCGTCGCGTACAGCCAACATCTGGGTGTGCTGCAATCCCGGTTTCATATTCGCCAAGAATGCGGTCTCCTCTTTCTGCATCTGCCGCTGGAGATCTTTACTAGGATATGTCTGTCCACTGGCATTGAGCGCAAAGAACGAAATGGAGATTGTTGTCAATATGCTAATAATTGTGGTATTCATGGTACATTTATTATTACATCGGACGCCTTCATGGCAATCCATCGGACAAAGATATATTCATTTTCGGTATTTTCTCGGGATTACCAAACCAAGGAATCATTTTTGCAGCAAAATGCAGGTTTCGAATAACAACACAAAACATAAAAATCTGTTGATATGAAAAAATTATTGTTTTCACTTCTGGCCGGTATGGCCATGGTGTCATGCGCAAATGACACTGTAAGTCTGCAAGTCAAGACCCGACAGGGAACTCTGGAAGGTTTTGACCAGAATGGCGTAAAAGCATTTTTGGGAATCCCTTTTGCCCAGGCACCTGTAGGAGAACTCCGCTGGAAAGCACCGCAGGCTCCACAGAAATGGGATGGTGTACGCGAGGCCAAGACTTTCGGCAATGACCCTATGCAGCCAAACATTTTCGGAGACATGTCGTTCAGAGGCCCGAAACGCAGTGAGGATTGCCTTTATCTGAATGTATGGACAACGGCCAAAACCACTAAGGACAAACTTCCTGTCCTCATCTATTTCAATGGAGGCGGTTTGATGGCAGGTTCCGGTTCCGAACCACGTTATGATGGAGCCGCCATATCCAGAGAGGGTGTAATCGGCGTCACGGCCAACTATAGGGAGGGTCTTTTCGGATTTCTGTCTCATCCTGATCTTACTGCAGAATCGGCTTATGGCGGAAGCGGAAACTATGGTTTCCTTGACCAGGTTGCAGCTATCGATTGGGTAAAGGACAATATTTCCGCTTTCGGCGGAGACCCTGACAGAATCACTATAGTTGGTGAATCAGCCGGTTCGTTCTCAGTCAGCCTTCTTATGGTTTCACCTCTTTCCAAGGGCAAAATCGCAGGAGCAATGCTTTCTTCGGGAGCCGAGGTTATCCCTTATGCAGCTGTGCCTCAGGCCAATGCAGAGGCAGAGGGCAAGGCGAATCTCGAGAGCAAAGGTTTGATGAGCATCGCTGAGGCAAGAGCTTTGGATGCTGACAAACTTCAGGATCTTCTCCCTCCGACCAAGATGTATAGTGTCGTTCTTGACGGCTACTTCATGACAGAAACTCCTGACGCAATATATGAGAAAGGTGAACAGGCCAGAGTTCCGCTTCTTGCAGGATGGAATTCTCTGGAAGGCTCCCCTCTTCAGGCTCTGGCCGGTCAGGAACCGACTCTTGAAAACTACAAGAAGTCCATGTCCGCAAGATTCGGCGACATGACCGATGAGATTTTCGAAGCCTATGGTCTTCTTACAGATGCTGACGTAGTCAGCCAGAAAGGCATTGACCTTGCTTCAGATCTTTTCACCGGTTTCCCGACCTGGAAGGTATGTGATTATCATGCAAAGACTTCCGGCCAGCCGGTTTACAGGTATAAATACAATCATCCGCGTCCTGAAGTCTCAGCCAAGATGGGCGACAAGGTAGCGGCTCTTGCCGGTGGCGTCCGCGAAAAGACTGCTGAAGAAAAGGCTGCAGAGAAGAAGCCGGCTCCTGTCATCAATGGTGCGGTCCATTCTGCTGACATTGAATATGCAATGGGCAATCTTTCCACCAATGAATATTATGCGTGGACTGAAGATGACTACAAGATTTCAAAGCTGTTCCTGAGTTTCTACGCGAATTTCTGCAAGACCGGTAATCCTAATGGTGAGGGACTTCCAGCCTGGACTCCTATCAATGATAAACTGGATGCCGCTCCTGTGATGCAGATTGACATTGATTCAAAGGAGGTTGCGGATCCTGCACGCGAAAATGCCTACAGGACGCTGGAGAAATTTTACCGCAGCCGCATGTAGTCTTTCATTGACTTTTATGCAGTTTTCGCAAAAAGATACTATATTTGCAGCCGCGTTGGAAACGACGCACACAAACCAAAGAGTAAAGAGGTGGGACGCTCTATCGCGCTGGTCATATGGCCGGTGAGGAAAGTCCGGACAGGAAAGGGCACCCTGCTGCGGAAAGCGCAGATGGGAGTAATCTTTTGAAACCGTAACAGAAAACAACTGCCGTCCGTTACCGGATGGCGAGGGTGAAAACGTGAGGTAAGAGCTCACGACGTCCGTCAGTGATGCCGGGCGGGTACGGTACCAGGGCCTGCAAAACCAAATATACTGACAGATGAGGGCTGCCCGCCCGATGTCAGGGGGTAGGTTGCGCAGATAAATGATAGGGATAATAACAGAAACCGGCTTACGGCCCCACCTGCAGAATTAGAGGCTGACCTTATGGGTCGGCCTCTTTATGTATGGTTAACTTGCAGACCTGGGGGCAATTGAAATTAAAGTTGTATATTTGGGGCCGTGAAACGGATTTTTGTCATATTATTGCTTTGTTTGTTGTTCCTGTCGTGCGACAAGCGGGAGTTGTGTGATGCCGTTTCACAGCAGGTTGTTTCTATAATGGAGACGAGTTATGTCTCTCAGCCTCAGACTAATGATATTCTTGGCGTCAAGAGCAGCAACATCTTCTCTGTCAGGACTGCCCCTCAGCGCCAGAGGACTTTCCGCGCATTCAGACATTGCGATTATCTTTTCAGAAACGGAAAGTGTATAAATCCTCGTATTTTCGATTTTCCCCTCGGAGAGGTGATTTCCGGACGGGTCGGAAAGTTATCCGCAGACAGATACATCTATTCAATTTGTTTCTTGAGATTGTAAAATAACAGTCTTATTCCCAAACTGTCATTTCTTGCGCTCATTGGCTTACTGCCACTATGAGAGCAAGTTAGTTATTCATGCTTTTTCAGACAGAAATAAGCAGATTCAAAAACTCAAGAAGTAAAAAAATGATAAATCTTATATTATTGCTTATCGGTCTCGGACTTGTAGTGCTCGGGGCTGACTGGCTTGTAAACGGAGCATCTTCTATCGCCAGAAGAGCTGGTATCAGTGAGTTTGTGATAGGACTGACCATTGTCGGATTCGGAACTTCCTGTCCCGAACTCGTAGTGAGTCTTACTGGAGCGATAGAGGGAAATTCCGACATTTCTGTCGGTAATGTGGTCGGGTCAAATATTTTTAATGCATTGTTTATCTTAGGATTGACTGCACTGGTTCTTCCCGTGGGCATGACAGATAAAAATAGACGCATAGATATACCGATTACCCTTGTCGTTACCATTTTGCTGGTCGTGCTCGGAATAACCGGTTCCATGTCAGGACCCGTCATTTCGCGATGGGAAGGGGTCGTGATGCTTCTGGTGTTCTCCGTATACCTTTTCTATTGTTTCAAATCAGATTCAAAAGACGAGTTGTCAGAGACGCGACAGGCGATTCTGTCTTTCCCCAAAGCAATTGCATTGACCCTGACCGGTCTGGCAGGCCTCATCTTCGGTGGGGACTTGTTCGTGGACAGCGCGACAGCCCTGGCGCGGCAGATCGGGGTGAGCGACAAATTTATAGCGGTCACGATTCTCGCCGGCGGTACCTCTCTGCCGGAACTTGCTACGAGCCTGACAGCGGCAATCAGGGGAAAGGAGCAGTTGGCGCTTGGTAACATATTGGGTTCCAACGTGTTCAACGCGATGCTGATTCTCGGGTTGTCTTCGATAATCACTCCGTTGTCGTTCGCATCCATGACTATTGTCGACATTGCAGCCCTGATCCTAAGTTCCGTTTTGCTTCTGATTTGGGCATATACCGGCCGCAGAAACAGGATAGACAGATGGGAAGGCGCCGCCATGCTTTTATGCTATGTCGCGTATAATGTATTCTTGTTCAGCAGATTGTAAATTCTCGATATCATTGACGGTGACTGAAACACTTACGTTTCGGTCACCTGTTTTGTTTAATGCAACTTAATCCCAAGGTCTTCCAAGACACGTCTGGTAAAGAGTTGCCGGCCTTTCAGGTTCAGAAAGAAACTATTGAAATACAAGCTGTCATCCTGCCTGAATATCTCATCCTTGCTGTAATCCAGCAGCACAACATCCCGACCGACATCTTTCAAATAACCGTATATATACCGTTCTTCAAACTGAGGAGTATAATATTTGGCAAGATGCTCTGTAACAGGAGGTATTACATAGACAGGCTTATATCCGCGTTCCTCACAGAAATCAATCAGATTCCGCATAAGTCCTACGCGATATTCTCGTCCAATTCTATTCTCGTCTGTCAACGCCGCATCGAAATCCGCAATACCGAACTGATTTTTCCAGCCGCTTATCCAACGCTTTGCATCACACTCCAATTCATTGACATCCATAGGATTATAATCAAGCTGCGGTTCCCTCCTATAATCACACGGCTTGTCTTTGCCCATTAAATACCTTATCAATGCCTTTAAAGCCTTCTTCTTGAACAGGATAGGATACATCGCATAATGCCGAGCTTTCTCAAACATAAAAGGCTGTATAGGCTCCCCTTGTATATCGAGCCAGACGTACTTCATTGCATCCATCAGCCCCGTTTTCTTATTGAGACCGGTAAATGGCATAATAGTGATCAGCACGTATCCTTCCGGCTTCAATATCCCATGGAAATGACGCAGGAGATTATAATCCTCAAGCAATGTCTGAGGCTGCTGCGCCCAATTCATTGCCTTTATGCCAATGCCAGTGTAGTCGAAAGCCCACTTGCCTCCGCTACTTCCCAGATTCACCAAGTCAAAGTCCCGCTCATCATGAGCCCTAAGCCAAACCTTGTCAGGATATGTTTCATGGTTCAAATCCACAAACATTGATTTGTACCAACTTGTGCGATAAAGCAGGTAACTGCCTGAAAAGAACCGCAATATTCCTTGTGCCAAATTATCTTTACTCATCTGCACTTGTTAAAAATTCTATCCGGTAACGACAAAATAACTTTCATGACCTAATTGTAGCTTCCGCCGTCCATTACGATAATCTGTCCGACGATATTGTTGGCGGCACCGCTTGCCAGAAACAGTGCAGTCTCGGCCACTTCTTCAGGCATAGTGAATCGCTTAGTGGAATGATTTGGTGTATAAACATTGTCAGAATCAATGTATTGCTGCAATTCCTCCGTAATATTTGTCGGGACACGACCGGGAGCAATGCCATTGACATTTATATGATATGGAGCCAGTCTTCTGGCATTTCCTCTGGTAATCGAGTTTGCGCCCCATTTCGAAAGCGTATATGGGTCAAAACCTATTCTCTCGCCGGCTTTGGATGTCAGATTTATAATCTTGCCTTCTATCTTATTGTCAATGAAGTAATCACCTTCAATCTGGTTCATAAAGAAAAGACCTTTCTGATTTATATCACAAATGTAATCATACATCTGTTCAGACATAATCTCACCCGAATATGCTGAAACTCCAGCCGCATTTATAAAAACATCAATGCCTCCCAACAAATCCGCGGCCTCGCAAATTTTCCCCCTCAACCCATTGATTTCTGAGATATCCAGCCGCATCGCTTTCAAATTCGGGCTCTTCAATGTTGCCAGAGTCCTGTCCAAGCCCTCCTGTTTACGAGCGCATATAAGAACTGTCGCACCCTCAGCCAGAAAGGCTTTGGCGATAGCCAATCCTATCCCGCTTGTACCTCCGGTAACCATCACTTTCTTTCCCTCAAATCTGGCATTGGGAGCACTGTACGTAACATTCAAATTGACAATCTCCTTGCGCTTGAATATTATGCGTATCGCTTGTTTAATTCTGTCTAACATATTGATTAATACTTTAATAGCGATTTATTGAAAAATAATTTCTTGGAATTGCAATAATCTATCACCTCCTGAGTCCTGTCCCCAAACGTAGGACCCGCAGACATCTGAAATGTAAGATGTCCATTCTGGCAGCTGTTGATTTCAATGCATACAGGCTTGCCATCTCTGTCAACAATCATATCCCAACCTATATACTTGCAAATCGGGAACTGTCTTACATGCGCTTCTTCTACATGTTTCAAGAGAGACGGAATAAAAGACAATTTGGTTTCTTTAAAGATTATGTCGCCAATATGATCTGCGCGTTCCATTTTATAATTAAACCCATAATCATATAAGTTGCCATCAGGATGAACTCCTACCGCATAACCTCCGGAACAAGCATTATCAACTTCAGAACCCGCTCCTCCAAAACGCAAAATAACCGTCACAGGAGACCATTTGCCATTCAGATATAAGGATTGAACCCGGATGGTATTCACAGATGACTGATTAAACTTCTTCAGTTCTTCTGATTCATACAGGAATTCCTGTATAACAAAATCCGTATATCTATGCCTGATCGCATCTCCAACTGCTTTTTTTCGGTCCGACATTGACAAGTCCCCCAATTTAAGAATCTCGACGCCTTTGCCCCCTGAACCTCCCAACGAATCCTTCAAAACGACCTTTTCCTCATGCAGGCAACTCTCTACAGCCTCTTCTTTGGTGATTTGACGCATATCATCTGAATAATACTCCCCATTGACTACACGGACGAAACACTTTGGAAATCGTACTACTCCTTTCGTCAAATAACCGAAAAGACTTTTGTGCTCAAGTATTTCGGTATATTGGTAATCATTCAGTCTCCTAGTGATCAGGAGAAGATAGATTGACATTGGCATGAACCGAACGTCAAATCCCCGGAAATGTTTATACAATTCATATTCGCGATATGATGACGGAGTAATTCCCCAATATTTCACAACCTCCCGTTTTTCAGTTTCAGTAAGCGGAGCAAATAAACTCGCATCCTCAACGTGCTGCAAACTCAGATACTCTTCATGCTCCTTCTCGCATCTGATCTGATAAGGTATGGAGAATAATCTGTACAGTTTAAAAGTTATCCTATTGAAGAAAGGTCTTACGTATAAGTTATTCGCAAGTTTGCTTTCTCTGATTCTTTGTTTGAAGCAATTCATATGCATGTGGTTAGCAAATTAACGTCTAAATAACTTTGGGACAATCATATCATTGATTTTCAATCTCATTGACCGACTTATTCCGATTGTGTAAACGCACGACAACGTCGACAAAACGCTGACTGCCACTGTGACGGTCAACCTGAAAAAACTTGAAGGCATCATTGAAAAAACAAGAGTAGGAACAACTGCTGCAATGGCAGAGACAGATATCGCGTGCAGATAAACTTTCTTGAAGTAGTCCAGCACATCGAACTTTACCTGTCTGTATAATGCCCTGACTTCCAGCATTGAACAAACAATACAATTGAAAGACTGTATGACAAAGCAACTCCATACAGGCAACCCCAGTTTATAGGCTACATATACCATCGGAATAAATGTTCCGGCTGAATAGACACCACTCGTAAGATTAAGAGTCTTCACATCACCTGTTGCATGCACTCCATTGATAATACTGCGTGAGAACATTTTATAAAGCGATATGCATATCACGAACCGAAGGAAAAGTACAGCATATTCCGGGACTTCGACCAGCCATAAATTCAGGATATACTCAGCTTCCAGAAATATCGGCAACGCCAGAAGGAACATTAGATAATACGAATACTTCCCCGACTCATAAATCAGCTCGAAGAACCTGTCCATATCACCCCTCGCATAACTCTTCACGATCTGAGGGTTGACTGATGTCGTGAAGTTACTGGCCAGTTGGTTGACAGCACCCTCGACTTGATATGCGACAGCCCTGGCGGCATTGACAGCGACTCCGAAGAACACATTGATCAAAATATTGATACCCTGGCTGTTACCAGTCGCACAGAACTGCCCGACCATATCCCATAGCGAATAGGACAGCATTCCTTTGTATATGTCCTTGTCCTTACATAGCTTGAGATGAGTTTCCTCAAACCTCTTGTAACAATATACTCTGTAGAAAATCTGCAAGGCTATACTCCAGAGCGCTATAATAATTGCGTAGGCTATCAGTTTATCACTAAATGGAGCATACAGCAAAAGCACTATCAATGCCAGTTTGACAATCGCCTCGCTCAGTCCCACATATGCGTATATATCCATCTTCTCATGGGCAATGATTGTCGCCCCATAAGGCACCTGAGTTAGAGAGAACATACAGGAAAGGATGGACAATTGATAGACCACATTAGCCGCAAACTCCCTTCCGTGAGGGATGCTCATTTTATTGTTGACAAACCATAATCCAATGGTCTCCATCATGATAAAAAGTGCAATGGCCACGAGGACATGCATCGTGAAAGAGGCATTGAAAGTCTTGTTCAGCCTCTCCTTATCTCCCTTGCCCAGTTCAAAAGTCAAAAAACGGCTCGTTCCAACTGCCAGTGTTCCATTGATGATAGTGAACATGGCAACAATACTTCCTATCGCACCATAAAGTCCATAATCATCCACGCCCAATGCCTGCAATATGACTCTTGAAGAGAAGAGCCCTATTATCATCATCAGGAAAGAACGGAGATAGAGGAATATCGTGTTCTTCGCAATTCGTTTATTGTCTGATTCCATTACCATCATTCAAGGCCTCCAATATACATTTTCGGCTATCACCTGAGCAGGATTTCCAGAGGCTATACAATGCGCAGGTATATTCGTTGTCACGACACTATTGGAAGAAATAATCGCACCCTCACCTATGGTCACACCCTTGGTAATGCTCACATTCGAGCAAATCCAGACATTGTCACCTATAATTACCGGCGCCTTATCCTTATAGCCCTTGATAATGACATAATGTCCCCCATTATTATCTCGAATCCAGACATCCCGACCGATATGGACATCATTTCCGATGACAATCTTCTCCGCACATACTATTTTCAAACCGATATTTGTAGAGCAGCGTCCAATCAATAGCTGCGCACCCTTAAACACCTGAATGTCACTATCATACTTAAAATAGGAGTGTCCCTTGCCGAAGGTCAATGTCGCTCCGTCCTCCACCAGAAGACGGAACTCCCCTTTGCTGCCGCGAGTCCGCTTCTGATTGAGACTTACCAATCCGCCAATCTCGACATACGCAGTTTTGGCAATATCCATAGCGCAATGAGAAAGGACATTGACATACCTTCCTACAGGCAGATTTGAATGGATAGCCTTATGACAATAATTCCAGTAGAAGATACGGAAAAGCTGCATCGGATTCTTCATGTTTCTCCTGACGATTCCCAGTATTGTCCGGATCTTGCGTTTGAGTGTTATAGTTTCTTCTGACACATATGGGAAAAACTTGGCAGCACACTTGTCAAAAGGCATTTCATCCAAAGCCTTGAAGAATTCATTTCTGTCAATGCCGGCAGGATAAGGCAGTTTCCCGCCCATAATGGCAGTTCTGTTGCCGGGCACTATATCGTCAAGACCGAACTCCTTTATCACGAGCTTATCTCTGATAATATCGAAGTATTTCTCCCCTTTTTCCGAATTAATCATGACAAGCGAAGTTCCAAGATTCTGTTCAAGAGACGGATCAACACTGCCGATTCCCCAAAAATCACCGAGAGTAATGTCACTTATGCGCGGGATTCCCTTGAATTTGCATTCATAACATGAAGGACGTTCAAATACATTCGCATGATATCCTCTCCTGTAATCATCTTCATGGCCCTCACCATAATATACCTGACCGTTCTCAAAAGTAATCTTCCGCGCCAGGCTATGCCATCCGTGGTCTTTGTTCTTATCCTTGATAGCCACTATCTTGGAACCGTAACGCGCCTCCAGAGATTCCTTATATTTTTCGAATACTTTAGGCGAATTCGTAGCCCTGCACAGAAAATCGACGATTATAAGATTATCGTAGTCTTTACGGAGGAAACCGCGCAAAGCTGCCATCTGGCAAGGAGAGCCACATGCCAGGACTTTCTCGCCAGACTCAAGCAAAGACTTTATGCGTCTGTATAACCCCTCCGCATTGCTCTGTACATATTTGGAACTACGGAGCCGCCTAAGGTCCTTCTTGTCATCAGATATGAAATTGACAACCTTGAACTCATCTGTGTATATAGCGCCGCTCACATATCCTTTCTGCTTATACATGGCTTGGGCCAGCAGTGAGAATACTCCTCCGGACGTACTGTCAAACCTTATCACAATATCCTTGTTATATCCGCCGAAAACCTTAGGCGCTGACTCATTGTGGTGTTTCAGCGCATCAATATTCAGGACAGGACATATCTTTTCGCACAGATGACAATCCGTACATTTGTCCTTATCGACTTCCGGATACCAGAACCCTTCATTGTCAGAGTGAAATGATATCGCTCCCGCATGACATACATCACCACATGCCTGACATCCACAACAATCAATTTTGTTCTTAACCTCTATCATTTCAGCAATCCTCTTTGAATTTTTCCGTTCTGTGTCTTAGGTATAATATCAATCCATTCATAAAAAACCGGAAGTTTGTAGGCCTCGAGTTTTCCCGACAGTTGATCGTTTATATCAGCGAAAGTCGTATTACTGTCTTTCTCCTTGACTATAAAAGCTTTAACCACCTCTCCAAGCAAGCCTTCGGCATCAGGGACACCTATGCACGCACAATCTTCTACTCCAGGAATCTTGAGCAGCTGCTCCTCCACTTCGATAGGACTGACTTTCTTTCCTCCGACATTGATCAATTCCTTCTTTCTGCTTATCAGATATACATATCCGTCTTCTGTCTTATATCCCCAGTCACCAGTCCTGAAATAATCTCCAAAGAAAGAACCGTCAACTGACATATCCAGGTACCCATGTGTAACATGTTCTCCCTTCACACAAATCTCACCTTCCTGATTCGCATCGCACTCAATGCCGTTTTCATCCAGAATCTTGATATCAGTATGGGGCGATGCCTTACCTACCGAATCCATATGTATAGCATCCTGATGGAACTCCATGAAAGTGGAGCGTGAGGCTTCTGTCAATCCGTAGTGCATACACACCCTGGTATGAGGAAGTACATTTGCAAGTTCACTTTTCTCATCCTTTGAAAAGAAGGCACTTCCCATCTCGACATATTTCAGTTGATCTTTAAAGTCTCCCAACTTGAGGCCGGTCAGTTTCTTAAGGTATCGCCAACTTGCAGGAACCATCGTAAAGCCAGTAACATGCTCCTCCTCTATCGTCCGATAGATTTTCTTGACATTGGCAAAACTGCCGAGAAGGATCAATGTCGCTCCCTGAGAAAGACAGCATCTCATACGGCCAAGCCCGAAAGAATGACTCACCGGCAAGGCAAGAAGTTCAATGTCATTTCTGGTATTACCAATGAAATCATTAATGTTTCTTGCAGCGGCAGCTTCATTGTCATAGGTCAACGGCACTCCTTTCGGCTTACCTGTTGTTCCTGTAGTAAAAAGAATATCAGCGATTTGACTTCCTTCAGGAAAAGATGGTACCGAGAATTCAGATGTAAGTTCTTCGAATTCCTTCAGACCTGTTTGACGGATGCTGCTTTCAATGTTATCAAACCCCACCAAAAGGAGGGCCGAAGTCTGGTTTACGATAAAATCCAACCGGTCAGGATTAGTAGCGGGGTCAACAGGTACAACTTTAAGACCGGCAAGATGCGCACCGAAGTAAGTATAGACGAACTCTATCTGTTTTCCAGCAGCAAGAACAATCGTGTCACCGGCTTTCAGCATAGACTGGTTCACGAAATAATCTCGCGCTCCCAGAATACGTTGACACAATTGGAGATATGTTGCAGATTTCTTACCGCTCTTTACAGCAGGCTTATCCGGCAGTAATGAGGCCCAATGCCATATTTTTTGTTCTATACTTTCCAGCATCATAGAGTTATGACTTCAAATCTTTTATAAGACTGATGATGTCTGAAACATCTTCCAAATCCATAATCATATCCGGAGTTATCTTTACTTCGAATTCCTTTTCCAATTGGGCTATAATCTGCACATTACGAAGAGAATCCCACTCGTCCAGTTCTCCGATTTCTGTCTCCAGCGTCACATCACCTACCGGAACATTCAGCACTCGGGCAATTAATTCAATAATCTTATTTTCCATGACATCTCTATTTATATCGTAGTTTTTCAAATTACAATTATGGCTAATTTACAACTAAAATCCGACAATTTCACCCGCACAACATCACTTTGTCACAATTTCAATGATTTGACGCATAATGAATGATGATTTAGGCGTGGAATTCTACCGGTAATTGTTGTTTAGTAACATGACAACAAGTTACTTCAGTACGTTTTGCATACTGATGAATTTGTCAGAATGTTTTGCTCTACACTCATCATGAGCGAGGATCTATGTTTTGTTCCGGAAAAACGTTTTAAACAGAACAAAACTCATCGAATTGCACTGTTTGTTCTTCTAAATCGATTTATACGGAACAAAATATTCTACACGGCGAAAGAACTGAATGGCCACGAAACCAAAATTCCAGAAATCACCATCAAAACGCACCCAGTATCAACGTCAGAAATAATCACTTCTTCGCAGTCATAGGGAATATTGTATTCACTTCGGCAGATGTCAAGTTCAGCACACGCCTTATCTGCTCATTCGACGAACGAAACTTGAATCGAAGTTGTCTGGCAAGATCATACCTCTGAGCCTTTCCCAAATCACGTAAAGAAGTCACGTTATAGTCAATCTTCAGTAACTTTACTAACTGAGAAACAAGCTCCGTATCAGTAAGATACTCCCCGTCATTGAGTTCCGATGCAAGTTCATCATATGCCTCGACATTTTTGCTTACCATAAAAAAATAATGATGAGCATCACGGAACAAAGACATGCCCAGTTCCAGATTGCAATACGAGGATGGGAGTATATATCCGTCATTGACGTGATATTTGTCAGGAAGAATCGCTGCACGGCCTCTGAACATACGACGCATTTCATTGACATTCAGAATAGCATGGACTCCTCCAGAACCAGTATCATTAAAATAATACTTTCCTGTGCCCCACGGGTAGGTGAAGGGCGTATAATTCCTATCCGTCACAAAACCATTGCGATTGACATAAACAATTGTATTGCGCAACGACTGAAGCGAGTCAATTTCTTTGTATCGAGCCTCGAAAGACGAAGGTATCTCTTTACATGTCAATGACTTTGCACATCTTTTAAGTCGCTTGTCCAGAAACGCAAAGAACCTCCTGGCAAACGATTCTTCGCCTGATACGACGATATGCAAGTGATTGCTCATAACCTCAAAAGCAAGAATTTCTATACCGTATGTAGCCACTGCCGACTGACAAATCAGGTTCATCATAAAGACATAGTCTTCTTTGACTCCAAACAAAACGGGCGTCTCAACTCCAGGGGTATAGATATGCCAATAAGGACCGCCCTGAAGAAACCGCGATTCGCAATATGCTTCCAAATCTCTATAATTTCTCATATGTTAAAATTTATGTTATCCATCATTCTCATAAGTTTAAAGCCGGAACTATACCTCTTGTTCCGAGTAAATCGTTTTATCAGTACAAAACGTCATCGTATGGTGCGCTTGTCCCGAGAAAACGTTTTAAGCGGTACGTTTTCACACCCTGAAAACCACTCACTCAGGCGCACATAGAGCAATAACCCGATCTAACCGCCATACACAGGAATTCGTCTGTTTCTTGACACAGTCCCCCAACCAAGAACCACATCCAAAAACAAAAAAAACGAGTCGGGACAAAACATTCCTGACTCGTTACTCAAATTCCTTGCTGAAAGCAAATATAGCAAATATCAATGATATTTCACACTACCCCTCTAACATCGTCTCTATCTTAGGTATCAATGTCACATCAGCAGGCAACCAGTCCACTGAACCCAACTGCATAAATGTCAGCCACTTGGCGGCCTCATGTTCCAGCAAATGCGGACTTCCGCATGCAATCGTGCAGGCAAAACACTTCATGGAAAGATGGAAGGTCGGATAATCATACTCGATAGTATCGATAAGATCACCAACATTGACATCCACCTCAAGTTCCTCACGAATCTCACGGCGAAGCGCAATCTCGTGGCTCCCCCTCAGGCCATCCGAAAAGTGTCTTTCGGACGGCCTGAGGGAGGCTAGCAGTGCGGCGTCATGTCCTTCAAGTTCGACAGCATGCTTCTGGAAATGGGCCTAAGGCTCATGGTCGAGCGTACGTCCATCGACGATGTAAGAATGAGGCGAGCAAAGCCGCCAACAGAACTGATCGGACAAAATAGTTTTATTTTTCACTAAAATCATCACATCAGTTTTTTCTATAACTCACCTGACATAAGCAAGATTATTATTACTTTTGCCGTCTAAACAGCAACAACACATGTTCACACTATATACATTGACATCCAGCCTGCATAGCGAGGCGGCATGTAATCCGGCAGAGGAAAAATTCATAAGAGAGATCGAAGAGGTGCTTGGAGAAGATTTCGACTTCAGGGGCGAGGATTTCTCGGGATATGGGGAAACATTGAACAACCTCATATATGTCAGGACAGGAGGAACTGAGGGGATATTCAAGAGCGGATTCTTTAGAGATGGACAGCTGCAAGTACCTGACCATAAGTCGGTAAGACTGCTTACCAGCGGAAAAAGCAATTCATTGGCAGCTTCAATGGAAATATTGTCATACCTGAACCGCAGCGGATATCCTGGAGAAATCATACATGGAAGCACAGAGGAAATCGTCAGGAAACTTAAGGCCGGCTATACGATGGGAGGCAAGAACCATGTACGGAAATATGACATGGGACGGATACTGGAGGGAATGAAGGTCGGCGTTGTCGGAAAACCTTCGGACTGGCTGATATCCAGCGACGTAAACTATGATGCAGCAAAAGAAAAACTGGGTGTCGAAATCATTGACATTGACATAAACGAGCTTGTCCTGTCGGCGGAAAATCCCGACAGGAAATATCTAGAAAGCCTGAATCTCAATGCATTGAACAAGCCTAAATTCGGACACGATATTACGGAGACGGATTTCGGAAAGGCCCTGGACATTTACTGCGCGCTAAAGTCAATGACAGAGAAATATGACCTGGATGGCGTGTCGCTCAGATGCTTTGACCTACTCACCGCTCTTGGCAGCACAGGCTGTATGGCATTGGCAATACTTAACAGTCAGGGAATTGTGGCGACATGCGAAGGAGACATTCCAGCGCTGTTGTCCATGTGCGTTGCGATGAAAAAATACGGCACACCGGGATTCCAGGCGAACCTCTCACGCATCGACGGAGACAAATTGCTGTTTGCCCATTGCACGGTACCACTCAACATCGTAAGCAGTTACTGCTATGACACTCATTTCGAATCCGGGATAGGAGTCGCCGTGCATGGCATCATCCCGGCAGGCCCGGCAAGGATACTGAAAATCTCGCCAGACTGCACAGAAATGTTTTTGGAAGAGGTCAATATCATTGAAAATCAATACAATGACAATCTCTGCCGAACACAAATAATCGTGGCGGCTCCGGGACTGGCAGACTACTTTCTGCGCTCGTCCATCGGGAACCACCACATTATCATTCCTGAAAGATAAAATACTCCAGTCCCTAAAATTTAAGAACGGCCGTAACCGGATAATGGTCAGATATATATGGCACGTCTGCGAAACTCTCCGTGACAGTCCGGAAACTTGGGCACTTGGAGAAGCCGGAGTAATAGATGTAGTCAATGGTCAGGCCTGCGGTCGTCGCGAGATCCACGAACTGGTCCCCTATCGCGGCGTGCCTGAGAGGCTTGCCGAAAGCATTGAAAGAAGGGATGCTGTCGGTCACATCCGCTGTGGCGCGGGCGCTCGACATGATCCGGTCAAGGTCATCCAGAACGGCATCTGCCGGAAGAACATTGAAATCACCTGTCAATACCATCGGGTATTTCTTGGGATTGATACTGTCAATGCGCTCAACTATAAGCTTCAGGCCATTCTTCTCAGCGACACGGCCCTGATGGTCAAGATGAGTATTGACATAATAGAATTCCCTGCCGGACTTACGCATTTCAAGCAGCGCCCAGGTTGCGGTACGGCGACATGCTGCATCCCATCCGAAAGAAGGCACTTCGGGAGTTTCAGAAAGCCAGAACGTACCCCAATCCTTGAGCTCGACCGTCTTGGTATTATAGAAAATCATCATCATTTCGCCCTCGGACTTGCCATCGTCACGACCCACGCCGACACCTTCATAATCAGGACAATTATCCCTAATAAACTCTGCCTGGAAATCAAACGCCTCCTGCAGGCCCATGATATCGGGACGGATTTCATTGACCATCGCAGCGGAAGCTTCCCTGCGGAACACCCAGGAATTCTCCCCGTCATCAGCCACGCCCATCCTAATATTGAACGAGACGACTTTGAGTTCATTCGATGCCGGCCTGCATTGTGTCAATGTCAGTAGAACCGACAGCACAATGAATAGTTTCAATGTTATTTTTTTCATCTGTACAATTTTTTCAATTCACAAATATACAAATCTTAACTCATTATCCCACAGCCGGCAGCCGGTGTTTTTGTACTTGGAAAATATATCTTATCTTTGCTTTTGTCGGGCGGTTCGACAAACTTCACAGCCATTGATCCAAGAAATGCCTCAGCAGTTGACATCCGCTTCGATGCAAACAGAACATATAATTTTAATTTTATAATTGGAGAGAGCATAAACAACAATGGTCTGTCAACTGAAAGTTTCAACAAGTCGACATCTCCATGGTAGCAAACAAAACAAACAAGTGTTATGAGAAAATTTTTATTGCCGGTCTTGCTGAGTCTTACACTGGCCTTCTGCTTCGAAGCATGTAAGCCTGAGAAAATACCGGAAAAACCAGGACAAGAAACCCCAACCCCGGAACCGGAACCTGAACCCGAACCAGAACCGGAACCGGAACCAGAGCCGGAGCCTGAACCGCAGACGAGGGATTACATCGAACGTCCGACAACGGTTATCGCCAATGCCGACTACAAATATGTGGACCACAGGGGAACGACTTACAAGTCCAGAAAGAATGTCCGCAACTATGAGGCATGTTATGACATCCGCAGACACAATCCTATGTGGGTAGCATATCCTTGCCACGATATTTACTGGGAAGGCGGCTACACACGCCCGGTAAAAGATCCTTGGAGACCCGATCCGTCATTCAGTGAAAGCGAACAGTCCATAATATATGCGTCTGACTGGAACAACTGGCCATGGACATCGACAGGAGGGACACCTACAGACAAGTACATGTACTGGTCACCTATGCCATCCGGAAAGACTGTCACCAAAGGTCATCTGATGCGCTCGGCAGAAAGGGGATGCGGAAACAAGAACAACCCTATAGACCTCAATATCCAGACGTTCTATCCGACCAACATCGCACCGGAAAGATATCTGAACGAGACCTCCTCAGATTCACACTGGGAAATGATCGAGCAGATTCTTCCAAACAGCTGGAGGTGCAGCGACACTCTCTATGTAGTCGTCGGATGCTACTACGGGGACAATTCATGGATTCTCCAAGATGCGTGCGACTGGGGCAGAACTTCGTCAGTGTCAAAGGATTGCCTCATGCCGACAGCCAGATACAAACTCGTGCTCAGAACCAAGAAGGGCAATACCGGAAAGCCGATCTGGGAATGTTCAGCAGACGAAATAATGGCGATCGGATTCTGGTTCCCTCAGAGTTTCACTGGAGAAAAGCTGTCCTCACTTCCGCCGCTTGCCGATTACATCTACTCCGTATCAGAAATTGAGAAAAAGATTGGCGGCGAGTTCAGTTTCTTCCCTCTCGCACCTGCAGAAGCGAAGAAAAAGTATAATATCAATGACTGGCCAGGTCTCTCCTCTATCGCCGGCACGCCTTCCGGCAAGGGAATGACCACAGAGGAATTCACCTCGAACAGCAAGGTCTCATGGTAAGTCAAAAGGTCCGGAAACAGCGATGTATTCCGGACCTTTTTGTATCCCGTCAGAACAAAGGACTGAAATTTCAGTTTGACAAGACAAAATATAATATTAAATTTGTGTGATTAGATACATCATAAAGACGGACAATCACTAATTTATAATATGAACAATCTGAACAAAATGATTAAGGCAGTCTGCCTCGGAGCAGGACTGCTGGTCGCTACTGTCAATGGCTATTCATGGGGCCAGAAAGGCCATGATGTAACATGTGCCCTTGCAGAAAGACACCTCACCAAGAAAGCAGACAAGAAGATCTCAGAACTTCTGGACGGAAAATCCATCGTATATTGGGCAAACTGGATGGACAATGCAAGCCATACACCTGAGTACAAATACACCAGCACATGGCACTACAAGAACATTGACGCAGGCCTTACTTTCGAAGAGGCTCCTCTCAATGAGAACGGAGACGTAGTACGTGCCATCAATGAGCAGATTACGGCCCTCAAGAGCGGAAAACTCAGCAGAGACGAGCAGGTACTCTCCCTCAAGTTCCTTGTCCACCTTATGGGCGACCTCCACTGCCCTATGCACATGGGACACAAGTCTGACCGCGGCGGCAACAGCTGGCAGGTACAGTATTTCAGAAACGGAACAAACCTCCATTCCGTCTGGGATTCAGCCCTTATAGAGAATGCCCACAAGTGGACTTACTCAGAATGGGTGGATCAGATTGACATCTACAATAAGGAAGGAAACAAGAAGATTGCAGAAGGCAACCCTGAATCATGGGCCAAAGAGACCTTCGAGATTTGCAAGAAAATCTATGACGCTACCCCTGTCGGTTCCAAACTCAGCTACGACTACGCAAGCGACTGGGCAGAAACAGTCGAGACCCAGCTTCTCCGCGCAGGTATCCGCCTCGCCGCAGTGCTTAACGACATCTTCAAATAGACCTTGCCAGACAGACGATAAAAATAACGCCATCGGAAATCCCGGTGGCGTTTATCATATATAACTAATCTTCAAACAATCAGTTCGTTATCTTGCTCATTCTCTCCCAGATACATTGCGGAACCAGGCTCCACAGGAAAGTCAGGACCCTGAACTTCCAGTCAATGACCACGACACGGCGCCTGCGCAGAATAGCATTGACAGCAGCCTCCCCTACCGGCACCTTGTCCATAATCATCGGATATTTCTTGTTACTGTCGAGGATGTCAGTGCGGACAAATCCAGGGCGGATATCGGTAAAGTCAATGTTTACCTGGCGCATCCGCGCAAGCTGGGCCAATGCGTCAATGTAAGTCGTCTGCATGCGTTTTGTCGCGGAATAGGCAGGAGCAGTCCCCATTCCTTTAGTTCCGGCAATGGAGGTAACCGCCGCTATCTGACCACGTTCCCCCGGACGAAGATTATTTGCAAACCAGTTGAAGGCATAGTCCATCATTCTGACAAAACCGGTTACATTCAGTTCGGCCGTGCGGATTTCAATCACCGGGTCCAAAGCCTTGTTCTGATTTCCACGACCGGAGACATTGACAAAAAGGTCCATTCCCCCAAGCTTGGAAATCAATGAGTCAAGCAATTCCACAGACTTCTCTTCAGTGATATCAATGGCCTGGATTTCGACTCCGCAACCTGAAAATTCGGCGGCCAGAGACCGGAGGAGTTCCTCCCGTCTGGCGACAATACCTACTTTCCAACCATTACGGATAAGTCCTGAAGCTATTTCCCGGCCAATGCCAGAAGAGGCACCTATGACAACAGCTTTTTTCATTGACCTACTTGTTTTCGATTTTATGTACAAGATTGATTACAAGACTTCCGAAAACACCTGCACTGAGGGAGCCGAGCAAAACCGCGACCTTACCCATATCTCTGAGTCTTGCAGTAACTTCAGGCAACTGGTCGCCGAATGACAATGTATCGACGAAAATTGACATTGTGAAGCCTATGCCACCGAGGCAGGCAACAGCGATAAGCATCTTCCATGAAGCCTTGGCCGGCATCTCGCCCGCATGCAACTTGATTGCAAGGAAACTTGCAAGTGAGATTCCGAGAGGCTTTCCGATAAGCAGACCGAAGAAAATACCCATACCTACGCTACCAAGTGCAGGATCGAAATGGAATACATTGAAATAAGAAATATCAGGAATCTCCACACCGGCATTGGCAAGAGCGAATATCGGCATAATCAGGAAGTTTACCCATGGCTCAAGAATGTGCTCCAGGTGATAGCTCATACCCATTGTGCCCTTCGAAATGACAGAAAGTCTTCTCAGGCAATGCCTCTGCGGACCATTAGGGAACACGTCTGACTCAGAGGAAAGCGCATCATACTCATCGATACGACGGATGTACTGACGCTCCTTTCTGTTGAAGTAAGCACGCGGATAACGTGGCGCCATAGGAACAAGAAAAGCCATTACCACACCTGACATGGTAGAGTGGATGCCTGCATAGTAGAACAAACTCCAGACGATAACCGCACAAAACATATAGAAGGCTCCGCGTTTCTCTCCCAACTTATTCATTCTCACCGCGAAAATGATGACCAGTACGGCAATTCCCAAAAGGACGAAGTTGATTTTTCCGCCGTAGAACAGGGCAACGACGAGAATCGCAATCAAATCATCCGCAATCGCGAGGGCCGTAAGGAACACTTTCAATGATACCGGAACCCTGTCACCCAGAATAGACAAGATGCCGACAGCAAAAGCGATATCAGTGGCGGTCGGAATACCCCATCCGGTAGCGGCAGCCGTACCGTGGTTAATGGTGAAGAAAATCAATGCAGGTGCAACAACTCCTCCGAATGCGGCTATTACCGGGAGCATTGCCTTCTTTACAGATGACAACTCTCCGACTTTCATCTCTCGGCGGATTTCCAGCCCCACGGTGAAAAAGAATACTGTCATCAATATATCATTGATAAAAGACTCTACTGTCATACCGCGGGGGAAGAATATTCCGTTCCCGTCAGGAGACTGGCAGAACAGGGAAATATTGGTTTCCAGAAGGTTATGGTAGAAATCCTTTGTTGCAGGAAGATTTGCAAGCAACATTGCAACGATTACGCAGGTCAAAAGAACGACTCCCTGCGCCCACGGCTGCTTGGCGAAAACTTTACGACGATGGTCGAAATTACGCACACCTTTTGTCCAAGTATAAATAGGTATAAGTCCCATAATACTATAAATTAAAATTATTTATTAAGTAACGTTTCCAACTCACCTCTGACATTGACAATGTTGTCAAAGCGTATCGCATTGATTCCAAGCCGCTTTGCCATATCTACATTATCTTTGTTGTCATCTATAAAGACACATTCTTCAGGTCTCAGAGAATACCTTCCGAGCAGGATTTCATAAATCCTCCTGTCCGGTTTGACTATCTTCTCGATACCTGAGACGACTATTCCATCGAACAGGCTGAAGAACGGATAATTATTAAAAGCATAGCCTATTTTCTCTGCTGACCAATTGGTAAGGCCGTAAATGCCGTAACCCCTCGATTTCAATTCCCGGAGAAGGTCAATGCTATCAGGCAATTCGCATTTGAGCATCTTCTCCCAGCCTTCGTCATACATCTGGATAGCCTCAGCATATTCAGGAAATTTCGCCTGAAGCTCCTTTACGCCTTCAGCAAATGGCCGCCCGGCATCAAGCTGTGTATTCCATTCTCCATTACAGATGTCTGCCAGGAAATGCTCCATTTCCTTGTCGTTATGGAAATATGATTTATACAGATAACGTGGATTCCAGTCGAGAAGAACTCCTCCGAAATCGAATATTATATTTTTAATCATTCCTAAGTCAGTCTATTTCATATAGATAAAATCTACCGGTCTAGATAAAGCGTTTCTGCTCTTCCGAGTATGAAAAACCAGCCTCTGCAAGCTTCTTTTCAAGTTCTGCACGGTCTTCGTGATAATAATCACAAATCTGGTCAAGATTGTCGAATTCCTCATCCCTGAGGAGAAAATTGATTGCCGAAGCTAGCATCGGCATGTCGTTCTGCGGCAAATGTTCCATAATAGCATAAATTTAGTTTCTCATGCGCTGGACATGAGTTTCCGGAGTGCAAATTTAGAAATATAATACAATTAATTGCTTCTGAAATGAAAATTTTAGACCCTGAAAGTTATAACAAAGGCTTAGCCTCAAGTGCAGAGACTAAGCCGTCCTCTAATAAAAACTGATATAAATAGGGCCTCACGGCTTTTTTTCGTTATTGTAAAGTTAATAAATCAAATTCAATCTGCAAAATAATTCGTTCATATTTGGTTCATTTCTATATAAACGAGACTTTTTGCACACCAAACACCAATATTTTTACGAAAAAACAGCTGAAAATACTACTTTTTGAATACTACTCTATAACCTTGACCTCATACAGGCGGCACCAGTTCTTTCCGGTAAGATATATTTTGCCATCGACAGGGTTATAGGCAATGCCATTCAGGACATCCGTATCAGGGGTCCTGAGTTCATCAGGGAGCAGACCGGAGCAATCAATGACGCCGGTGACTGCACCATCTGAAGGGTCGATGATAACTATCATATCTGTCAGATACACATTGGCCCAAACCTTTCCGTCAATGTATTCCAACTCATTCAGCCCTGTCAGTGCTCTTCCGTTAAGTCTCACAGTGACAGTCTTTTGAGTCTGGAATCTGTCATTCATAAAGAAGAGTTTGGAAGAACCGTCGCTGGCGATAAGTTCTTTTCCGTCAGTAGTGATTCCCCACCCCTCACGCGGATAAGCATAGGACGCCTTGTACTCTAATGTCTCAGCATCATAGACAAAGGCGACATTGTTCATCCAAGTAAGTATATAGATGTTTCCGTCTTTCTCCACAGAGCCCTCAAGGAAATATTTCCTGTCGAAGTCAAGCCTGAATGTAGGCTCTCCAGAAGCAATGTCCACTCTCCTGAATGTCGATAGTCCGTTCATTCCGGTACTCTCATACATCTGTCCCTTGTAGAAGAACAATCCCTGTGTATAGGATGTCACATCATGGGGGAACTCATTGACAATCTGAAGTCTATATGGCTTGGCATTGACATTCCTCTTCGCCGGCGTTTCCATGGCGGTGGCAGGAGCGGCTGCAGTCTCTCCGGATTTCTTCTTGGAGCCGGACGCGTTGGCGCAGGAACAGAATGTCAGCGGCAGCACTGCAGCCATTAAAGTCAACATTGACAATATCGGTCTCATTCTTCGCCTCTCTGCTTGCGGAATTCCATGGCGGCCTTTACGAATGCCACGAAAATCGGCTGCGGCTTCTCCGGTGTACTCTTGTATTCAGGATGGAACTGAACTCCGATGAAGAACGGATGAGTAGGGATTTCCACGATCTCGACGAGTCCGGTCTCCGGGTTACGTCCGGTAGCCTTTAGTCCTCCCTCCTGCATTCTCTCGAGGAAGTCGCCATTGAACTCATATCTATGTCTGTGACGCTCGGAAATAATGTCTGTGCCATAAATCTTGTATGCAAGAGAATTTCTGTCAAGCTGACACTCATAAGCACCGAGTCGCATTGTTCCACCCTTGATGGTGGTGCTCTTCTGATCCTCCATAAGGTCAATGACAGGGTATGGTGTAGAAGGATTGACTTCGGCAGAAGCGGCTTCCTTCAATCCGAGGACGTCTCTTGCGAACTCTACAACGCACATCTGCATACCGAGGCAGATTCCGAAGAACGGCACGTTGTGTTCACGTGCATATTTGATAGCCACAATCTTTCCTTCGAGTCCTCTCTCTCCGAAACCCGGGGCAACGAGCACTGCGTCCATTCCGCCAATCTTCTCTTCGACATTGGAAGCATCCACGAATTCACTCTGAATTGTATGGACATTGACCTTGCACTCGTTTGCTGCACCAGCGTGGACGAATGACTCGAGGATTGACTTGTAAGCGTCCTGAAGCTCGACATATTTTCCTACAAGGGCAATATCTACCTGATGCTTAGGATGATAGAGTTTATCGAGGAAGCCCTTGAGGTTTGTGAAGTCAGGAGCCGGAAGGTCATTGATATGGAAATGGTTCAGAATCATCTCGTCGAGTTTCTCGCCTTCCATATTCAGAGGAACCTGATAGATGGACGGAGCGTCGATGGACTGGATCACATGGCCAGGTTTCACGTTACAGAACAGAGCCACCTTTCTTCTGATATCTGTGGTAAGTTCCTTTTCTGTACGGCATACGATAACGTCAGGACGGACACCGGCCTGCTGGAGCATCTGGACAGAGTGCTGTGTAGGCTTGGTTTTCAACTCCTTGGCCGCACGGAGATACGGAACGAGTGTCAGATGGATGCTTGCAAGATCCTCCTCCGGCAATTCCCACTGCAGCTGACGGATAGCCTCAAGGAACGGCTGTGACTCCATGTCACCGACTGTTCCGCCGACCTCTGTGATGATCACGTCGAACTTGCCGGACTTTCCGAGAAGCAGCATGCGCCTCTTGATTTCATCTGTGATATGAGGAATGATCTGGACGGTCTTTCCAAGATATGCGCCTTCGCGTTCCTTATTGATGACTGTGAAATAGACTTTTCCTGTAGTGACATTGTTTGCTTTGGTCATGTGCACGCCCAGGAATCTTTCGTAGTGTCCGAGGTCAAGGTCAGTCTCTGCGCCATCATCGGTCACATAGCACTCGCCATGCTCGTATGGATTCAATGTGCCCGGGTCAATGTTAATGTACGGGTCAAATTTCTGGATGGTGACTCTGAGACCTCTGGCTTGCAGAAGTTTAGCCAATGATGCAGCGATGATTCCTTTTCCGAGTGAGGATGCCACCCCCCCTGTTACGAAGACGTATTTTGTATTCATATAGTATAGTTTACCTTAACAGGGATACAAATTTAGCCATTTTTTAGAGATAATAAAGCATTTTCAGGAAACTTTCCCATGTAAAATGATTTTGGAAAGGCTTTTCTTTGAAGTTCGTGTATTTCTCCCTCAAAGCGTGTCGTGAAACCTGCCAGATCCGTTGCACGGCCTGTCGTGTTCCAATTATTAAACTTATATTTCATTTGGGACATTGTTTCTCAGAATTGCTATATTTGGAGAAAATTACAAACGGCATGAAAAAGATAATTGGCATCGTTTGCTGCTTGATTTCAGCAATTTGCATAAGCAGCTGCAAAGAAAACTATTCAAACGGCGAAAAGGTCGGCAATCTCATCGAATTCACCAGCAAGGGCGTCTTCTGGGACTCATGGGAAGGCAGACTGAATATGACACAGACAGGAATGAATACCAGCGGTGAGCCGTTTTCATTCAGTTTCGACAATGACAGGCACGACCAGGATTCATTGATCAATCTCATGAAGCAGGCTCAGGTCGAGGGCTGGAAACTGAAGATCAGGTACCACGAGGTCTGGGGTCTCCGCAACTGTTTCTACAACCGTGGCGAAACCGACTATTTCGTCGATGATGTGACAGTACTGGACAAAGATTTCGCCAACCCTCTGCGCAATCTCGGAGCACAGACACAGGGAAGCGTCGTAGATACCGTCTGGGTAGTCATTGACAAGTCCGAAGTTCTCAGACGCATGAAAAAATAAGACGGCACGTCTGTTGTTTCCGAAATCGGGGATAACTTGCTAACTTTGCTGCAATTCCTGCACATTGCAGGAAGAAAACGGATAACTGATAAATCATATGTACTACGTCAGCAAAAGATTTGAAGTCGCAGGTGCGCACTATGTCACCACAGAGCACAGAAGCAAGTGCGAAGAACTGCACGGACACAACTGGATTGTCATTGTCCATTGCAAGTCAATGGAATTGAACGACGACGGCATGGTCACAGACTTCACGATGATAAAGAAAAACATCATGTCCCGCATTGACCATAAAAACCTCAATGAGGTTCTTCCTTTCAGCCCGACAGCCGAAAACATTGCAAAATGGATTTGCGACGAGACTGAAAACTGCTACAAGGTCGAAATCTGGGAGTCGGAAAACAACAAGGCCATCTACGAAAAAGACTAGAAATCAAAGATTTGGTCTTGCAAGCGGCAATTGGCCGAGGTCTGGAGAGACTTGAGCCGATTCACATCAGAGGCGATGACGTCTGGAACTAAGGCATCATCGCCTCTAATGCATTGACAGCATCCCTCAGGTCCTCCGCGAAATGCGAATGTTCCATCAGGAAATCCGGACGGCCCGCCGCAAGACATTGATACAGACGGCGATTCATTCCTATCGCATACGACGACACGGCACACTCTATCTCATCCTTCTGAGTCTTGCTGCCGGAAAACCCATAGACACGCTGCTTCTGATGGAAAATACAATAGGCCGATTCAATGGCATCCAAAGGAATCCTCACATCCTCCAGAATCTTGTCGATGACAGGATATATCTCATCTTCAGAAGTGTACGGATGGACATTGAAATAACTGTCGCCATTAATCATGGCTGACATCTGCGCCCTTGTCCTGTCATAGAAAACATGGCAAGGCTTGCCGATGCTCTCGGCAAAACCAAGTTCGTAACCGACACCCAAAGAAGGATTCGTGCACTCGCCTATCAGCACATCACTCTCGCGAAGCCATGACGTATCCTGCCTGTAGATGTCAATGTCACCGATACCTTTCTCCTTGACGGCCAATGCTTTATCACCGATATGCTCAGTCAGGACAATGTCTGTTTTCTTTATATATGATATGATACGGGAATAGAGTTCCGCATCAGCCCTGCCACCCCTGATAGAGCCGGCAAAATATACTTTAACTTTCATCAGATAATATTCAAGTGCCGCAGGCGCGGAAAAACCAGTTTCAAGCCTGGACAAACTATTTGACAATGCCCTTTTCCAGATACTCCACCAGATTCATGCGCACATGCTCACTGGCATTGTCTCCTGCGACCTTAGCCATGTCATGGTCCACCATCAGCTTGACAAGGTCCTCAAACGACGTCTTTGCCGGATTCCACCCGAGTTCCGCCTTCGCCTTCGTCGGGTCTCCCCACAAATTGACCACATCCGTCGGACGATAAAAATCAGGAGAAACCTCGACAAGCACGCGACCTGTTTTCTTGTCAATGCCTTTTTCGTCAGCCCCCTCGCCGACAAATTCGAGGTCAATGCCAACATGCTTGAATGCCAGATAGCAGAATTCACGCACGCTATGCTGCACTCCTGTTGCAATCACGAAATCCTCCGGTTTCTCATGCTGGAGAATCAGCCACATGCATTCCACATAGTCCTTAGCATATCCCCAGTCGCGCAACGACGACAGATTACCGAGATACAGCTTATCCTGCTTACCCTGAGCAATACGTGCAGCGGCCAATGTTATCTTTCTGGTGACAAAGGTCTCTCCCCTGCGCTCCGACTCATGGTTAAAGAGAATACCGGAGCAGCAGAACATATTATAGGCCTCACGATATTCCTTGACAATCCAGAAGCCATACAGTTTGGCAACTGCATACGGGCTATAAGGATGGAACGGCGTATTCTCATTCTGAGGCACCTCCTCCACTTTACCATAAAGTTCTGATGTTGACGCCTGATACATACGGCATGTCCCAGTCAACCCGCATTGACGTATAGCCTCAAGCACGCGCAGCACGCCGACAGCGTCAGCATTGGCCGTATATTCCGGGGAATCGAAGCTGACCTGGACGTGGCTCTGGGCCGCGAGGTTATATACCTCGTCCGGGCGCACCTTAGACATCACCTGGAACATGCTCATGGAGTCGGTCATGTCAGCATAATGCAGATGGAAATGCGGACGGCCCTCCAGATGGGCAATCCTTTCACGGAAATCTACTGATGAACGGCGTATCACACCATGCACGTCATATCCTTTTTCCAACAGGAATTCTGCAAGATAGGATCCGTCCTGTCCCGTCACGCCTGTTATCAATGCTTTTTTCATATGTCAATGTATTTTGCTTGTATATCCGGAAACCTATCCTATATGCTGAATCATTCTCATGAACGGTTCGCCGAAAAACATCACCTGTTCACCTTTTTCGAAGCCGACTGACTCATAAAGTTTATGAAGCCATGGCTTGACGACGTCCACGAGCAATGTCACCTTAGTGAATCCCAGCGCCTCGGCAGATTCCAAAGCATTGTTCATGAGGATTTTTCCTATGCCATGCCCTCTAAATTCCGGCAAGACAGCCATAGAATCCAGATAATATTCGCCTTCTCCCGTCTCCGTTCCAGGTTCCATCTCAGGAATTCCCAGCGATTTTGCAACGAGCGAGAAAGTCCTTTCAGCGAGTTCCTTGTAATCGCCGCCATTGTAGGACACCAACGCCCCGGCAACCTGTCCGCCAAACAGCGCGATATCCGTATTCCTGTAACTGTACAATGTATCCTCTCTTGCGCAGATGTCTGTCAATGCAGCAAGAATGTCTGACAATTTACCAAGTGGAGACGTACAGTTTGCGGCAACCTCTTTGTCAAACACATTATATCCCATCGCAACCATGACCACATGAGCAATGAATCCGGCATCTTCTTTCCGTGCCTTCCTCAATTCCACCTGATTTTTTTTCATTTCGTCAAGAGGATTGGCAACTGGCTTGCTATCAATGCATTTGTTGTTCCGTATATTGTCCGGATCTTTATAAATAAGGTCCATAATTAAAATTTTTGCTAAATTATTTTGTAAATATAAAAATTTGTTTCTACATTTGCAAACGCAAACGGGGATATAGCTCAGTTGGCTAGAGCATCTGCTTTGCAAGCAGAGGGTCGTCGGTTCGACTCCGTCTATCTCCACTTAGAGGCTTCTGAATTTCAGAGGCCTCTTTTTTTGTGTCAATATCAGCGATTCATGGCGGTCGGACATTCAAGGCTCAACGTAAAAAATTCAAGCAACTAAAACACCGAAGACCATAATCAAGGAAAGCTCTAATTTTCGACCCTCTTGGCAGATGAAAAATCAGTATAATCAATTATTATCCAGACAATTACACAATCTATCGCCACCCAAGAGGTCGTAACGAATGGGGGGTCTTGGCAGATTGACACGAGACGCCATTATCACCTAATATTCTAAAACACAACACCTTACAACACAAAAGAGCTACAATCACGTCTGCCAAGACGGTCGAAAAATTTCCATGATTACCTGAGCCGCATAATTAAGTAAGCGTTAAAAAATAAGTTGGTAAAGATTTGTGATGGATTTTCGAGGATAGATTCATTTTAGAAGAAGGAGTGTGCTGGACGCACACGACTGATGAGAAAATGAATATAGACCGAAAAGACCCGCAAAGATTCCCAAGTTATTTTTTGAGGATTACTAAGTCACACAGAATAATAATATCTTTGCATAGGGATAATAACATCGCAAGTATGGACACTATCAAGAATCATGATGAAGAAGCAATAATCATAACGTCATTCATTTCAATACAGCCAGACTGTATCAGCGCATTTCTGGGAATCGCTAAGGAAATCATAGAAGCCACCAGAAACGAACCCGGCTGCATAGAATACAGATTTCTGCAAGACCCGTTCTGCCCCGAAATCTTTTTCTTCTATGAGGTATATAAGAACAAGGAAGCCCAGCTGTTCCACTCCGGGCAGGACTACCTGAAAAAATTCAAGAGCCTGAGAGAGCCAATGCTACAACAGAAGCCCCTACTGAAAATCTACCGCGCCACCCAATGCTGATCTTGCACATAGCAGTGACGCATCGAACAAATGCATTCCGGAACGCATGCAATGTGGCGAACGCAACATCTCGGAATGGCTGGTATGACAAATGTAAAATACTGGATATATGGATATTATGGACTAAAGTTGGATGTTGAACTATGACAATGTATTCTTCTGTTACCATACAGAGGAAGGAAAGGTGTTCGACAAGACACCATAAAAGAACGTAAGGTGCCGCCCCACAACGGAGCGGCACCTTGCCATATCTGAACGGAAACTAATCCGCATGCAATCGGCTAATACTCATCCCAAGACTTGATCTTGATTTCATCAAGAGACATTGAGCAGAATGCACGGATGAAGGCTGTGGCCAGACGCGCATTGGTAAACAGCGGAATGTTGCAGTCAATCGCGTTACGGCGAATGTGATAACCATTATACAACTCAAGCTCACTGAAATTCTTAGGGATATTGATAACCATATCGACCTCCTTGTTGCGAATCATATCGAGTGCTGAAGGGAAAAGACTCTTGAGAGAAGCATCCTTTTCCTCAGACGGCCATAGAACACGCTGACATGGAAGACTGTTCTCGATGAAATACTTATATGTACCTCCCGTAGCGAAAAGTTCATAACCCTTGTCAGCCAACAACTTGCATGCGATCAACATATCTGCCTTCTGGAGCGGATTGCCAGTCGAAAGCAAAATCCTCTTGGCAGGAATCGTATTGCCGACAGAAAGGATAGACTTGAGAAGAGCCTCATCCAGGTCATCACCGATACAGCCTACCTCACCGGTAGAAGACATGTCCACACCAAGCATAGGGTCAGCCTCCTCAAGACGCGCAAACGAGAACTGAGACGACTTCACACCCACATAATCCAAATCGAAAGCACTCTTCTGAGGAGCTGCAGGATGCTTGCCGAGCATAACCTTGGTAGCAAGCTCGATAAAATTGATCTTCAGCACCTTGGAAACGAACGGGAAGCTTCTGGAAGCTCTCAGGTTACACTCGATAACCTTGATCTTGTTCTCCTTGGCCAGGAACTGGATATTGAAAGGACCTGAAATCTGAAGAGCACCTGCAATCTTGCGTGCAATCTTCTTGATACGTCTAACAGTCTCGACATACAACTTCTGAGGAGGGAACTGGATAGTAGCATCACCGGAATGCACACCGGCGTACTCGATATGCTCTGAAATTGCATAGGCAAGAATCTCACCCTCATCGGCAACAGCATCGAACTCGATCTCCTTGCAACGATCCATGAACTTGCTGATTACCACAGGATGCTCCTGAGAAACCGCAGAGGCCAATGACAGGAAGTGAGTAAGCTGCTCCTCATCATAGCAAACATTCATGGCAGCACCCGAAAGCACATACGAAGGACGCACAAGCACAGGGAAACCGACCTTGGAAATGAACTTGTCCACATCATCCATAGTCGTAAGCTCACTCCACTCAGGCTGATCCACACCCAGAGCATCCACAATGCTGGAGAACTTGTTCCTGTCCTCAGCCTTGTCAATGTTGCAAGCCTTGGTTCCAAGAATCGGCACACCGCACTTGTCAAGTCTGAGAGCCAAGTTGTTAGGAATCTGTCCACCCACAGAAACGACCACTCCATGAGGAGTTTCAAGTTCTATGACATCCATTACCCTCTCGAATGTAAGCTCATCGAAATACAGCCTGTCACACTTGTCATAGTCAGTAGAAACAGTCTCAGGGTTATAATTCAAAAGAACACCCCTGTAGCCCTCTTTTCTTATAGTGTCAATGCAATTGACCGAGCACCAGTCAAACTCCACAGAACTACCGATTCGATATGCTCCTGAGCCAAGAACCACTACAGACTTCTTGTCATTCTCATACTGGATATCATTGTATGTACCATTATAAGTGAGATACAGGTAGTTGGTAGCTGCAGGGAACTCCGCAGCAAGAGTATCAATCTGTTTTACGACAGGGACAATGCCATGAGACTTACGGAAAGCACGGACAATATCCTGATTGTCTTTGAGGTTGCCTTTGTCCTTGAATACGGCACGCTGAATCTGGAAATCAGAGAAGCCCTGGCACTTCGCCTGACGGAGAAGATCCAACGGCATTGACTCCAACGTGTCATACTCATTCATCTCGTTGTAGGTAAAGACAATGTTCTGCAGACGGTCAAGGAACCACTTGTCAATCTTGGTGAGTTCATGAATCTGATCGACAGTGTAACCGGCGCGCATAGCCTTGGAAATCACGAAGATACGCCTATCGGTAGGTTCACGGAGCGCCTCATCCACATTGGCAACCTGGAACTCCTTGTTTCCCACATAGCCATGAGCACCCTGCCCGATCATACGAAGACCCTTCTGGATAGCCTCCTCGAAAGAGCGTCCGACAGCCATGACCTCGCCGACACTCTTCATGCTGGAGCCGATCTTGCGCGATACGCCGTGAAACTTGGAGAGGTCCCAACGAGGAATCTTGCAGACAATATAGTCAAGCGCAGGCTCGAAGAAAGCAGGTGTTGTCTTGGTAACAGAGTTCTTAAGGTCGAACAAACCATAGCCGAGACCAAGTTTCGCAGCCACGAAAGCAAGAGGATAACCTGTAGCCTTGGAAGCCAAAGCAGAAGACCTCGACAATCTGGCATTGACCTCGATCACCCTGTAATCCATAGCATTAGGATCGTAAGCATACTGCACATTACACTCACCCACGATACCTATATGGCGCACGATGCGGATAGAAAGTTCACGAAGGAAATAGTAGTCCTTGTTAGACAAAGTCTGTGAAGGAGCGACCACGATACTCTCGCCTGTATGAATTCCGAGAGGGTCGAAGTTCTCCATGTTGCAGACCGTGATACAGTTGTCATATTTATCACGGACCACCTCATACTCAATCTCTTTCCAGCCCTTGAGAGACTTCTCCACAAGAACCTGAGGAGAGAACGAGAAAGCCTTGGCACAAAGTTCTTCAAGCTGCTCGTCATTATCACAGAAACCTGAACCAAGACCGCCGAGAGCATAGGCAGCACGGACAATCAGAGGATAACCGAGTTCATGAGCTGCACGTCTGGCCTCCTCCATATTCTCGGCCGGATGAGACTTGATGGTCTGGACATTGATTTCATCCAGTTTCTTCACGAAAAGCTCGCGGTCCTCTGTATCCATGATAGCCTGGACAGGAGTACCGAGCACCTGGACACCATACTTCTCCAGAACCTTGCTCTCATACAGTTCCACACCGCAGTTAAGCGCTGTCTGGCCACCGAATGAAAGGAGAATGCCCTGAGGACGCTCCTTTGCGATAACCTTCTCCACGAAGAAAGGAGTAACCGGAAGGAAATAAATCTTATCGGCAACACCCTCTGAAGTCTGGACGGTAGCGATATTAGGGTTTATGAGCACTGTCTCGATACCCTCTTCATGAAGGGCCTTGAGTGCCTGTGAGCCAGAGTAGTCGAACTCACCGGCCTGACCGATTTTCAATGCTCCTGAACCCAGGATAAGGACTTTTCTTATATTTGGATTTTTCATACTGTCAAAAATTAAAGTTTACTGATAAACTCGTCAAACAGGAACTCCGTATCGGTAGGACCGCTGGAGGCCTCAGGATGGAACTGGACAGAGCAGAAAGGCTTGGTCTTATGACGGATACCCTCATTGGTACCGTCATTCATATTCACGAACCACGGCTCCCAGTCACTGCCAAGGGCGGAAGGGTCCACAGCATAACCGTGATTCTGGGAAGTGATGAAGCACCTGTTGGTACCTATCATGCGGACCGGCTGGTTATGGCTTCTATGTCCATATTTGAGTTTATAAGTAGTCGAGCCGGCTGCTCTTGCCAGGAGCTGGTTACCCATGCAGATACCGAAAATCGGCTTATCCTGCTCCATCGCCTTGCGGATATTGTCCACAGTCTTCTGGCAGAACTCAGGGTTGCCCGGACCATTGGAAATGAAAAGTCCATCGTAATCCAACGACAGGAAATCATAGTCCCATGGAACTCTGATAAGCTCCACTCCCCTGTCCACAAAACATCTCAGGATATTGTGCTTCACGCCGCAATCGACCAGAACCACCTTCTTGCTTCCTGAGCCATAACGGATTACTTCCTTGCAGCTGACGATATCGATCTGATTGTCCGTATTAGGATCATGAACCTCCTCCTCGGCAACTTCACCCTCCGGGATAATCTGTCCCAGCATCGAACCATTATCCCTCAGCATCTTGGTTATCTCTCTGGTATCGACTCCATAGATTCCAGGAATTTTCTGCTCCTTCATCCACTCGTCAAGGCTCTTTACCGCATCCCAGTGGCTGTATTTGAACGAATACTCAGAAATCACAAGGCCACGTACCCAGATTTTCTCAGACTCGAAGTTCTTAGAAATACCGTACTGGTCAATGCCCTCGTCCGGTACACCATAGTTACCGATGAGCGGATAGGTTACACAAAGAATCTGTCCTGAATAAGACGGATCGGTAAGGCTTTCCGGATAACCCACCATAGCTGTAGAGAATACCACCTCTCCATCACATGGCTTGTCATACCCGAAAGACCAGCCCTTCAGTTCTGTCCCATTCTGAAGGCGTAGTGTTGCGCGAAGTCTTTTTTCCATTTCTACTCGTAATATTAAAAAAAAGACCACTCCCGGAAAACAACGGGAACGGCCAATCAATCAACGGTTTCAGGAAACAATGATAACAAAGGACACATGTTCTGGAGCGAATCCTGAATATTTACGTATGTTCCTATGTACATGACCTGAAAATTTTTTATGTTCTTTTTCAGGTTGCAAATTTAAGACTTTTTTTTGAATACAAAACGCCGGACTGCAATATATTCCCACAAAAATTGTTTTAGAAATACGATTTCACAAACTCGTATCGTTTCACACATTGCAACATTGATATAAAGAATTAATTTTGCGCGATTTTTACATGGACAAGACGTCAATCACGAACAGATTTATGACAAACGAGAAAAATAACTTCAGGAGATGGCTTCCGGTCATAAGCCTCACATTCTCCACATTCATATTCAACACATCGGAATTCATTCCCATCGGATTGCTTTCCGATATCGCCTCTGACTTTGCAATCACTGAGTCAAAGGCGGGCATGCTCATCACCGTCTATGCATGGATAGTGGCATTGGCCTCACTCCCCCTCATGCTCGCATTTTCGAAGACCGAGAACAAGAAGCTGATGCTCAGTATCGTAGCACTGTTCATCGCCAGCCACGTACTCTCAGGATTTTCGACAAGTTACTACATGCTGATGCTGTCCAGAGCCGGAGTCGCATGCGCCCATGCGATATTCTGGTCAATAGTAACTCCGCTGGCAGTACGTGTAGCCCCGGAAGGCAGACGCTCGACAGCATTGAGCCTGATCATCACCGGCTCATCTGTGGCAATGATAGTCGGGCTGCCGCTTGGCAGGGCCGTGGGCCTTCTCGTCGGATGGAGGGCAACTTTCCTTCTTATCGCCGCATTGTCAGCAATCGTATTCATAATTCTGGCTGCCTCACTTCCGAAGACGCCAAGCGACAACGACGTTTCCATCAAGTCACTTCCCGCCCTTCTCAGAACACCGGGACTCGGAGGCATCTACCTGCTTACAGTCATAATAATCACAGGCCACTACACCTCGTACAGTTACATCGAGCCGTTCCTCGCACAGGTAGCCGGGATGTCAAACACCTTGATTACAATAGTCCTCTCCATCTTCGGCATCGTGGGAATCATCGGAAGCTATTTCTTCGCGAAATACTTTGACAGACACCAGTTTACATTCATCAGATTCGCTGTGGCAGGAATAAGCATCTTCACTCTTCTGCTCCTTCCGTCCGCATCCAACAAGGCAACCGTCATCCTGATATGTATCCTCTGGGGCCTGGCCATAAACAGTTACAACCTCTCGTTCCAGTCTGAAATCCTCCAGGTCGCCCCTCACGGAACCGCCATCGCAATGTCCATCTATTCCGGCATCTACAATGTAGGAATAGGAGCAGGCGCCCTCGTGGGAGGAAACGTCTGCTCCTATATGGGAATAAGCAATATCGGATTTGTCGGCGGCGCCATCGGACTGGTCGCTTCCGCCTACTGCATTCTGGGGCTCATACCGATTCTCAGAAAGGCCGCCTGAAAGCACACAAATCTGACAGCACCACGACCGACGAATCTATCTTATAATTATCTCATCCACGAACAGCCAGGCCTTGCTGCCTGAGAGCCAGTTCCAGGATGGGACATCACCCTCAGACGAAGCCTTGACATTGACATACCTCGTCTTTACCGGCGCAAAATCGAGCACATGTTCCTTTGTCGCCGCAGTCTCTTCCGTAACCTGTTGAAAGTCAGCGCGTGCAATATCTCTAAACTCCTTTCCGTCATCGGAAACGGAAATCGTCATATCCTTCGCATCGAAAATACCGTCATGGCTGACAATGCAGAAACTTGCACCTGCCGATGAGATTTCCACAGGTTCGCCAAGGTCAATGACAGCGTCCAGACCATCCCCGTCTGCAAAGCCGAGCCAACGGCCGGAAGAGAACATGGTATTGCCCCTCAGGCCGTCCACCAGCATTATCGCGCCACCATATTTATAAGAGTCAGACGGCTGGACACCAAGGGAAATCTTTGTGGCAGTAGCCTTGTTAAAAGATATATTTTCCTCAAACTCAGCACCTTTCTCGCCATTTCTGAATGTCACGGCCCTAATGTCAGAAGCCTGGCGTATTTCCAGAGGAGAAGTATAGACGGCTGACTCAGGAGTAGGCTCCGAACCATCTGTCGTATACCTTATTTCCGGATTTCCGGCAGCACGTAGAGTCACGACAATGGCATTGCGCTCCACATCAGTCGAAAGACTGGCATTGACATCGAAAATATGCTTTGCATAGTTATAGCCGTTCTTGTCATAAATTCTGGTAAGCGGAACGACAGCCTTCAGGAATTTGTCATAATCCTTCACCGCAGGATTGCGCCACTGGTTTTCAGCAAGGGCAGCCCATCGAGGCAGGACCATATACTGCGCATGACGGAAATCCGGAACATATTCTGTCCACAGATTCGCCTGTACACCAAGAATATGCCTGGCCTGCTCGGCATTGAGCTCAGCCGGAACCGGATTATACATATAGACGTTCTCGACAGGAGTATAACCGCCGATTGCCAACGGTTCTTTAGACACGTCCTTTCCCTGATAGAAATCGAAATACAAACAAGACTTCGGAGTCATAATCACGTCATGCCCTGCCTTGGCAGCCTCGATACCACCTTTTTCGCCCCTCCATGACATGACAATCGCACCCGGAGCGACACCGCCTTCCAGAATCTCATCCCAGCCGATTACCTTGCGCCCTCTCTCCCCCAGATACTTAGTCACATGCTTCATGACATAACTCTGGAGTTTCTGCTCCTTCGTGTGAACCCCGTCATCAGTCAATCCGAGTTTCGCTATAAGTGCCTGGCATTTAGGACAATGCTGCCACTTCGTCTTAGGGCACTCGTCACCACCTATATGTATATATTCTGACGGGAACATCTCCAAGACCTCATCGAAAACATTGTCAAGGAACTCGTAAATCTTCGGATTTCCGGCACAGAGCACATCATCAGAAACACCCCAGGTCGTCCAGACCTCGTAAGGGCCTCCTGTGCAGCCAAGTTCAGGATATGAGGCCAATGCAGCCAGCATATGTCCGGGTAGATCGATCTCAGGAATAACATTGATATGACGCTTCGCCGCATATGAGACGATATCACGAATCTGCTCCTGAGTATAATATCCGCCATGCAGTTTTCCGTCATACCTCTTCGGGACATCAGTGGAATTGCCGATGATAGTCTCTTTTCTCCATGCACCCACCTCAGTCAGCCTCGGATACTTCTTTATCTCCACTCTCCATCCCTGGTCCTCAGTCAGATGCCAGTGCAGCATATTCATATTGTGCAACGCCATCATGTCGATGTAAGTCTTGACCTCATCGGCAGTGAAAAAATGACGGCTCACATCAAAGTGGGCGCCACGATAACCGAATGCCGGCTCATCGGCAATTCTCACCGCAGGAAGCGAAGGGTCCGAAGCAAGACACTTGCGAAGAGTCTGAGCCCCGTAAAAGACGCCCGCAGAAGAACCGCCCCTGATAGAAACGCCATCAGAACCGATTGTCAGCTCATAGCCTTCCTCCGGACGTTTTTTGTCAATGTCAATGCTGATCTCCTTCTCAGAAACCGGCTTGACAGCAACGGCCAGTCGCTTTCCCGTTTCCTCGGCAATATAATCCGACAAGAATCCGGCCTCATTGAAAAGAGCTGAATCCGGCAGAGAAATCAGCGTATTGTCATTGATAAGAAATGAGCCTCTTCCCGCAGTCATCGTTTTCGGGGCAGGGACGATTTCATAAGATATTTCACTTTGACTATTACATGAAACAATGCCGATTACGGCAGCCAACAATGGCATCAGTGACAGACACTTCATCTTGTTTGCAGTTTTAAATGTTACTACTCGAAAGAGGCTTGTCACAAGTCCTTTCCGAAGACAAAAGTAGTACATTTTTCGCTATTTTTTCATTTTTCTTATTATTCATCCGATAATTTGTAAAAAATTTCATAAATTTGAAAATCAATAACTCAAGCAGCGCAAGCACAAAACTTGAGCATAAACAACAACGCCCGGCCTGCCAATTTGAAGAGGCAGGCAGAGCAAAAGAATGAATAGTATCATGGCAGAAGGTTTTCTCAGTAATGTAAATGAAAAGAACGCAGTGCTTAAACAGAGAATCCTCAGTTTATGTATCGCGGACGGCGACTACAGCATATCTGATTTCAGCAAAGAGTTGGACAGCAGCATTCCGACAATCACGAAACTTGTATCAGAACTGATCGAGGCAGGATACCTGAAAGATCTCGGCAAGGCCGGAATTTCCAGCGGCCGCAGACCGAGCATCTACGGACTGAATCCGGACGCAGGATATATTGTCGGCATGGATGTCAGAAGGTATCACATAAGCGTCGCAGTAACAGACTTCAAAGGAAAGATTGTCGATTCCCAATCGGATATTCCATTTGCATTGACAAATACAGTGGAATCTTTCCACGACCTGTGCAATTTCATTCTCAAGCATATAACCAAACTCGGCATAAAGAAAGAGCAGGTTCTCTCTTACGGACTGAATCTGACGGGACGCGTAAATCACGTGACAGGTTATAGTTATTCCTATTTCATCGGAGAGGACAAGCCTATCGCGGCTACAATGGAAAGCTTCCTCGAACGCCCTGTATATATCGAAAATGACTCCAGGGCCATGTGCTTCGGAGAATATCGCGCCGGTATAGGCAAAAATGAGCAGAACATGATTTTCATCAATGTCAGCTGGGGTCTCGGCATGGGCATGATAATGGACGGGAAGCTGTACTACGGAAAATCAGGGTTCTCAGGTGAAATCGGACACGTTCCACTACTCTCAAACGACATAATCTGCCAATGCGGAAAGGTGGGTTGCCTCGAGACCGAAGCCTCAGGCTCTGCACTCCACAGGGAATTCATAGAAAAACTTGCAGCCGGCAGAGCATCCATACTCTCTGAAAAATACAGAAAAGGAGAAGAAATCACCATTGAAGACATTACAGACGCATTGGCCGATGAAGACATGCTTGCCATCGAATGTATTGAGCATGTCGGCAAGACATTGGGAAAAGCATTGGCCGGACTCATAAACATCTTCAATCCGGAACTCGTCGTCATCGGCGGAAGACTCAATGTCACGGGCGATTATCTCCTGCTGCCTATCAAGAGCGCAATCAACAAATATTCGCTCAATATGGTAAGCAAGGATTCAAGGATTGAAATGTCCAAGCTGGGCAAGAACGCGGGACCTATCGGAGCCTGCATGCTTTCAAGAAGCCGTCTCCTTGGCCTGATGTAAACAATTTCAAAATATCTAACAGGCTGAGTATTGGATTATTGCGGACGAATTTGTAGCTTTGGATTTGATTCACCTATAATATTTATCAATTATGAAAGCTACAAGAATCCTAAACGCCATAGTAATCGGCGCATTCGCAGTTTTCTCATTTTCATGCAAGAAAGATTCTCCAACTGCGCCGGATACCCCGGGACCGAAACCGGAAAATCCTGACGAAACAGTCGTACCTGCACCGGTCCCTATGGACACACTAGTCTATGCCTTTGGTCAGGAAGCGGTCAAGGACCAGACATATTACTATGCCACGATCTGGAAAGACGGCAAGAGAACCCTGCTCTCTGACGGCAAATATGACGCCTTCTGCAACGCCGCATTCGCAGACAACGAATATCTGTACGTGGTAGGCTGCGAGGCTACCGGCGACCTGATAGACGACGGATTCTATGATCCGTACAATGCCAACAGAGGCGTCCTCTGGAAAGTCAAGATCGGGGATGAGACAAATGTGACCAAGACCAATCTCAGCGACGGAAAATACAACACATCCCCCATAGCAGTCACAGTAGTGGACGGAAAGGTCTATGCCGCAGGCTTCGACACGCCGAAGTTCGACAGAAGAGTCATCATGTGGTCAGACGGACAGCAGGAATATCTTACTGACGGAAGTTCTGACGCCCTCGCGTATTGCATCTGCGCAGATGGAAAAGACATATATGTAGGCGGTTACATCCAGCCGGCAGACAACAAGTCGGGCGGAATCGCGACAATCTGGAAGAACGGCGTCGCACAAAGCCTGACGGACGGAAGCACAGTGGCGAAGGTCAATGCAATCTGCGTGGACAACGGCAAGGTTTATGCGGCCGGAGCGGAAAAAGTATCCGGCGGACGCTGGAAGGGAGTCCTCTGGATCGACGGCAAAGCTCAGTATTTCACGGAAGAGGCCGGCACTGAAGTCTGCGGACTTTACGTTAAGGATGGAAAGTATGTCATCTCAGGGAACATGACCGGAACAGGTTCTGCCAGCGACATTTGCGTCTATGTCTGGACCAATGACGGTGCGACCAAGATTTCCTCCGGCGATGTGTGCCAGGGCACAGGTCTGTCTGTCGTAGGTAAGGATGTCTATGTATGTGGCAATCAGTTCATTGGCTATACAGAAGACTACACGGAAATCTATAAAGGATATCTCTGGAAAAACGGCGAACTTCAGACTCTGGAAGTAGAAGCCCAGGACTACTCGCTCTGGGGAGTGACTTTCGCATCAGTTCCGAAGAATAAGCCAGAATAATCACCGGACAATCAGTTGTACAGCTCAGGCCCAGCTATCTGCAGGACTTGAGCTGTTTTTCGATTTCCATACGCTCCGACTCCTTCATCGGAAGGGTCAATGCCTTCTGCAGGCAACTGGAAGCCTCATCCCCACGACCCACAGAAAGATAATAATGACTAAGTGTCTTGTAAGTATTATAATATTCCGGATTCAGAGAAACATACAACTTCAATGAATCATCAGGAAATGGCAGTCCGAGATGGGCAGCTTTCTGAATCACATACGTCATGCGCTTGAACTCCAGGACATTCCTGAATTCCTGAGAATGCACGAATGAATCCTCAGAAATTTCATCGGAAACGGATTCAATGTCAGAAGAAAAATCAGAAGAGAATACCTTTTCCAAGTCATAGCAGACGAACTTTCCACACTGCCAAGGCGAAGTGGATACCCAGATCTTCCTTTCCTCCGGACGGAAAATCACAGAGTGCATCGCCAGCAGTTGATTGATAGCCAGTTCATTGCAATAACCTACAGACTTGCCGCCCTCACCTCGCATATCTCGTAAGATGCAGGCAGCCGAGGCTACTGAAACACGACCGGCAGAATCGAGAAGTTCCTCTACCCTGCGGAAACGATGCATGCTGTCCGACATACGGATATTCTCGACATTGACAGGATCATCCTTGAAAAGGTTCGACTGATAATGGTTTGTGCAAATGATTCTAGTTACTGAAGAATCAGATGCTGCCGGATCGTACAACGCCATTGAAGACGGAGTCTTTTCAATGATGGCCACCCTCCTGTCATTGACAGAACCCACCATTATCGACTCAGAAACGAAGGTGCTGTACTCCCCCGCGATTTTCCATGCCTCGTCAATGGTGGAGGCATATTGGAGTATTCGCTTGGTCAATATCGATATCGGAGTGGCAGACATCGTAGGCACCTCAAGCTTAGAGGCATTGATGGTTACGGTCAATCCTTCGGTATTCATTCCTGAAAGGACTCCCAACATTCCCGGCCAGGTAACAGAGACATAAGCATAACCAGAGTCAGGTTTTTCAAAGAGTATCAGTTTGTTACGGGCAAAATCCTCACCCATGTAGAAGTCGAAGTTGCGCCCGATTATCATCGATGAATCCTCCGAATCCTTGCCCCAGGCGGCAAAAGAAGTGCATCCGACAAGCATGTAATCCTGCATGACGTGACCGATGTCGTGGGCCGAATGGTACTGCATCTGCCGCTCGTAAGGATTTCCGAAATCATCGAATTCATGTGTACATGAGGCAGACACTCCCTTGATCTCCTGACGATATTCCAGAGGGACGCTCTGCCCCAGACGCCTGTTGAAAATCGTAATAAAGTAATGCAGAAAATCGCGATAGCGCTTGCTGGGAACCATCTCGAAAAGTTTGTCAGTAAAAGCCTTTTCCTGTATATAAAGCAGGTCAGGAGCCAGTTTGCCGATTGCCTCTCCCCTCTCAAATGCTGAACCGGAAACCTTCATCTCCCAGAGCCCTTCCGCATTGATACGCAATGCATTGTCCTTCCATCTGCGGAGACTGTCGGACACGATTTCCGCATTCCCTTCCGTAGGCGAAAACTCCGGCTCATCCAGATCCGCAGTCGCATGAAGCGCCACACAGACAGTTGTAAGCACCAGAGCTATCGCCAGTACACCGGCAAGGCCCCACAAGAGCAGTTTAAGAAAAAACTTGGCAAAACGTGACATAACTTCATCTAAAACTTCAATATATAGAATGTATTGGAAGTGACAGCATCATTGGAACGGACAGTCATCTTCAATCCGACTGCAGAGGCAATTGCTTTCATCCTTGAATGGGATATGAAATTCAGTTCGCCCTGAGTACGATTGAATGAAAGAATACGGGTGGAGAACACTTCGCTCAATGCTGTAACTTTCTGTCCCTTCGTATTTTCCGAATCAGAATCGCGCACCAGAATCATACCTCCCGGCAACATTTTTTCAGCACATCTTCTTATCAATGCCTCCTGCGCCTGTGGATCGAGATAATGCAGCATATCGCTGATTACAAACGCATTGCTCTCAGGAAGTTCACATTCTGACGCATTGACGCACCTGAACTCGAGATCCGGAAGATTCTTCAGAAGCCAGGAGTTCTGCGCGACTGCTATCTTGTCAGCATCATAGTCAATGCCGATAATCCGTCGCTCCGGGCAATACATGGAAAGCATGAAATCCATCTGTCCCATGCCGCAACCTATATCGGTTATCCTGCCCTCTCTTGGAAGAACAGAGTGGAAAAACGAGTAACTGTCCTCCATCTTGGTCTTGACCTTCACATACCACTCAGTCACAGGACCTTTGTATATATAGGAAGAGACCAGAGCCTTACGGAAATACGGATTCACAGGGCTGTCATACTTCCTGCACAATTCAGCATATTCCGCCTTCACCAACGACGAAATTCGAACCGTAAGTTCATGATACTCAACGCCGGCAGACTGGACAGACGGCAGGATTTCAGTAACGGCAATGCCTTCAGTCATATTGAAACCCTGATTCTTCGGAGCAATCCTCCAGTTGCCATAGAATACCACAGGTATGACAGGAACTCCGACCTGCGATGCAAGATAGAAAGCACCCTTATGGAACCTCTTGATTTTGCCGTTCAGGGATCGTGTTCCCTCAGGGAAAACAGCAAGGCACCAGCCGTCTGCCACATCCACGCGCAATCTTTCAAGAGACTTCTCATAGCCTTCAGAACGGCTGTAATAGCCTAGGAATCGGGAAATCACCCCGAACAGTGGAGAAGTCAGCACCCAGTCGGCCACCATAAACTTCACCTTCGGGAAGGTCGCCAGAATCATTATTATGTCCAGAGAAGACTGATGATTTGCGACAATGACTCCCGCCTCGCCATTCCAGCTTCTAATCAGTTCTCCGTCAGGTCCGATACGCTTAGGATGAATGAACGCAGCATAGCCTACCAGAATACGGCATGCCCTGTGCAGCATCCAGCCGATTGCAGCCTGTCTTGAACTCTTCTTTGCAGGAACAAGCATGGCCACGAAACTAAGCAGCAGGATAAATGCACTGCCCAGCACAGGCGGTATGTAGAAAACGATATTGCGCAGAATAGCCCAAAGCGTGAACGGCGGACGTCCCTGCGAGGTAGGTTTCGTAACAAAGGCATTGAAAATTACCGGCTCTGCAGTATAGGCGACGAGCACTACGGCGAACATTCCGAGAATTGTTATAATCGCGATGGAATGAAGTGCCGGATGGCGGGCGAAGACCAGTGCTCCGATTCCCACTATCATTGTAAAGGCAGAGAAGAATATCGCCGTCTTGTGAGGGTCAAGTAACTTCTTGCCGGTCTTGTACTTATAGAGAAGGCCCTCCATGATGAAGATACTGAAATCGTCTCCCATACCGAAAATGAAAGTGGACAGGATGATGTTCACTATATTGAACTGGACTCCCAGCATACCCATAATTCCCGTGATTATCACCCAGCTGATAGCCATAGGGAGGAAACTCAGCAAGGCCAGTTCCAGACGACCGTAAGAAAGCCAGAGAACGAAGAAAATCAGGAACGAGGATATGAAAAGTATCAGATAAAAGTCATTGTTGATACCCTCTGCAGCCTTTCCCGCAAAATATCCCTGGTCGAAAATCACGACATCATGGTCATCCGCAAACCTCGCATACACTTCGTCAATGTTGTCCTTGTCCATTGTCACTTGAGTGATGAACATCTTCAAGTCATCGGAAGCGCCCACCCAGCTGGTAAATGCTTCAGGGACAGACTTGTCGCTGAAATAATCCAGAGGTTCATACTTCCTGGAGAGCCTTGCAAGAGCACCGTCGAATGCATCTTCCCGGAATCCGTAACGAAGGGCGGCAGCCCTGACCTCGGCAGTCAGTTTCTCGACACGTTCATCGCTCCACCAAGCATTCCATTTGTCTATTCTTGCCTGCTGTTCCTCAGGACCGCAAATAAATGAGTCACCGTCCGAGAAACCCTCCACAAGGCCTTCAACTCGCATTGACTCAAGCTTTTGCGAAGTGTTTCCATAGGTTTCGTATGCCTCTTCCGCAGTTCTGCCTACGCTCACGAACATAACTGTCTTCATGCTGTCCGCAGTTTCCGCTGTAAGTATCTGTTCGGCTTCCTTGAGTTTAGGCTCCCAGTAAGTCAGCCCCATCATATCACTCTCGAAGCCAACTTTTGTGGACATATAGACGCAAACAGCGGTCAGAACCACAAGCGCTCCTTTCAGCCACTTGTTCTTGTCATACGGATAAGAACTTATCTTTTCAATGACGCGGAGCACTCTCCCCTCCCGCAAATCTGCCTGTCCCACAAGGAATTGCGGAAGAAAGACAAGACAGAACAACATCGTACCGACCAAGGTCAATGCTGCAAAGAGTCCGAAGTCCTGGAGCAGTCCGGACGATGTAAAAAGCAGTCCTGCAAACGCGCCGACAGTGGTTACGCTTCCGATTATCAGAGGATTGCAGAGTTCATCCAGAAGCTGAGGAATGTCATGAACATAGTTCTGATGAGCCAGCAGATGAATGGAATAACTCAGTGCAATGCCCATTATGGCAGCACCCGCACCCACTGCAATTCCCGAAATGCTTCCGCACAGCAGCCATGACATGGCCAAAGCGAAGATTGCTCCATATAGTACCGGACAGAGTATCAGGAAGATGGAACGCCTGCGCTTGAACACGGCAAGTATAAACAGGACAATGATAATCAGTGCAACAATAGAAGTGGAATAAGTATCGCGCTTAATCTGTCTCGCATTATAGACACTCATTACAGGGCCGCCGAAATAATGCATCCTGACCGTCGGAAATTCCTTCGACAATGTATCCAGGGCATTGTCTATAACATTGACCAGCTTGTCATTACGTCCTGTCTCTCCGGACGCGAAGGCTGGCTCAATAAATGACAACATTGTCTTTCCCCCGGGCGTGAAAACATGTCCGTCACGGATGACATAGTCTGTGGCGGGGTTGAGCCGGGAGGTTCTGGACATGACACTGCCTCCGATTGCCAGCGGGTCGGCCATGATATAGTCTTTCATCGCAAATCCTGCCGGCGAAATCAGATTTATGTAATCATTCATTATCGCCGAATCCACAGCCTCAGGAGAATCCAGTTCAGAAAGACGCTCATAATCGGAGTCTTCCATAAATGACGGCAGATGGTCAAGCACGAAATTGATCATCCCTGCAGCATCAGCCTGCCCGATGCTCCCTACATATTTGTCGATGATTCTGTCCTCTCCGCCAAGTATCTCCCCGAGCCTGTCCGAAGCCAAATAAAGGCTGTCAAGCGTCTCGGCTTCAGGCACTTCCACGGTATCAGCAGCATTGAACATGACGATAATCTTGTCGCTCACTTTCAGGTGCGAAAAGACATCAGCCATGTTGGCCGTGTTCTTGGACGACGGAAAGAATGAGGTGATGTTTTCCTCGAATTGTATTCTGGAGGCCATCAGGACAAGCACGGTAATGCTGGCAAACAATGACGTCCAGAAAGCAGCCCGATGGTTTCTGAACCAATAATATAGTCTTATGAAAAATCTGGACATCTTACTGTGGATTTGATGGTCGGCGGAAAACCGAGAGCAGCAACATTGACACGACCCAACACAGAACAGCCAGCACTATTCCGAAAATGATACTTCCGAAAATATACTGGACAAGAATACCGCCGATGGACGTCATGTCGATCTGCTGGAACGAAATTATCACCGGCTGGCCCAGCAGTTTGCAACCAGTCCAATAACCGCCGAAAATAATGAACGGAATCAGAGGAGGAAGGCTGATATTTGCCGCCACCAATGTTATGACTTTGTTGAGTTTTAAGATATGTGCCAATGCAAAAGCACAAATCATCTGATATCCCCAAATCGGCATCACCCCCATGAAAACGCCGAAACCGATAGCCGAAGCAATACGTGCATTGCTTTCAGGCGAATGGATTATATTCCTGTCAATGAAAGACTTGATGTTCTTCCACGAAAGTTTCCTGAAAAAATTCGCCGGCCATCTCCAGAACAGACAATACAGGACAAGAAGAGTATTCAGAATACTGATCTTGGTAAAGTCCCGGAATGGTCTGAAATGCGAAACCCGCTCTCCTTCAGGAGGATAATATACACGCACAGGAATATTCTTCACTGGAATACCCCGCCATGCCGTAAAGACAAGCATTTCCAGTTCGAATTCATATCCACCTGTCAGAAGATGCGACCCTAGTGAAATCTTGTCCAGCGGATAGGCCCTGAAACCGGACTGCGTATCCTCGAGACGTATTCCCGTTTCAAGTCTGAACCAGAAATTGGAAAAACGATTGGCAAAGGTATTCTTGCCCGGCATACCGTCGGCATTAAGGTCACGCGCTCCCACAAGCAAAGTCCCGGGATTGTTCCCGATGGCTTCAGCAAACTTCTGGATATCAGATGGATAATGCTGCCCGTCAGAATCCATTGTTATCGCATACCGGAATCCGAGTCTTTGCGCATAAGCCATCCCGCACTGGAGGGCAACGCCTTTCCCCTGGTTACGTTCCTGTGTCAATGACCTGATACGTTCTCCTAAAGAGCTGATTATCTGAGCGGTCCCGTCAGTGCAGCCGTCATTGACAACAATGACATCAGCGCAATACTCCAAGGTCTCATCAATGACAGCAGAAAGCGTCCCGGCATTGTTGTAGGTCGGGATTATCACGCAGCACCTCAGGGTCCTTAGCCTCTCAATGCAATTTTCGGTTTTGGCTTGAGTTCCGTCGTTCATCTGATTCTCAGTCAAAGTTTATGGTTTTTCTCAGTTTCATGGCCAGGAATGACGCAAACGGCTTTCCCTCAAGAAAACCGGCAGTTGAATTCATTGTATATGAATCTTTTGTCAATGTCATATCAAAGAGTGTCATTCCGAAATATGTAGTCCCGATTACTCTCACTGTATCAACGGACTCCTTCCTTGCCACCATCAGACCGGAGAGTTCCCTTCTCCCTGCTTTCAGCACGAAATCATAGCAGTTCTCAGGCATAGAGGCCTGATTTCCAACAGATTCTGACATTGACAATTCCACAGTTTCTACCGTCTCGGAAATAAGCAGCCGAGGCATACAGGATCCCATTGTCAATGCTGCACTAGCGCACGTCAAAAACAGCAGAAGGTATCGTCTCATTGAATTTCTTTTCAGAGAAAACATATCCGGTATAGTCAGTTTCATTTTCGTACATGACCAGGCGGTTCACCGAGTAGTCTTTTTTGTCCAAATATATTTCCATCTTGAAGATATAGTTCCTGACTGTCTGACTCTGAGGCATTATGGTAATCAGAAAGTCAGACTTGGACTCCATGACTACAGTCTTGAATCCCGAGCCCATGGCACTGAGATTTCCAGTCATGCAGGCAGCTATAAGCGAACTCATCTGATCCATCATAGGGTTTCCTTTGGCGCTTATGACATTGGCCTTGCCATTGCTGACCGTCTTTATCCTGTCACCGGCAATCGTGATGCGATATTTTGCAGGTGTCTGATAGTCAAGGCAGATACTATTCGGTTTCTGCCAGTAAAAGCATCCCTCCGACTTCACGATGCGGCTGAAAACGCTCAGGTATTTCTCCTGAATAAATTTCGCCTGTATAGATGTCACGGCCGAAGTCCTGGTCATCAGTTCCTTACGGAATGCCTGCTCGTCTTTCACAGGTCCATATCCGGCGTTGTTGCCTGCCCTCATTGACGTTACCGCCATCAGGCACGACAACAGAATTATTGCGATTTTTCTCATATAGTCAATCTATTAAGTGCATGGACAGCAACCTGCTGGCCGACACTGGTTCTAAACCTACAAATATAGTGAAACGACACCAAAGAATAAAATTCATGGTGCCGAAATAAGACGGAAAACGTTCATGTATTTTGAGAGAAGTCAGTTTTGAGTTAACTTTGCAGTTCGTAAAAACAATAAGCAATGAAAATAGAGCTCGACGTTCACACTCATACAGTGGCCTCAGGCCACGCATATAGCACGATTCAGGAAACCGCACAGGCTGCCGCTGAAAAAGGTCTGAAAATATTGGGCATCACGGAACATGGCCCGAGTATTCCCGGCACATGCCACCCGCTGTATTTCAGGAACTTGCATTGTGTTCCACGCGAAATGTACGGTGTCCACCTGATGCTTGGTGCAGAGCTCAACATCCTAAATACAAAGGGAGACATTGACCTTGACGAATTTCATTGGCGCATGCTCGACATCCGCATTGCAGGTATCCACAGCCTCTGCTGGGAAGGAGGCACGAAGGAGGAGAACACCGAAGGTGTTGTCAATGCCATGAGAAATCCTTTTGTCCAGATTATCAGCCACCCGGGAGACGGAGTCGCAGAACTGGATTTCGAAAGACTGGTCCAGGTCTCCAAAGAGACCCGTACAATATTGGAAGTCAATAACCACACATTGGCTCCTGCCCGCCATAAGGCTTCATTTGCCGTGCCGAACAATCTGGAAATCCTTAGACTCGCCAAACAATATGAAGTGCCGATCATTCTCGGCAGCGATGCACATGTTTCTACCATGGTTGCAAAATATGATTATCTGGAACCTCTCCTCGCTGAAACCGAATTCCCTGAGGATCTGATACTTAACACAAGCGCAGAACGCTTCCTGGGATATCTCAAGAAAATCTAGACCTGTGGCGTCAGCTGTCTTTCCTCTTGGACATACCCATATGGAAGGACTTACATAGGAAGCGGCCTGTCATAATGATAGCCGGCAGCGTCCAGAAGATCTAGCAGTCTGGAAACCAGTACGGATTCGCCCGGAAGACGGTCATGGAGAAGGATTACGGAACCTGGCTTAAGCTGGCTTATGATTCTGTCCAGAACCAGATTTCGCGATTTGTCTTCCTGATGATAATCCCTTGTATCGAAACTGCGTACGGACCAGCCGACAGTTTCCAGGCCAAGTTTCTTGACCGCATAGGCTATCGTCGGATTCACGACGCCGAAAGGTGGACGGAAGAGGCGGACATCCCTGCCGGACAATCTGTCCAAGATAGACTTGCACTCAGCAATATCATTGACCATTAGCCTTTTGGAATAGAGAGGAAAGGTATTGGCATGGCTGAAAGTATGAATTCCGACTGAGTGACCCTCGGCCAGAATACGACCGACCAAAGGCTCCTGCCCCGTCACATTCTTGCCGATGATAAAGAACGTGGCCACTGCGCCCCTAGTCTTGAGGACATCCAGAACAGCCTCAGTTTCAGCACCTGCCGGCCCGTCATCGAAAGTCAGATAGACGACCTTGTCGGCTGTTTTCGCACGGCAAAACGCCTTAAGATACACACCTGATTTTATACTTGCAGACGCCCATACGAGGAATGCAAGAATCAGGATACAGGTCAATGTCAGAAGTACGGGGAACATAACTACTCCGCCTCCGCACGCAAAAGAATCATCTGCCCATCGGCATTGACATCATCCTTCACGAGGATGCATGTTCCGGGATGGAGTGAAGCATTGGAAAGAAGGAATCTGGACATTACTACCGGCAGCATCGTCATGAATGCGCCAACTTCATGTATATAGCTGCTGCACAAGACATTGACAACTTGAGAAGCCGCACAGGCATTGACAAAACCATCGACAGAGGCTGATGAGGTAGCGATTCCGAGGAGTCGGTATGAAGTAGTTTCAGGACGCACTCCCGACACCACAAACGAGCTCGCGCCCTCGCCAAACGGCATCGACTTATAGATTCCCACATCGCGTCTGAGCCGGTCAACAGTCTCGGTAACTTCATCGAAGGAGCCGACAAGGACAGACTTCGACGGGTCTTCGCAGAGCAACATTGACGCATCTGTCAATGCCGCTGACAATCCGGCCCCGCGCTGCACGTAAGTCATGTTGTATGCACGGATTTTTCTTATCAATGCTATATAACCTGAGGCTGTATTGAAGGTAGATTGCATGAAAGGCGACGGATTCAGAAGATCCGGCATATCCAGCATATTGTCAGCGAATGAGATAGTGTCCTTCATGAATCCCATTCCGGTAAATGTCACGATACCCGCGACATCAGATGAGTCAATGCCTTCCAGTGACTTGAGTCCGCAGCAGACAGCCATCTTCAGCAGTCGTCCCATCCTTCTTCGCAGATTGGCCTCCTTGATAACAGGCTTATAGTCAGGTTCTTCTGCCATTATCGGAGATTCCTGAGCATTAACGGAATCATGGCCGTTGCCGCTGATGACATTGAAAGAAGACAGCCAACAAGGGACAGGCGGTATGATAATTTGACTACTCATCTTCTGAAATGATTGAAAATACGAGGGATACACAATTGCCGCTGAAACCGAATGCGGAACTCAGCACATGGCGCGGAGAGATTTCGCCTCCGTAATATGGAACAAGTCCGGTCTCAGGTATCGGAGTCACTTCATGGCAAGATTTCATAAAAGAGAAGTTATTGTCTGCCAATGCCTTACAGCACAATGCCGACTCAATTCCTTCTGACGCGCCCAAAGTATGGCCGAAATAAGGCTTCATGGAACTGAACGGAGGGACCTGGCCTCCGAACACGCGCAGCATCGCGTTGCTCTCCGCAAGGTCATTGATTTCGGTTCCTGTGCCATGAGTATTGACAAAACCTATATCTGACGGGGTCAGACCGGCCTTTTTGATTGCAGAAGACATTGACAATCCCGGTCCTGTGCCTTCTGGTGTGCTTGCTGTCTGATGATAAGCCTCATTTGCATTGCCCCAGCCTGTAAGTCGGCACATCGCACCGTCACTGACTGAGGAAAGAACAAGATAGCCGGCACCTTCGCCGAGATTAAGCCCGGCACGAGAAACATCGAAAGGACGACAGATTTCCGTGTCAAGGATACGGAGGGAATTGAAGCCGTTCAATGTAAAACTGCACAACGCATCTGTTCCTCCTGCTATCACAATGTCCGCAAGTCCGGCCTCGATGAGACGGGCACCATACATGATTGCATTGCCGGCTGCAGAACAGGCTGTGCTGATAGTAGTTACAAATGAAAAGTCAGGCAACAGGCTTCTGCAGAATGCGGCCATGGCATCTGTCACAGCCCCGGGTGAATGCATGCTAAGGTAATCCAGATCCCCATTTTCAGGGTCTTGACGATGAGCTTTCCAGAACACCTCGCTGAGGTCCATTCCACCGACAGAAGTTCCGTTGATGAACGCAATGCGGGGACTGCCACCGAACAAATGTCCGGATTTCACACTCTTCACGGCCTCGGACAACGCGCACAAGCCCAGCAGCGCTGTCCTGCTGATAACGCTTTCCGACGCAATGCCAAGTTGCGACTTAAGTTCAGCATCAGATGCAGACACCTCAGCCACAGGCAGTTCCAGAGAAGTCTCGAATCGCTTTGCCGCACCATGATGCAAGATGCCTGAAGACACATAGTTCTTCACGCATCCTATCGAAGTTCCGGCAGCAGAAACGACTCCCGCGCCATTGACATATATCCTCCGCCCGGACATCTTACTTCCGGTTTGCAGTGATATAGTCAGCCATTGTCTTGACTGAATGGAACACCTGCTTTCCCTCAGCAGGATTCTTCAGTTTGATGCCGTATTCCTTGTCCAGAAGAAGGATAATCTCCAGAGCATCAATAGAATCCAATCCCAGTCCTTCATCTCCGAAAAGAGGAGCCTCCGGATCGATGTCTTCTGGTTTCACTTCTTCAAGGTTAAGCGCTTCAATGAGCTGCGCCTTCAGTTTTTCTATGAGTTCTTCCATTTTATTCAATTGTTTCAGTTCTTGCCGGCCACAGCAAGTTCTCAGTTTCTTACTCGCAAGCCGACCAAAGTTCAAATTTAGCGAAATATTCTCCATTCAGAAAATCAAGATGCCCGATGATGCAATATCGCAGGTCGGATGCCCCCGACATCAATGAAGCATAATGTTTCAGATCCGACATCGTCCTGTCATCAGACCAGAACCACGTATTTTCCCCCTTGATATGATGCCTGATAGAGATTTCCCCTGCCGCGACATTCGGAAGCGTATATACGAACACTGCCGGACTCGATGCCGCATCTCCTTCTTTGTCAATGATTTGCTGATGTTTCATATCAGTATCCAGGCAGCCGTACTTGCCGGACAGGACCATTCCGCATTCCTCTTCGCCGAATTCTATCCCGTCCAGCAGCCAGGCCGCTGCTACATATCCGAGTTTGCACAAGTCGTCCATCTTGTAGAACTTCATATTGTTCTCCCCTCTCGACTTGAATGCTTCTCTTATGAAAGTTCCGAAATCGGCAGACTTATCCGTAAAAACTGCACTGTCATCGACAAGAACCTCTCCTGCATTGACCTCTACTGTTCTGAATCTCTGCATTTTGCGCGGACTGGCTTCGCGAAGGCACGGTACCGGTCCCGCTTCAGGAGACGATGTGAGAAGTACTGCGGCATTGGTTCCGCCGAAACCGGATGCAGTCTTGAGACAATGATTGATTTTTCCGGCAGGGCTTGACAAGACCAAATTCTTCGTTATCAATCTGTTGGATGCGCACACATTGAGCGGCACACTGACTCCGGACTTTTCATATCCCTTGGTCCCGGCGATTATGCCCTCCTGGATTTCCGCTGCCGCAATTATGGTTTCAATGACACCTGACGCTCCCATCGTATGTCCGAAATAAGGCTTCAGACTCTGAACCGGAACATCCTGGACTCCGGCAAGACAGGCGGCCTTGGACTCCATCTCGTCATTATATGCGGTAGCCATTCCATGCATCTGCAGAAGGTCGATTCCGGCAGCATTGACCCCGGCCTCCTTCATTGCATTGCGCATGGCGAAAAACAGCCCGTCACCGGTTCTGGACGGCCCTGAAATATGATTCGCGTCGTCCGAAACCGAACCTCCGTCTATGCTCACATATCCCGATTCAGAATCCAGACCGCAACTCCACCTGACCGGATTCGATGTCAATGCAATTGCTCCGGCGGCTTCTCCGAGATTCAGTCCGCATCTGGATTCGTCATAAGGACGGCAGAGATCCGGACTCAGTGATTTGAATGAAGCGAATCCGCTGGTAATGAATCGGTTCTGCGTATCTGCCCCGACTACGATAACCATGTCGTAATCCCCGACAAGCAACATTCTTCGCGCAGCCACTATGGCAGAAACGCCTGAAATGCAAGCATTTGAGATTATGCGGATGTCGGACTCCAGGACTCCGGAAAACTCAGAAATGCACCTTGTCATCGACGAAAACAGGACTTTGTCGTCATCTGACGGGATGAAAGGACCCGATTCGAAACGGCCTTCAAGAGCCGAGATATTGCCCTTGGCCGTGGCTACCACGATACTGGTGCGACCATTTCCGAGAGCAGTTTGCAGTTCCTGCGGAAGGCTCCGGATCAATGACTTAAGGCATCCGCATGAAAGGATTTCGGTGCGGGTCAATGACATGGCTCTCTCCCCAAGGCGTTCTCTGACATTGACATATACCTCTTCCGGAATTATTCCGGCCATCAGGGCCGATTGGGTGATTCTGGAACCGGAAGTCCGTGCAACTCCTGTCTCACCTTTCAGAATGACCGAGAAGTTCTTCCCGACGCCTTCGCCGAGCGGCGTAATCATCGAGGTCCCGGCTATATATACTTTTCCGTGAAACATATTTCAAGAACATTTTACCAGACTGTGTCCGTATCCGAGGCCGTCAGTGATACTTTCCACCTTCAGGCCGGCTTCATTGATCATAAGTTCCAGACGCTCACTGAAGAACATCTTGCTGTTTCCGTTTGCCATTGCCGTGAAATAGACGCTGGTCTGGGCAAGGTCGAAAGATGCCGTATCGAAGTGCTGCCTGTCCCATAAAGTCTCCATAATGAACACTTTAGCTCCAGATTTGAGGGAGGAGGCCACCCTTCTGAGGATGTTCACGACCTGTTCTTCTGAAAAACAGTCCAGAAACTGGCTCATCCACACGACATCGAAGCCGCCCGGGAATTCGGTGTCTTCTTTAAGGAGATCGCCCGGATAAGTATGAATTCGTCCGGCACCGGGCTTTCCTGATATATTATTCTGGAGAAGTCCTATTTGCTGAGGCAGGTCCATCACGGTAACATTGACCTCAGGATATTTCTCCACGCATTTCAGCGCGAATCTTCCGGTATTTCCGCCGATGTCGAGAACTGACCTGACATTGTCTCCGAAAACCAGAGGCATCGCCTGCTCGAATGAATTGTCCGAATAGAAATGGTCGAACCCGAACCAGCTTTTCTGTACCTGCTCCGGCAGAGAGGACAATCCCTCATAAAGAGTAGGCCAGTCGCCAAGTTCCTTGAGGCCGGCAGGGCGCCCCTCCCGAAGAGCCTCGTCCAGATGGAAAAGACCCTTGTAATTCACGTCATGGTTAAAGTCAATGTCGGCACGCACCATAGGATCGTTCAGGAGAAACCACCCTATCTTGCTGACAGTAAATCTCTTGTCATTCAGAAATACAGTTCCGGCGGTCAAAGAGGACTCCAGAAGGACAGAGACGGCATACACCGACAATCCTGTCTTTTCCGATATTTCTTCGACTGTCATTCCGGCAGGCGTCTTTCTACCAGCCTCTTCGAGCATACCGAAAATGCCGTACTTTACCATCAGGCGGCTTACCTGAAACACTATCGGCGCGAAGGCTATCTTGTGTGCCTCGCGCTGCGCATCCTGTGCTGACATTCTGCACCCTTTGTACTTCGGATCCATATTTTAGGTTCTTAAATTCCAGAAATCATAATAATTGTACCACTGCTCGGGATGAAGTCTCAGTTCATTTTCCAGAGAGACTGTAAACTGCTCCACAATGGCATCTTCCACGCCTCTGCGTCCGGATGGGACATCCGCCTTCACAAATTTGAAGCTGTATGTCCTATGTGCCTCACGTACAGCATAATAGAAGATTACCGGCACATGAATTCTCGCAGCGATATGGAATGGGCCGAACGGGAGACGGATATCTTTTCCCAGCATCTTCCCATCTAGAAGTTTCTCTTCATTGACATATCTGTCCGCCATGAAACAGACAAGCTCACCTCGGCTGAGAGCCTCCGTTATCATGAAGACGTGGGCAATGTTGTCCTTGTTCACAGGTATGATTTTGAATGCTGCGTCAGGGTCCTGATTCTTGGTCAGGACTTCCTTGATGTCAGCATGTTCATTGTCATACATTACCAGATTCAGTTTTGCTCTGAATTCCTTGAAGAATGGCTCCCCTGCCGCCCAGTTTCCGAAATGCGCACCCATGACTATGGCCCCGTCCCCGGCCAATACCGAATCGCGCATAAGTTCGAGATTCTCAAACTCAAACCGGAATCTGTCCTGAAGGCCCGCGGAAATGGCGAATCTGTCAATGATGGACTGGCCGAAAGAATAATAGTTCTTCCAGATGAAAATGGCAGACTTCAATACGCCGTATATCAGAACTTTTCTGGCATAATGCCATATATCTACAGTGGAACGAGGTGCCGCCGGGATGAAATAAAAGGACACAAAAAAAAGAAGGACATAGGCTGTTCCCAGTCCGCAATGCTTTATCAGAAATATGAAGATTGCGTAACCAGTCTTTCCTCCTCTGGATTTACCCTGCCAGCCTCTTGCCATATCACATATTCAAGTTTAGCAAGCTATACCATTACTTGCAGATATCCAATCTTTCACAGAGAAAGTCATAGAAATCGGCAAAAGTCTTGACTGATGCGAAATCTTCTTTTTTCATGACATAGCCGAAATTCTTTTCCACAAGCACGACAACATCTACTATATCCAGGCTGTCGAGATCCAAGACTCCCATCAGTGATGCATCCGGCTGCATGTCAGCCACATCCGCCTCAAACTCTTCAGACAACACTTCATTGACTTTATTTATAAGTTCTTCTCTGGTCATTGATTCAATTCTTAAAGTCCGCGAATTTAGTCATTTCTCGCGTCTTTTCAAAGAAGGCCGTACTCGCAAGCATATTAAGTAACCTTAAAAAAATAACCTGGCTCATCTCAAGGAATCCTTACCAAAAGGCACTTTCCGAAAAAATGTGAGCCTGTTCGCGGGAAATGTATTAACTTTGTCATGCACATAAGTTTGCAGGCCTGAATTTGTTTAGACGACAGACAATGACATTGAAAAATTTCATCTTGACAGCATTCCTTGCGGTCATGACCGCATGCAATCCCGGTGTGTTCGTAAATGACATCGGGCCTTCGGCCAAGGAACTGACTTTCAGCGCGGCCGGAGAGACCAAGGAAATCAGATTCAACAGCAGCGACTGGGGAATCATCGAAGTGAGAGCCGGAATGAATGTATTGAACGTGACTGTCTATCCCGACAATGATGAGCCGTTCACGACGACCTCTCCGAAACTTTACGGCACCGGCAGGATTATGGTAGATTTCGGAGACGGAAGCGAGTGGAAAATCGTCAGACCGACTGGAAAATCCATGGTCATCACTTCTGGAAGAAACAACATGTCCTACTACCGGTGTTTCTCCATAATATTGTCCAACAATGTGAGCCAGGAGTCAATCGATATTCTCCAAAAGTCAGATTCCCAGGATTCTGACGATACAGGTCCAGTCTCTATCGGACTTAATGATGACCAGGACAATGACCAGACACCTTTCGGTAATATTCATCAGATATGAAAAGGCAAAGAATAACTGTGTGGCTTCTTGCTGTCTTTGTCGGGATGTCCGTCTCGGCATCTCCGGCCTTCGGGCATGACGGATATGACGATAAAAAGGTCACTCACCATGTCGGCCTGGACGCCAGGGGTTCGTGGCTGGTTCCGACGCATCAGTTTTTCAGCGGAGAAAACAAATTGGGCAAACCTCTGGACAAAGCCGTCTCCGCACACCTGCAGTATTCGTTTCTTTTCCGGAGGCGAGTGTCTTCGGACAGATTTATCCTACTGCATATCAGGGAGTCGGAGTAGCATGGAACACCTTCTTCGACCCCGAGGAAATGGGGGCACCGGCTGCCGTCTATGTTTTTCAGGGCGCCCAAATAGCAAAGATCGGGAGGAAGCTTTCGCTGGATTATGAGTGGAATTTCGGAGTATCTGCAGGCTGGCATCCATATCGCGAAAATCTCGACGGAAGCGGAAGGGAAAATGTCGCCAATCAAGTTGTCGGGTCCAAGGTCAATGCCTATATCAATGCAGGTCTCATGGTTTCATGGAGGCCCACACCGGCATTGACCATCAACGGAGGCATTGACCTGAGCCATTTTTCTAATGGCAACACGGTTTATCCGAACGGCGGCGTTAATCTTCTGGGCGCGAGAATCGGCGCAGCCTACAGCTTTGGTGCCGAGAAAGTTAGGGAGCCGTCGCTGGACAATCATGCCCTCTTTTGCTCCAATGATTTCATGACCGGACTGAAAAACCGGGAGATGGAAAGGTCAGATTTCAGCAAAGATTTCAAGCATAGGTTTTCGGTAGACATAACCGTATTCGGCGCCGGAAGGGCAAAGGGAATAAAGAGAGACAATGAGAGCTTTATCTGCAAGGGCAGATTCGGCATTCTCGGCATCAATGTCAATCCGTTATACCGCGTCAACAAGTTCCTTCAGGCCGGTTTTTCCGTGGACGTGCAATATGATGAAAGTGCCAATATCCAGAACCACGTAGCCGGTACGGTGGCCACTGACACGGGCTACGAACTCAGATTCTATCGTCCACCATTGAAAGAACAGCTTGCAGCAGGCCTGTCGCTTCGCGCCGAGCTGATGATGCCTATTTTCACTGTCAATGTCGGTATCGGCCACAATGTCATATACAAAGGCGACGACCTGGCCGGTTGGTACCAGATCGTCGCTCTTAAAGCAAGCCTTACAAGTCATATTTTCCTGCATATCGGCTACAAACTCAACAAGTTCCATGATCCGAACAATCTGATGCTAGGTGTCGGTTTCAAGTTCGGAGGCAGCCGGAAGATTTGATGTCATTCGATTTTCACCATGGCCAGACGACTCATTTCGAGTTCGCCGGGATGACTTGAGTACATTGAATGATTCTATTTCTTCAGAACCGGCAGTTCCAGATATGAAACTGCAGATTTGACTGTAATTTCCGAGGTTTTGTAGGCATCAGCTGTCGCTGTATTCTGGTTTTCGACCCATGTCTGAGGGTTCATAGCAATCAGTGGAAACCAACTTCCCTGCACCTGCACCATAACCTGATGTCCAGGCATGAAGATGTGGTCAATGTCGCACATCGGAAATTCCACTCGGACTGTTTTTCCGGATTTCACAGGTTCTCCCTTGTCGAATCCTCCGCGATATCTGACCGGCATCACGTCTCCCCTGACAAGCATCTGATATCCGTCCGGACGGACGTCAATGAGTTTCACGATAATATCCGCGTCCGCGAGCTTTTCCGCACCGTCAACGCTCATTTCAATGACAACGTTTACCGATCCCGCAAGATGGAGTTCTTCTGTCAATGTTTCCGCGCGATATGTCAGGACGTCTTTTCTTTCTGACGCAAATGTCTGGTCAGCAGTCATATATGCACGGTCACGGCTTGTAGCATTGATATTCATATATGGAACCGGATTCTTCGGGTCCGAGATTATTCGGCGGCTGCCTTTCTGTGGTTTGCCGCTGCCTTCCATTACGAGTCCGCCGTTTCCGGAGAGATACAATTTACTGAATTTCATATCTTTAGGCGGCCAGACGTCGTATGAGCCGGTAAGTGTGGCAGCATTGACCCCGACCATTTTTGACTTCATTGTCTCTGACGACGGAAGTACATTGACCTTGGCCGGTGCTTTTCCTTTTCCTTCGAGGTAGTAGGCGAAGAACGGGTATTCGATGCAGTCCTGGTACCATGCGCCTGATGCTTCGCCGAAGTATGCCTCCGACAGGTGATCGATGGTTCTGTTGTTCCATCCGCCGTGGTACCATGGGCCGGCTGCGAGGTACAATTCGCTTTCCGGGGACAGTTCTTTCATCTTGTAATATGTTCTGAACGCGCCGTAGCAGTCTTCCGCGTCGTAGAATCCGCCTGTGACGAGCATAGGGATTTTTATGTCAATGAGATGAAGGCTTGGATCCCTGTCGATCCAGAACTGGTCGCGGTCAGGGTGTTTCATCATGTCTGACCAGAATCTCAAGCTGTCTCCGAAGAAGGCTGAGAGTTCGTCCATCGGCTTGCCTCTGAAGTACTCGTAGATGTCTTCCTTGATTTTTACGAGGTTTGACATGCCTACAGCAGAAGGTTTCTTGAATTCTCTATAGAAACCGCCACCGAACCTGTAACTGTCTGTCAGACAGAGCGCTCCGTTGTGATGCGCATCGTCTCCCATGTACCAGTCAGTAGCCGGCGCCTGAGGTGATACGGCCTTGATTGCAGGGTGTTTTGCCAATGTTGCCATAGTGGTGTAGAATCCGCCATAGGAAACGCCTTTCACTCCGACGGTTCCAGTGTTTTTGGTGTTTGCGAGCAGCCATTCAACGCTGTCATATACGTCAGTTGCGTCGTCCGTCTGTACTTTTCCGTCCACGACGACTGTATCCGCAGCGCCGTCAACTCCGGATATGTATGGTCTCATGTTTTCGTAAGTGCCTGTGCTCAGGAATTTACCCCTGACGTTCTGCACGACAATGATATATCCGTCGGCGACATAGTTTGCCATATCGCCGGTCAGCCCGCTGTAATACACTCCTCGAATTTTTCCGTTCTCTGTTTCACCCGGTTTCAGTCCATATGGTTTCCGCGAATACGGTGTCAATGTCAGCATGATCGGAGACTTCTGTTTCCCGATTCTGCCCAAGTATTCATCTGTCGGTTCGTATATCGCCGTGTAGATTTTTTCTCCGTCTCTAACTTCGACCATGACTTCCCTCTTAGTATAGTTTTCATTAAGCCATGAGTCATTTACAACCCGTCCGTTCTGGGCCGATGCGATGGTTGTGCCCATCAATAGTGCCTGCACTATGGTCAGAGAAGCAGCAATCTTAAGTTTTGTCTTCATTATCTAGTGTTTTTTAGTCCTGTTTTATAGGGTTTGCGTCCTATGAACGCTGTCTTTTCCGCCACGGCCAGGCGAAACAGAATGTAAAGTTAGGATAAGAAACGCAGAGGCGCAAGAGGAGAGGGGGAAACAAATTTTGTTTTCTCACACCGTCTTCCAAGGACGATGGACTTAATCGACACGTCATAGATTTTCGTGATTGGGCACGCCTGTATGACATTGACAATGCCCTAGAGACATTTGACGTGGCAGAGATTGACTTTCATGAGGTGGTTCATGACTAAGATACATCTGCGTGGCTATGCCGCGTGGACACCCGCGGAATTTTAGAATCATCCGGCCTGGATGAATTCCGGCAGTCGGGACGATGCCACGGCCCTCTCTGTAACACATTGATAATCAGGGATCGTTTATTTTAAGCGTGGATTTCCGATGATTTTTTGGCCACTAATCCACACCAAAATTTATAACACACTATGAATCAAACTATTGCAAAACTCGATGTGGCGCCGTCCCGACAACAAAAGCGCGGAATCTCGGGACAGAGGGTTTTCCCCTTGTCAGACAATATCGCGAAAAACGACGTTTCGGTGGAAACGCTGACGGGAGCGAACTACGTGAGCCCGGCCCCGATAACATTGATGTACCAAGCTGGATATTTGACCATCAAGGATTTTAATCCTGGTTTTTTCACATACAACCTCGACTATCCTAACGAGGAAGTCAAGCGCGGCTTCATGCATTCCCTCAGCCAGTTGTTCGCCCCGGCACTGATAGAAGGAGAGCTATCAGTATATCAGTTCGTCAGAGATATACGTGATGGCAATACCAAGTCATTCATGGACCGACTCACTGCATTTTTCGCTGGAAACAGCTACATGATTCAGGGCGACCTGGAACTGTACTTCCAGAACGTGATGTCGATAATGCTGAAAATGATGGGGCTCTATGTCAAGACAG
>OHGS01000010.1_pt1 | contig 107167 bp, 90 predicted proteins | sample 1567831 | NCBI WGS metagenome assembly OHGS01 (sample SAMEA3879596, study PRJEB24766) | human gut metagenome | biome: human-associated habitat; feature: feces | place: USA | collected 1985/1987
ACGAATGAAATGATACTTTTCGTCATTACTGTAATGGCTTCCTTTTTTTCTCATACTTAGGACACATTTATTAGTTTGTTAATGTGTCTACCTATATCAGTATAAGACAGTGGCTGTATTCCGGGATTTCTGGCAAATAATAGCTATGTGCTTTTTTGTATAATTTTGCTTTTGTGGAATTAGTCTTTTTATAATTATAGTGTGTTAGCAATGATGCTGTATAAGAATGATATGCCATACTTTTCTGCTGTTATGTGTGCAGAATCAGCTCAGTGCGGATGTTAGAATTTACGGGGCTGCACGATATGCAAGTATAAAGAAAATCCCCGAATCAAGTTTGTGAATACTTGTCGGGGATGAATGTATATCAGTATATGTTCGTTGCTGATAACTGTTTGTCTGTTTTATGCAAGTGAGGTATCAACCCAAGATTGTGAAACGTGCAAATTTCACGAGTAAGTTTTTGATGCCAGCATTATCAAACTCAACTCTTATTTTTGCATTTTCGCCTGTACCCTCTGTTCCAATCAAAGTGCCAGAGCCGAAGCGTTCGTGTTTAATTCGGATTCCAGGTTTTAATTGGTCGGTTTTAATTGATGAATTTGCGTTCGTCGTGTTTGCGGAACATCTGTTCACGCGTTTGAATCCTAAGGGAGGCGGTACGGGAGCTACACTTTTGGGAAAGTAGGGTTCTTTGCGGTAGCGGTTGTAATCATTGTAGGAATTGTCATAGTTGTTCGATTCTCTTTTACCTTGCATGGCACTTCTGAAATCGTCCTCGTTGGGCGAACCGAAAAAATCATCGAAGTGGCGGGCCTTATCAAATCCACCATAGCTATTTTTTTGTACAAATGAATCGCGTCTGCTACTCAATGATTCACGTTGGGTGCTGTTTGATGCAGATATCTGCCGCGGTCTGTCAGTTCTTTGGAGATACTGCTCGTCGATTTCGTCAATGAAAGGGCTAGGATCGCAGAACTGAAATTGTCCGTATCGATAGCGCGAATGGGCATAACTTAAGTAGCAAAAGCGTTTTGCACGTGTTACAGCTACATAGAATAATCGGCGTTCTTCTTCCAGTTCCTTAGGATAAACGCGGGCATTTGCGTTCGGAAAAAGATCTTCTTCAAGTCCAGTTATAAATACCGCATCGTATTCCAAACCTTTCGCCGAGTGTATAGTCATGAGTGTAACTTTCGGCTGGTTGTCATTGTTATCTTCAGTATCGGTTAATAGCGAAACCGTGGCTAAGAATTCAGCCAATGAAACGTATTTTCTGGATTCGCTTTCGTATATGTCTTTTTCGTAAGACTGAATGGAACCTAAGAACTCGTCAATGTTTTCCTGTCGAGAAATGCTTTCTGCTGATTTCTCTGCAGAAATGTCTGCTGCAATCCCACTTTTTGTAATGATTTCGCGAGTTATGGTTGAGGCAGTGCTTTTTTCAGATTTTTCGCGGAAAGTTAGAATCATTTCGCAAAATGTTGCGAGTTTTTTTCTGGCCGCAGGAGCTAACTTAATGCCAAATACTTCAGGATTACAAGCCACTTCCCATAAACTTGTGTTGCCGTTAATGGCTGCAATATGGAGTTTTTGCAAGGTCGTATTGCCTATTCCGCGTGCTGGATAGTTGACGATGCGTTTGAATGCTTCCTCGTCGTCAGTGTTGACTACTAAACGTAAATAAGCTAAAACGTCTTTGATTTCTTTACGCTGATAGAAAGATAATCCTCCGTAAATGCGATAGGGAATGTTGTACGATTGAAATGTTTCTTCAAACGAACGGCTTTGAGCATTTGTTCGGTAGAGTAGGGCAATATCGTTGTAATCGGTACCTTTCTGTTGTTTAAGTTTGATGATGTGGCGGGCAACTTTTTGAGCTTCTTCCTTGTCTGTTTGTGAATCAAACACTAGAATTTTCTCGCCAAATTCGCCCGACGCATAAACTTTCTTGGGAATTTGATTGCGGTTGTTTTTGATGATGCTATTAGCTGCTTCGACTATGCATTGCGTTGAACGGTAATTACATTCCAACTTGATTAGGCGGGCAGTGGGATATTGCTGCTGAAAGTTCAAAATATTGCTGATATCTGCACCGCGAAATCCATAAATGCTTTGTGCATCATCGCCAACCACACAAATGCGCGATTCCTTATTAGTTAATAGACTGAGAATGCGATGTTGAGCCATGTTGGTGTCTTGATACTCATCAACGAGAATATAACTGAATCGTTGTTTGTAGCGTTCACGTACTTCCTCATTATCGCGCAAAAGCAGAAATGTGTTGAGTAGTAAATCATCAAAGTCCATGGCTGCAGCTGCTTTCAGTCGTTGCTGGTAGACTGTGTAGATTTTATGTGTTTGCTCAATTCCTTCAGTATAGTCGCGTCGTTGGATGCTGGCATCATTGGCATACTGTCCTGGTAATATCAGGTGGTTCTTGGCTTCTGAAATGCGATTGGCAATCAGGTTGGGTTTGTATTTTTTATCGTCTAAACCGAACTCTTTGATGATGGTTTTGATCAGAGACTTAGAATCGCCTGAGTCATAAATGGAAAAATCAGCAGGATAGTCTATGTACTCGTGTTCCATGCGAAGTAACCGGGCAAACAGGCTGTGAAATGTTCCGCTCCATAGGCCGTTGGCATTTTGTTCGGCACATATCATAGCAATTCTTTCGTTCATTTCGCGGGCAGCCTTGTTAGTAAAGGTAAGGGCAAGGATGCTCCATGGTTCATAACCATTTTGCAAAAGATAGGCTATTTTATAGGTAAGAACTCGCGTTTTGCCAGAACCTGCTCCGGCTATGACCAAAGATGGACCGTCGCAGTAGGTTACAGCCTCGAGTTGGGATGCGTTAAGAGATGATGAAAAAACAGATAAATCCATTAATCAAATGTTTCTTGCTTGTTGACCTGTCACAGTGCTTTTATTTATTCTTGTTGTCGTGTTGAATTTTTTGCTTGTAGAATTGTACTTTTCTGCATGCTTCTTCAAAATCTTCCTGTGTAATGCTGTCGATTCCAGCACGCATCAAGCTGTCCATGCTCGATAATTCATGTTGTGCAGTTGCTAAGTCAATGGAATCCATAAGTAAAATGCCTTGTTCTCGTGCATCAAGTGCCAGATAGCACTTTTTGCGCATTTTTTGTATTGTCGCTTTGGCTTCAGCAAACTCAGATTGGGCTAAGCACTCTCTGGCTGCGGTTAGCATTTGCTGCGCTTCGGCTTCCATTTTTGTGCGGTTTTCGCTGTATGCTTCAGTCTTGGTGTCTTCAGCTTTCTTTGAAGAACAGGCTGAGAGTGTTATACATAGAATGGTCAGTATGGAGAGGATTGGGCATTTCATGTTTTTTGTAATGTTTGGGTTGTATGTGGTATGGATAAATGTTTAACTGCGAAAAGCAGCTGTTCAGTGGATAAAAAGAACTTTGCGGCTTGTTACTGCTTTGCAGCATTGCGCAGTTCATTTTTGCGGATTTTGTAATTCAGCCATAGGTTGAATGCCATAAAAATAGCAATGTCAATGCCAACAATGACGCTGATGCAGCAATTTCCGATGAGTAATAGGTAATTGATTAAGCAGAAGCTTAATTGCAGGGCTATGATTAGGCCTAATGCACCGTGCATACTGAATCCAGCATGTAAGCATTTGTGGTGAATGTGCGTTTTGTCTGGAAAAAAAATGGAAACTCCGCGTTTAATGCGCAGACAGGCAACTCGAACCAAATCAAAGCAGGGCACTATAACCAGGGTAAAAGGAACCAAGAATGTTATGTTGTTGTTATCAGTTGTTTCAACATGTTGGGGATTGCCAATCATGATATAGCGAATTGCCAGGAAAGCAAGTGCATATCCTAAGGTTAAACTGCCGGTATCGCCCATGAATGTTTTTGTTCCTTTTTGCGGATTCCCAAATATGTTATATATAAAGAATACAAGTATGCTACCCAATAGTCCCATGCAATATAGTGAGTAAAAGAGTAGATTTTCGAAATAGTAGAGAATGCCAAATGCAAGGATTGTCAGAAATGACAAACTAGATGCTAAACCGTCAATACCGTCAATCAGGTTGATTGCATTTACGATGAGCAGTGATACGAAGACGGTAATTGGAAAACTGAGCCAGGCCGGAATTTCTTCTAAACCAAACAAACCGTATAAATCGTGTATGTATAATCCACAGAATGGCAGGAATATTGATACAATCAGCTGAATTGCAAATTTTAGTGTAGCTGGCATTCCGAACAGGTCGTCGAGTAAACCTATCAGGTATAAAAGAAACATGCCAATGATGACCAATATGGTTGACATATTGAATTGTGAAAATTTGTCGGAATTATTTGTCATCATAAAGACCATAGTTCCTGCAACTCCTACAGACATGGCAGGTATAAAAAGAACACCTCCAAGTCGTGGGATATTGTTGATTCTGTGAACTTTTCGCTCATCAGGGATATCGTACATACCTCTTCTTTTGCAAAGCCGCAGTAACATGGGCATCAAAATGAATGTTGTAATCGTGCTGAGCCCAAAGGCTGTAAGCATATATAGAATGTTTGCTATATCCATTGAATGTAGGTTTTGATTTGTCGTATTCTATTAAAAAGTAACGGCTTATTAGTTAATATATTGCACTAAAGTTACAATATTTATTTAGGAAAATCGCAAGTTTTAGCATGCTGAACACGTAATCCGAATTCAGCAGTTAAATTTGGCTGATTGTGTTGTTCGCTCGTTTCAGAAGTATGGCTGTTATATTGTCAATAAACCTTGAATTTGTTGTTTACTTATAAAAAGTAAGTCTATTCACTTGAAATATAGCAGTTTTCAAGTGGCTTTGAAGAGGTGTTAAACAATAAATTCAAAAGTATTTAGCAATAAAATGTAGCTTGATTCTTCCTTATTTTGTTGAGAATCAGGATTTTCCGTTTGCAGAATATGAGTATTTTGCCCGGATAAGCTGAAAAATCGTTGCCAAAGTTACAGTATTTATTTGGTTCGATAAATCTTAGGCAATAAAATTATGTCATAAAACATATTCTTGTAATATAAAATCTTGCGTTTAAAAAGTCAATAATATAAGAAAGGTCGTTTTGTGTTCTAATTAAAAACTGTAACTTTGCAGTCTGTTAAAGCAATATGCCATAAAGTTTGTGATGAAACGTCACAATGAATCGCTGTGGTTGGCTAATGGTCAATCGGATACTTGCTCAATAAAATTAAGAAAAAGTAGCAGGTGGTAATTGGTTTTTCACCATGAACATATAACATTCGGGCTATTGTAAAAAATCAATCGACTCTGAAAACTTATAAAAGTAAAGATGATTGTATTCAATACAAAAAATGAACTCGAAGCTGCTTTGAAATCAGTTCAAGAAGCTGGAGGCAAAGTGGGCTTAGTGCCGACAATGGGGGCTCTGCATGCAGGACATGCTTCGTTGGTAGAGCGTTCGGTAGCTGAAAATGATAAAACAGTGGTTAGCGTGTTTGTCAATCCTACGCAATTCAACGATAAGAACGATTTGGAGAACTATCCACGTACTTTGGAAGCGGATTGTGCTTTGTTAGAATCGTTGGGTGTTGATTATGTGTTTGCTCCCAGTGTAGAGGAAGTATACCCGGAACCTGACACACGAAGCTTCTCATACCCTCCTATTGATTCGGTGATGGAAGGCGCACGTCGTCCGGGGCATTTCAATGGAGTCTGCCAAATTGTTAGCAAATTGTTCTATATGGTGAAACCGGATCGTGCATACTTTGGCGAGAAGGATTTTCAACAAATAGCAGTGATTCGTGCTATGGTGAATGATTTGAAAATTCCTGTTGAGTTGAAACCTTGTCCTATTGTTCGTGAGGAGAGTGGTTTGGCTTTGAGTTCTCGCAATACATTGCTTACAGATAGCGAGCGTTCCATTGCTGTTTGCATTTCACAGGCTTTGAAAACAAGCGTTGAATTTGCAAAGTCGCATACTGTGGCCGAAACGCATGACTTAGTTGTAGGTGCACTTAATGCAACTAACGGACTTGAGGTTGAGTATTTCGAAATAGTGGATGGAATCACACTTCAACCTGTTGATTCTTGGGACGATTCTGATTTTATTGTGGGTTGTATAACAGTTTATTGTGGTGCTCGCCCTGTTCGACTTATTGACAATATTAAATATAAGGCATAAAACTTTTGAACTAAATCAGACCGAGAAACTATGTTTATAAGTATTTTAAAGTCAAAGATACATTGTGCTAACGTAACTGAGGCCAACTTGCACTATATGGGTAGTATCACTATTGATCAAGATCTGATGGATGCAAGTGGTATACTTCCGGGAGAGCATGTACATGTAGTCAATAATAATAATGGTGAGCGCATTGAAACTTATGCGATTGCTGGTCCGCGCAAGTCAGGTTGCATTTGTTTGAACGGTGCCGCGGCTCGTTTGTTCCAAGTGGGTGACGAGGTTATCATTATGGCTTATGCTCAAATGTCGCCCGAAGAGGCATTGACTTTTAAACCGAAAGTTATTTTCCCGACAGGAGAACGTAACGAATTGTAAATGAAAACTTTCAACAGATTTTTATGCAAAGTTAGTGTTTGACATAGAGAGTCTTGATGAAGCATTTGCCATCACAGAAAAGTATAACAACTGATTTATTCGTTGAGCTTTATTTCTGTTTCTTTTTCCAATAAAAATAGGAGATAAATACTTAAAACTAGTATTTATCTCCTGTTGCTTTTATCTTGCGTATAAGGCAAGGAGTTTTTGCATTTTAATGATATGTGTTACCAGGCAAACAAAGGATACTTTTTCATCGTTTCGTTTACTCGGTTACGTACCTTTGCAATAACTTCTTCGTTTTCCGGATCGTTTAAAACAATTTCAATCATTTCTGCAATCTCAACCATTAAATCCTCCTTGGCACCGCGGGTAGTAATGGCAGGTGTTCCTAAACGAATACCTGATGTTTGGAATGCAGAACGAGTGTCGAATGGCACCATATTCTTATTTACAGTGATATCAGCAGCTACTAAAGCATTTTCAGCAACTTTACCGGTTAACTCGGGGTATTTTGAACGCAGGTCTACTAACATAGAGTGGTTATCTGTACCTCCACTAACAATAGTAAAGCCGCGTTTCATTAGTTCTTCAGCCAAACATGCTGCATTTTTCTTTACTTGAATAGCATATTCTTTGAATGAAGGTTGAAGAGCTTCTCCAAAAGCTACGGCTTTAGCTGCAATAACATGTTCAAGCGGTCCTCCTTGAGTTCCAGGGAATACTGCACTATTGATGATTTGGCTCATCATTTTTGTAACGCCTTTGGGAGTTTTGAGTCCCCAGGGATTTTCAAAGTCTTTTCCCATGAGAATCATACCACCGCGTGGACCACGCAATGTTTTGTGTGTGGTTGTTGTTACAATATGTGCATATTTGATGGGATTGTCGAGCAAACCAGCTGCAATTAAACCGGCGGGATGAGCCATATCAACCATAAGTATGGCACCTACCTTGTCTGCAATTTCGCGCATACGGGCATAATCCCATTCACGGCTATAAGCAGATCCACCACCGACAATGAGTTTCGGTTTGTGTTCAAGAGCCAAAGCTTCCATTTCATCATAATCAACCCGTTGAGTTTCTTTGTTCAAATTATAACCTATGGGGTTGTAGAGAATACCAGAAGTATTGACTTTAGAACCATGTGACAGGTGACCGCCATGATCCAGATTAAGTCCCATAAAGGTATCTCCAGGTTTCAATACTGCAAGAAAAACTGCAGCATTGGCTTGGGCGCCAGAGTGTGGTTGAACGTTAACAAATTCAGCGTCGAAAAGTTTTTTTGCCCGTTCTATAGCTAAAGTTTCAGTTTGGTCGACAATGCCGCAACCTCCGTAATAGCGTTTTCCGGGATATCCTTCAGCATACTTATTAGTAAGCCATGAGCCCATAGCTTGCATAACTTCATCGCTTACAAAGTTTTCGGAAGCAATTAATTCGATGCCGCGAAGTTGGCGCTGATGTTCAGCCTCAATGAGGTTGAAAATTTCTGTGTCTTTTTGCATGTTAATTGATTGTTAGGGTTAGTAGGTTATTTTTTTACGGAAAATCCGAATGTTCCGATTAGCTCGCCCAAACCATAATATGCACCGTGGACATAAACGAGTGGATTGCTTTTATCAAGATGCCATTTGCCAGTTTCGTCAAGATAGCGATCGTCAGCCTGCACATTGAGTACTTCTGCAATAAACATATCGTGCGATCCCAAAGATATAATTTCTTTGACTCTGCATTCAATGCTTAATGGTGATTCTGCTATAATAGGTGCTTGTATGCACGCTGCTGGTAGGGGAGTGAGTTTTGTTTCGTCGAACTTTTTGTAATCACGTCCTGAACGCACACCACACCAATCAGTTGCATTTGCCATATCAACTGTGGTTAGATTGATGCAGAACTCCATATCTTTTTTAATGAGTTGATAGGAGTGACGTTCTGGACGGACTGAAATATAGCACATGGCAGGGTTGGTGCAAATTGTGCCAGCCCATGCCACAGTGAAGATATTATACTCTGATGGTGTAGATCCACAGGAAACAAGCAACGCGGGAAGAGGATAAATCATAGTTCCCGGTTTCCAGTTCATTTTCATGTTTGATTGTTTTACGACAGACTACACTAATCTTATGTTATCTAAAGATTGTTCTTTTTCGCAATAATGGCATTTAATGCATCCGCGCTCTGATGGAACTACATGGAAGTGAGTTTCCATGGGTTCATTATTGGTAATGCATTTGGGGTTAGCGCATTTTACGATACCAAGAATTTCATCAGGTAAAGTTACGCATTTTTTCTCTGCAACTTCATAGTCGCGTATGATGCAAAGTGTTACATTAGGGGTAATGACACTTAATCTATTTAATTCTGCATCAGAGAAAAATTTATCAGAAACCTTAATGATACTTTTATTGCCCATTTTTGAACTGGGTAAATTATAGCCAATCATAATAGGGGTAGTAATAGTATCCAGATGTAAAAGTCGGATTACATCAAAAATCTTATTAGAAGGAATATGATCAATAACGGTACCATTTTCAATGGCAGCCACCATGAGTTCTTGACGTTTCATTATAAGACAATGTTACTAAGTTGTGGTAAAAAATTAGTGTTTAATATCATCAAGGCTTATGCCCAATACATCACAGATGATGGCTTGTCGGGCATATAAGCCATTGCGTGCCTGCTCGAAATAATATGCATGTGGATCATTGTCAACATCGTAGTCAATTTCGTTGACACGAGGTAGTGGATGCAAAATTTTCATATTTTCTCGAGCTTTCTCAAGCATTGATGCACGCAAAATATAAACGTCTTTTACCCGTTCATATTCCATAGGATCAGTAAAGCGTTCGCGCTGTACACGAGTCATATATAAGATGTCTGCATTGCTTATCACATCTGCATTGAAGTCGTTGTGCTCTTCAAACTTTATGTTGTTTTCTTTGCAGAAATCTTTGTATTCGTTGGGTAAGGAAAGTTCTTCGGGAGCAATAAAGTGAAGCGTAGGATTGAAATGTCGGAGAGCCATTATCAAGGAATGAACAGTTCTTCCGTATTTTAAGTCGCCTACCAAGTAAATATTGAGGTTTTCAAGCGTTCCCTGTGTTTTGTATATGCTGTATAAGTCAAGCATGGTTTGAGTGGGGTGTTGATTAGCACCATCACCTGCATTGATAACGGGAACAGGTGAAACTTCACTGGCATAACGAGCTGCACCTTCTAAATAATGACGCATCACAATAACATCAGCGTAATTGCTTACCATCATGATGGTGTCTTTCAGGGTCTCTCCTTTTGTAGAACTGGTTACTTTCGGATCTGTAAACCCAATAACTCTAGCTCCTAATCTATTAGCTGCTGTTTCGAACGATAAACGTGTACGCGTAGATGGTTCAAAAAATAAAGTTGCCACAACACGATCATCCAAAATTTTGCGGTTTGGATGCTTCTCAAATTCCTGTGCCATATAAATAAGGTACATGATTTTGTCTTTACTTAAATTGGCAATGCTCACTAAACTACGGTTCTCATTCATAGCTATATCGAAATTTACTTTATTTTGGCTGTAAAATTATAGATTTATTTCGTAAGAATGCTGTTTTGTTCAATAAAAAACAATAGGATGCGAAGAATAAATTATTTATATGTATTAATTGAACATTTTTAAAATAGCTGATTATTGGATTAGGCAGAATGCCCTGATATATCATTTGCCTTTTGTAAGTAAGTAAGCAAATCTGCAACTATGAATGAACTTCCACCGATGTAAATGCAATCATTCTTATCTGCACATTTTACAGCTTCACTGTATGCTTCTTCAACATTAGGATAAAAAGCACCATGAAGTTCATTTTTAATACCGATTTCGTTCACTGTTTCTGCTTTCATTGCACGTCTTACAGATGCTTGGGTCCAATAATACGTAGCATTTTTTGGTAAATGAGCTATGACAGCATCTACGTTTTTGTCAGTTGCCATACCAAAGACTATATGCAATTTATGAACCTTTTTTGCTATATCATCAAGTTGCTTTGCCAAATAGGTCCATCCTCCAACATTATGTCCAGTGTCGCAAATAATTTGGGGATTGTTCTGCAATATCTGCCATCTTCCTTGTAAGCCTGTCGACTTGCAAACATATTTAAACCCATACGCAACGTCTTCTGCTGTTAGGTTGAAGATAGGCCTGATTAAATTGATTGCGTTTAAGATTGTATTTGTGTTTTTTACCTGACATTCGCCAGTAAGTTCGCCAAGAATATTGCCCCAGTGTACAGTTTTGTACAAGCGCATATTATCTTCTGTTGTTTCAGAGGATAAAACTTCTTGCTGTTCTTCAGCGAATAGAATAGGACTGTTTGTTAAATCTGCTTGATGCTGAAAAGTGGTTTTAGTTTCAGGATGTGATTCACCTATTACTACGGGAACATTCGATTTGATTATTCCTGCTTTTTCTGCAGCGATTTCAGCAAGTGTGTTTCCTAGAAATTGTGTATGGTCGAAACTTATATTTGTAATGATAGAAAGTATTGGGGTAATGATATTAGTACAGTCTAATCGGCCACCAAGTCCAACCTCTATAACAGCGATGTCAACCTTGTTGTCTGCAAAATATTTAAAAGCCAATGCTGTAGTTAGTTCAAAAAACGAAGGATGCAGAGGTTCGAAGTAAGAACGTTCGTTTTCAACAAAGTCTATTACATATTGCTCAGGAATCATTTGTCCATTGATTCGGATTCTTTCTCTAAAGTCAATGAGGTGAGGAGAGGTATACAATCCGACTTTAAGCCCTTTATGCTGTAGTATAGCAGCAATTGTATGAGCACAACTTCCCTTTCCGTTTGTTCCTGCTACATGAATAGAACGGAACTGTCGATGGGGGTGATTAAAATGTTCATCAAGTTTTTGAGTCGTGCTTAAACCTTCTTTATAAGCTGCTCCACCCACTTGTTGGAATAAGGGGGCAGCCTCATATAAATAGTTAATAGTTTCCTGGTAATTCATTGAATAAAGCTTTTTTATAAAAAAACTTCCCACACAATATCATAAATACTTCTTGATTAAAAAAGTAATATATGATATTGTGTAGGAAGTTTTAATTATTTGTTGAAATAGTTCCTGAATGCATTGAATATTTTGGTTTTAATACCTTCAGAAGGTTTCATATTGTCAGAATCTTTCATTGATTCAAAATTATGTAACTCAGTTTTGTCAAGAGTCTCAGGAATGTAAACACTGATGTTTACTACTATATCACCCTGTCCGTAGCCATATCCAGGAACAGCAGGTAATCCTTTTCCACGAAGACGCAGGGCAGTGCCTGGTTGAGTTCCAGGTTCAATCTTAATTCTTGCTTTCTTTGTAAGGGTTGGAATCTCAATCGTATCACCTAACGTTGCTTGTGGAACTGTGAGTAAAAGGTTATATATCAAATCAGTTTCATCGCGGATGAAGTCAGCGTGAGGAATTTCCTCAATAATTACCTGAATGTCACCAGGAACGCCACCATGTCGTGCAGCATTACCTTTTTGAGGAACATTTAGCATCATGCCTTCAGCTACACCCGCAGGAATTTTGATTTCTACGATTTCTTCGCCTGCAGTTACACCTTCACCATTGCAGTGTTTACATTTATGTGTGATAATTACACCTTCGCCATGACATTTAGGACAAGTCTCTTGCGATTGCATAATACCCATGAACGTTTGGCGTGTGCGAACAACTGATCCCTGACCATTACATGTAGGGCAAGTTTCAGGGCTATGTCCCTTTTCGCATCCATTGCCATTACATTCCGGACACGTAACATCCTTTTTGACCTTGAATTTTTTGACAACGCCAGTTGAGATTTCTTCAAGTGTCAAACGGACTTTCATGCGCATATCAGCTCCTTTAAAACGGCGCGGTTGTGAGGATGAACGTCCTCCAAATCCACCGAATCCGCCGAAACCATTTCCAAAAATGTCGCCAAATTGCTGGAAGATGTCATTAATATCCATACCTCCTGCGCTAAAACCACCGAAACCTCCAGCTCCGTTGACACCTTCAGCTCCAAATTGGTCATAGCGCGCTCTTTTGTCGGGATCGCGTAATACATCGTATGCTTCAGCAGCCTGTTTGAATTTTTCTTCAGCTTCTTTGCTTCCTGGGTTACGATCAGGATGCCATTTGATGGCAACTTTTTTGTAAGCCTTCTTGATTTCATCAGCTGAAGCATTACGTTCTACGCCTAATATTTTATAATAGTCTTTTTCTTCGGCCATAGGTTTGTTGATTTTGAGATGCATCAATTACTTGCTGCAGTCTCTGCTCATATTTAATTGAAGCAAACTACAAAGCAGAAGTATGTATTGCTTGTAGTATAGAGTTATTCGTAATAATATTATTGTCCAACGACAACTTTGGCATGACGAATAACTTTCTCGTTTAAGAGGTAGCCAGTTTGAACACAATCAATGACATGATTTTTCTGATCTTCTTCCTGTGCAGGAATCATAGCTACTGCCTCATGAAAATCGGTATCAAAGGCTTTACCGATGGTGTCAATTCTTTGAAGTCCTTGAGCTGCCAATGATTTGTTAAGTTTGTCAATAATAAGTGCTACTCCTTCTTTAAGAGTTTCAATATCATCGCTCTTTTCAATGTTGGCAGCCGCGCGTTCTAAGTCGTCCAATACTGGAAGTAAAGCGGTAAGAACCTTTTCTCCACCATTTAAAATGAGTTCGGTCTTTTCTTTTAGTGTGCGTTTGCGGTAGTTGTCAAATTCGGCAACTTGACGCAGATACTTATCCTTTAAATTTTCAATCTCCGCTGCCATAGCTGACATTTTGTCTGCATCTGACATTTCTGCTTCACCTTGAGGCGTGTTTTCAGCATCGGTTTCAGTATTCACCTGTTCATTCTGAATAACTTCCTCTTTATCTAAATCTAAAGTTTCTTTTGCTTCTTTATTCATGATTCCAATTATTGTTTACCTATTGTTATGCAAAAAATGTGCCAATAGTATATTTATGACAATGGGGCAGACAAATTATATTGCTAATTAGTGGCTAATTAGTTGAAGAAACTCAGATCTGGTCTTTGCTTGAGTAAATGCTCCGCTAAAGTCTGAGGTTGTTGTAATTGAGTTGTCCTTTTCAACACCTCTCATTTGCATGCACATGTGTTTAGCTTCAATAACTACCATGACGCCTAATGGAGAAAGTGCTTCTTCAATACAGTTCTTAATCTGTAATGTCATTCTTTCCTGCACTTGCAAACGATGTGAAAATATATCTACTACGCGAGCAATTTTAGATAATCCCGTTATATATCCGTTGGGTATGTAGGCCACATGTACTTTGCCGTAGAAAGGGAGCATGTGATGTTCGCAAAGCGAGTAAAAGTTGATGTCTTTTACAATTACCATTTGGTTGTAGGGCTCCTCAAATTTTGCAGAAAGAAGCACTTCTTTAGGGTCCATTTCGTAGCCTCGAGTCAGTGTCTGCATAGCTTTGGCAACTCTTAAGGGAGTTTTTACAAGGCCCTCACGCGTTGGGTCTTCGCCTAATAATTTGAGAATTTCAAGATAATGATGCTGTAATTTTTCGATTCTATCCATCATCAAGTTTTTTGATTAGATCTGATTTTGCAGATTTACCATTTTGAAGAATGGCAATTGAGTGAACTTAAATGTTGTGTATTTCCATTGCTGTATTGTTGAATGCTTGTGTGCCTCCAATGCAATAGGAAATTGAAGTTTTGATTAGTAAGGTAAATTAACCTCAGATAATACTATGCGAACCTCATACGTAAAATGAGCAGAACGTATTAGGTTTACATATTTTTGTGCATCTTGTCTACTCTTAAAGTCTCCTACATTTGTAACCCAACGAGGTGCTATAAAACTTGTATAGATTGATAGCTCTGGAAATTTGTTGCGACATTTTTCACCCATTTGTATGGCTTTGGTTTTATCCTTACGCGAATTTCCACCTGTAAAAATGCAGATTCTGTACCCGCGTGCTTTATGTCTTCCACGGGTAGCGTAAGTTCCCTTTTTGGTGTTTGATTTTATGTCTTCCGACGGTTTGCTTGTCGAATGGATGTGTTCTGCAGCAGTTGTATCCTTATTTCCCGTATGCTGTTGCGTATGGTTGGGTACAGTGTTATTGATAATTTGTTCAATTTGCTCCGACTGTGTAATGATAACAGTGCCTTTGCTTTTTTCCTGTTTGCGCAATTTTTCTGTCAAAGTTGATTGTGCACAAACAGAGTTTGCATTAACACACACTAAAACTAGTAGGGGAATGAGTCTCATTGGTATTTTGTTAAAAGGGTGTTTAAAAGAGAGTTATTCTTTATTGAGCAAATTATTCATACACTGTAAAGCACGATATTTTATGTTGATGCCTTATTACACTAAGAATGAAGTAAGCATTCTTGTTTGAATAAAATATCAGTGTGAATATTTATCAAGAACATAAGAAGTACTTGAATCCCAGTGGAATGTACCCTTATGTTCTTGATTGTAGAAATATCAGAGATTAAGCTTTCCAAGCATCGATGATACCCTTGAAGTCAGCTACTTTAAGAGCTGCACCACCAATAAGGCCACCATCAACATTTACCTTAGAGAAGATTTCTTTAGCATTGCTAGGCTTGCAGCTACCACCGTAAAGGATAGATACATTTTCAGCAGCTTCAGCACCGAACTTCTCAGCGATTGTAGCACGGATGAAGGCATGCATTTCCTCAGCTTGTTCTGCAGTTGCAGTTTTGCCGGTTCCAATAGCCCAAACGGGTTCGTAAGCAAGGATAATGTGTGAGAACTGTTCAGCAGTGAGGTTGAAAAGTGAGCCTTCGAGCTGAGCCTTTACTACTTCGTTCTGCTTGTTGGCTTCGCGTTCTTCGAGAACTTCACCGATACAGAAGATAACTTCCAGGTTGTTTTCGAGTGCCAAGTTTACTTTCTCCTTCAAGATTTCGGGAGTTTCATGATAGTAAGCACGACGTTCGCTGTGGCCAAGGATAACGTAGTTTGCACCAGTGCTCTTAACCATTTCTGCAGAAACTTCGCCAGTATATGCACCACTTACTTTGTCTGCGCAGTTTTCTGCACCTAAACCGATAAGGTTGCTGTCAATTACGTTAGCAACGCTTGCCAAGTGAATAAAGGGCGTGCAGATAACAACGTCGCAGTTGGGCTTGTCTGCAATAAGAGCTTCATTCAATTCTTTAGCGAGTGCTACACCTTCCTGCAGGTTCTTGTTCATTTTCCAGTTACCTGCTACGATTTTTTTTCTCATGATTCTTTTGAGTTTAAAACGTTTGATATAAATATGGTGTTTATAAAATTTATGTCCAATCCAGATAGAGTCTAACAATGTTATGCAAAGTAATGGCACTATAAACCATAAGATTAGTTTCAGCAAGGGTGACAAGTCCTTATTATCGGGTAGATAACTGCATAGACTTGCACTATTAGAGTCGAGCTCCGGTAGATTGTTGTTACTCCATTTTGCCGCAACATTACCATTGTGTATCAATAGTAAACCAGGGTTCGATCTAACCATTGCTTTAAGTTCAGTCTCTTCTGCTTGAAGTACCGGATATGCAGCTCCCGTACGATCACCCCAATCCATAATGCCTACACTATCTGAAGCTGTAGCCATATAGAATTTAATCTGACGCATCATGCAATAGTCGTATATGTCATTGATGCGATCACAGCAACCGTCGTCTGCGGTTGCTATATTAGGTACTGTGAGCAGGAAGGTATATCCTGTGTCAGCAACAATTGTATATGATAAATCTTCTCCGGTTTTTGAATCAAATAGAAAGAAGTTTGCCAACTTTTCTGCACCATCAATATCCTCTCCACTCAAAGCCTTGCGAATGTTTGCATTAGGTTTGTAGGAGGTGAACTCGATTACCGGCAAGTAATGCAAAACATAGAGTGATAGCGTGATGGCATATACCCAGCTAAAGATTGATAGTAACCAAGCATTTCGCTCAGAAACAAAACGTCGAAGTCTGATTGGTGTGTAAAGCAGATAAACTGACAATACTAGCAATACAATATTCTTGAGTAATGTTTGACCATTTGTTAAAGTAATTGCATCACCAAAACAACCGCAATCGGGCACTGGACTTTCAATGTAAATCCATATCGTTAAGGCCGTGAATATGAACATGAAAAGAGCTGCAAAACGCGTAGCAATTTTGCGACGCAGCCTCATTATCAGGTAGACACCCAAAATAAATTCGATGACACCTAAACTCACCGCACAGAATTTGAGTATCAGTGAATCGTCATCTATGGGAATATGGCATGTCATTGCATAAGCAAAAAGCTTATTAACCATACCCATAGGGTCTGCTATTTTAACGAATCCCGATAGGAGAAACGTGGCACCCAACACGAATGTTGCTAACATCGTAAGGGTCGTATGGATGTATTTACTCAGTTTCGTTTTCAATGGTCAATTTTATGAGCCCAAATACGGCATAATTCATCATGTCCATGTAGTTTGCAGCAACCCCTTCACTGACAAGGGTCTCTCCTTTAAGCATTTCAATCTGCTTGGTTCTGAAAATTTTCATGAGTATAAGATCAGCATACGAACTTACTCGCATATAGCGCCAAGCCTCATTGTAATCATGATTCTTCTTAAGCATTAACTCAAGTGATGTATTAGCATGAATATCATAGAGTTCAGTAGCCTCTTCTGCCGAAATATCTTCAGTGTCAGAAACACCTTTTTCCAATTGAATCAGTGCAATGATGCAATAGTTTACAATGCCAATAAATTCAGGAATAATGCCTTCACCAACCTTAGAACATCCTTTCATTTGTAGCGACCTGATTCTTGATGCCTTGATAAGCAGTTGGTCAGTCATCGTTTCTGGGCGCATAACTCGCCAAGCAGTTCCGTAATCATGTAATTTTTTACAGAACAGTTCGCGACAATTATGTATTACTTGTTCAAATTCTTGTTGAGTGCTCAAAGGTTTCATACAGATTAGTTATATGTTGCTGCAAATTTACTACAAAAAAGGGGAAATGCAAAGCAACTCCCCTTATAAGTATTCTTTATACATTGAAACGGTCATTGCTGTTTGCAATTCAAGTAGCTTTGTATGCATAAAGTTCAACTAGCGAAGTTTAATCAGTTTATATGTACTTTTTCTTGTCAGCTTGCTTTTCTAGCAAGTAAGAATGACGGAGTGTGCTAAAAATTTTGTAAACTTGTTGTTATATGATAGTTTCCTTCTGCGATAAGTATTTTTTGCCGATATTTGCGCTAGAATAGTGGATTATTGCATGCGATTATTCAATTAGAAATTTTAAAAAATCATTAGATATGAAGCGAACACTCTTTACCTTTATTCTGCTTTTCGCAATTTCATTATCTGCAATGTCTATGCGATATGAGGAGGCTAGGCGCCGTGCATGGTTCTTGACAGATAAAATGGCCTATGAGTTGAATTTAACTCCAGGTCAATATGAGCGTGCATACGAAATCAATCTAGATTACTTGATGAGTCTACGTTCACCATCTGATTGTTCTGGTCCATATTGGCGTTATCGTGATGCTGATTTTCGTTGCATTCTTTTTGATTGGCAGTATAATTTATTCCGTACGCTCGACTACTTTTTTCGACCAGTTCGCTGGGTTCGTTCCGCGTGGTATTATCCCATTGTACATAGATATAGAGTAGGGTATTATTACTTTGAACGACCTGCAATTTATGTCAAATATCGTGGTCGTGGTTGGCGTAGACGAAGCCATAATGATCCAAGCCCTTATTATGGTATTCATTTTGATCGGGGGCATGGTATGCGCGATTATTATCACAATGGACATAATCATCGTCCCTCACGCCCAGACTATGGCCATAAGCCGCATAGGCCTGACAGACCAGGTAAACCCAACAGACCTGGTCAACCGCATAGACCAGGCAGACCTAATATGCCAGAAAAACCAAATTCTCCCGTAATTCCAATTAAACCGCTTCGACCTATAAAGCCTGACAATCCTACTGTTCAGCCTATAAAGCCTGGGCAGATACATAGGCCTAATCGAGATGACAAGGTGGTATTATATCCTAATCATAACTCTAATCATGGACGAGATTGGAAATATAGTGATTTCAGGAAGACTGAGAAGTCAGACTTCTCACGATACTCAAGGAAACGTAATGCAAATCGAGACCGCAATCAGCGCGTATCAACTTCTTCGCGCAATGAAAAAAGTTTTGTAAACAAATCTTCGCGTAATTCACATTCTAATAGAAGTCAGCATCGTCGCTCGTTTGAGCAGAGATAGTCTTTTTAAAGTGAGAATGATGTGCAATAATATTAACATAAGCTTATTGCGTTGAAATTATTCTTAGGTTAAAACCTCTAAAAGAGTTCTCTATATAGAACGCTTTTAGAGGTTTTTTGTTGTAAAAGAGCAAGGTCATACAAGCGAAAGTTCGGCTCAGTCGCAAAAGTATGTGGTAAAACTTAACAACGCATCCCGGGGTTCAGACAGGTCTACCTGCCTTACTTTCTGAGGTGACAAAATGTCTAAGAACGCTGAATGAATAAAATAAGGAATACTGTTTTTCATCTGTTTAGGCTCATGTGCAGTTTATCCATACTGCAGTGCTGCCTTTATAGCTATTGTGATGTCAGTGCAAACCGAATACAGAGCGATGAGAGCTGGCTCTCAAAAGTTATGCTGAGGTGCAGCCTAAGTTCGCGAAGCAAAGATACAACATGTACAACCCGAAATCCAAATTTTTTGGTTCTGTAACGTTTTGTATGGCTAACCGTTTCAAGCCTCACCGGTCTCTTTGCCGTAAATGTTAAACAGTAAACCGTCGAGTAAGTGAAATTATACGAAAATTTTCAGCTTATTTTTCCATCTGCCTGCCGTTGTTAGAACCACGCGATGAGCTATCGTCAAAATTTGCTCCGTGATTCTCCGAATTAGTTCCGAGCTAGTCGAATTTAGTTCCGAGCTAGTTTCAATAATCTTGGAACTACTGATAATCAGCGTTTTCAGAAAAACGCCCCAATCGGTTCTACAACTGCTCATTCCGCCTTGCAATAATGCTAAAGGCGAACCCGTACATTTTTACTTTTATTCACCTGTTTGTTAAATCCGCCCCTGCGCACTCGAAGCCGCGAAATGTTTCCCCATTCAAAGTGATTGGTAGTTCCACGTTGAAGAACAGCTAGAAGCACAAAGTCGAAAATTACGGTTGGCATTTACTCGTAATGGTCATTACCCACACGATGAAACATAGACCCAAATGCCCCCTAATATCGCACCTCAAAAGTTTTCCCACATCTCCGAATGGGAAATTAGCCCTTTATCTACGGGAATTCCGGTGCGTTATTCACACGCGAAAAAAATGAAATCGGGATATAACATTTTATCTCTTGCTGATACTCAAAACGTACGAAACTGCAACGTTTTACTTTACTCAAATGTCAAAGCCCCCACACCTTTGTGCCACTGTCCCGAAAGTTCTTTCCATTTTAATGGCTCGTATAGAATTCAAAATCAGAATGTTGTATGCTGAATGATAGGTACGACCATTGAGGATAGGTAGATATGAAAGTAGGAGATAAACATCAATCTAATGAGTGTTTACCTCCTACTTAATTTAATTATAAGTCCTTAAATTACTTCTTGTTCAAAGCTAAGTCAACTTTTACAGCACAAGCTACAGAGCAACCTACCATCGGGTTGTTACCAATTCCGAGGAAGCCCATCATCTCAACGTGTGCGGGTACAGATGAAGAACCTGCAAACTGAGCATCTGAGTGCATACGGCCGAGGGTATCGGTCATACCGTATGAAGCAGGACCTGCAGCCATGTTGTCCGGGTGAAGCGTACGACCGGTACCACCACCTGAAGCTACGCTGAAGTAGGGCTTGCCAGCAAGTACACGTTCCTTCTTGTAAGTACCTGCAACGGGGTGCTGGAAGCGAGTGGGGTTGGTAGAGTTACCAGTAATAGAAACATCTACATCTTCCTTCCACATGATAGCAACACCTTCACGTACGTCGTCAGCACCATAGCAGTTTACTTTGGCGCGGGGACCATCGCTGTATGAAGTTTCGCTAACAACCTTGAGTTCACCAGTGTAGTAGTCGAACTTGGTTTGAACATAGGTGAAGCCATTGATACGGCTGATAATCATAGCCGCATCTTTGCCTAAACCATTGAGGATGCAGCGCAAGGGCTTGTCCTCCGGACGGCTTTGGTTTGCCATCTGTGCAATTTTGATAGCACCTTCAGCAGCTGCAAAACTTTCGTGACCTGCGAGGAATGCAAAGCACTTAGTCTCGGGTGAGAGCAGACGAGCTGCCAATTTGCCATGACCTACACCGACTTTACGGTCGTCAGCCACAGAACCGGGGATGCAGAAAGCCTGCAAACCTTCACCGATATATTCTGCTGCTTCTACGGCGTCTTTAGCCTTTTCCTTCAATGCAATAGCCGTACCTACTACGTAAGCCCATTTTGCATTTTCAAAGCAAATCATCTGGGTGCTTTCGCATTCCTGATAAGGATCGATGCCATATTGCTCGCAAATTTGGTTGGCCTCTTCAATGTCCTTGATACCGTGCTTGTTAAGGGCAGCGAGAATCTGCTTGATACGACGGTCCTGGCTTTCAAATTTTACTTCTCTAATCATTTTTGTGGTCCTCCTTAATCTTTACGTGGGTCAATGGATTTAACAGCACCTTGCTCTTCAGTGGTGCGGCCGTACGTACCAGTTACGCTCTTAAGAGCTTCATCAGCGGGAACACCCTTCTTGATAGCATCCATGAACTTGCCCATGTGAACAAATTCGTAGCCAATAACCTGGTTGTCTTTGTCGAGGAACATTTTGGTAATGTAACCTTCGGTCAACTGCAAGTAACGAGAGCCTTTAACCTTAGTACCATAGAGAGTACCAGTCTGGCTGATAAGGCCCTTACCCAAGTCTTCCAAACCAGCACCGATAACCAAGCCGCCTTCAGAGAAAGCACTTTGGGTACGTCCGTAAACGATTTGGAGGAAAAGTTCGCGCATAGCTGTATTGATAGCATCGCAAACCAAGTCAGTGTTGAGAGCTTCGAGAATGGTCTTGCCGGGGAGGATTTCACTTGCCATAGCAGCTGAGTGAGTCATACCTGAACAGCCGATAGTTTCTACCAAGCATTCCTCGATTACGCCTTCCTTAACATTCAGCGTAAGTTTGCAAGCACCCTGCTGCGGAGCACACCAACCCACACCGTGAGTCAAACCGGAGATGTCTTTGATTTCCTTTGCTTGTACCCACTTTCCTTCCTCGGGGATAGGAGCGGGACCATGGTTGGGGCCTTTGGCTACGCAACACATGTTCTGAACTTCGTGTGAATATTCCATGTTGTAATTTGTATAAGTAGAATACTAAATTCTTTCGCTGAGTTTGTATATGCTCTTGATTAGGTAAACCTTTTCTCGTTAGTTAAGGCTTTCTCAAGAGACGCTTTTTCGCTTTGGCAAAGTTACAGTAACTTTTGTGAGTGGCAAAATATTGTTACATTTTTTGTGCTCAAAATCCTGCCATTTTTACTTAAAAGCACTCAAATTGTTTAGGCTTAAGCTAAATAGAGCTATTTCACTTTGCTTAAAGTGTAAAAATTTGTGTGTAGTTATTGCTTATGACCAATTTTTTTCATCAGTGCATAAGCCTTGTAAAGGCCTAATTGACCAGCTTTGCTGAAATCGGCAAAGGCTTTGTTCTTATCGTTTTGATGAAGATATATTAAGCCACGGTTGTAGTATGCTTCGGGCAATCTTGAATCATATTCGATTGCTTTGTTAAATGCTTCAAGAGCCGGATTATAGGTCTTTTGATTGAGATATATGCACCCCAAATTGTAGTAGATATATGAGTTTTGGGGTGATTTTTCTTTTGCAACTCGCAGGTCGGCAATGGCTAAATTGATTTGTGATTTAGCCTCTTTTTCCGTAACTGTTTGCGATGTAGCGTTTCGCATTAGTATTGCTGCTCGTTGAAGGCGTGCAGCTACTGAAGAGGAGTCTGCAATAACGGCTTGACTTGCTTCGTTTAATGCCGAAGAAAAATCGTATTTTGCAGCATGAATAGCAGACATCACAAGTGCCTGTTCGAATTTGCTGAATTTGTTAAACTGCGGTTTTAACCATTTCTCCTCACTTTCAGCATTTTCTAATGAGTTTGCTTCCGTTTCTGCTGTCAGGCAAAATCTGCGGTTGTTGCCATTGGCCGTATGAAGTTTTGATAATTCGGATAGATAACCAATGGAATGGTAGCTTCGCGTTTGAACAGAACGAAATGCCAACGCATACATAGGTAGGGGAGTGGATTCCACTTGTTCATTTTGAACTTTACCGTATAATGTGCCAAATACATTACGTACTGAGTCTGGTTTATCCTCTACAAGCTGTTGGTACTGATCAAGTTCATGCTCTGACCTGAGGCGTACTTTTTTGTTCGTAGTTTTTTTGTTACGTCCAAAAGCTATATCAAGATTTTTTCGAGCAATGACAGTTTCATCGTCTAATGCACCTTTCGTGTCGCCAATCATTCGTCTGCACTTTGAGCGTGCCACGTATCCGTAGTAAAAGTTTGGATATTCCTTAATCAATTTTGAATAATCAGCAATAGCACCTTTGAAATCACCTGTTTTCTCACGCAGTTGGGCACGATTGTACATAGCTAGTGTATTGTCTGGTTCTATTTGCAGGATAAAATCAAAGTCGCTGATTGCGCGGTTATAGTCGCCAACAAATGAACGTAGCAAACCTCTGTTGTAATGCGCCACAAAGTGTTTGGGTTGTAATTGTATGGTTTTATCGTAATCGGCTATAGCTAATCCAAATTGTCCCAAAGCGTGGCGCGCTTGTGCTCTGCTGATGTACAAATCAAAATCGTTAGGGGAAAGTTCTATGGCTTTGCTCAGGCATGAATCAGCCAAACTATATTCTTGTTTGTTGATGGCATATTTTCCTTTGAAACTCCATGCGTTTCCTTCCTTGGGATTTTTGACTAGCAGCGAGTCAATCCACACCATACTTTGCGTCGTATCTTTTTGCTCGAGCAATGATTGAGCTTTAATCATATAGACACGATAATAGTTAGGCCATCTTTTTAGCAGATAGTCTAAATCAATATCAGCGTTTGCGTATTCTTTATTTTGAAGATAGCAAAGTGCCCTATTGTATCGTGCGCCTTGATCGTCGGGATGTTCCTTTAAACTTCTGGAATAGTCTTCAATAGCTCCTTTGTAATTTACATTATGTATACGGCAAAGTCCACGAAGTTGATAAACCTCTGCAATGAACGGATTAAGTTCAATGCTTTTTGAACAGTCAGCTTCGGCACCTAAATAATCCTCTAATGTAAATTTTGCAAAAGCTCTATAATAATAGGGGCGCGAAAGAAAGGGCTTGGCATCAATGGCTTGATTGAAATACTTAATGGCTGTTAAGTAATCATCAACACTGAGCGCATTGCGTCCCATAATTGTAACCATTTCAGCATCAACCTGCCCCCATGCACATTGTGAAGCCCCCATACACATAATTCCGATTACATATTTAGTCGAAATCTGTAGTAGGGGATGGCATATTTTTGAGATGATGTTGCTGAAGGGCTTGTTTGTCATATTGCAATCAAAGGTGCATGATTTAACTGTAATAGTCAGGTGTGTGATTTTGGTAGAGAAAAAATTGAAGCTGATTACTTAGGACATTTTACCTTGTAGGCGCAACGGAATTTGCCTTTAAGCATTTGCGTCAATTTACTGCGAATCATTTGTTTGCGGAGCGGCGAGATGCGATCAATAAACAAGTGTCCGTCTAAATGGTCAAACTCATGTTGCATAACGCGAGCAAGGAATCCTTCAACCCATTCATCATGTTCATTGAAGTCTTCGTCCATGTATTTAACTCTGATTCGCGTTGCACGGCGCACGGGCTCATGTATTCCGGGTACGCTTAAGCAACCTTCTGTCATTGATTCCACATTTGTTTCATCAAATTCTACAATATGCGGATTGATGAAGGCCTTGTTAAAACCTTCATATTCGGGAAATTCATCCTTCATCACATCCAGTGTGATTACTGCCAAGCGGATGTCTTTACCAATTTGAGGTGCTGCCAAACCAACTCCATCACTATGGTACATGGTTTCGAACATGTCAGCAATCAATTGTTTTAAATTGGGATAATCAGGAGTAATGTCTTGAGCCGTTTTTCTAAGAACCGGCATTCCGTATGTATAAATAGGTAGAATCATTTTAATGTATGTAAGTTGCTTTAATATTTGGAGTTGTAGCTATTGAAAAGTTAGTGTTGGCTTTCCATGTAGCTTTGTAAAATAATGCAAGCACTGATTTCGTCCACAAGTCCTTTATCATTTTGTCTGCGTTTTTTTCCTATTCCACTTTCAAGGATAGTTTGATGCGCCAATACAGAGGTGAAGCGTTCATCGTAAAAAGAAATGGGAATGTTGGGAAAGTTTTTACGCAGTTTTTCAGAAAAAGCCAGAACCCGTTTTTGGTTTTCAGAAGGAAGTCCATTGGTTTGAGTGGGGAGTCCTACAACAAAACGTTCTACTGATTCTTTGTCAACATATTGTTTCAAATACTTAATAAGGTCTTGTGTTTCCACTGTTGCCAACCCATTGGCTATGATTTGTGAGGGGTCGGTAACAGCTAATCCTGTGCGTTTTTTACCGTAGTCAATTGAAAGAATACGCATGATAAATTTGATTGAGTAGGCCGACAGACTTATAATAAGTTAGCTTATTAAAAGCCTACGCAAACGAGCGGAGTAAAGAACTCGTTTGCGTAGATAAAAAGCTAACTAAATTATTTAATCATGTCACAGCCCATGTAAGGTTGCAAAGCCTTAGGAATGCGTATGCCTTCGGGAGTTTGGAAATCCTCGAGCAGGGCAGCGACAATACGCGGCAATGCAAGAGCTGAACCATTCAGCGTGTGGCAAAGTTGAATCTTCTTGTCTGCACCACGATAGCGGCATTGCAGACGGTTTGCCTGATAAGTGTCGAAGTTCGAAACCGAACTTACTTCGAGCCAACGCTTCTGTGCCTCGCTATAAACTTCAAAGTCATAGCAGATGGCAGCCGTAAAACTCATATCACCGCCACACAAGCGCAAAATTCGGTAAGGCAATTCCAGTTTTTGGAGTAAACCTTCAACGTGCGCAAGCATTTCCTGATGTGATTCTTCCGAATGTTCAGGTTTGTCGATGCGGACGATTTCAATTTTGGAGAATTCATGAAGACGATTTAATCCGCGAACGTCTTTACCATAGCTACCAGCTTCACGACGGAAACATTGTGTATAGGCACAATTTTTTATTGGTAATTGGTCTTCAGACAGGATAACGTCGCGATAAATGTTCGTCACAGGCACCTCAGCTGTTGGAATAAGATAAAGGTCGTCCATTTCGCAATGATACATTTGACCTTCTTTGTCAGGCAACTGTCCCGTACCGTATCCCGAAGCTTGGTTTACTACGGTAGGAGGCATAATTTCAACGTAACCAGCCTTTCGTGCTTCATCCAAGAAGAAATTGATTAATGCACGTTGCAAGCGTGCACCCTGTCCTATGTAGACGGGAAAACCTGCACCTGTGATTTTAACACCTAAGTCGAAATCAATGAGGTTATATTTTTTAGCAAGTTCCCAATGGGGTAAAGCGTTCTCGGGTAAAACAGTATCGTGTCCGCCAGTCTTAACAACTAAGTTGTCCTCAGCGCATGAACCTTCGGGTACGATATCGTATGGAATATTAGGAATGGTGCAAAGCAAAGCTGTCTTTTCATCTTCAGCCTGCTTCATGGCTTCTTCCAAATCCTTTGTTTTAGTTTTAATCTCAGCAACTTGTTGTTTTGCACTTTCTGCAGCCTCTTTGTTGCCCTCTTTCATAAGTGAACCGATGCTTTTTGAAAGCGAATTGATTTGCGCCTTCAAAGCATCTAATTCAGTTTGAGCTTCTTTGCGTTTATTGTCAATGGCCAACACGTTGTCAATAGCTTCGCGTGCTCCTTTGAAATGTTTCTTTTCGAGGCCTTTGATGACGGTTTCTTTATCGTCTAAGATTTGTTTAATCGTAAGCATAGCTTCTTGTGATTTTTGTTCTTTGACTGCAAAGTTAGTAAAAGTTTTCTGAAATTGATATTCAAAAAAACGACTTTACGTCTTCGGTTCAAATTCCACCTAGGCTAGTTGTACTATTCGACAGCAATTTTCCTGTTGTAAAAAATCAGTAATAGAGCCTTGTGGTTTTGATACGAAGACGTAAGAAAGTGATATTGGCCTTACATTTTGACGTGGTTGAGTGAAAAATTACCCATGATTTTTGAGCGGTCAACATTACCTCTGATTCCGGGAATTGAACCACTTGCTGTGTATTGCCACATGATGTAATTCTTACCATCGTTTAGGGTTGGTGAATCCGTGCGGTATCGGGCTATCATGAAATGATAGTCGGTAAACTCTCCTGTCAAGTATTTATTGTAGAAATTATGATACGTGTAGAGTAGCGGTTTTTTACCGTAGTATTCAGTAACCTTTTCGATGAAAGCACGCAAATCACTAATAAATGCCTGCATGCTGACATTTCCGCGATGTTCAATATCAATAATAGGAACCAAATCTTGTTCTTCCTTTTTTACAACCGAAGTCATGTTCTTGAATTGTTGTTTCCAATCAATGTTCGGTCGGTAAAAATGGTAGCTGCCAACACTTAATCCCACTCTTCTTGCTTCTGATAAATTGCGGGCATAGGTTTTGTCTACCAATGAAGCACCTTCCGTAGCTTTCAAGTATGCATAGGAAATAGGGGTGTTATTTACAACCTCATCCCAGTCAATACTTCCTTGATAATGTGAAACATCAATGCCTTCTTTATATTTGTTGTTGATTCGGCTATGTGACGTTTCGATAAATACAGCGGCTGCGTGTTCCACTCTTTGTTCACGAGGTGCTTGTACAGCAAGCATATCAGGTTCGACTGCGATGTATGCAGCCATGCCTTTCCCGTGGTTCCTATCCTTTTTTCTTGCGAAACTCGTGGTGGGAACCAACATGAGCAGTGACAGTGCTACTGCACAGCAACACTGCTTATTTATAGTCTTAATGAAATTCTTTGTTATCTCCATGCCGCAAAGGTATGAATTTTATTTTAAATCATTTAGTTCATGCTTTATTAAAAGTCGCTAAATCGGTGTGTAGGGTCGAGTAATGAAAGGCTATGGTTTCGTACTGCTTTGCACTAATACGCCGGAATTCATGCGCTGTAGATGAATTATTTGATTTGCATACTTAAGCACTTCTCCCCTATGTGTAATAAAAATAAGGGTCCTGTCTTTGTAGTTTTGGGCTATACGTTCTAAGACAATCTTTTCTGTCTCATAGTCAAGGGATGAGGTAGCTTCGTCAAAAATGAAAATCATTTTGTTCGACACCAAAGCTCTTGCAATAGCTATGCGCTGTGCCTGTCCTTCAGAAAGTCCGTCACCGGTTTCTCCACAAATCGTTTCAAGTCCCGTCTCTTTTTGTAGCACAAAGTCGGCACCTGCTGTGTGTAATGCTTTGCGAATATCTTCATCGCTTGCATTGGGGTTACCCAATAAGATGTTGTATTTAATTGAACCGGATATCAGTGAATTGCCTTGAGGTACATAAGCAAAGTTATTTCGCAGACTGGAGTTGACAGTGTACATTTTTCCGTCCTTACATTCTAGGTTAATATTGCCCGTGGTAGGTTCTACGATGGCAAGTAATAATCTAATCAATGTTGTTTTTCCAGTACCAGTTTCACCGGTTATAACCGTTACGCCATTGGCGGGAATTTTGAAATTGCTTTGTTCAAAGATGAATCTGCTTGTCGGAGTATAGCGAAAACTGATATTCTCAAAACAGATAGAAGTTGCTTTGCTTAAAATTACGCGATTCTTTGCAGTCTGTTCTTGTTCAATGGTGTCAAGTTCAATCAATCTTTCAGTAGCAGTAAAAGCATTGATAAATATGGGCACAAAGCGCGACATATTCCGTACGGGGTTCTGTATCTGGCTCACCAATTGTACAAAGGCCAGCATGGCTCCGTATGAAATAAGATTGTTTGAGAGTTGTGTAGCTCCCCAGGCAAAAGTTACAAAATATCCTGTGGCAAATCCGATGCTTAGTAAAGTTGTTGATACTGTCGAATACTTTGTACGGTGAATCACCTTTTCATGCAGTGCCGTTTGCTGTGCATGCAGATTATCGGTCAATGTGTGAAAGCAATCAAGCGTTTTAACAAGGATGTTATGTTGTAAGGTTTCCTGAATGAGCGATTGGATGTTGCTTTCTTGTCCTCGAATGGCATGTGTCAGCCGTTTCATCCTTTTTACATAGATTTTACTTGAAAGAATGAAGAATGGAATGATGCATACAATGATAACGGCCAGCATGCTGTCCATATAGAACAAAAAGAAAAAGGCACCCAGAAACTGGACAATGGTTGTGACGAGTGAGGGTATGCTTTCTGTTATAAAGTTTACAACATCAGTCACATCTTTTTCAATTCTATTCGTCAGGTTTCCGGTGTGAAAATTTCGTACAGCATTCCATTTACTGTTTAGCAATCTGGCAAACAGGTGAATACGCATATTATTCTGGGCTTTTACGCCAAGAACAGCACGAATCCAACGGCTGCAAATACTAAGGAGTATGCGTAGCAACATGATAGAAGCCATGAGTATGAATGCTTGTTGCAAGGTTGCTACGTGGGAGTTGTGTGTAGCAATATCGACAGCTAATTTCGTCACCCAAACAAAGCCCAAATCAATGAAAACGAATAGAACTCCAATGATGATGTTAAGAGTGATCTGTAAACGATGACCTTTGAGTTGCTTAAACAAAAATTGAATTGTGTGATGAAATGAACTGTCGATAGGCTTCATGAAATGCAGACTGTGGTTGAGTTATGCAGAAACTCAGATGAGGATTGTTAATGTTTTTTACGGAAAATCAAGCTGTCGCGCGATGAACACAATGTCAGGTGCGAAGAGTTCAGTTTTACAACACGGTAATCGCAGGCATTGCCTCGGATGCCGACACTTTCCAAACAAGTAGTGTTCGGATCAGTAATCAGCAAATCTTCTGTACGATGATGGATAAAAGTGTGCGTAATGGACAGTTTATCTCCTTTGTAAATCATTTTGCATGTTGTGGTTCCAGTTTGACCATTGTGATTGGTTCCTGGTGTGGAAATTAAAATCATGCTTAAGCTTACATTCCAAATGGTAGGGTTTGCTCTGTCAGCCTTTATGTATTCTGTGGAGTTGACATCCTTTTTTGAATACATTTCCTGCATGATCCACTGACCATCAAGGTTGCCATTCTGAGGAGTTTTGCCACAAGAGGCTAACAGTAAAATAGATAGTGTAATTAAGAATAGATTTTTCATTGTTGTTGTGTTGTAATGGTTGTAAAAACATAAGCAGGACTATAAAAAAAGTCCAGCTAAACCTGAGGTTTCTAAGCCTGCATCCCTCAAGAATGTAGTTGTTATTCCTTATAGGCCTGCTTATGTTGTGTTATTTTTGATTTCTGCGTTTATTCTTTGGTTTGAATGTTTTGTAGTTGTTGTTCGCAAATGAAGTTCGCGGATATAGTTTGTCAATCAAATCCGTGCGGTTTATTCGGCGTAATTCGGTGATGATTTTTGCCTTTTCCTCGGGTTTGTACCAAAAGAAGAACATGCGCTGCTTTAATTTCTCTGCAGGTGATTTGGCAGAGAATACAGGTTCAAGCGTGTAAGGATGATAACCCGAGTACCACGTGTCTGTTGACACAGTCATAGGGGTCGGTGTAAAATCCTGTACTTGCTCTAACTGAAAATCCATTTCGCGAGTTTCGGCTGCCAAACATGCCATATCTTCTTCCGTACATCCAGGGTGTGAAGATATGAAGTAGGGTATTATCTGCTGTTTAAGTCCAGCCTCAGCATTGATTTGAGTGAAAATTTTCTTGAATGTATGGAATAGTTTGAAAGATGGTTTTCGCATCAGCCGGAGTACATCGTCGGATGTATGTTCCGGGGCAACTTTAAGTCGTCCGGAAACGTGCTTGACAATGAGTTCGCGCGTATAATCTTTTGCTGCTTTCCGAAGTTTTTCGTCTTTATAGGGATGGAGCAATAAATCATAGCGGACACCACTTCCGATGAAGCTTTTTTTAATGCCAGGAATGCTGTCTACTGCATTGTAGATGTCAATCAGAGGTTGATGGTCTGCATTCAGGTTAGGACAAACAGAAGGGTGGATACATGAAGGGCGTTTGCATTTCTCGCAAAGTGTTTTGTCTTTTCCATTCATGCCATACATGTTGGCAGAAGGTCCACCCAAATCTGAAAGGTACCCTTTAAAATCGGGCATTTTGGTAATTTGCTGAACCTCGTGCAGAATGCTTTTCTTGGAGCGGCTCATGATGAACTTACCTTGATGTGCCGAAATTGTGCAGAACGCACATCCACCGAAGCAACCACGGTGCATGTTCACCGAGAATTTAATCATTTCGTATGCCGGAATGCGTTTTCCCTTGTATTTGGGGTGGGGTAAGCGCGTATAGGGCAAGTCGAACGATTGGTCAATCTGTTCGGTTGTCATCGGTGGATAAGGTGGATTCACTATGACCACATTGTCGCCTGTTTCCTGTAAGATTCTTTGAGGATGAAGTTTGTTGCTTTCTTCTTCAATGTGTTTGAAGTTTTCGGCAAAATGCCGCCGGTTTGTTAAGCAATCTTCGTGTGAGTGAAGTTGAATATCGTCAGGTTTGACTTGATTGTTGAACAATTTCTTTGATTGTAGCGAAACTGTTTGGCGAATAGGGTATTTATCGAGCAATTCATTGAATTGCGAAGCCGAGCAAAAAGCCTCCTCCCGGTTATGCAGTAATTTGTCATTGAGCGTTTTGCACAAATCGGTAAGAGGCAGTTCTCCCATACCGTAAATGATGAGGTCGGCACCGCTTTCAGTCAGAATGCAAGGACGAAGGCAGTCTTTCCAATAGTCGTAATGCGTTACTCTACGCAACGAAGCCTCAATACCTCCAAGTACTACTGGTACATCGGGATAAAGCTCTTTAAGGATGTGTGTATATACAATGGTAGGATATTCCGGACGCATGTCATGTCTGCCATCCGGACTGTAAGCATCTTCCGATCGCAAACGTCGGTTGGCGGTGTATTTGTTGACCATGGAATCCATACAGCCAGGTGCAATGGCAAAAAAGAGTCGAGGACGCCCCAACTTCTTAAAGTCTCTGAAGTCGCCATGCCAGTCAGGCTGAGGAACGATGCATACACGATATCCTTGATGTTCCAATAAGCGACCTATAACGGCTGCTCCAAACGAAGGGTGATCAATGTAGGCATCGCCCGAAAATATAATGATGTCAGCTACGTCCCAACCACGTAAGTCCATTTCCTTGCGTGTAGTTGGAAGCCAGTCTGTAAGTTGCATTCAGTTGAGTTTGAAAGTGTGGTGAGTGTTATTTGATGTTTAAGCGGGTGTGCTCATTTAGGAAGGTAAAACCTTTTACATGCTTAAAAAGCAGACTTGATTGTTGAACAGCACGCACCTCTATAAAGAGTCGCTTTCGTTTTCAACTTTATGCTCTTGTACAAGGCTCAGCCACTTATTATATACACTAATGAGGTTCTTTAAGCCAAATGCTTTCATCTTGTCGTGGTAAATGACATCGATGCACAAATCAAGTAAGTCTTTTGTATTTTCAGAACTTGAGGCAATGAGTGCACGGATGTTCAGTTTTAATTTGTCTAAGTCGCTTTCGGTAATATACCCGGTAGAGTTTATCAAACCATTGAATAAATCATATTTTTTGATGGTCAGAAGGTTCTCTTCCGTAATGTGCATATAGCGTGATCCTTTTTCATTGAGTGCAATGTCGAACATATATTTTTCGTATTGAAGGGTTAGAATTATTTACTTATTTGCGTAACAGCGAACTATAATTGAGAGTGAGCAGCTGCGTATGCTTTTTGCCAATCAGTATTCAAGCAAAAAGGAGTTAGTTCACCTCCTTTAATAATATACGACATGGTGTTGTCTTCGTCTGCGTCCTCGAAAAGAGGATTTGAAACAGAAGCATCCATAAACATCAATATTTTCTCTTTTCGTTTTTCTTCATTCAGACGTTTACTCTTTAATATTTCATTGAAGAATAAAGTGATAAATTCAGACAAGTAATATGCTTGTGTGTCAAGTACCCGCACATATTCCTCACCTTGATACATCTCAGATGCTTTATTTCTGAGGTAGATCAAAGCTGTACATTTGAATTTTGCTATTTGCGCTTGTGTGTAACCACTCGTAGGCGAATTGATTACGCGTGTTGCGTTGTCGAGTACTGTGTTATAGACAACTTGCGCTTTGGCCAAGCAAATATTGAGTGCGAAAAATGAAAACAGAGTATAGATGTACTTCATATAAACGAAGTTGGGTTAGTAATTATCAGAGATTCACAAAAGGGAATTTGGCTGTTTATCTCTGCTGTCTAACTCGGTCAGCATTCTGATTTATGAATGTCTTCCATGAATGTGCAACTGTATTGTTGCAATCAGGCTTTCCGCTTTGCAGGTAATGGCAATAGGCTACGCCTAAGGCATCGGTTGCATCTAAATAAGGAAGCATACTTTCTTGTGGAATATGCAGGATGCGTTGCATCATTGCTGCAACTTGCTCTTTGCTGGCTTGTCCATTTCCTGTAATAGCTTGCTTGATTTTTAGGGGTGCGTATTCATGAATGGGAATATCGCGACATATTGCAGCCGCTATTACCACACCTTGGGCACGTCCAAGCTTGAGCATACTTTGTACGTTTTTTCCAAAGAAAGGAGCTTCGATTGCCAGTTCGTCTGGTTTGAAAGCATCGATTATTCCCATAACTCTTTCGTAAATGCGTCCGAGTTTTAAGTACGTATCTTTACATTGGCGTAAATCAATTACACCCATCGCTTCCATAGTAACTTTGCGTCCGTGCAATTTGATAACGCCATAACCTAGTACATTGGTTCCGGGGTCAATGCCAAGTATTATTTTATCAAGGGGTGTCATGCTGCAAAGTTAATGGAATTAGCATGCTGAACCAAAGATTTTTGATTTTTTATTTTGCTTATATTCTCGTTCATACAGGTGTTGCCATCAAATTTCCTTTGAAAAACATACCATGTCTTGAAAGAAACGATAAATTCTATCAACAAGTAGGCATTCAAATCTATTTTCTATAATACTATCGAAGTGTTATTGTTTTGCATCGTGTTCTTGCACTGCATCTGTTTGTTTCGCTTAATCAGGGGATGTACTTCAGTATAGCTTTTCGAACAAGTTCTCATTGCTCTGCATCTTCGTCATAAATGTTAAACAGTTATCTGCCTTGTAAGTGAAATCTTTTAAAATGTGATAGCTCGTTTTATCCATCTGCATGTCGTTGTTTGAGTCATGGACAGGGCTGTTCTATCAAAGAACTCCGAGTCTGTCGAAATTAGTTCCGAGCTTGTCGAAATTAGTTCCGAGCTTGTTGAAATTAGTTCCGAGCTAGTTCAGATTAGTTCCGAGCTAGTTTTGACAATCTTGGAACTGCTGATAATCAGCATTATTAAAATTACGCGAAAATCGGTTCTGTGCATGCTGAATTTGTTCAGAAACGAGGAACTTGGCGAATGTCGAACTTTTACTCTTATTAAGTTAGTTGTTAAATCCGCCATGAGTGTAGTAAGCAGCCAATGCTTGCCAGTACAAAGTGTGTTAAGGTTATGCTTCGTGGAGAGGGTTGGCGTTTGCGTTAAAAACATCATGATTCGCATTTATAAAAGACTATTATCCATGCTGTTCGTAACTGTGTGTAAGAAAATAGCCCGAAGCTGATGGGTGAGGCTTCGGGCTGAAGGTTTGTTTAAGAGTAAGAAGTGTTAGTTGACTGCATATCTGTTTTTTAGTATGTCAACTCCTGAAATTGTTTGGAATGGAATCAAGTCGAATTCTTTCATAATGGCAATGAAGTATTCCAAGTAGTCGGAAGCAAAGTCCTCAAACTTTCCAAAAGAGGTCTCTGAGGTGTAAAACCATATTTCTAGCGGAAGACCATTGGGCGTAGGCTCTAATTGACGTGCCAATATCCACTGTTTGTCTGAAATGTGTGAATCGGTTTTGAGTGTATTGGTGATGTGATGCCTGAACAGTGTCAGGTTGGTTATACGCTGTTTGCTCTCGTCATTTTTGCTGATTAACTTTTTCTGCTTTAAAGCATTGCGTAGATTTTCATCAACAAAACGTATGGAGTGTACATCTATAAATATTGCACGTTTAACACGACGGAATCCATGTTGAAACATTGCGTCCCAGTTCTTAAAAGTGTCACTTACCAGAGTTTGGGGTGGTACGGTAGAAATGGTATTGTCAAAGTTGCGCACTTTGATGGTTGTCAGGCTTACTTCCTCGACCGTTCCATCAATGTTTAATTTGTGAATGGTAATCCAATCGCCCACTTTCAGCATGTTGTTCATTGATAACTGTATGCCTGCCACTAATCCAAGCAGAAAATCCTTAAAAATGAGCATAAGGACTGTTGCTGCTGCACCAAGTCCGGCAATGATGCGTAAGGGGTTGCTTCCAATGATGTATGAAATGATAATGAGGGCACCTAAGCAAACAGTAATAATGCGTAGGAATTGGATGATTCCTATTGTGTTGTGTTCGTTGTATCGCTCAGTCAAAATAATCTTGAGATTCTTTAAGAATGCTATCACCAACTGCATACAGCTAAAGGCTATGTAGGCTTGGGTGAATCGGGACAGCCAACGAAAAAGTGGTTCTGCTTCGTTAAAAACGCAATAGGGTAAAACTTGATAGGCAAGCAAGCTTGGCAATAATAGAAATAGGGCGCGTAATACGGGAATGTTGATGAGGTAATCATCCCATCTTGTGTTGGTGGATTCAACCATGCGCATGATGAACGGGATGAGGCAGCGCTGCAGTAGGTATGTGGCTAATAAAGCAAGGGTGATGATGCATAGCAGGCAAGATATTTCTGCGATATCAATGGCCCAGCCTTCGCTTAATCCCATTTCAAGAAACTTGTGTAGAAACCAGTTGCGAAAATCTATAATCATAGGTAGGGTGAATTACTGCAAGTAATAGGGCAATATTTATGTTCTTGCCTTTGTCTTTTTTTATAGCAAATATAATAGGGCGTTAGGTGATTTTTGAATCAGCGTAACCTGTTTTTCTTGTAGTGTGGTGTAACAATGTAATCGAATATCAACATCGATATAATGCTGAGTACAGCCCCGGTGGAGTAAACAGCAGAAAAACTGATGGACTGAGCAATCATACCTCCTACAACCATTCCTAAACCTATACCTACATCCCATGATGTCAGATAGGTGCTTGTGGCTGTAGCGCGCCGATTGTTGGGTGCTAAATTGATGTAGAGCGAATTGTAGGCCGGAAATATAATGCCAAAGCCTATGCCTTGCAAAAATGGGACGGTGAAGAATGCAGCTATGGCTATTGTTTGACTGCATTCTTTGAGGTAAGCACATGCGCCTAACAATCCAAAGGCTGAGATGACTAGAAAAAAACCATAATGAATACATTCGGTAATGTAGCCCTTGTCAACGAACCGGCCGGAAAATATACGCGAAACACCCATGCCAATGGCCATAAATACGAAGTAAAGGCCTGAAGAAACGGGTAAGTGCATTTCCTCAACATACATGGCTACAAAGTTTGTTGTAGCTCCATAAGGGATGGATAGTAATAACAGCGAGATGCCTGCCGGTATGCCCTTGGTTAAAAAGAAACGATCAAGAGATAGTGGAGGGCGCTTGGTTCGTGGTTTTGTAGGAGTTTTAATGAATAAGGTCAAAATGAAGCCGATTAGGCATGCAGACATTCCGATTCCAAAGATACTTTTGTAACTAAGTACGCCATGCAGGAATAAACTGGCCATTGGTCCGAGGCTCAATGCGGTGTTATTCATCAGGCCATAGTAGCCTAATCCTTCGCCTCGGCGTTCAGAGGGCATAATGTCTACTACTACCGTATTGCCTCCTACAGTAACAGCTCCAAACGTAAAGCCGTGCAAAATGCGTAATAGAATAAAGAAGGTAAGCGTACCTCCAATGATGTATCCAAAGAATAATGAGGTGAAAAGTGCGTAAGCTATGATGTATAGAGGTTTACGCGAAAAACTGTCGAGTAAATATCCGGAAAATGGGCGTACCATAAGGGCTGATACAGTGTAGCAAGCCAAAATGGCACCGATTGCACTTTCGCCTACTCCAAAATTTTCTTTCAAATAGAAAGGCAGTAGCGGTACAAGCATCCAAAAACCAAAAAAGAGTAAGAAGTTGGCTGCTAATATACAGCAATAGGATGGGGTAAACAATCGTGGCTTGATTGCATTTTCTGCTAAATGTGATTGTTTCATCTGTTTGGTGTCTGGAAGGAGTTTGATTGAATACGGTACGGTATGCTTCTGATGAAGTATGAGTCCGTATCGGAAAATTTGTTGACACGTAGGACGTGATTCAAGCAGTTACTGTAATGGGGTAAAGTTGATAGCGTTGTGTCGGTTTAAGTGTGTGCCTCAGTTTTACCCTTTATATCTGAAACACCCTCTTGGGTACATATTCTCTTTGTGTTAACATAATGTACTATGTTTTTCGGCAAAGAAAAATCTGTAACCAAGAGGGCACTTCAAGAAGATTTCAAGATATTCGAAAACAGGAAGACATTTCGAATACCTTCTTCAATATATTTAATTTGCAGCCATGAACTCGTCAAGGAAGCGAACGTCATTTTCAGAGAACAGACGAAGGTCCTTAACTTGATACTTCAAGTTGGTAATGCGTTCGACACCCATACCAAAAGCGTATCCTTTGTAAATTTTACTGTCGATACCATTGGCCTCAAGTACGTTGGGGTCGACCATACCGCATCCCAAAATTTCAACCCATCCGGTTTGCTTGCAGAATGCGCAGCCTTTACCACCGCAGATGTTGCATGAGATGTCCATTTCTGCACTGGGTTCAGTAAACGGGAAATATGAGGGACGCAAACGAATCTTCGTATCGGCACCAAACATTTCACGGGCAAAAGTGAGCAAAACTTGTTTCAAGTCGGTGAAACTTACATCCTTGTCGATGTATAAGCCTTCAACCTGATGGAAGAAGCAGTGAGCGCGTGCTGAAATAGCTTCGTTACGGTATACACGTCCCGGGCAAATTACACGAATAGGAGGCTTAGAATTTTCCATTACTCGGCTTTGTACTGAACTTGTGTGTGTACGCAGTACAATGTCGGGGTGCTGCTCAATGAAGAAGGTGTCCTGCATATCACGTGCTGGATGATCTTCTGCAAAATTGAGTGAGGAGAACACATGCCAGTCGTCCTCAACTTCAGGACCATTAGCTACAGAAAAGCCTAATCGAGAGAAAATGTCAATGATTTCGCCCTTGACAATAGACAAAGGATGGCGTGTACCCAAATTGATGGGGTAGGGAGTACGCGTGAGGTCTAAGTCGGTGTAATCGTCCTCCTGAGTAGCCAAATTCTGACGTAACTCGTTGAACTTATTTTGCAATGCAGTTTTAAGCTCATTGAGTTTCATACCGATTTCGCGTTTCTGGTCTGCAGGAACATTGCGAAATTCGTTCATCAAATCGTTCACAACCCCTTTCTTGCTGAGGTACTTGATTCGGAGTTCTTCAAGCCCTTGGGCATCGCTAGCTGTCAAGCTCGAAACTTCCCCGAGTAGTGACTGAATCTTTTCTTGTATCATTGTGTAATTATAGGTCATGTCACGAATGGGATTCTTGATGATTCAGTTCCGACATACGTGGCATTGTCTTAAAATTATGGCGTTTGTAAGTGTAAATAGCTGCATAATAGTGAGCCTTAAAAGCAAATTTTAGGTCATACAATCATGCTCAGTGCTAATTTTATCTGCAAATATAGATATTTCTTTGCAAAGAACCCTCAACTTACGCTTAAAAGCCCTATTTTTGCGAATTGATTTAAAGGATTTTTTCGATGAAAGCAATCTTTTGCAGTATTGCACTGTTTTTATTGGTGGCAAGTTGTCAGCGCAATAAGCCTTCGGTAACAAAAAATGATACGAAGGTTTCTCAAGGTATGGACTCTTTGTACTCCAAGGTTCAGTCAGAACCAGAACCGCCTGTTGCAGCAGACGGACTTTTTGATGACTTTGTTTATTCGTTCATGCGAAACCAGCGATTTCAATTGGAACGAATAGACTTCCCGTTGCCTAACTTTGTTGATGGAAAAAATCATCCGATTTCAAAGCATGATTGGAAGTATGATTGCATGTATATGCATCAGGATGTTTATACCATCATATTTGACAGCGAAAAATCAGTGAGTGCAGAAAAAGATACTACAATCAGACAGGTTGTCGTAGAATGGGCTTACTTGCATCAGCAACGAGTAAAACAATATCATTTTGCAAAGGATAATGGTGTTTGGCGATTAAAAAAACTTGACACGCATGCAATGGCTAATAATCCGAACCATGATTTCTATGTTTTTTACAATCGTTTTTCGTCAGATAAGACTTACCAAAACAGCCACATATTAAATCCTTTTCATTTCAAAACCTACGATTATGATAACTTTCAAACAGTAGAAGGCTTGCTTGATGTTACTCAGTGGCCTGATTATCGTCCAACTTTACCGAAAGGAACGATAACTAACATCAATTATGGACAGCATTACCGGAATTCACACAAACGTGTGTTGTTTTTATGTAGTCCTTCTGGTGGTATGGGATGTTCTATGACTTTTGTGCGTCAGGGTAAAGACTGGATGCTTGCCCGTTTGGATAATTAAAACTAATCGAAATCAATTTTATAGGCTTATGTATTCACTACTTCATCATAATACTTTTGGCATCGATGCGTGGTGTCGCGATTTTCAAGAATATTCTTCGATTGACGAACTCCGTAAGTTGTTACCTTTGCTTAAGGAGCAGCGTTGGCTGCATATTGGCGGTGGTAGCAATCTTTTGTTCGTGAACGATTTTAAAGGTCTGATATTACACTCTGGCATATTGGGCTGCGAGGAGATTCGTCGTACAGATTCTCATGTGTGGTTACGCGTAGGAGCTGGTATGGATTGGGATGACTTTGTAGCTTATTGTGTAGAGCATGGTTATTATGGTCTTGAAAACTTATCTCTTATTCCTGGTGAAGTAGGTGCCAGTGCAGTGCAGAATATTGGAGCTTATGGTGTTGAGGCCGGACAATACATTGAGCAAGTAGAAACGCTTGACTCTGAAAGTGGTGAAACAAGAATATTCCAATCAAACGAGTGTAAATACGCTTATCGAAGCAGTGTGTTTAAGCATGAATACCTTGGACGTTACATTGTGACGCATGTGGTATATCGGTTGTCGCTGGATTTTCAGCCTAATTTGCACTACGCAGCTTTGACTCGCGAGTTACAGGCGCGACAGATAACTCCAGAAACTTTGACGGCTAAGATGTTGAGAAATATTATAGTGGAAGTGCGTCACAGTAAATTACCCGATCCAAATGAACTGGGTAGTGCTGGCTCTTTTTTTATGAATCCTGTTATTAGTAAAGAACAGTTCGTTTCTTTGCAGCAAAAATATGCTGATATCCCTCACTATGATATGGGAGATGCTGTGAAAATTCCAGCAGGATGGCTTATAGAGCAATGTGGCTGGAAAGGACAAAGTTTAGGACCTGCTGGAGTGTATGCTAAGCAAGCGTTGGTCATTGTAAACCTAGGAGGTGCTACTGGCGAGGATATCGTAAACTTGAGTAATGCTGTACAGCGTGATGTGCGTGAAAAGTTTGGAATCGACATACATCCTGAAGTAAACTTTATTCTGTAGAAATAATAAGCTTAGTATCCTATTTAATCCAAAGATGATGAATATTTATGCCTAAACTTACTTTATTGGGAACAGGCACAAGTACCGGTGTACCTCAAATAGGTTGCACGTGTAAGGTTTGTACTTCGTCTGATTTGCGTGATGTTCGACTGCGAACCTCAGCCTTGCTTCAAACTGATGATGGAAAGCGTGTTTTGATAGATTGTGGTCCGGATTTTCGCCAGCAAATGATGCATGAACCTTTTCTCCCTATTCATGCTGTGCTGCTTACGCATGAACATTATGATCATGTCGGTGGTTTGGATGACTTGCGTCCTTTCTGTAAGTTTGGTTCGATTGACGTGTATGCTGATGAATGCTGTGCTATGCATTTGAGAACACGGTTACCATATTGTTTCCGTGAACATAAGTATCCCGGTGTTCCGGAAATTGTGTTGCACGTTGTAGAGTTCAATAAAGACTTTGAATTATCTACAGGCTTGAGAGTGACACCATTGCGTGTGTTGCATGATAAGCTACCTATTCTTGGATTTCGAATAGGTTCGATGGCATACATTACAGATATGAGTTCCATGGAAGATGATCAATTAGATAAACTAAAAGGTTTAAAAGTATTAGTTGTCAATGCTTTGAGACATAAAAATCATCATTCGCATCAGACTCTGAATGAAGCTTTGGATTTAATAAGAAACTTACAACCAGAACGCAGTTATTTGATTCATGCATCGCATGAACTTGGAACGTATGTAGACGTGGAGCGGTGTCTTCCCTCTAATGTTTATATGGGGTATGATGGTATGGAAATCAGTTGGTAATCATACTTAGCTTCTATGATGTGTGCTGAAGTCGAAAGTTTTTTGTAAGTTTGCAAGCGCAGGCATTATCTGTCAATACATCTGTATGATGTAACGCGCGTAACCTTTTGAATTTAGTGATGTTGTATGTTGTACATTTGAGTCCTTGTGATTATTAAGACTTATTTGTTCGTTAGCATACATGCCTATATATTTTATATGAGAAAAAAGATTATTGTCTTATGTTGGTTTTGCTTCACACTCTTGTGTGTTGTTTGTGCCATAGGTGTATATAGTATCAAGCGTGGCTGGATTGGTTATATGCCACCAATCGCTGAATTGCAAAGTCCTATCAGTAAATATGCTTCTCAGGTGATAAGTGTAGATGGTAGGCTTATGGGTACTTGGTCGAGAAATGAAAATCGAGTGTTTGTAGGCTATGATAGCATATCATCACACATGTTTGATGCTTTAGTGGCAACAGAAGATGTGCGTTTTTATGATCATTCAGGTATTGATAGTCGTGCCTTAGGACGTGCCATCATCAAACGAGGATTGTTAGGACATAAAGAAGCTGGTGGTGGTAGTACCATAACACAACAATTAGCAAAACAGCTATATTCTGTTACAGCCTCAACCACTCTGCAGCGATTGATGCAAAAACCCATCGAATGGGTTATTGCTGTTGAGTTGGAAAGACACTACACTAAAGAAGAAATCTTGACGCTTTACCTGAATTATTTTGATTTTCTTCATAATGCAGTGGGAATAAAAACAGCTGCTAATGTTTATTTCGGAAAATCACCTAAGAACCTTAGCTTGACAGAATGTGCGACTTTGGTTGGTATGTGTAAAAACCCGTCTTATTTTAACCCTGTAAGAGAACCGGAACGTTGCAGACAGCGACGTAATGTTGTGTTGCAACAAATGGTGAAAGCGGGTAGCTTGAGCGAATCGGAATACGCTACATTGAGCGAAGAACCCTTGAAATTGAATTTTCATAGAATCGATCATAAAGAAGGACTTGGCGCTTATGTTCGCGAATATTTGCGACGTATCATGATGGCCGAAAAGCCAAATCCTAACAAATATCATGATTGGCAACGTCAGCAGTATTATGAAGATTCTGTAATGTGGGCTAATGACCCTCTGTACGGATGGTGTAAGAAAAACTATAAGCGTAATGGTGAAAATTATGATATTTATACCGATGGCTTAAAGATTTTTACAACGATAGATTCACGTATGCAGCAGTATGCAGAGGAAGCTGTGTTACGTCATGTCGGAAAGAAGTTGCAACCTATGTTTGAAACTGAACGCCGACGTTCGAGCAACTTTCCTTACAGTATGAATTTGTCGCAAAAGGAGGTTAGAAAGCGTATTAAGCATGCAATGCGCCAGACTGATCGTTATAGGATGTTGAAGGCCGGGGGTGCTTCTGAGGAAGAAATCGAAAAATCTTTCAGAACGAAGGTGCCTATGACAGTCTTTACATATCATGGTGATGTTGATACGCTGATGACTCCCATTGACTCAATCTTGTACTACAAGAAGTTCTTGCGGTCTGCATTGGTTTCAATGGATCCCAAAACCGGACACGTTAAAGCTTATGTTGGAGGTTTGGATTTTACGCATTTCCAATATGATATGGCATTGGTTGGCCGACGCCAAATCGGTTCAACAATGAAACCTTTTGTTTATGCAATGGGGCTTCAAGGAGGAATGACTCCCAATACCACAATACTGAATGTGCAGCGTTCGTATGGTGACTGGTGTCCGCGAAATGGTAGTCATGCACGTTATGGCGACATGGTTACATTGAAATGGGGTTTAAGTCAATCGAATAACTGGGTTACAGCAGGGTTGATGTATCAAATTGACCCGACAGGACAAGGCCTTGTGCGTGACTTGCATGACCTGGGTGTAGCCAATGATAACATGCAGCCTTCGTTGTCTTTGTGTTTGGGTACATGTGATATTACGCCAGCTGAGTTAGCTTCTGCTTATACTGCTTTTGTTGAAAAAGGTATTCGTAGGGCACCGTTACTGGTAACTCGCATCGAAGATAATCAAGGAAATGTAATAGCAGAATTTGCACCTCGTACAAATGAAGTGTATAGCGAAGAAACTGCGTACAATATGATTGATATGATGCAGGCTGTTATAGACCATGGTACTGGTAGACGCTTGCGTTATGCTTACGACATGAAAGGTCCGATTGCCGGTAAAACAGGTACGACTAATAGTAATTCTGACGGTTGGTTTGTAGGTTGTGTCCCCCAATTGGTAACTTCTGTGTGGGTAGGTGGTGACGAACGCGATATCCACTTTAATTCAACCTCGATAGGTCAAGGTGCAGCTTTAGCGCTTCCTGTTTGGGCTTTGTATATGCGAAGAGTTTATGCAGATAAGCGGTTGGGATATGATTCAAATCGCGAATTTGAAAAACCCGAAGCAATTGATGACCATAATAAGGCGGGAGTTTCGACTATTAATGGTAGTGATAACCAAAATGAAGGTGAAACAGAAGAACACTCTTCTGAAGGTGAAAAGCCTGTCGAGACTTCGAAGCCCAAAAGCAGCGGAGAAAACTATTTTGAATAAGTATGTATTGGATTATGATGTGCTTGGTAACTCTTGTGCATCATAATCCGCATCATATTTTTTCAAAATTAAGTATCAGCCTTTGTAATAATGATAAATAGTAGTAACATGGATAAAAAGTTCTTGGCAATTATTCCAGCGCGTTATGCAAGTACGCGTTTTCCGGCTAAGCCATTGGCTCAGTTAGGAGGAAAAACAATTATACAGCGAGTTTACGAGCGTGTTGCAAAAGTATTCCCTCAATTATGCGTAGCTACTGATGATGAACGAATTTACAGTGAAGTAGAACGTTTCGGTGGCATAGCGGTAATGACATCAGTTCATCATAAAAGCGGTACAGACCGTTGTTATGAAGCGATGCAAAAGATGGGAGGTTCTCCAGATGTAGTAGTAAACATTCAAGGTGACGAACCTTTTATCGCAGAGTCGCAGTTGCGTTCGATTATGCAGTGTTTTGATGATGAGTCAACAGAAATAGCAACGCTTGTAAAACCATTCACAGCAGATACACCTATTGAGGACATAGAGAACCCGAACAGTCCAAAGGTAGTGGTCAGCAATGATGGATTTGCGTTATATTTTTCTCGTAGTGTCATTCCTTATTTACGTGGAGTGTCGCGCAGCGATTGGGCAAAGCATCATACATTTCTTAAGCACATAGGGCTTTACGCTTATCGTGCAGCAGCTTTGCAGCAAATTACTTCGCTTCCATTGGGCGATTTGGAGCAATGTGAATCGCTTGAGCAATTACGTTGGTTGCAAGCCGGTTTGAAAATAAAGGTTGCTTCAACCGATGTCGAAACTATAGGAATTGATACACCAGAAGATTTGCAAAAGGCGGAATCCTACTTGCAGAAGCACGCTGAGCAATAATAGCTATTGATTCTATCTATTTATTGCAGAACAAGCATACTTACTAAAAGTGATATTTGTAATCTGAAGAAATATGATGGAATCGTAATACATTTACGTTTTATATTTTATGAAGAAAACAATAATTCTTTCTCTGTTCTCATTGGCAGTAGCATTTTCTGCTTCTGCACAGAAAATTGTAGTAGGTTCTTGCACACTGAAAGATGGCGGTATTTATACAGGCCAGTTGATGAGCGGAAAACCTACAGGGAAAGGACGTGTTCAGTACGAAAATGGAGATACTTATGAAGGCTCTTTTGTTAAAGGACTTCGACATGGTGAAGGAACCTTTACTGCTTCAGATGGCTCTCGGTATGAAGGAAACTGGACAAAGAATGAACGCAATGGGCGAGGTACGTTCTATGCTGTAAACAATAATCGCTACGAAGGACTTTGGTATCGTAACCGTAAAGAAGGACATGGTGTCATGTATTATTATAATGGAGACGTATATGAAGGCTCTTGGAAAGATAATCAACGAAACGGCAAAGGTACCTACACTTACAAGAGTGGTGCCTATTACCGTGGTGAATGGGTAGACGATAAAAAGTCGGGTAAAGGAGTTTTCGATTGGAACGATGGCTCAAAATACGAAGGCATGTGGTTGAACAATCAGCGAAATGGTAAGGGATTCTACATTTATGCAGATGGAGATTCCTACAATGGCGATTGGAAAAACGATATGCAAGATGGTCGTGGTATTTATAAGTTCCGCAATGGCGATGTGTATGAAGGTCACTATGTTAATGGCGAACGTACAGGCGAAGGTTCCTTTAAGTTTGCTAATGGTGATTCGTATGTTGGTAGTTTCTTGAACGGAGAACAAAGTGGACAAGGCACTTTTCAATGGAAAGGAGTGGCTACATATGTAGGTCAATGGCAACATAACATGATGCATGGACGTGGCGTTTATAAGTGGAAAAATGGTGACGAGTACAATGGCGAGTGGAAAAATAACCGAATGGATGGTCAAGGTACATTGCGTTTTGCCAATGGTGCTCGTTTCAAAGGAACGTTCCGTGAAGGTAAGCGAGATGGTAAATCCGTAGAAATTCGCGAAGATGGTTCTCGCATTGATTGTATCTATCGTGAAGGAATGAAGCATGGAAAATACCAGGAGTATGATGCCAATGGCAACTTGGTAAAAAAAGGAGAGTATAGCAATGGCCGCGTTGTACAATAGTGTAATACGGTTTTAAGTGTTTCTATTTGAAAAAAAAGAAAACAATAAATATAAACCTATAATTATTAAACCATGAAAGTCAAAAAGAATGCAGAAGAAGTCGTCAAGAACTCTGCAAAGCCAAAAACGGCCAAGCGTTCAACGCGCAAACCAACAAAGCCTAAGCGTCTGAACATTGTGAAAAATGATTCTTGGCTTGAACCTTTTGAAAGTGCAATTCAGGGTCGTCACGATCATGTTCTTTATAAACAAAACGAACTTACGGGGGGTAAAGGCAGTCTGTCTGATTTTGCAGACGGACATCTTTACTTCGGTATGCATAAATCTGCAAAACAATGGATTTTGCGCGAATGGGCACCAAATGCCACAGCTATTTATCTGATTGGCGAGTTTAATGATTGGAAAGAATCAGATAAATATGCTTTTAAGCGTATTGAAGGCACTGGTAATTGGGAGCTGAAACTTCCGTTACGTACATTGCGTCATGAAAATCTTTACAAACTCTCTGTACATTGGGATGGCGGACAAGGTGAACGAGTTCCTGCATGGGCACAGCGAGTAGTTCAAGATGAAGATACCAAGATTTTTAGCGCACAAGTTTGGTCGCCTGAGAATCCCTATCAGTGGAAGAAACCTAATTTCCGACCTAAGAAAGCGCCACTCTTTATTTATGAATGTCACATAGGTATGGGGCAGGATGCCGAGAAGGTTGGTAGTTACAATGAATTCAGATTGAATGTACTTCCGCGTGTTATAGCCGATGGATATAATTGTATCCAGATTATGGCTATAGCGGAGCATCCATATTATGGTAGCTTTGGTTACCATGTAAGCTCGTTCTTCGCAGCATCAAGTCGTTTTGGAACACCCGACGAACTAAAACAGCTGATTGATGAAGCTCATAAGTCTGGCGTAGCAGTGATTATGGATTTAGTTCATAGTCATGCCGTGAAAAACGAAGTGGAAGGCTTGGGTAACTATGCAGGTGATCCAAATCAGTTCTTCTATCCTGGTGATCGCCATGAGCATTCGGCCTGGGATAGTCTTTGTTTTGACTACGGTAAAAATGAAGTGCTACATTTTCTGCTTTCCAATTGTAAATATTGGCTTACGGAGTATAAATTCGACGGTTTCCGTTTTGATGGAGTAACTTCAATGCTGTATTACAGTCATGGTTTAGGCGAAACTTTCTGTGGTTATGGAGATTATTTCAATGGACATCAAGATGACAATGCCATTTGTTATCTGACATTGGCTAATTTACTGATTCACGAGGTGAAACCTTCAGCAATCACGATTGCTGAAGAAGTAAGCGGAATGCCAGGCCTGGCAGCTCCATTCAAAGATGGTGGATATGGTTTCGACTATCGCATGGCTATGAATGTCCCTGATTATTGGATCAAGACTATCAAAGAACGACGCGATGAAGATTGGAAACCATCTTCAATATTCTGGGAAGTAACAAACCGTCGCGCAGATGAACGTACTATCTCTTATTGCGAAAGTCACGATCAGGCATTAGTCGGAGATAAAACCTTGATTTTCCGTCTTATTGATGCCGATATGTATTGGCACTTTAAAAAAGGCGACGAAAATGGAACCGTACATCGTGGTATTGCATTACATAAGATGATACGCTTGGTGACTGCTTCAACCATCAATGGCGGATATCTAAATTTTATGGGTAATGAATTTGGTCATCCAGAATGGATTGATTTTCCGCGTGAAGGAAATGGATGGAGCTATAAATATGCTCGCCGTCAATGGAATTTAGTAGATAATAAAGAACTCTGCTATCATTACTTGGGCGACTTTGATCATGATATGATTAAACTGCTTCGTTCAGTTTCTGACATTCGTGATTATCCGGTTCAAGAAATATGGCACAACGATGGTGATCAGATATTGGCGTATGCTCGCGGATCATTGCTGTTTGTATTTAACTTTTCTCCAATTCGCTCCTATGAAGGTTATGGATTCATGGTACCAGAAGGAGCGTACGACGTAGTGTTGAATACAGACTCGGAAAATTATGGCGGAAATGGACTTTCGGATGACTCTATCCGTCATTTTACAAATTTCGATCCACTTCTAAAACGTGATGGAAAGGGCTGGCTCAAACTCTATATCCCAGCTCGTTCAGCAGTTGTGTTGCGAAAGGTGGATGTAATTGAAAAAGAGGATTAACAAACTTTAGTTAATTTAGTAAGCCTATCCGCAACTTGAAAATCTGCTTTAGTTTTAAGCATTAAATTCAACTCTATAAGTTTTTGGCAATATGATAGTGTTATATTATCATATTGCCTTTTTATGTAGTTCACAAGCTCTGATGTTTTTGGGCTCAGTAGTATTTTACGGAGCATACATACCTGCGTTCCTGTTTTTTTATAAGTTGAAGCAGAGTTTATGAGTGCACTAGATGGTGAAGCGTTAATCGTTTGTATGTCTAAAAAGTGAAATTAGATTAATGATACTTTCTTTTAATACCATAGGTGTACAGACTGTTTGGATACGGGAATAGCATCTTGTCAAAATTTGCTCCGCGATTATCCGAATTAGTTCCGAGCCAGTTGAAATTAGTTCCGAGCCAGTTGAAATTAGTTCCGAGCTAGTTTGAATTAGTTTCGGCTTTGTTTTAATAATCGTGGAACTATTGATAATCAATATTTTATGAATAACGCAAAGTCAATTGGGAAAATGATTGTTTTGCCTTGAATTGAATAGGAAAACTGAATGCTGGATTTTAGATTCATTTAGAAATGTGTTAAACCTACAAGGGGTTGTACATGCGTTAATGGGCAGAAACAAGGGCTGAATTTTTCTAATTTATCGGATGAGAAAATTTTCGCATAACTGAGTTCTGATGGCTGCCAGATGTTTGTTTGGTGAATCAATTACAGCTTTGTTTTTAAATTACTTATTAGTAATAGTTCTTAAATAATAAGAAAGTTATAGATAGAGTGTTCAAATTGATTAAAGCCGCGTTTATGTCGTGATTTTTTAGTAACTTTGCAGTGTAAAGTAAAAATTCATTGCGATGTGAATTATTTTACATGAAACATATCAAAGCTTTCAACTTGTTTAAATGCTCTACTTGCAGCTGGCAAAAGAGATATAAGGATGGTGGAATTGTTTTGAACGGATGTGACATCTGTTGCAAGCAAATCCTTATGGCAGAGTTGCTGCGCTTTGTACTAAACTATATTATTACGATGGATTCAAAGAAAGTATTATTTATCACTCAAGAGATGGTGCCCTATGTTCCTGAAACGCTAGTAGCTCAGGATGGCCGCCAAATGCCGCAAGCCATACAAGAGTTGGGTAGCGAAATTCGTACGTTTATGCCTCGTTGGGGTATAATTAACGAACGTCGTAATCAGTTGCATGAGGTTATACGTCTTTCGGGCATGAATATTATTATTGATGACACCGACCACCCGTTGATCATCAAAGTAGCTTCAATTCAGGCTGCTCGCATGCAGGTGTATTTCATTGACAACGATGATTATTTTCATAAACGCGCCATGTTTGCAGATGGAAATGGTGAAGAATACACAGATAATGTAGAGCGTGCCATCTTCTATGCGCGTGGTGTGCTCGAAACAGTAAAGAAGTTGCGTTGGTGTCCGGATGTAATCTATTGTCAAGGATGGATTTCAGCTGTAGTTCCCTTCTATATAAAGACAGCCTATCGTGAGGAACCTCCCTTTGCCGAGACAAAAGTGGTTACTTCGCTTTACAGTGAATTGCCTGATGCAAGCAAATTGGAACGCTTTTCAGAGTGTTTGCAATTCCGCGATGCAACTGCTGAAGTATTGGCAAATTCCGGCGTAGATCTTACGCAGGCCGATAGCTTAGGTCGTTTGGCTGTTGCTTATAGCGATGGTGTTATTGAAGGCGAAGCTGGAGCGCAATCTGCACTGCTCGACTATGCACGTTCGTTGAACATTCCAGTGTTGAATGCACCTGCAGAGGATGTGAAAGCAGCTACATATAAATCATTTTTTGAACAGTTGTAATTCAAAAGTGGCATTTCAAAGGTGAGTGTTGAGGCTCATTTAGGTGATTGTTAAACACCTGATTTAAATCCTTATACATTTGCTTGCATAATGCTAAGTTTTACAGTTAGTAAGGGTCGTTCGAATCAAATGGCTTTTCACTCAACACTATTACTTTTTCACCATGAATAAAATCACACTATCGTTGCTGATTGGCGGAGCATTGGTATTTGGTGCTTGCGACGATGATACTGCATTTGTCGGAATGGACATAATGCCGGAAGGCGATAACGTAACCGCACACAGTAAAGTGTATAATTTGCAAACTACTACTGTGAAGATGGATTCGGTATTGGCTAACACTAGTACGTGTTATTTGGGTAGTATCGTCGACCCGGAAATGCGTGTTCGTACAACCAGCGATTTTTTAGCGCAGTTTCATCTGCCACAGAATTTTAAATTACCCGATGCTGACAAAATGGTGAAAAATGAAGCGGGTAATATTGCAGCAGATTCATGCGATATACGTCTTTATTTTGAAGACTATTATGGTGATTCTTTGGCCACAATGAAACTCTCTGTTCAAGCCCTCAGCAAGGACAAACCCATTGACGAAAATCTTTTGTATTACACAAATATCAAACCAAATGATTTTGTTGACAAAAGTTCGCCATACAATAAGTCGGTTTCGTATGCTGTAAAGGATTTAAGCAGACCCGATAAGGAAACTTCTGGTAGCAAATACTATCGTCAGGTAGTAGTGAAACTTGATAAAGAGTTTGGTACACAGCTAATGAAGGCTTATTACGAGCATCCTGAATACTTTAAAAACTCACATCAGTTTATTCGCAATGTATGCCCGGGTTTTTATTTTGAAAGTGCTGGAGGTGTAGGTTCGCTGCTGACGACAAGCTTGATTGGTATGAATGTTTATTTCCGCTATCATACAGTTAATGAAGCCGGTCGCGACACTATTGTTGATGGTATGCAGCGTTTTGGTGCTACTGAAGAGGTGTTACAATGTAATCGTGTTGCAAACGATTATCCAGGTAGTATAGATGTAGATCAACTCGATAATCTGACTTCTACTTATCTGAAAACACCTTCCGGTTTATTTACTGAAATGACTATTCCTGTTTCAGAAATTGTGGCAGGCGAACATTACGCAGACAGCATCAATCAGGCTAAGATTACTATACGTAAGTATAACAATCAGACAAATTCTGATTATGCTTTGCCAACTCCAGAATACTTGTTGATGGTGCGTAAAGATGAAATGGGACAATTCTTCGAGAAGAAAAAGTTGCCTAATTCGTCTGATTCTTATTTAAGTAGTCAGTTTAGTTCTGTAGCCAATGCTTATCAGTTCTCAAATGTAGCGCAGTTAATCACTAATTTAAAGATTGAGCGTGATTGGGGTGCAGGTATTGAAAAAGGTGACAGTGAAGCTACCCGTAATGCTAAGTATCAGGCGTGGGAATTGAAAAATCCTAATTGGAATAAAGTAATGCTTATTCCCGTGGCGGTTAAGCACACTACAACGACTAATTACTATGGGCAAATTGTTAAGACCTTGCAGAGTGTTCGTCACCAACTTGGACTTACGTCAGCTCGTATTGAGGGAGGAAAAAATAGTCCACTCAAGGTAGAAGTTATATACAGTCGGTATAGCCGCCAAAGTAAATAGATTTTAAACAACTATTGAACAGCAAATTCCCCCAAGAATAAAAGATAATTATTTTTGGGGGAATTTTTTATAGAATCTAATATGAAGTCCATGATTTTTGCAGCGGGGTTAGGAACACGTCTAAAGCCGCTGACCGATACTATGCCTAAGGCAATGGTGCCTGTTGGTGGAATACCGCTTATTCATCGAACTTTGCAACGATTGATTGTTGCAGGTGCAACAGAAATAGTTATCAATGTCCATCATTTTGCGAATCAGATTGTTGATTATGTTTCCCAATTACATTATGATGGTGTGCGGATAAGTATTTCCGATGAAAGTGAAGAACTTTTGGATACTGGAGGTGGTTTGCTTCATGCAGCTCCTTTATTTTCTGCAGATAATAGTCCAGTGTTAATTCATAATGTGGATATTTTGTCGAATGCAGATCTTAGAGGATTTTATTCGATTAGTTTGAAGAATGATGCCACTCTGCTTGTTAGCCAACGTAAAACGAAGAGGTATTTGCTTTTCGATAACGATATGCGATTAAAAGGTTGGACTAATATTGAAACCGGAGAAGTTAAGTCACCTTTTCAAAATCTAAACATGGATGAACTTCATCATTATGCTTTTTCGGGAATTCACTGTTTTTCTCCTACCTTATTTAGTCAAATGCAGACATTTGGCAAAAAATTTCCAATCATAGATTTTTATCTTACAGCTTGCGCAAATGCAAATATTCGAGGTTCGTTCCAACCCAATCTTCGTTTGCTGGATGTAGGTAAGTTGGATAGTTTGTCTCAAGCTGAGGCCTGGGTTCGCAATGAACTGTAGCTGGGCAAAGTGCGCCATTCAGCACTTACAGTTTTACAATTAGAAGTTGTGAATTCTTTACCTAAGACTCGAGAGAATTGTTAATTTATACTTTCTCTGTATTTGATAATAAGCTCATTACGAATACTTTTGCTTATCGAAAGATTCGTAATGAGTTTTAATTTTATCGATAAGTAAAGCAAAATGAAATGTGACTTTCTGTTTGTTATATTGTTTATTGAGGTTTTAGCATACCTTTAAGATAGTATGTTGAATGTTGAGAATCGTGCCAATAATGGTTAATGCCGATAAAAAGTTGCGTGTACATTTGTTCTATTGAGGATATTTCTGCAATTTTGCTCTTGAAAACCGCTTATCATCCTTCAAACTGATTAAATAGACACCACATACTTGTTAAGATGTTTGGTATAAACAATAAAGGATGTGTTTAAAGTGGACTATCTGCATTAATGGAAATGTGGTTGTAACCTCAATAAGACACAAATTCAAAACTAAGACTTTGATGGTCGGTTGTGTGTTGTTGTCTGAAAGTGTTATATTGATTGTTGCAGTTTATTTCGTTTGAAATTGACGTTGCAACAATGTGCGTAGGTTATGTGGAACTGCGCGTTTTGTAGCCAAATCTTGAAAAATACAACTTTTAAATTTTATTCTATCAATGAAGAAAAACAAACTCTTTGTTTCCTTGCTAGCCTCTGGTATGCTTGCTGTATCTCCGCTTATGGCTCAAGATGTAGTGAAACTTACTACGAGTAAAGCTGTTGGCGAATCAGTGACATTGAAACTTAATCAGTTTAAGCATGGAGCTACAGTAGATTGGGGCGATGGCAAACCGGTTGAGGTGAAGTCAACTGATGATAACTTGCTCACGATTGAAGGGCAGGTTAAAGGCGAAGGTGTAATAACCATTACCTCTAAATCTAAAATTACTACGCTTATTTGTAGTGATAATAAGTTGACGAATATTGATCTTTCGTCGGCTCCTAATATGCGTTCTTTGTATTGCCAGAACAACGAGTTGACAACGCTTGATTTAAATGCATGTAAGTTGCTCAATGACTTGAACTGTTCGAACAATAAGATTTCCAAGATCAAAGTTACAGAAAGTACTCATCCGCAAATTGAGAATCTTAATTTGGCTGACAATGGTATGACTTCAAATACCGGTACTGGTTCTAGCTTTAGAATGAGTAATCTTAACTTGCAGCATTTGGATTTCAGTAATAATAAGTTTAAGTCTTTAAGCTTACCCGATAGTACAAATCTTGATGTACTGAAATTTGCAAACAATGAGATTACCACAATGGCATTGAAGAATGCTTATCATCTTTCGGTGCTGATGTGTTCTGATAATGGTGTGAAGCGTGTTACTTTCCATAAGGATGGTATGCCCAAAATGCGTCAATTATTTGCTGATGGCAATGAAATCGCAGATTTGGATGTGTCACAAAGCACGCAGTTGCATTATCTTTCTGTTGAAAACAATGTATTAACTTCGGTGGGATTGCCCGAACGCCACACTCTTTATGCTTATGCTTGTGGTGGTAATAAACTGACATTCTCTTCATTACCTGGTAAGGCTTCAATGCCCGAACATATCAGCTACGTTCCGCAGGATGAAAATGTTGATATTACTGACTTCCTGAAGAAGAATGCAAGCAGACATTACTTTATGCAACTAGCTCCCGATTACTCAGATCGTAATAATGAGAAGTATCTGCTTGACCTCTCTTCACTTGCTTGGGATCCTGACAACAAAAAAGTAACCCTTACTCCGTTTGGACGCGCAGAGGGTGAAACAGAATTTCATGAATTAGATAAAGCATCTAATTCAAATAAGACCGGTGAATACTTCCCTCAAACCTCAACTTCGGGTTATGGTAAAATGTCATTCCTCAAACCGTTTGACGAGGTATACGTAGAGTTAACCAGTTCTGCTTATCCTGAATTGAAATTTAAAACAACTCACTTTAAGGTTACGGCAGATGCTTCTGCTATTGGTGATGTAGTTGTAAATAAAGAACAAGTTTTGAATGTAGCAGTACGTCGTGGTGAACTCATCATGAGCAGCGCTGCAGAACAAACTGTACGTATTTATAGCAGTGCTGGCAGCATGGTATGGCAAGGTAAGGTTTCTGCTTCTGATGTAACAGTCGAATTACCTTCAGGTGTATATGTTGTGAATGGAAAGAAAGTTGTTCTGTAATTTTATAATTAAGTAGATTTCAATGAAATATTTAAATTATATGCTTTCTTGTGCAACAATGGCAGTGGCAACTTCTGTGTTCCAGCCTGTTGTAGCACAAGTGAAATTGTCTGAAAAGGCATTCCCCGTAATTGTAGCTCCTCATAGTCAGATTGTAAGCTATCGTGAGCGTACATTGTGCTATGAAATAACTGCCAATGTTGATTTTACTGCAACTACTGATACCCCGTGGATTACGGTCAGCAAGGAAGCTGACGGAACGGTGTATGTTCATTTGAAAGCAAATGAAAGTCCGGCTCCGCGTATAGGTCATGTTACGTTTGTTAACGCTGATAAAAAATTGACTGAAACTTTGACCATTACGCAAGGACGTAATGAAGTGGTCGAAGAAATGGTCAAGGACTTGCAGGTAAAAGCTGCTTCTGCACAGGCTAATGTAGAGCAGAATGGTGAGGGTGTTGCCAGAACGCTCGACGGAAATATGTCAACGTTCTATCATTCTCCCTGGAATCCTACTAAACATGTAGTATCTGAGGAGAACCCTATAATCCTTACTTATCGTTTTAATAATGTTGAGCACGTTGACTATATTCAATATTATGGTCGTAACGATCAGGAGAACGGCAATTTCGGTAAGGTAGAAGTTCTGGCAAAGTGCGGAAGTGACACTGAGTTTAAATCTGTTACAAAAGTTGACCTTGGCGCTCCTGGTGGAACTAACTTTACTGCACGTATTGATCTTGGTAAAACTGGTTTGACCAATCCTAAAGAAATCCAGTTAAAGGTTACTTCGGGTAAGGGAGATTTTGCGTGTTGTGCAGAAATGGAGTTCTATGTTGATAACCGCAAGAATCTCTTTGGTTCAATTTTTGCAGATGAGTCACTTTCTTCGCTTAAGGAAGGTGTAAAACAGGCTGACATTGATAAAATTGAGGATGAGTTTACTGCTAATCTTGCTCAGCAATTGCTGAATGGTACCTATAAAAAAGATTATCGCGTAGCTCAATACAAAGCTAAGTTGACTCCTCAAAAACTTTCTGAGCAACTTGGTGCTCCGGGTAAACTTTACGACCAGATTGAAGGTGTTACAGGTATTAACATGCGTAAAGGTAAACATGCTATTGCTGTATCTGGTCTTCCTGAAGGTGAAACTCTGCCGCTCAGCTTGATTGCTTGGTATGTTGGTAAAGTGGGTGGTAATTTTGATGGTGGCAACCCCGTTGAATATACCTATTCACTCCGTAATGGCTTCAATGAAATTGAATATAAGGGAGATTATGATGCACTTGCCTACGTGCGTTATTATGCTGATGTGAATCCTGAAACACGCAAGCCGGTGACTGTACACTTTATCAATGGCGAAGTAAATGGTTACCTTTCTCCCGAAAAGAGCAACGAAGAAATACATGAAATGCTTGCAAAGGCTCCTAACACATGTATTGACTTGTCGGGTGAACATGTTCACTCTATTTGGACGGTAAATGGTGTGAAGGAAAATCCGAATGAGGGTTTGTACAAAAACTGTAAGGCTGATGACCGTAAGTCATTGGGTTATCGCCAGTTCATGAATGTGCTTGACTCTTTGGTTGTTTGGGAACACGAAATTCTGGGACTCAATAAGTACAAACATAATGTGCAGAATCGTACGGCAGCTTATGTAAACTTTACGTATTACATGTTCCAGGGCGGACGTGGTGTATCATTCCATGTTGATCAGGAACATCGTATTATGGATTGCTACAACCTTATTCATTCTGACAATGACGCCATTTGGGGCTTGTCGCATGAATGGGGACATTTGCATCAGATGACTCCTTACTTCAACTGGGCAGGTATGGGTGAAGTTACGAACAATATGAAGTCGTACTACAACATTATGCGTATGGGCTTTAGACAGTCTGATAAGATCAATGCATGGCCTGCAGCTCGTAAGCACTTCATTGATGAAGACTACAGTGATATTGAAATTGGTTTTAAAGCACATAGAACGAACAGTACAATGCGTCACCGTGCATATCAGGCTCGCAATGAACTGAGCTTCTGTCCTGAAATGATGAAGTTGGCTGAGGCAATGAAGGACTCTGTGGTTACTCATCCCAGCAAGAACGTTGCTAAGGCTCTTTCTATAAATGAAGTTGGTGTAGGCGAAACTCTCTGCCCGTTCATCATGCTTTACAACTATTTCACCACGCATGGTTGTCCCGACTTTGCACCTGACTGGTATGAATCACTTCGTCAGAATGATGATGAAAATGGTTCTCAGATCGAAAAGAAGGGCGAAGCTGATAAGTATGAACTTTTAGCTTCTGCACAAAACAACAACAAGAATGGCAAGTTCGATGAACTTAAAAAGCGTTTCCCCGAGAGTGTTTGGGTTAAGAATGGTTATATAACAGGAGGTACTGACCAAATGTGGAAGAATTCAGTGCCTTACATTATGAACTACATTCGTAAAACTTCTCGCATTTCAGGTTACAACCTCATGCCTTACTTCGAGAAATGGGGCTTCCTTCGTCAGGTTGCTCTTAACATTGGCGACTATGGTAACAAATGGTATGTGATGACTCCCGCCATGTACGAAGAGTTCAAGAAGGATATGGATGATCTGAAACTTAAGACTTTGACTCCTGAAATGATTAAGGAGATTTCAAACAGTCCTGATATGTTCCAGAATGCTCCTGTATTTAAGAACTAATATCTGATTGATAGGCCGCATAGGTCTGATATAAATAAAGAGACATCTCACATTGATAGTGTGACGATGTCTCTTTTTGCTATATACAAATGTTTATTTGCAATGTTTTGTGAATGTAAGTTCCTATTCCTTTTGTATTTTTACTTCTTAGGTTTAATTATTTGATAGGAAATATTTACAGACAAATTCGGATTATTATAATATTATTCCTAACTTTGTTTGAAAGTTTTTTGTTTGTGAGTTTGGTTTACATGTCCAGGCTCACAATTTAATTATAATGTAACGGACAGATTAAAACGATGAGTTTGACAGTAGTACCTATAGGTGGTTTATGTAATCGATTAAGGGCTCTTCTTTCTGCAAAATATTTGTCAGAACAAACGCAGCTTCAGATAAGAGTGGAGTGGGGGAGTGATGCAGAATGTAAAGCTTGGTTTGATGATTTATTCATGCCAATTGATACACAGTATTTTGGTGTGAGCAAAAGACCCGTATGGAATGTTCCGGCGCGTAAACGTAATCTTTTTATACCAACATTTATCAGAAGTATCGTAGGATATAAGCTACAGCACGATTGTTATCGCCCGCATTCAGAATCGCCTTTACCAATAGAAACATGGAGACAAGGAAAGCATTATCTTTCTACAGGATATGCATTTTATCCTTATCCGAAATCAAAGGTTTTGGAACTTTGTCTGCAGCCTCACTTGCAGTCACAAGTTGATGCTATATGTAAGAACTTTGCATCTTATACAGTTGGTGTTCATATACGTCGAACCGATAATGTAAAATCTATTCTGAATAGTCCGATCCAGGCTTTTAAAGATGCCATCGAAAACGAAATAAAAAATAATGCCAATGTACTATTTTTCTTAGCGACTGACGATGAGGATTTGAAGAGTCAGTTGCAATCTGATTACCCTAATCGATTTATAACACAACGTACTTGTGTCAGACGTGATACTTTACAGGGTATAAATGAAGCTGTTGTTGACTTGTACTGCTTAGCCTCTACGCATAAACTTTTGGGTAGCTATTGGTCTTCTTTCACTGATACTGCAGCAGAAATTGGCCAAATGCCAGTAGAAATAATTAAGATGTAGCGAAACAATATGAAATAAATGGGTAATATGTACATAGTTGGTAATCAGTAATATTCAACATTTATCGTTTTGATGAATTGAAAATTTGCAAATAGAAGGTAGCAATATGTATATTTGTGGTCTAAAGATTGCTAACATGTTAATAAATTATGAACGAAAATTTGGATAAAGTGCTGAATAGCAGTACTTTTGCATTGTTTTTCATGGTATTAGATTTAAGGTTAGTAAAGATTGGTTGTCGGGAGACAATCAATTTTTTTATACCTATTTTAATAATTGATATATTACTCTGGCATTCTTCAATATATACAGGCATATAAAGGTTGTGTTTTATCGATGAAATAATCTACTAATCGTAAAAGTTGCACGGCTTTGAATGTAGAAAGACTAAAGACTGTCTGCTTATTTTTGAAAATGTTTTCTATTACGGTTTAATCTTTCAGATAATAATGTATCTTTGCAGATAAGCATATATGTTGTAAGATTATTGTCCAAAAATATTGTTGAGTAATAGCATACAATGATGGGATGATGTTATGACAATAGGTAAGCATGCTTGAATTTTATCATTTCACCGTTTTTTTCTGATAATATGATAAACGATTTTCTTAAGGTAGTAGCCGAAAATTTACGTAGTAGATTCAATAATGATTTGAGTAAAGTCATTGTTGTTTTCCCGAATAAACGTGCGAACTTGTTTTTTAATGAGTATTTAATTGCTTCTGACGAAGACGTAATATGGGCTCCGCGTTATTTTTCAATTAGCGATTTTTTCGGCATGTTGAGCAAACGTAGTTTGGTAGATCCTATCGATGCCGTTTGCAGGTTATATAGCCATTATATTGCACATACAGGCAGTAATGAAAGTTTGGACTTCTTTTACGGTTGGGGCGAACAATTATTGGCAGATTTTGACGATGCTGATAAAAATATGGCACCAATCGACAAATTGTTTCGCGATGTTAAAGACTATGTTGACTTAGAAAGTCCAGATTTTTTATCGTCTGATCAACTTACGATGTTGAAGCGCTTTTCGGAAAGTTTCCGGAGTGATAAATTGACTACTGTTCAGGCTAATTTTAAAAATCTTTGGAGTAAAGCCTATGATATATATCAAGATTTGAATAATGATTTGAAGTCAGATAATTTAGCTTATGAAGGAGCTTTATATCGTGAAGTTGTTGAGAACTTAGAGCAGGGTTCAGATGAATGGTTAAATGATTTTGAGTGTGTAGCTTTTGTTGGATTTAATGCTATTGATAAGGTAGAAGAAAAATTATTCACCTTTTTGATGCAGAAGAAAAAGGCTCTGTTCTATTGGGATTATGATACATGGTATATTGATAATAAAAGCTCTGAAGCTGGATTATTCTTACGGGAAAATCTATTGAAATTTCCCAATGCAATCAATAAAGATGCTGAAGAGTTTAATAATTTGATGCTCAATAGAGAAAATCGTAGTATAGAGTTTGTAAGTTCTGCAACAGATGTTGCGCAAGCGCATTGTGTTGCTGAATGGTTAGAAAAGAAGGCTGTAGATTCTAATGGTCATGTTGGCGACAGAATCAATTATAATCCCCAGCATGCTCATCGTACAGCTATAGTTCTATGTAATGAGAATCTGCTTTTGCCGACATTACAAGCCTTACCTGATTGTGTAGAATCGGTAAATGTGACAAAGGGATATCCTTTTGCCCATACACATATATATGCATCAGTAGTCAAGCAGTTACAGGAGTTATACAATGAAGTGTCGGCATCCGGTAATGAACATAAGGAAAGTACTGGCAAGTATAATCTTGAGGTTTTAAATAGATTGCAGGAGTATGTAAAAGTTCAGGCACATAATTTGCAGGATGATTCTGCAGAGAATGGGCTAGATTCCGTATTGTATTCAGAATCTTATTTCTTGGCTTATACCATAGTAAACAGGTTTGTATCGCTTATAGAGAGTGGCAGACTTATTGTTAGTTTTGCAACATTAGAGCGATTGATGAAGCAGGTGATGCGTACCCAATCCATTCCATTTCATGGTGAACCCATTAAAGGTTTGCAAGTAATGGGAGTTCTTGAAACCCGTTGTCTGGATTTTGATAATGTATTGATGCTTTCAGTAAATGAAGGTATATTACCGCAGAAGTCTGCTGATAGTTCATTTATACCTTACTTAATTCGCAAAATTTATGGATTAACTACTGCAGATAGACGTGTGGCTGTATATGCTTATTACTTTTACCGACTTATTCAACGCGTAAAGCATTTAAGACTTGTCTATAATAATTCAACAGATGGTTTAAGCAAGGGCGAAATGTCTAGGTTTATGCGTGCATTACAAATAGAAGCTAGTAAAAATATGCACATTAATTATGCAACCTTACAAAGTGTACCACTTCAGAAGCCAAGTACGTTTGTATTAAATGAAAAGCAGCAGACTAAAGATACTCCTTTATTTTCTGAATTATCTCCTTCGGCACTTAAAACATATATGAAGTGTCCTAGGCAATTTTACTATCATTACATTAAAAAGTTGCGCACTCCTCAGATTATGGATCCAATTATCAATGCAAATGATTTTGGAACTATATTCCATAATGTTGCTGAGAATATTTATGGCAAGAAAGTTCTGGGTCAAGGGAGAGATTATATTACTTATGATTGTTTGAAGAAATTCACACAAGGTGATAATTTTTCCCTTACATTGGATTCTCAGATTATTCAAGCTTTTAAATCTCATCCGGAAATAGCATCTTCTACAATCATTAAACAGGCTATCAAAAAGTATCTTACGAAATTGCTGATGCACGATAAACAGTATTTAGAAAAATCTAACGCTGTTGTGGAAAAGTTTAAGGTTATTGGAGCTGAGATACAAGTCAGTCTTCTTTTGGATATTCCATTTCGTGATTCCAGTGTGTCATTTAAAATATATGGAAATATTGATAGAGTGGATGAAGTAATTGATTCTTCCGGTAATGTGCGTTATCGGATTATTGATTATAAAACAGGTAAAAAGAAAGAAAAGTCTAATTATAGTCTCGATAGCTTTTTTACTCAATCATCTGACTATCCGGATAATGCACTTCAAATTTTTGCGTACTCATTGATATGGTGTACACCAGGTATGCAAACCAATCCAACTATACCTCAAATTAGTTTTGGAGTTCCTGTGCAACCAATGTTATATTACATACCAAGTTTGTCTGCACCTAATTTTACTCCAAATATCGTAGTGGAAAAAAATGAAGTATACGATTTTAATATGATAGCAGATGATTTTAAAAAGAAACTCATTGAATTGATTTCTGAAATAATTGATCCTAATAATGATTTTGCACAAACTAGTATTAGTGATAATTGCAAATATTGTGACTATAAGCAGTTATGTGGAAAGGATTGAAATAATTAGTATCATAATTTATATAAGCAACATCTACTTAGTAAAACATTTATTATGCGATTCAATATAAAGAAAGAAGAGAACTTTACAAAAATATGTCCACAGTTTATAGGTGGAGCTATTTATGCAGAAGTTGTTAATAGTGAAAACTCTGAAGATTTGTGGAAAGAAATAGACGCATTCTCTTTGAAGTTAGGAAGTCAATTCACTATTGATTCTATCAAGTTGCGTTCAGGCATTGAAGCAACTCGTTCATGTTATAAAGCATTGGGTAAAGATCCTAGCAGGTATAGACCAGCTTGCGAACAGTTGGCTCGTCGTATTTTGCAGAAAAAATCACTTTATCATGTAGATACCCTTGTTGATTTGGTAAATTTTGCCTCTCTATATAGTGGCTATTCAACTGCAGCACTTGATACAGATAAAATTCATGGTTCGTCTATCAAACTTGGGGTCGGTGTTTTTGCGGAACCCTATGAAGCCATAGGTCGTGGTAAGCTTAATATCGAGAATTTACCCGTGTATCGTGATGATTTAGGGGCTTTTGCTACTCCAACAAGTGATTCTACACGTACGATGTTGAACTTAAAAACAAGGCAACTGCTGATTTTAATCAATGCTTATGATGGTGATGTTGAAAATTTAGATGTTACCATTGACTTTACGATTGACTTATTAAAGCGTTTTGCTTCGTGTCAGTATCACGAGGTACTTAAATATTGACGAATTAAATAAGATGTATTATGGATTCAGCACTGAATAATTTGGTGTTTCGTGATACACCATTTGCCGAACTGATGCAAAAGCGCATCTATAATGTATTGCTGATAGCAACGAAATACGATGCATTTATGCTTGAGGATGATGGTCGAGTGGATGAGCAGATTTTTAATGAATATACTGCATTAAATTTACGTTATCCCCCACGCTTTACCCGTGTCTCTGACGAAGAAGAAGCTTTGCAAGCATTAGCCGATCGAAACTTTGAGTTGGTTGTTGTAATGCCTAATATGGCTGGAAAAGATATCTTTTCAGCCGCAAACAGCATTAAAAGTCAGTATCCGCAAATTCCCATTGTTGTTTTGACGCCCTTTTCTAAGGAAGTAACCCGCAGAATGGCAGGGGCAGATTTGTCGAATATTGATTACATGTTTTCATGGTTGGGAAATTCCGACTTACTTTTGGCCATTATTAAAATTATTGAGGATAAACTCAATGCACCGGATGATATGCAATCAGTTGGTGTTCAAGCAATTTTATTGGTCGAGGATTCAGTCCGTTTTTATTCATCTGCGCTCCCTTGTTTATATAAGATAGTGCTCGAGCAAAGTCGTAAGTTTTCAACCGAAGCGTTAAATGACCACCTTAAGATGTTACGCATGCGTGGACGTCCTAAGGTGTTGTTGGCACGAAGCTATGAGGAAGCTATGGAAATTCTTCAGGCATATCCTAATAATATTTTAGGAGTGGTGTCTGATATGGATTATTCTTATCAAGGCTCGAAGCATCCACAGGCTGGTTTAATCTTAGCTCAGGAAATATTAAAAGATCATCCGTATTTGCCTTTTATTTTGGAATCTAGTGATTTCGAAAACAAACAATATGCGGATGAATTAGGTTTGCCCTTTATTGCGAAACAATCTAAAACCTATCCGCAGGATTTACGGTCACAGATTATGAAGCATTTTGGCTTTGGTGATTTCGTAATTATTAATCCACAAACAAATGAAGAATTATTTCGTATTAGCAATTTAAAGGAACTTCAGAATAAAATTTTTGATATTCCTGATTCTTCACTTTATTATCATCTGAAGAATCATCACTTCTCGCGTTTTTTGTATTCGCACGCCATTTTTCCGCCGGCAGAAGTATTGTCAGAACATGATGTGACGCAATATGCCAATATGGATGAGGCCAGAAAATATATCTTTGACCTGATCGTTGGTTATCGTAGAATGAAGAATGCTGGTGTTGTTGCCATTTATCAGAAAGACAGATTTGATGAATATAGTAATTTTGCACGCATTGGCAATGGTTCGTTAGGAGGTAAAGGGCGCGGTTTGGCTTTTATGGGCTCATTGATAAATAGCTATCCACAACTTAGTACACCAGATTTTCAAGTAAATATTCCTAAAACAGTAGTTATCTGTACGGATATATTTGATGAGTTTATGGAGCGAAATAAGTTGTATGATATAGCATTAAGCGATGCCACAGATGAGGAGATACTTAATGCGTTTGAAAAGGCAACCCTTCGTTCTGATTTGCTTGAAGATTTGTTGAGTTTATTTAAGGTTGGACACAGTCCGATTGCGATACGTTCATCCAGTGTACTTGAAGACTCTCATTATCAGCCATTTGCAGGAATTTACGCTACTTATATGATACCGCGTTCTCCTGACAATCAGGTGACTCTTCAATTAGTACGTTCAGCCATTAAAGCTGTTTATGCTTCTGTATTTTATCGAGATAGTAAGGCTTATCTAACTGCTACGCAAAATCTTATAGATCAAGAGAAAATGGCAGTCGTACTGCAAGAGGTTGTCGGTGAAGTACATGGTCAACTTTACTATCCTACACTTTCTGGTGTTGCGCGTTCTCTGAATTTTTACCCTATTGGTAATGAAAGGGCTGATGAAGGCATTGTGAGTATGGCTGTAGGTTTAGGAAAACATATTGTTGACGGTGGGGTATCCTTGCGATTCTCTCCGGCACATCCATCTCACTTATTGCAGTTAAGTAGTCCAGAGTATGCTTTACGTGAAACTCAGCGCGATTTCTTAGGGCTTGATCTTACACATTTTGCAAATGATTTTACTACAGATGATGCATTCAATTTATGTAAGCTCAGTTTGAATGATTTTCCTGCGAATTGTAAAGCTGCTCGTTTTGTGTTTTCTACCTATGATTTGCAAAACCAGCGTCTGTGTCCAGGTATTGCAGATGTAGTTGGACGGCGAATAGTATCATTCAATGGTCTGTTGCAATCTGATACTTATCCACTCTCATCTACCATAGCCAAGTTATTACAGATAGGTGAAAAGGAGATGGGAAGGCCTGTCGAAGTTGAATTTGTCATGCAAATCAACGACGACAAAGCATATTTCTATTTGCTTCAAATACGACCTATCGTTGACCGTTCTGAAGATATTTCAGACAATGTAATGGAACGTGCTACAGGAGAAATGCTGTTACAAAGTAACCATGTATTGGGCAATGGACACATAACCGATGTGAGTCATATACTTTATGTTCGCACACAACATTTTAACCCTGCAAATAATCGTCAGTTAGCGGCAGAAATTGCTCAAATCAATGATCAGATGATATGTGAAGAAACTGGTTATGTATTAGTTGGGCCAGGTCGTTGGGGTAGTTCTGATCCATGGTTGGGTATTCCTGTAAAATGGCCACAAATAAGTCAATCGCGTGTTATTGTTGAGTGTGGATTATCTGCCTATCGCGTTGACCCAAGTCAAGGTTCTCACTTCTTTCAAAATCTGACATCCTTAGGAGTTGGATACTTTACAATTAGTCCTTATTTAAAGGATGGCATTTTCAATGAAGATTGGCTGGACAAACAACCTGCAGTGTATGAAAGTGAGAATCTTCGGTTAGTAAAATTCACAAAGCCTTTGTGCATTTTGATGAATGGACGTAGTCAGCAAGGTAAGGTCTTGTTTAATGATGCTCAATAGTGATGACTTTTTATAAAATCAAACAACAATACATTAAACGAATGGATAAGTTTTTGAAGACGCTTGGTTCTGTTATGGTGTACATGATTTGTATAGCTCTGTTCACAACATTACATTCATGTCACACATCCAAGAATGCAGGGAATAGTCATATACGTCAAATAGCAACTGCTGCAAAGCGTCTTGATATGTCTATAGACTATGCAGATAACCATGCATTATTTATAGAATCTGCGCAATGGCTTGGTGTTCCTTATCGAGGTGGAGGACGGAGTAAACGCGGAGTCGATTGTTCCGGTTTAACAAAGTGCATTTATAAGAATGTATACGATATAGAACTTTCACCAAGTAGTCAGTTACAACTTGATCGCGACATAAATCGTCGGGTAAGAAAAAAACATCTAAAACAAGGCGATTTAGTGTTTTTTAGTGAAAGAAAGTCTGCCAGACGAATTAGTCATGTTGGCATTTATTTGAAAGACGGAAAGTTTCTTCATGCCTCTTCAAAGCGCGGAGTGCGCATAGATTATTTAGATGACCAATATTGGCGCAGACGCTGGATTATTGGTGGGAGAATTCTAAAGTAAAATCAGTTAGGTAATAAAGTTACTGTTGCAAATCCAATAAGCTATTATTGGTTTAGTCGCATAAGCGTGTGGTAAAACTCAATGACGCATCTCCGGGTTTCAGACAGGCATACCTGCCTTACTTTCTGTTGTAACACAATGTCAAAGAACGCTGGATTGCTAAAAAGGTAATTTTGTTTTTTCATCCGTTGTTACGGTAATGTCAGTGCAAGCCGAATACATAGCGATGAGAACTTGCTCTCAAAAGCTATGTTGAGGTGCAGCCTCACTTAGCGACAGCAAAGATACAACACGAGAAGCCCAAAATCCAAATTTTTTGGCTCCCTAATATCGCACCTCGAAAGTTTTCAACACCTCCGAATGGGCATTCAGCCCTTTATATACGGGCATTTCGGCGCATTTTCCACGCGCGAAAAAAAATGAAATCGGGATATAACATTTTAGCACATGCCGATTATCAAAACGTACGAAGCAAGTGAAGCTTCGCCTCGCCCAAATGCAACTGTCCCCTACACCTTTTTGCTACTGATTCATATTTTACTCATTAAAGTGCGCTCTAAAATTTTTTAAAAATTTTAGAGCGCATAGTTTTTATAAATGGAGTACTATTGTATTAACCATTTACCATTCTCATAAACAAGTGGAAATATAACTTCTTCGCGCGAACTATCGTTAAATGTAACATTTAAATAAACGTTGGCCATTTTGTTATTGTCGTGCATTGTAGTCTTAATTACCTCTACTCGGTTTACTCCTTGTTTCTCTTTAATGATCTCATTTTGGTGATGTTGTAGCATTCTTATCATGTTTTGTTTATAATTGTCAGTCGTATTTAAGCATGAATGCATAGAGGCTACATAGTCATTGAAATGACCATTTGCTCGTAGGTTGTAATAATAGATGGCCATAGTATCAACCCTATTTCCGTCATTTTCGTCTTTAGAAGCATCGTTATTATTACCACAACTGCTGAGTAAGAGAGAAAGAAAAGTAAAGATGGTAATGAAATGAATTTTGTACATACAGATTTGAATGTCAGAGTTTCGTCATGTAATGAAAAAGCTATAAAGTTGCAATTACCTTATCGCTGATTTGTTGAAAAAAGTATTTCAATAGAATACAGTGATACGTAATACCAACTTTATAGCTTTTAAAAGAGAGGCAGATACTATTTCTGTCTGATGTAAATATTGATGGGCGTACCAGTGAAATCCCAACGTTCGCGAATCTTATTTTCAAGGAATCTGCGATAAGGTTCCTTTACATATTGGGGAAGATTTGCGTAGAATACAAACGAGGGAACTTGTGTATTAGGTAATTGCGCGCAATATTTAATTTTGATGTATTTTCCCTTGATTGAGGGTGGGGGATAAGCCTCAATGAGGGGCAACATTTCCTCATTGAGTTTCGAGGTACTAATGCGGCGCTTGCGTGCCAAATACACCTCCTTCGCTGATTCCAACACCTTAAAGATACGTTGTTTGGTTAATGCTGAAGCAAAGATGATGGGGAAATCGACAAAAGGAGCTAAGCGATTGCGGATTGCATTTTCAAAGTGCTTGATAGCTTCCTGCGATTTATCTTCAACTAAATCCCACTTGTTGATGACTACCACCAAACTTTTCAAGTTACGCTGAATGATTTGTACAATATTCAAGTCTTGACTTTCGATGCCACGCGTTGCATCAATCATCAAAATGCACACATCAGAGTTCTCAATCGAGCGAATAGCGCGCATCACAGAATAGAATTCCAAATCCTCAGTAACCTTGTTTTTACGACGGATACCAGCAGTATCAACGATGTAAAAATCAAAGCCAAATTTAGTATATCTTGTAAGGATACTGTCGCGTGTAGTTCCCGCAATATTCGTTACAATGTTGCGTTCTTCTCCTAAAAATGCATTGATAAGGCTACTTTTTCCGGCATTGGGGCGTCCAACCACACTGAAGCGTGGAATATTATCCTCATCGTTTTCGTTTTCAGCTTCAGGGCCTAATTTTTCCAAGATAAGGTCAAGTAAGTCACCCGTTCCACTACCAGTAATGGCAGAAATACAGAAGGGGTCACCTAATCCCAGTTTGTAAAATTCAGCTGAAGTATATCGATCTTCATTGTTATCAGTTTTGTTAGCACAAAGAATAACGGGCAGTTTTGTTCTTCTCAGAATAGAAGCAACTTCTGCATCCAAGTCCGTAATTCCATTCTTGATATCTACAACAAAAAGAATCACGTCAGCTTCTTCAGTGGCTAACGATACTTGTTTTCGAATTTCACCTTCGAAAATATCATCCGAGTTTACCACCCATCCTCCGGTATCAACGATGGAAAACTCACGTTTACCCCATTCACATTTGCCATATTGGCGATCGCGAGTGGTACCAGCCTCATCGCTAACGATGGCCTGTCGGGTACCCGTCAAGCGATTGAATAGAGTTGATTTGCCGACATTGGGTCGGCCTACTATGGCTACTAATTTTGACACGTGTAATCGTTTTTAAGATGTAATTTTAGTCGAGCTTATATCCATAAGCTTCTAAGCGTTTCGTATTGCTGCGCCAATCCTTATCTACTTTCACGAAGATTTCGAGGAAGATACTTTTACCAAAAAACTTCTCAAGTGTTTTTCTGGCTTCTGTCGAAACTTTTTTCAGGGCAACTCCGCGATGTCCGATGATAATGCCTTTTTGACTATCACGTTCCACATAGATAACAGCATTGATGTGTATACTCTTATCGTTTTCTTTGAATTGCTCAACAGCCACTTCAACGGCATAAGGAATTTCCTTGTCGTAATAGAGCAGGATTTTTTCGCGGATAATTTCTGTAACGAAAAATCGTGCAGGTTTGTCTGTCCACTGGTCTTTATCGAAATAAGGTGGAGAATCAGGAAGTAATTCTTTGATTCGATTCAAAACCTGGTCGACATTGAACTTCACTTTGGCTGAAATGGGGAAAATTTCGGCATGTGGCAGACTCTCGTGCCAAGCAGCCACCAGTTTTTCAAGTTCCGACTGATTGGAAAGGTCTATTTTGTTGATAAGCACCAATACAGGTACGTTCATTTTTTTTACCTTTTCCAAGAAGTCGCTGTTCTTGTCTGGTTTTTCCACCACGTCAGTTACATAAAGTAAAACATCTGCATCCTGAAGAGCCGAAACCGAGAATGCCAGCATTTCTTCCTGCAACTTGTAGTTCGGTTTTAATACACCGGGAGTGTCAGAAAAAACGATTTGCGCATCATCCGAATTTATGATACCCATAATTCGGTGTCGGGTTGTTTGCGCTTTAAAAGTGGCAATAGAAATTCGCTCACCAACCAAAAGGTTCATGAGAGTTGATTTACCAACATTTGGATTGCCGACAATATTTACAAATCCTGCTTTATGCACTGTAGTTATTGTATAGAGGTGGAAAAAGCGTAAAGAGCGTTAGGCATACAAGCATGGATCTGAATACTTTGTATGAGTTCCCGTTCTGAATGCCTGACGCTCTACGCATCTGTTATTTTTTTGATTACTATTTAGCGGTGTATCCCCACTTCAGGTAAGCAGCGCCCCATGTAAATCCTGCGCCAAAAGCCGTCAAGATGAGGTTGTCGCCCTTTTTCAACTGTTTTTCGTAATCCCAAAGAGCCAAAGGCAGCGTTCCGGCCGAGGTATTACCATAGCGTTGAATGTTGAGCATCACCTTATCCATTGATACGTCTAAGCGGTTGGCAACAGCTTCAATGATACGAACGTTAGCCTGATGCGGTACAATGTAAGCAATGTTTTCCTTGTTCAGTTCATTGCGTTCAGCCATTAAAGCACAAGCGTCACTCATGTTCGTAACGGCAAATTTGAACACCGTACGTCCTTCCTGGTGCAGGTAATGCATGCGGTGATCAATCGTAAAGTAAGACGGGTTGCAAACAGAACCACCTGCTTTCATGCACAAGAAAGGCAAACCTTTACCATCCGTGCGCAAGTAGCTGTCTTGCCATCCGTAGTTACCTTCTTCAGTTGAGGGTTCAACTAAAACAGCTGCAGCACCATCACCAAAGATAGGACAGGTAGCACGGTCGGTATAGTCAACAATAGACGACATTTTGTCGGCACCGCATACCACAATTTTCTTATATCGTCCGCTTTGTATCATACCGGCAGCAGCATCCATGGCAAAAAGGAAACCGCAGCATGCAGCTTGCATATCGATGGCAAAGGCATTTTTCATGCCAATTCGGCCGATAACAATACTTGAAGTCGAAGGGAAGTGATAGTCGGGAGTAGTGGTAGCAACAATAAGGCAGTCTACTTCCTGTGGGTCGGTATTGGTTTTTTCAAGAAGTTGCTTTACGGCTTTACGGGCCATGAAGCTTGTACCGAGTCCCTCTTCATTAAGAATGCGACGTTCTTTAATTCCGATGCGCGACATGATCCACTCGTCGTTGGTGTCAACCATGCGTGAGAGTTCATCGTTGTTAAGTACGTATTCAGGCACATAGCCTCCTACGCCAGTGATGACTGCATTGATTTTTTCCATGGGAAATATATTATGTAATTCATGTCCCGGTGGTAAGCCAAGTCATGAAACTGTCTCTATGTAGAAAAAAAATAGTTTAAGAGTTACAAGTCATTGGCGTTCATCTTTTGTCTGAACAGAACGCAGACAGGGTGAGAAACGTCAAGAGCTAATCAACTCTTAAACTATTGCCTAACTTAAAACTGAAGTGTGCTAGTTTTATTCAGCAACTTCTTTCTCGATAGCGAGCTTACCGCGGTAGTAGCCGCAGCTGGGGCATACCGTATGGTAAATATGCCATGCTCCACAGTTAGGGCAGATGGCCAATGTGGGAGCGACAGCCTTATCGTGAGTTCTACGTTTGAGAGTTCTCGTCTTTGATTGTCTTCTTTTAGGATGTGCCATTTTTCTGTTTTAATTATTAAAATTGATGTTGTGATTTGCTTAATTTTTCAGGGTGTGCCGTTAATAATCTGATTAGGCTTTCATGGTTTATGACATATCTCATATTTACTACATGTCGTCCTCATCGGATTGATTGGTTGATTCGTCATCACCCATAATGTAGCTAACTACTTCTTGATTACATTCGCTTTCTGCATGTGTGCGCTGCATGGGTAGCGAGGTAGCTATAATTTCATATACATCCCAACTCAAGTCGTATGTTAAACTTGACGATGCGAGATATCTGATTTCAAGATTGTCGTTATCTTCAGGTTCTGAATCCTTAATCTTTATGGTATCTGTCACATCAATGGGCAGGGTTAAAGGGTCTAAGCAACGATCGCAAGGAACTGTCACCTCGCCTTTTAAACCTATTTGTACTATGTATATATTACCTGCTGATGCACGCACCGTGATGGTGGCGTGAACTTCTCCGCCACTTATTTCTTCCTGCTCCAGGTCAGCAAAGAAGCGATCAGTTAGCTCAACGTTTAGGCACATCGCTGCTTCGGTAACGTGTGCCAAATTGATATTTAGGAGGTTTCCACTTTGCATAGCGGCTGCAAAGTTAACATATTCTGTTTGATATATAAAGTGCTACGCACGTTTTTTTTGACTGTTACCCTCTTTTTTTTGTTTTTCTGCGCTTTTCTGCCGCTATTCTGAATGTAATTTTGCCCTAAAGCGGTTTTTAAATGGTCAAAACAATGTGCATTCTTTAATTCCGTCACTCACAAAATGCAGCCATGTCACAACGCTTCGTTGGTCTTATTTTTAAGGAGTTACACTTGAAAAGTCTTATTGATTCAGTTTATAGGGTGCCTTTCTTTTTTGAAGAATGAGGGTGTCTGTATGATTTTTTAAAATTCCTATTTAATTTTTTGTGTATTTCGTTTAATTGTTAGTATCTTTGCCAATGAATATAAAAAGGCAGTATTTCTGCATGGCAATCTTTACACTATATCTTGTTTTGCACCAATCTACCTTACGCTACGTATTCTGCAATTAGATATTGCATGAACAATTAAAGGGATGGTTTTAGTAGGGATTGAAAGGTCATGTTGTGACTATTTGTTTTGTGCTTATAGGCTGCGTGTAAGTCTATTCGTATCTTTTTGTAGATTTTCTTTCATCAGTTTTTAACTTAGTTGAAGTGTTGGGTGTTTAGTCTTTGTGGCGTGGCTGCTGCTTTAATGCTTCGACGTTTAACAAAAAATCTACGCATGAAAAGTTTTTTCTTGAAGGTTTCTTTGCTTGCCGGTTTATCATTATCCGGCTTTTGTTCCGTGTTCGCTCAAACAAAGACGGAGGTGATTAATACTTATTTGAAGGTTACCAATGAAAAAGAGTTTTTTGAGAAAGGTATATATATAGTAGCGAGTTTGGAGGATGATTATGATTCAACTGTTGTTGCTATTATGTCTGGACATGATGATAAAAATCAAAGAAGTTGCTTAAAAGTTTCGAAAGATAGTGTACAAGATAAAATGATATATTTAAGTTCTAATTTGATAGCAGAAGATGCACATCAAAAGGACAAGGTTTATGAGTTGGAAACTCATAAAGATAACTATTATGACTTCTTGTATTTTTTTGATATTGCAAATAAGCAATACTTGAAGGCACCATATTCAGATAAGATAAAATATGGAAGATATTCTATAACATTAATCCCATCAGTGCCAACCAATAAACAGGACAAGTCATTATGTGCTGTATATGTTTCTTTTCAAGACAATGGTGAATGCAGAATTGAATTTAATCCACTTAAGTTAGACGATACATTCAAGAAATTAAAATACAATGGCTCTAAACATTTTTCTTGCTATAGAGGTGTAACAAGTGGTATGCATTACGCCCAACTCTATCGCAAAGTAATCCCCATTAAAATGACATCCGCAGGTTACTCTACGTTGTGTGCCGATTACGCATTTAAAATGCCGGAGGGGTTAACGGGCGGTATTGTAAAGTCAGTTGATGGAACCAATTTAACCATTGACTATTGCTATCCCACTGACAGTATTGTGCCAGCTCATACACCTATTATATTGAAAGGTGCGGAAAATACCTACAATGCTTCAGTGATGAGTGTGGAGGGAAATACGTATGAGGGTAATTATCTTTATGCAACCGTTGATGCTAGAGGCTATACTTCTGTAGAGGGTGACAATGGTGATAATTATAAGTACTACAAGTTAGCTAAATACAATAATGAAGTTGGATTTTGGTGGAATGCTGATGGAGGTAAGCCCTTTAAGAATGGTAAGAACAAAGCATACTTGGCTTTGGCGCGAAATTCAGGTGTTGCAGAAGTAAAAGGTTTCACCTTGGAGGGGCTTGAACAAACCGGAATTTCCAATGCTACTACACAGGAAAATGCAACCTCAACAGCAGTGTACGATTTGAACGGTAAGTTGATGCCTCAAACGCAAACCCGCTCACTGCCAGCCGGGGTATATATTATAAATGGCAAGGTAACTATTCTAAAGAATAATCGCTAAACGAGGAGTGAGCCTGTAAGTTGCGTAGCAGTGAGTCTGCCTCGTTTTAGTTAGCGACTATCCACTTAATTACAAAGTATAAACTTTTAAAATGACTATCAATATGCAAGCTAATCATAGCAAGAAAATTTATGTACGTCCGACCGTAGAAGAACTTCAACTGGAACCTGCAGTGCTTATGGCCAGTTCGCCGGTGCAGACTCATGATGAATACAATCGGAATATTGATGCCTGTGAACAGTTGAGCAACAAGCGCGAAAGCATTTGGGATTCGATGGAGTAAATGGCGTGAGGCAATTTGTAAAACATTAGGTAAGCATGTGAGTTTGGAATTTTGTTTCAACCTCACATGCTATTATTTTTACCATCTAGCAGATGGTGTCCTTATAAATGAGACCGTATTTACCGACACGCAGTAATCCAGAGTTTTGTGTCAGAGTTTGCTACAGAATAAGTCAATTAATGGTCTGCAATTTGCGTGTCGAGCTAACACGGTCATAAAAATGTCAGCGTTAAAAGGTTTTCGTTACTTAAAGTTTGGTACTTCACACAGATTGCATTAACTTTGCTAATACGTTAAGCCCCAATCAGTGTAACGGCCTGTATCGATGGTCGAAACGCTCGCGTTACAAATCTGAAGAATTGCACTTGCCGCGAAATGCAATCGCCCGGCATGTCAGTTTGCAAGGAATGTGATGCTTGAAACCAGGAATTCGGGCAAAAATTGATTGACCTAAAGAACAACAAATCTCAAAACTATATGAAGCAATTTCTCATTCTTTTTCTGCTATTTCTGCCTATGCTGACTTGTGCAGCACAAAAGCGTGCCGTAAAACCTCAGTATGGCATAGGTACAGTACCTATGGTGAATGGTTATGTACAATTCGACAGCACCTTTCATGTCAGTGGAAAATCAAAAGCACAACTCATGGAGTTGCTGCAGGACTACGTTCAAAAAAATCTGGTTGAAGGCCCCGAACAATTGCCTCAAGCACGCTTGACAGAAGTGAGTCCTGAAAGTGGTGTTATTGCTGCCAGCATTGAGGAGTACATGTACTTTAAGCGTACCAACTGGCAAATTCACCGCGTACGATTCTATTATCAACTCGTATTTACTGTATCTGATGGCAAGTTCGATGTCATGATGCGCCGCCTGCATTATCGTTACGACCCCGAAGTAACTGCCGGCGATTTCGATGACGACCGTCGTGCAGAAAATTGGATTACTGACGATGCAGCCCTCACCAAGAACGGCACACGTTTGGCACGCATCAGTGGTAAGTTCCGCACGCATACCATCGACCGAAAGAATGAAATCTTCAAGCAGGCTGCTTTAGCTACCGGAGCTAAAGTAAAGAAAATGAAGTGGGTAGAGGTCGAAGAATAATACATTTCACGAAAGGATGCACTGCAGATTGTTTGTAAGTGCACATCAATAAAAACAGAAGCAATGCAATCCGATGGGATAAAGCATTGCTTCTGTTTTTTTATGCAACGTGTAGATTTATGGGCTCAGTAGTATTTTCGCCGAAAGCTATGTATGCCTGTATAGGTATATGTTTGAAACTTTACCCGCATCCTTGCTTAAAATGTTAACAACTTGAGTGCTTAGAAAGTAAAATATATTTAAATATCAAAGCCCGGTTTGTCATCAATTTGCGGTCAGTTTTAGCTTGGAAGCAGGCATGGTAAAAATCTGCTCCGCGATTGTCAAAATTAGTTCCGAGCTAGTCAAAACTAGTTCCGAGCTAGTTGAAATTAGTTCCGACCTAGTTTGAATTAGTTCCGAGCTAGTTTGAAGAATCTCGGAACTGCTGAAAACTAGCGTTTTCAGAAATGCTGCAATGTCGGTCTTCGGAATGCCTATGTCGTTCTGTCATCGGCAAATCAGTCGGATTTTGATTTTTTACTTTGTTAGGGTGTTCGTTAAAATTGCTACGAGTTCTACAGGCGAAGAGTTACGTTCAACTTTCGGCTTGTTGCTTAATCTGATAACATCTTGTTCAGTAAGTGTTGGTTCGTGAGTGTCATGTAACAAAATCCCGTTATTTCCCGGTTGGCACCTTGTAGTGACAAATGACCAAATTGACAGAACCTACCTTGCATCAAAAAATCCTCTCGCGTGCGCGCGATATAAATAGATGTGTATTTAGATAGAATTTAATGCAGATAGTCAGCGTACGATCCTACTTTGGCATAAATGTTGCATGTAGTAGGTTACTATTAACTAACAACATAAACACCATGCAAAAAGGTAATATTGGCATAACTACAGAGAATATTTTCCCTGTCATCAAAAAATTCTTGTATAGCGATCACGAAATCTTTCTTCGTGAAATTGTGAGCAATGCTGTCGATGCAACTCAAAAACTGAAGACCCTGTCGATGAAGGGCGATTTCAAAGGTGAGTTGGGCGATTTGACAGTGCGCGTGTCAATAGACAAAGATGCCAAGACGCTGACCATTAGCGACCGTGGTATCGGTATGACTGCCGAGGAAATTGATAAATATATCAATCAAATTGCGTTTTCTGGCGCAAATGATTTTCTTGAAAAATACAAGGAAGATGCTTCTGCCATCATCGGACATTTTGGCTTGGGATTTTATTCATCGTTCATGGTGTCTGATCGCGTAGATATTATTACGCGCAGTTATCGCGACGATGCCCATGGCGTAAAGTGGACCTGCGATGGCTCGCCCGCTTTCGAAATCGACGATTGCGAAAAGGCTGATCGTGGTACTGATATTGTACTTCACGTTTCAGATGATTGCGTAGAATTTCTTGAAAACCACAAAATTCAGGAACTGCTTAATAAATATTGCCGTTTCTTGCCCATTCCCGTTGCATTTGGCAAGAAAACCGAATGGAAAGACGGTAAGCAGGTTGAAACTGAGGAAGATAATGTGGTAAACGACACTACGCCCTTATGGACCAAAGCTCCGTCTACACTCAAAGACGAGGACTATCAGAAGTTCTATCGTCAACTTTATCCCATGTCTGACGAACCTTTGTTCTGGATTCACCTGAATGTAGACTATCCGTTTAACCTCACTGGTGTTCTGTATTTCCCGCGCATCAAGAACAATATCGAAATTCATCGCAATAAGATTCAGCTCTATTGCAATCAGGTATTTGTTACTGATCAAGTCGAGAATATTGTGCCCGACTTCTTGACATTGCTTCATGGTGTGATTGACTCGCCCGATATCCCCTTGAATGTGAGCCGCAGCTATTTGCAGAGCGATGCAAACGTAAAGAAAATTTCGTCGTATATCACGAAGAAAGTATCCGACCGTTTGCAGTCAATCTTCAAGACCGATCGTAAGGACTTTGAAGCAAAATGGGACGATCTTAAACTCTTCATTCACTACGGAATGCTTTCAGAAACTGACTTCTATGACAAAGCAAAGAATTTTGCATTGTTCAAGGATGTGGATGGCAAGTATTTTACTTACGAGGAGTATGCTAACTTAATTAAGGATAGCCAGACCGATAAGGATGGAAACCTTATTTATCTGTATGCCACGAATCGCGACGAACAGTACGCTTACATTCAATCGGCTCAGGAAAAAGGCTATAGTGTAATTCTGTTAGACGGACAATTAGATGCTCCCTTGGTTGGACTCTTGGAACAGAAATTCGAAAAGAGCCGTTTCACCCGCGTCGACAGCGATGTGGTAGATCGTTTGATTCAGAAAGAAGATCGTAAGCAAACGGAGTTGAGCGAGGAGGATAGCGCTGGCTTGAGTGGTGTGTTTAAGGCAAAGTTGCCTGCTATCGACAAGACCGAGTTCTACGTTGAAACGGCTTCTTTGGGCGAAAATGCTTCGCCTGTGCTGATTACGCAAAGCGAATATATGCGCCGAATGAAGGATATGAGCCGCTACCAGCAGGGTATGTCGTTCTATGGTGAAATGCCTGATATGTATAACTTGGTGCTCAATGCTGACCATCGCTTGATTAAGAATGTGCTCGACAATATGCACACTGCACTTGGCGAGGAACTGAAACCTGTCGAAAATGAACTCAAGGGATTGAAGGCCCGTCAGATGGCTATTGAGCAGAGTCAGAAGGATAAAAAGGCTGACGAATTGACGGCTGAGGATAAAAAACAGCTTGAAGACTGCAATGCTGACATTGAAAAGCAGGAGAACGTACGCCGTGATCTCTGGAAGAAATACAGTTCAGAAAATCCCGTAGTTGCTCAGTTGGTTGACTTGGCCTTGTTGCAGAATGGTTTGTTGAAGGGCGAAGCCTTGAATAGCTTTATTAAGCGTTCGGTTGATTTGATTTAGTAAATAAAAACCGTAAAAAAAGTAGAGTAGAGGTTTCCTCTTCTCTTTTAGAACAGGAACTTAAAAATGCTTTTGGTTCAACATGAAGGGTGTAGTTCCCGAATCTTATTGAACAAAGTGTTTTTTAAGTTCCTGTTTTAGTTTTTCTAAAATGTGATGTGATGAAATCAATAGTTTCTAAGCTTGCTTTTTCTGTACTATTCTCAGCTATGGCATTGCCTGTTGTAGGGCGTAACCTCGTGCCATTCACTTCTTTGAGTGGTGAAGTGAATAGAACCAGTGTATCGCCAGACAATGTGTTGCAGCATTGTGTGTATACTGCAAAAGATTCAGCAAAGGTGGTGCGGCTACTTCAGCAGAAAGTGTTGGGAAATGAAGTGCTTTTTTATGCCCGCCAATTTAAAGGTTTGCCCTATGTGGCATCAACACTCGAAGTGTCTGATCCTGAAAAATTGGTGGTTAATTTAAGAGGTTTGGACTGTACGACACTGGTTGAAACAGTGTTGGCTTTGAGCATGACAAAACGGCAGGGTAGTGACAGCTTTTCCGATTACTGCCGTAATTTGATGAAATTACGCTATTGGAATGGTAAGATGGATGGTTATTTGTCGCGTTTGCACTATTTTACCTGGTGGATGCATAATAACATAGACAAAGGTATCATCAAGGAAGTGTCTGATAGCAAATATTGTACGTCACCTTTACGAGTGAATAATTACTATATGTCGAAGCATTCCGAAAAATATAAATTTCTTAAAGGGAATGCCCGTCGAATTGCGCGAATTGCGCAGCTTGAAAAACAGTATAACGGAAATGACGGTACTTATCTTCCTGAGGCAAAAACGGGGTATTCGCGCAAGTACTTAGGATTCATTCATGATGGTGATTTGGTGGCTATTGTTACCCGAAAAGCTGGTCTGGATTACTCACACTTAGGATTCGCGGTGTGGGGAAATGATGGTAAGCTGCATTTGCTGAATGCTTCGTCGTTGCATCATAAGGTGGTTGAAGAACCCAAAACGCTGCAGCAATATTTATATAATCAAAAATCAGCTGTTGGTATAAGGGTGTTCAGACTGCTTCACTAATAAGTTGCATACTGTTTTGTATTTGCTTTGCCCATTAGGTTGCACCTTGGCAGCACGCTTGTTAAGTGAATTTATCGCGCTGCTTCGGTTAGCATTGATTTTCTATCGAATGATTTCTACATATATAAAAAGCCTCCCTCGAACATTCGTTCTGATGAACGGATTATCGGGGGAGGCCTTTTGCTGATTGTTAGTCAAGAATTACATGAGTATTAAAGTTCGGTCATGAGCGAAGGTGTTCGGCGGGCAAGCACTTCTACTTTAATACCATCGTTTGTGTTTACGTTTAATCCAATTTCAGTTAATGCAGCAGTTGACGCTTCAAGAGCTATGCGTGGAATATTGTTCTCGGCACTTAAATGGCAGAGCCATATATGCTTTGTGAGTTGAGCATTGATGTGTTGAGCCAGGAATTGTGCCGTTTGCCTGTTGCTGACGTGTCCGTATCCGCTGCTGATGCGCTTTTGAAGTCTGAGTGGATAGCGTCCGCAAGCTAGCATTCGTTCGTCGTAGTTCGATTCAATTATCAGATGTGTAGCTTGCTTTATAATGTCGGGCATTTCATCTGTGAAATGGCCAATGTCTGTCATTAACACTAAACATTTGTTATCGGCCTTTATGATGTAGCCATTATTTTCAGCACTGTCGTGAGGTACTGCAAATGAAGTTATTTGAAAAGGTCCGAGCGCAAATGTTTCGCCATGATTGATGATATGTTGTAAATCGGTAGGAACCTTCTTCGAAACAAAATGGTTAAGTTGTATGGAGTGGTGTACTTTCTCAGATGTGTACACAGGAACGCGAAAAGCTTGTGAGAGTACACCCACGGCTTTTACATGGTCGGTATGGTCGTGAGTAACGAGCATGGCGTTAATTTCAGCCAGCTTGATGCCATAGTCGGAGCAATGTTTCTTGAAGGCACGAATGCCTATGCCAAGGTCGATGATTATGCCGTATCCGTCGCAGTTCAGATAATAGCAGTTTCCGCTGCTTCCGGATGATAATGAGATGAATTTAAGCATATTGACAAATGGGTGTTTTGCGAAGCACCCATTATTTTAGTCGTACTGCCTGATAAAAGAATGACTTTGCATTTAATCAGACCGTATGGTGCATGCAATAGAAATAAGCTGTTTTAGAGGGTATGTACCCTTTTGTTTGAGTTAAATAATTAGTGGGTTAAAACGGCAGACCAACAGCGAAATGCAGGGTGAAATCGCGGTCGAAGTCAGGTTTCGAAATAGGGTAGTGTAATCTGCCGGATGGTACTGCAGGATTGATGGCTTTCATACCTCCGTCCAAACGGAGAATGAAATAGTCAAAATTCAATCGAACCCCTATGCCATAGGAAACGGCAATCTGCTTGTAGAATTCGTTGAACTTGAACAAAGCTCCTTCCATGTCGGGATAGGAACGTGTGTTCCATATATTTCCGGCATCAATAAAGAAAGCACCATGGAGTTTCCAGAAAAGAAATGTTCTCCATTCCATACTTAAATCTAACTTCAGATTACCCGTTTGATTCACAAAGTTGATTTTACCATCTTTCCCTTTGTATGAACCCGGTCCTAAACCACGTACACTCCATCCTCGCACGCTATTGGCACCCCCCGAAAAATAGCGTTTTTCGTAGGGAAGTATGGTTGAGTTTCCATAAGGAATACCAATGCCTAAGGCTATGTGAAAAGCCAGTGAATTCTTTTCGCTGAGTACAACGCTTTTGGCGAAGTCGAAATCGAATTTGGCATATTGGGAATATTCAATGCCGAAAAGTTTATACGAGCCTTTGGCACTTTTGTGTTGCTTTGCCATTTTTGAAATGCCGTAGAGCAGATTTCCGGCAAATTCAACATTCATTTTGATCTGAAACCCGTTGGTTTGATAGAGTCCGGTTGGCAGGTTGGCCGCATCACGCAGTGAATTGTAGGTAAAACTGTATCCGGTTCGCATGATAAACAAGTTTTCATAGCTGTACCGAAGAACAGAGTAGTATGGATCGTCACCTTCAAGGTAATCTTTGCGGAAGGTATCGGAAATCCAAGGCATGTAGATGTAGTTCAACGAAATCAAGTCGTAACGATGTAGCCAGTTGGGCTTAGTTGCATTTTTCCAACGATAGGCCCATGTGCCGGTAAGTACGCGGCGATGAAATTCAGGCCTGTCTTGCATATCGTATAGAATCTGCGCTTCAGAAGAAGCTTTGAGTATGCGCTTTTTGTCAATGCTGATGAGCGGCATAAGCAGATTCGGAAATCGCAAATTAGCTTCGGCGCTAAACTCCAGAAAATTCTGGTTGGAATATCCTTCAAGTTCAGATATAGCCTCGTAAGCTCCACGTAACTTGAATGATAGCTGCTCAGAACCTTTGAACAAGTTGCGATTGCTGTAGGTAAGTGATACTGCAGCACCCAAGTCACCCGAGGTGTTGGTTCCTTCTACTTCAAGTCCGATACTGTGCGGTTTCTTACGATGTAAGCGGATGTCGCAGTCGAGTTTGTCGGGAAATTGAGGCACGGGGTTAATCTTAAGTGCAGTGTAACTGATAGCTGGCAATGCATTCAAATTTCCGTAGGTGGCTTGTACGTCTTGTTCATTGTATAAGCTATTTGCCCTAAATCCCATGTGAGTCAGGTAGGTGCGTTTGTTTAACCAGGGTTTACCAGTGTAAACAAATTGCAGAGAACGATAGGAAATGGTGTCACCATGCGATGTCTTTTCCTGAGGGTCGTTTTCAAACAGTGTGATATTGCGGAAGCGCTGCTGTTTGTAAGCACGGAGAGAGTCAACACCAGCAGGCATCTGAAACCTCAGGGTAACGCCTACAGCTTTCGATCCGGCTATGGTGTCGATGTTGTAACTAATGTATTCTTTATTCAAAAAGTAGTAACCACGATTGCGGAGTGAGTTGATGACTCTGTCGCGTTCTGCTGAAAGCGTATTCAGGTTGAGAGCCATACCTTGTCGTAGAAAGGTTGATGCTGAATCTGTTAGAAATGAATGAAATATTGTATCATTATCAAAGCTAAACTTTAAATGCTGAATATAAAACCGAACACCAGGATGCATTTTGTAAGTGACCTGTGTTTTGTGTCTTTTGCGGGTGATGGTAGTGTCGGTATATGCGTGTAGGAAACCTTCGCTGCGCATACCTTGTGTCAGGTTTTGGAGGCTTTGTTTTGTGAGTTCTTCGTCATAAATTACTGGTGCTTCGCCAATTTTTTTCAGAACTTTGGAAAAACCTTTGTTACCTTTAATTGAGTCTGCTTTTGACATGCAATATATACCCAGTGGTACTTTGACGAGTGTGAACCACTTAGCATTAGGTTCCTGACGAATAAAACCTCTATAATTGCTTGGCTTAATGTATTTGCTGTCGGTTTTAATGTCAACCTCAGATAAGACGGACTGTCCTTCGAGCAAAAACTTTTCGCTGCTGCAAGCATTTAATACGCTTAGGGATAGTATTGACACGAATAAGCGCACATAATTAACTATGCGCGCGGTATTGAATAATAGATAGTGTTTTTTTTGCTTATTATGGTACATACGAGTGCAAAGTTAGTGTAAACCTTATGCCAAACAAAAGGAAAATGGTATTTTCTTCTAATGAATATCGGCATTTTTTATGACTGCCCATCTTAGGTTATTATGTAGTTTATCTGCAGTCTTTGTTGATATTTATTGCGGTTCATAGAGGAATGTTTGGGTTGTAAGCATTGAATTTATAATGTATATGCGGATTTATAATATTGAAAATCAATGATAATATGATTAATTGTTGATGTTTTGCTCTAGTTAAGGTTGCGGATGTTGAGTGTGTGAGTGCAATATTGTTGGAGCGTGATAAAAAATATACATAAATAGTTTGGTTTGTCGAAATATTACTATATTTGCAGTAGCGATTATGCACTTAGTTTCAGTGGTTTGCAGAAAACACCTGTACTTTCTGAAGACCATACAAGGGCGTTTCGCATTTCATTAAGTGGATGATATGATGTTTTTATCTACCAGTGAATAACTTTTTAAAAATAAGCGGCAGTAGCTCAGTTGGTAGAGCATTGGCTTCCCAAGCCAAGGGTCGCGGGTTCGAACCCCGTTTGCCGCTCAGAAATGTATAATTGATTGTAATGCCATGGCTATAATTCTATTAGCTATATTGCTTATCGGCCTTTTGTTGATTGCGACTGAGCCACTGAACCATATAAATAAGGCTGCAGTGGCAATATTTGCTGGTGTATGTTGTTGGCTTTTATATATAGCCAATGGAATTCAGTTTGTTGCAGCTGAGCATCCAATCGATTTTTTGAATTTCCTTTCAACTTACGGTATAAGTGCCAATTCTGTGAAGGCATTTATAGCGCAACATATATTTGTAAATTATATTGCACAATGCGCTAGTATATTTTTATTTTTGCTTGCAACTACATGTATCGTTGAAGTACTTAGTAATAATGGTTGTTTCGATTTTATTGCCGAATGGTTGCGTACGCGCAATCCCCAAAAATTACTGTGGGTACTTGCTTTGATAACCTTTGTGTTGTCAGCAAATCTTGATAATTTAGCTACAGTTGTGTTGCTGTTTACAATAGTTCATCCCTTGTTACAGTCTGATTACTTGCGTCGTATATATTGTACCGTCATTATATTGGCTGCTAATTTAGGCGGTTCCATAAGTGTAATCGGTGATATAACTTCACTTAAGTTGTGGACTGATGGATTGGTGAGTCCAACAGCTTATTTCTTGACTTTGTTCTTGCCCATATCCGCGTCGTTGGCTGTTGTGTTGCTTTTGCTTCAGCGCAATTTGCCTAATCGAATACAGTTCGCTACAACAAAACTACCATATCGTGGAGATGATACACTTTTGTCACGACCGCAGCGTTTGCTGATGCTGTTTGTTGGAATCGGCGGTTTGTGGTTTATACCAACTTTTCATAGGCTAACTCTGATGCCTCCATTTGTGGGTGCTTTGTGTGTATTGGCTCTGCTTTGGATTGTCAACGAAATATGCAATAGACAATTATTGGGAAGCGATCAAATGGTAGGCAGACGCTTGCCGATGGCTTTGCAATATGCTAATTTGCAAAATGTGCTGTTTTTCGTAGGGCTGTTGCTGATGTTTGGGGCCTTGAAAGAAACTGGCTTATTGTTGGATTTATTTAATTGGTTGGCCCAAAATATTAGTAACTTGTATGTACTGAATGGTGCGTTCACAGTAATTGCTGCTTTCCTGGGTAATATTCCAACCTTGATTGCAGGTGTTAGTATCTTTAATCAGTCTGATGCAGCCGTTTTGCCGGATGTGGTGCGGGCTGAAAGCGATTTCTGGCCATTGCTGAGCTATGTAACAGCATTGGGTGGTTCGTTACTTTCAACAGGAACATTGGCTGGCATTTTGCTTATGCGAATGGAGGGTGTTAGTTTTGGTTGGTATTTCCGGCATATTACCCCTAAGATATTTGTTGGTTTTTTTGTCGGAATTCTTGTGTTTGTTGCACAGTCAATCTTGATGTAAAGAATTTTCTTATAAAAATAATTACACGAAATATTTCAATCTTCAAAAAGGTAAGAATATGGGTAAAATTAGATGTGTCGGCATTCTTACATCGGGTGGTGATGCTCCCGGCATGAATGCAGCAATCCGTGCTGTGACCAGAAGTGGTATTTGCAATGGTTATAAAATTAAGGGTATTTATCGCGGCTTTGATGGACTCATAAATGATGAAGTCAAGAACTTTACGACCGAGGACGTCAGTAATATTATACAAACGGGTGGTACTATATTGCGTACTGCACGTTCAAAAGAATTCCAGACACCTGCCGGTCGGAAAAAAGCGTATGAGACATTAAAGAAAGAGTCGATAGATGCTTTGATTGTTATTGGCGGTAATGGCTCGCTGACAGGTGCAATGAAATTGGCAGAAGAATACGATTTTCCTTGTATCGGTTTGCCAGGTACTATTGATAACGACTTGTATGGCACGGACAACACGATTGGTTACGACACTACCTTAAATACAATTACAGAATGTGTTGATAAAATTCGTGATACTGCTACATCACATGAACGTATTTTCTTTGTTGAAGTGATGGGACGCGATGCTGGATTCTTGGCGCAGAATAGTGCGATTGCTGCCGGTGCAGAAGCTGCAATCATTCCGGAAGATACTACGGGCAGCGATCAGCTCATTGAATTCATGTCGCGTGGTATTCGTAAAAGTAAGAAGAGTTGTATCGTTATTGTCAGTGAAAGTCCTAAATGCGGTGCAATGTATTACGCTGACCGCGTAAATAAGGAGTATCCAAACTTCGATGTTCGTGTTTCTATTTTGGGACATTTACAACGCGGTGGTCGCCCTTCTGCTCGTGATAGAATTTTGGCCTCGCAGGTAGGTGTCGGTGCTATTGAAGCATTGGTACAGGGACAGAGAAATGTAATGGTAGGTGTGCGTAATAACGAGGTGGTATATGTGCCTTTTATTGATGCCATCGGCAAGCGTAAGAGCATGGATAAGAAACTTATTAAGGTACTTGATGAATTGAGTATTTAATAGATTCATTTTGTACTTAATGGTTGATGCTTATGCTTGATTATCGTGCTTAAATGCATAAGGTTCTTAATAAAAAGGGTCTTTTCAAGCAAAAATATCCATAGAAATACCAATAATTTTGTAACTTTGCGCTAATAAATAGGTGTGTAAGCAATTATGCACATCAAAATTGCAATGAATTTAACCGAATATAGCAATATATCAATGGAACACTCAAAAGAACTCATGAATCTTGCAGCTGATAACATACGTATATTGGCAGCAAGTATGGTTGAACGCGCAAAATCGGGACACCCAGGTGGTGCAATGGGCGGTGCAGACTTTATCAACGTGCTCTATTCCGAATTCTTGACCTTTGACCCCGATGAACCTACATGGCGTTGCCGCGATCGCTTCTTCCTGGATCCTGGCCACATGTCACCGATGCTATATTCACAATTAGCCCTCATTGGAAACTTTAGCATCGAGGACTTAAAACAATTCCGTCAGTGGGGATCGCCAACTCCCGGACACCCTGAAGTTTGTCCGGAAAGAGGTATCGAAAATACCAGCGGCCCCTTAGGACAGGGACATACCTATGCTGTGGGTGCTGCAATTGCTGCTAAGGCTTTGTATGCACGTACGGGAAATCCGGGTTTTGACAAAGAAAAGATTTATGCCTATATCTCGGATGGCGGTATTCAGGAAGAAATTTCACAAGGTGCCGGACGCATTGCTGGTCACTTGGGCTTGAATAACTTGATTATGTTCTTTGATGCCAACGAAATTCAGTTGTCAACCGAAACGGCTACTGTTATTTCTGAGGATACAGGAATGAAGTATCGTTCTTGGAATTGGAATGTAATTGAGATTGACGGCAATGACTGTGAACAGATTCGTGCTGCCTTGAAGGAGGCTCAACGTGAAGAAAGCCGTCCTACGCTTATTATTGGTCACTGCGTAATGGGTAAGGGCTGTCGTAAGGCTGACAATACGTCTTATGAACGTGATTGTAAAACGCATGGTGCTCCTTTAGGCGGTGATGCTTACGTGAATACGATTAAAAACTTGGGCGCTGATCCTGAGAATCCTTTTGTGATTCGCGACGAAGTAGCTCAAATGTATGAAGAACGTAAGCAGGATTTGCGTAAAATTGTTGCTGAACGTAAGGCTGAAGAAAAGGCTTGGGCTGAAGCAAATGCTGATAAGGCTGCTTTGCTTGACGACTGGATGGCAGGTAAATTACCGCAAATTCCTTGGGATACAATCGAACAGAAACCTAATTCGCCTACTCGTAACGGATCGGCTAATTGCTTGGCTCTGTTGTCACAGTATGTTCCCAATATGATTGTATCATCGGCAGACTTGTGTAACTCAGACAAAACCGATGGTTTCTTGAAGCATGCGACAGAAATTAGTCGTACGAATTTTGCAGGTGGTTTCTTGCAGGCTGGTGTATCAGAACTTACCATGGCATGTGTATGTATTGGTATCATGTTGCATGGCGGTATGATTACGGCTATGGGTACGTTCTTCGTATTCTCTGACTATATGAAACCGGCAATCCGTATGGCTGCTTTGATGGAAGTTCCTGTGAAGTTCGTTTGGACGCATGACGCTTTCCGCGTGGGAGAAGATGGTCCTACTCATGAACCCGTGGAGCAGGAAGCTCAAATCCGTCTCATGGAGAAACTTAAGAATCACAGCGGCAATGATAGTGTGCGTGTGTTCCGTCCTTGCGATGTACATGCAGTTACTGCTTGTTGGAAAATGGCCATGGAAAATATGAGTACTCCTACGGCATTGATTTTTAGCAGACAGAATGTTAACGATTTACCTGCAGGTACTTATTATGAAGAAGGTGTCGCTCATGGCGCTTATGCAGTTATTCAAGAAGAAAATCCTGATGTAATTCTGATTGCTTCAGGATCTGAAGTTAGCACACTTGCAGAAACTGCTACTTTGTTGAAGCAAGATGGTATTAAGGCTAGAGTCGTTAGCTGCCCCAGCGAAGGACTTTTCCGTCGTCAAAGCAAAGAATATCAAGAAGGTCTTTTGCCCAAGAATGCTAAGATTTTCGGTTTGACGGCTGGTCTTCCTGTTACTTTTGAAGGACTTGTTGGCGGTAACGGTAAAGTTTACGGACTTGAAAGCTTTGGTTTCAGTGCTCCCTATAAGGTGCTGGATGAGAAGTTGGGTTATACGCCACAGAATATCCACAATGAGGTTGTTAAATTCCTCAATGAATAAGTTTTATTGATAATGCAAACAATAGGATTGGCTAGCGATCACGCTGGTTTTGAATTAAAACAGTTTGTTAAGCAATATCTGGAAGAAAAGCATATTCCTTTTAAGGATTATGGCACATATTCTACAGACAGTTGTGACTATCCTGACTTCGCTCATGCTTTAGCTAATGGTATGAAGGAAGGTGAAGTTGGTCAAGGTATTGCTATTTGCGGAAGCGGTGAAGGAATTTCCATGACGCTCAATAAGCATCAGCATGTTAGAGCAGCTCTTGTCTGGATTCCTGAAATAGCTCACATGACGCGTTTGCATAATGATGCAAATGTTTTGGTAATGCCCGGTAGATATATCGATACCGAAACAGCTCGCAACATTATGGATGAGTTTTTCGGAACTGAATTTGAAGGTGGCAGACACATCCGTCGAGTCGAAAAAATTCCGGTAACGAAAGACTAACTAATTTCTTTAAAAATGATTTTGATAAGTAACTAGGGTTTTGGTACTCAATGTTTGCTTGTCAAAATCATTTGTCATGTCAAAAATCAGTTGAATTCTAGTGAAAATACATGATAAAATTTCTCTAAATCAACTGGAAATTATATCTTTGCATCCGTTTTAATGAGCATCAATAGTCCGCATCAAAAATGTAATAGGATAAATGTTAGCATGTAACAATCTTTAGATTAGGATGAGGGCTGCTAAAGACGAGACTTCAAAGGAACAACATAACTACTAAGCTGACATGACTAAAATTGAAATCATCAAGTCTGTTGTAAAACAAACTGGTGTTGATAAAGAAATTGTAGCCAAGGTTATCGATGCGTATGCAAGTACAATAAAGTCTGCACTTATCGGCGGAAATACTGTTAACTTCAGAAACTTCGGTACCTTTTATCTAAAGCATAGAGCGGCTAAGACGGCTAGAAATATTACTAAAAATACAACGATTATTATTCCTGAACATAACATCGCAGCTTTTAAGCCTGCTAAGGAATTTGCCGAAGCTGTATTCGAAAAAAGCCGTTCACAACAATCTGAAGACTAATCAGATAACCTTTAAGAATTTCTATACAACTAACATAATTAACCATAAAACGTAATAGGTATGCCTAACGGAAAAAAGAAAAAAAGACACAAGATGTCTACTCACAAGCGTAAAAAAAGACTGCGTAAGAATCGTCATAAGAGCAAATAGTCTCGATGACTCCTTCATAAGTCTTTAATGACAAACGGGTAAACGAGCTATACGATTGTCTCATATAGAGCCTTCAACTCGTTTACTCGTTTTAATTTATTATCTAGCTTCTTGGAAGTTATCTTCCATTAAAAAGCAACTCAAATAAAAGTATACATGACAAGCGAAGTTATTGTAGATGTAACAGCAACAGATATTTCGATCGCCCTGCTCGAGGATAAACGACTCGTAGAATATCAGCGTGAAGGTCGTACAGAACATTTTTCTGTTGGAAACATCTACTTGGCAAAAGTTCGGAAACTGATGCCAGGACTCAATGCTTGCTTCATTAATGTTGGATTTGAACGCGATGCCTTTCTGCATTATTTGGATTTAGGTACGCACTACCATTCTCTGGACAAATACTTACAACTTGTCAATGCCGGAAAACAGAATGTTACTCCAGATAAAGTAAATAACCAACCGGAATTAGACAAAGACGGAAGTATCCAGAATACTTTAAAGGTAGGTCAAGAAATCTTGGTTCAAATTGTAAAGGAACCTATAAATACCAAAGGTCCTCGCCTTACATCAGAAATTTCGTTCGCCGGTCGCTATTTGGTTCTTATACCTTTTAGTGATAAAGTTTCTGTTTCTTCGAAAATTAAATCAAACACTGAGAGAGCCCGACTCAAACAACTTATTCAAAGTATTAAGCCCAAAGGATTTGGTGTGATAATACGTACAGTTGCAGAAAAAAAACGCGTGGCAGAACTCGATACGGAGCTTAAAATACTTTTTAGCCGTTGGGAGAATGCTGTACAAAAAATTAAACAGGCGCGTGCGCAAAATTATAAATTGCCGCTAACTGTTTACGAGGAAACAGGAAGAACTGTCGCTTTGCTTAGAGACTTGTTTAATCCTTCATATGAGAATATTTACGTAAATGACCCTAACATTTTTCAAGAAGTTCGGGATTATGTAACTCTTATTGCTCCAGAGTGTAAGGATATTGTCAAACTTTACAAGGGAAATGTACCCATATTTGACAACTTTTCTGTAACAAAGCAAATAAAGACATCGCTAGGCAGAACCGTTACTTATAAACACGGTGCTTACTTAATTATAGAACAAACGGAAGCTCTTCATGTAGTAGATGTGAATAGTGGCAATCGTTCTAAAAGCCCGGAGGGACAAGAAGTAAATGCTTTGGATGTAAATTTAGGTGCAGCGGATGAACTTGCTCGACAACTCAGGTTAAGAGATATGGGAGGTATAATTGTCGTCGATTTTATTGACATGAATCTTCCTGAAAACAGACAGAAGTTGTACGAGCGAATGGTTGAAAATATGAGAAAGGATAGGGCTCGTCATACGATTTTGCCTCTCTCAAAATTCGGCCTTATGCAAATAACGCGCCAGCGCGTTCGACCGGCTATGGATGTTAATGTCGATGAAACTTGTCCAACTTGTGGTGGAACTGGTAAAATTAAGCCAAGTATCCTCTTTACAGATGCATTGGAATATAAAATCGATATGCTTGTAAATAAATTGGGTATCCGAAAATTTTATTTGCATGTTCATCCCTTTGTAGCTGCCTATCTGAATCAAGGTTTCTTTTCAATTAAAAGAAGATGGCAAATGAAATATGGCTTTGGAGTTAAAATTATTGCCAATCAAAATTTGCCTTACTTGAGTTATGAGTTCCTTGATATTCATGGTGAAGAAATCTCAATGAAACATTCTAACGACATGAAGTGAAGTAATAATTGAATTGTATGAAAGTGTTTTTAATCTGATAATTATTTCTGATATATCAACGCCGTTATAAATGGCATTAGGAATTATCGTTTTGAACATTTAGTTTTTCAATTAGTAAATATAAAGGAGGCTGTATCAATCAGGGTACAGTCTCCTTTATGAGTAATTTTTGTGTATAGACATGTATATTGATATAGTATATATGATATTTATCGGGTATTATTCTTTTCCCCTTTTTGTTGATGTAGTACCATTCGTCACTATTCCAATAGTGGTATTCTCCGCCCGAACCCGGCACTTCTTTCATCGTTCCTTTTTCGGTTACTTTTGCCTTGCCATTTTTGAAAGGCAAGCCGAAAGCGAAACGGGGCTTAATAACTGTTTTTCCACTTTCATCCGCATATCCTATGCGCCCTCTTTGATCTACGATACGATACATCCCTTCGCTGACATAGTCGCTGCCGTTGTCACATTGAAACATGTTGTAGTGTTTTATAGAACTGCAACTGGATAAAACGATTATTGCAATTATTAGAATTTTACTCATGACATTATTTTCAGATTTCTCTGCAAAAATAATGTTTTATCATAGATTTGGACTCTTCTTTGCACTGTTTTTAGGTATAAAGCAGGGATTATGTGAACTGAAAACATTATTTTTGTGTTCGGAATCCTTTTCTTTTATGAGTATGACAGTTACCGATATATACGAAATGATGAACAGCAAAGCCGGGGCATTTTTCGAATGGTTACAGACTCACCCTAAATACGGGCTGTTGTTTTGTGTTGGGTTGTTGGTACTATGGCTCGTAGGCTTGCTGTTGCGTTGGGACTGGGCGTATCATTGGCAGTTCAATGGCAAACTATGGTTCTTTGACGATTGCAAGCCTGAAACACGTCGACGAATTAAGATAGTGTTGGTCAGCCTTCTAATTATCCTCATGTTGATTGATTTCTTTGTATGGAAGTGAGAGCATGGATAAGAACAAACGCAAATTCAGGTTCTGTTTCATCGACTATATGTGGTATGTAGCCGAGATTTGGTACGAAAGGGAGCATACTCATTTTAACGGGAATATGCTGTTATTCTTTTGCTGGCTTTTTCCCATACTCATGCCACTTGGAATACCGCTGCTATCTCACTTTTTCGGTTGGGGCGTTGGTTTCTTCATACTCATATTTCTCTGTTCTCTTCCCGACTTGTTCTGTCTGTTCCGCTACACAGCCGGACGTCGTGAAGCACTCTGTGAACATTACGGAAAGATGAAACATCCCGGCAGAAAGCTTGCCAAAATAGTCCTTGTTGCCATCGCCCTGGCCATTGCGAACTTTGCCCTGATGTTTCACTTCGGATTTATACATAGGGCATGACAAGACTTGCCACTACCGCCACTGCAATGACAACGGCATAGTACACCACTATTGCTTTTTTCCAATATTGAGGACGCAAATCAAGTTCTTCCCGAATTTCCATTCTCCAATTAGCGGATTTGAGCTGATAGCCAGAGGTACACCATGCTGCGACAACCGCACATCCGATTAGGAAGGTGATAATTATTTTCTGACTGTTGTTCGGTTCGCCTTTTAAAGAAAGCAATGCCACTAAAATTAGTGAGAGATAGGGAAGTTCGATTATTCCGCCAGCCCGGCGCTCCACCCAATTATGTACTCCTTTCCTTCGCAGCATATCGTAGGCATGGATGTATGCGGTTTTATGTATCATCGCAATCAGGCGAAATAAATGAGGTCTTCTTGTTTGGGTTCTTCTCATACTTTTGCAATTTTAAAAAATCCGTATCTTCCGTCCATTCCAAAGAGTCCACTGGACAAAGTTCGGCATTTCTTACCTCGTACCACCCAGTTAGCAGTACCCTTATGCTGTCCGGTGTATATCCCTTGACCCATGTACATTCGACAAACTTGCGGCTGTCGTCTTGGATTTCATCAAAAGTGGCATAGCTTAGCAATCTTTTACGGAACTCTCCTCCCATATCTTCCTCCCTTACCTGCATGACATAGACCGGTTGCCCGTAGCGGGATGTGCGACTGTCCTGATTGATCAGATATTGCAAGGCTTCGCTGGGTACTTCCTGACGGGCTCCTACCGTGATATGCAGTGCAAGGTAATCCCTCCACCTTTGTGGAACTTCCGTCCGTGTGTTCTCCACCGGCTCCGCCTTGTGCCCGTCTATCCGCATCAGTGTGCTTGGCAACAGGTACATTTCGGCAATAATCAGAAAGCCGAGGGAGAACACGAAGAAGTAACATCTGAAGGGGCTGAACCTGCGTCCTTCATAGTGCTGCATGACCGCTTCCCTTCGTGAAAACGGGTATATCCGACCATTCGATAGATAGTGGAGGATTGCGACGCTTCCGGCTATCATGGCGACTGTAAACCACTCAAATACCGTGGAGCCGAAAAGGAAATGAGCGGTTGTAAGGAAGATCGGCTCATAGATAAATATAATGCTGCAAAGCATCAGCATGGACTCCCCGTCGGGGCGTCTTGGCTCACCCTTGTAATGCCTCTGTGCCATTTCTCCCAACCAGAACAGGTAGTCGAAAAAGTAGTATTTCCGTTTTTTAGATGGCTGTTCTCTCATGTGATTGTTGTCATTTTAATAAGTCGTGCAATATATAACCACTAAAATGATGATTAAAATGGCCATAAACACACCTTTCCAGAAGCGGTATGTCCTTTCTCCGAGCGTATCTACCAGTTCCCAACCGACAGAAGTGCGGGGTTCCCAAGCCCATTTCCAGTTGAGTATAATGCCCAAAAGTACGAACAGGAATGCCCCGATGAATATCAAGAAGGCATACTGCGGATGTTCGCCTAGCCATCTGTCTATTTTCTCCGACACATTATCCATATCAAGGCACTATTTCATAAACTGTTCGTTCGTTGTTCCTGAAAATGGTCTGCTCAATTTGTTTTCCGACCTTCACGATACTGTCTATGTCTGCATTGACTTTCAGGCTAAGGACGGGAGCATATTTCAGATGTCTGTAATCGACCGGAGTATTGTTATAAGTTGTTTCGACAATAGGATAATTATGTTCCTTTGCGAACTGTTTCAGTGAATCCAGATAAGGAAGCTGTTCCTTGCTCATGGCTTCAAAATCAATGTAGAATTTCCCGTTTTCCTGCATGAAGTAGATGCAGTCCGTACCATTTCCGCAAATACCTGTAAAGTCAAACTGAGTCCGTCCGGCTTGTACGTTTCTCAATATTTCAGGCAGTTTGTCGATGGTAATGCGTGCGGCTCCCGGAACGGCAATCCCGACGCTTTGCAACTGGGAGGCTTGTTTGCCTGTATTTCTGCATCCTGAAGCTCCAAGAGCAAGCAGTCCTAATGCTAAAATCTTAGTATTCATGTGTAATATGATTTAATGTTATCCTTGCGTATCTTTTAATCGTCAAAAATTTCAAAAGGCATGGCTGACAGCATACCCTGCTAGCCATGCCAGCGTGTAAAATACATTTTTTTGTGGCACGTTTACCAGATGTATATATCCGTCTTCTTTCGTTCTTATTATGCTTCCCATGGAAAACGTACCCATGGTGAATTGGGCTTTGTGAGCATATCTTCGGCAAGTCCACCCATATTGCAATCTCCATTCCACATGGTGCGTCCCAACATATAGCTGTTGGCAAACTCTTTCCATGAACTGAACCCTGCGGATTTTGCCATGACATAGGCATGGTCAATACACTGCTGACATTCTTCCTGTGTCAAAAAACCTCTCTGTAAAGCTGCCCTTGCTACAAAGTTAAGTCTTCCTGCATCCCATGCCACAACTCCAAGGCGTGCAACATCATTCGAGGATGCAATGATTCCATTGTTGACTAAAATCTCGTATTGTGATTTTAGGTTGGAGAGTTGTTCTTGCGCCTTTTCAATCAACCCTTTTGCCCGTTCCATACCATCGGGAAGGTTTGCAAAATTAGGGTCATTCGCAATTTCATCCCGAATTATCTGCATCGCTTCATCATTATTTGAAGCGTTGTAGGCAGCAAAGACAAGTGGAAGGATATTTTGCGATGGGGTATTACTCAGATAATTCACTGTGTTTACGGCATCATCCCGGTCTTCAATTCCCCACCATTCTGACAGAATGATGGTAAGGCGAGATTCGTCAACATCCAGTTCCATATCATCTACATATCCTCCCTGTTGGTAGGCATATAATGCGCCAACGGCAATCTTTCGCACCTCATCAGCGTTGAGTGACGGATTTTCTTTTACACGGATTCCTTGTCGCACATGGCGGACAAGTTTAATGACTTTTCGAACTTTACTTATAATCAAGCAGGTAAAGAATACGACAAATACAACAGGAACGATGAATGTCATAATTCTCAGGTACACGGGCAACTGTGTAGGGTCCATTCCGAACAGACGGGCAAAATAATCGAAAAATTCCATATCTTAAGTATTTAAAACTATTGGTTGTAAAATCAATCAAGACATTGTTTTGAAGATGCTTTAATGGCTCTCTTTGATATTCTTTGATGCCCACATCCCGATATCCTGCTTGCTCAATGCCGCAGCCATCAGGTCAGGGAATTTGTCAGGCGTACAGGCAAACGTGGGAACACCCAGACCGGCAAGATACTCGGCATTGCGCTTGTCGTAGCAGGGTGCCCCGTCATCGTTCAGCGCCGGAAGCACGATTAACTGCACACCGCTGGCCACGATGGAGGCGAAACGCTTGCGCATCTCTTTCTCGTCACCGCCTTCATAAAGGTCGGTCACCAGTACCAGCACGGTATCCTGCGGCCGTGTGATTACACCCTGACAGTAAGTCAGGGCTCTGGCTATGTCGGTTCCTCCGCCGAGCTGGACACCGAACAGCAGGTCAACCGGATCCTGCAGATCATCGGTAAGGTCAACGACCGACGTGTCGAACACCACCATACGCGTGCTCACAGACGGCAGGGAGGCCAGTACCGAACCGAAGATGCCGGAATAGACGACAGAGGTTCCCATCGAACCGCTCTGGTCGAGACAGAGAATGATGTCCTTCAGAGCCTTGCATTTTCTGCCGTAGCCTATCCTGACTTCCGGAATGACGGTCTTGTACTGGGGTTGGTAGTTCTTCAGGTTCTTTAGGATGGTCGTCTTCCAGTCTATCTCGTTGTAACGGGGATTGCGCCTTCTCGCCGAACGGTTCAAAGCACCGGTGACAGCTTGTTGTGTAGGGGAGGAGAGTTTTCGCAGTAGGTCATCCACGACCTTGCGTACAACCTGACGGGCCATGTCCTTGTTCTTTTCGGGAATGGCCCTGCCAAGTGACATCAGTGTAGCCACCAAATGCACGTCAGGGACAACCGTAGCCAGCATCTCCTTCTCGGTAAGCAGCGAGTCGATATGCAAACGCTTGATGGCATCCCTTTGGATGACCTGCACGACGGTTTGTGGGAAAAACTCCCGGATATCACCCAGCCAGCGGCTTACCTTTGGGGCCGATGATCCGAGTCCGCCCCGGCGGTCACTGTCATAGACGGCTTTCAGCGAACTGTCAAGGCGCTGTTCCTCCACCGTCAGCGTTACACCCGTCCCGTCAGCGGCGTTTCCGCCAAGAGCCATGCGCCATCTTTTCAAATATTCTGTTTCCATGTTCTGTTCCTTATTTTATCCGATTCCCAGAAGTCTGTTAAGCAGAGGTATCACCTTGGATGCATCCCCGTCATTGCAGGGATGTTCCCCTGAGGCGATTTTGGTATCGGTTCCGTTCAATTCGAATCCTTTGGCCTTCTCGCCGAGCTTGCGTCGCTCGGTCGTAGTGAAATTGCTGAATGTGCGTCTGATCACCGGAAGCAGTTCTATGAAATTCGCGTCGCTCAGGCTGCAGAGCCAGCCGTTCACGAGTTGCCACAGGTTGTCGTCCAGCAGCAGTACCGAACCAGATGCACGCAGGAATCCCTCAAACCAATATGCCATGTCGGAAGGTGCGTTGCCCACCGATGAATAGAAGCTCAAGGTGTCACGCATCTCTTCATGCGATATCCTGCCCTTGTCGTAGAGTATGTGTGCCGCGTATCCGGAGAGCAGCGGATGCGCTCCCGATGAATGGCGAATCTGCTGTACGAACCCATACCACATGCCGTTCAGCTCTTCGTCATTAAGCGTGGAGACGGCGTAATCGGTAGCCGACAGGTGTTCAAGAAGTTCTCCGGCTGCCTCCTCGTCGATGTTGATGCAGACGAGCAGACCTCCTGCAAGGATACGTGCCACCATGGCCCGGAGCATGTTGCCCACCTTGCTGAAATCCAGATTGCGGACATCACCGTAACGAACGATGTTCACCAGGTCGGGAACTGCTTCCATCATCTCCACAATGTCTGTGGATGCCGCCGACAGACGGTCAAGACGGATGGTCATTGCCTCCACAAGCTCCGGAAGGTTGGCGGGAATGACCCGGTCAAGAAGTCCCGTCAGTTCGGGAATTCTGGTGATTCCGGTCATGCGGTCGGAGACGTACTTCTGCACGGCTTCCTCCACCATATTGCCCCAGACCGCCCGTTCTATGATGCAGACAATCTGTTCCGGTCTGTGGTATAGGCTCCATTTCTCCTTGAATGTACCCTTGCCGCTTGCGCTTTCAGGTTTGGCCCAGTCTACGTCAAGCAGGGCCAGGCGGTGGAAGAACAGGCTGCGATCCAGGTCGGTCTCCTTGCGCAGGTCAAGTGTCATCTCCTTTATTTCTGCCGTGAAGGGGATGCGCAGTCGTTTCTGCAGCCGCTCCACGTCAATCAGGAGAGGGACTTTGGGTACCGCTTCCGGCACTTTGCCCAGCCGATTGCCCACGATGAGCGATTCGCGGATGAGTTGCAGCAGCATGTCGTCCCCGAAGCCCATAACAGTGGTTACCGCCTCGTTGTATTCTTCCAGCGTCGGGGCGGGCAATCCACGTAACGCGGCTGTCGTCTGCGCCAGACGGACGGTCTCGATGACGTGGGCCACCGAAATGTCCATGTCCTTCTTCCTCAGAAGGGCCGCTATACGGCTGACCCACCAGGTGCCGTCATCTTCTGGATGATGCCACAGGTAATGGTACCATCCCGGAGCGTCTATACCGGCCCCGTAACCGCTACGGAACGTAAGCCTGTCATACGTCCACGGGATCCATGTGCATTCCGCCTTTACCTTCGGGAGCCCTTTCAGCAGTTCGTTGTCGTCCTTCACCTTTGGCATATTCTCCAGTGCCGGGACATGCCATGCCCCGCAGATGACGGCGATGCGTTCGAAAGGTTCCTTCTGTGCCGCCCGTATCATGCGGCGCATCCACGCTTCACGGACAAGGTCCCTGCGGGAGGTGTGTTCCGGGAGGGCTTCTCGGAGTGCGGTCACAGCTTCTTTGACGGCCTCGAAGATGCCGTTGCCGTCCCTGCGCTGTTCTATGTTCATGTTCCACCACGATTCACCGTCGGGATAGCCGGCAGCTTCTGCCAGCAGGTCAAACGGGTCACCTGGGTGTTTAACGGCTTCATCATCCGTTTCTGCAGGTTCGCTGCCATCCTTCCTTTCCGCTTCAAAGGCAAGGGAGTGGGCAAGTGGGAGATCGAAGAAACGTAAAGCAACATTCTCCCGGAGCGCATAGCGCAAAGCCTGCCATTCCGGCGAGAAGTCGGCAAACGGATAGAATATGGCATTCTGCGGCGCATCGGGTTGATAGCCGAGCAGGGCTACCGGCGGTTCCATCTGTCCGTCGGCAATAAACGGCATGAGGGCTTCCGCTTCTATCGGTCCCTCAAGCAGGATAAGGTCGGGACGGATACGTTCCAACTCCTCCACGATGTTCCGACAGGAGCCAGGTCCGTGATGACGTATTCCTAATAGATGAATGTCTTTCATATTAGTCGATACCTAAATACATCAATCAAATCATGTCTCTCGAAGCTCTATAGATGTCTTTCCAGCCGTCGCGGTTTTTGACCACTGTTTCCATGTATTCCTGCCAAACCACTTTGTCCTGTACCGGGTCTTTCACCACGGCACCGAGGATACCTGAAACAAGGTCTTCGGCATGTATCTGTCCGTCGCCGAAATAGCCGGCCATAGCAAGGCCGTTGTTCACCACGGATATAGCTTCTGCTGTACTCAGTGTGCCGCTCGGACTCTTGAGCTTCGTCTTGCCGTCACCAGTGGCTCCCTGACGCAGTTCACGGAAAATGGTGACAACACGGCGGATTTCATCAAGGGCCGGTTTCTCTGCCGGCAGCTGCATCACTTTCTCGAAACTCTCCACGCGGCGGCGTACAATGTCAACTTCTTCTTCAAGCGTGTCGGGCAATGGGAGGATGACCGTGTTGAAACGGCGTTTCAGTGCGCTCGAAAGGTCGTTCACGCCCTTGTCCCTGTTGTTGGCCGTGGCTATGATGTTGAATCCGCGGATGGCCTGTACCTCTTTGTTCAGTTCGGGAATGGGCAGGGTCTTTTCGGAAAGGATGGTGATGAGCGTATCCTGCACGTCCGATCCGATGCGTGTAAGTTCCTCGATGCGCCCTGTTTTACCTTCCTGCATGGCCTTCATGATGGGTGTCTGCACCAAGGCTCCTTCACTCGGCCCCTCGGCGAGAAGACGGGCATAGTTCCAGCCGTAGCGGATGGCTTCTTCTCCCGTTCCGGCGGTTCCCTGTACTATCAGCGTTGAATCGCCGGATATGGCTGCCGCCATGTGCTCACTGACCCAGCTCTTGGCCGTACCGGGAAGGCCGTACAGAAGCAGCGCCCGGTCGGTGACAAGGGTGGCCACAGCAATCTCCATCAGTCGGCGGTTGCCTATATATTTCGGTGAAACTTCGAAACCGTTCTTCAGTGTTCCACCCATGAGGTAGGTGACTACGGATTGGGGTGACATCTCCCAGTTTTCAGGAATCGGGTTTGTCTCGTTCTTTTTCAGTTCATGCAGTTCCTCTGCAAACTGTTGCTCGGCATGTTGTCTCAGTAAAGTGCTCATATATGTATCAGTTTTTATTCGTTGAACAAAGTGTTTATTTCAGATTTCAGATCCATGAATTCAAGCATTTTTGAGCAGAATTCGTTCATGGATGGCGATGCCTGTGCAGAAGCATTGGCTTTGGCTTCAACCAGACTTCTGAGTTCGGCTGGTATGTGCAGGGCCAGCTGTTCTGCCAGATAGGCGGCATAATACAGGTATTCCTCTTTCAATATCTGGGTCAGGACGTTGCGTGAGAATTTGGGTCCCCACACTTCATCAATGTTTCCGTACCATGAATCGGGGATATAACCGAAATTCCGGACCGAGTCCGGCCAGCTTATTTCTTCCCGTTGTGAAGGAGTAAGTAGTGCCACGAGTTCCGGCTTGCGCAAATAGGAAGGGTCTTCCTTCAGGGTGTGGAAAGCCCAGAGCCCGTCCGAGAAGTTGAGTATCGGGTCTTCCAACTCCATGAACTTCCTGAAAGGAGGATGCTTGGCGAATTTTCTCGCTGCCTCTTCCTTTCCGCAGCCATATACCTCGCACCAGAAGCTCAACGGCACCCGTTCGGCGAGTTGCCTCAGGATGAATTCGGAATCGCTCTCTTTCTTGTTGGAACTTACCTCGGACAGCCCCATGGCCTTCATCTCCGGGGTGTATCCGATCTCGTCGTATGACCATCCGGTAAGCATGTTGTGCCTGATATGTCCGCGCAGAAGTTCGCAGCAGCGCGTCACCATGGCTGAATCGGGAATCATGCACAGAAGTTGCCGTGCCGTTTCCTTGACCATAGAGCTACGGTCCGACTCCAGCACTTCCTGTATGAAAGGTTCGTCGGTCTTGCTGATGTTTGTCCGGAGACATTCAAGCAGTTCGTTGCGCTGGTTAGCCGGTTCGCTTTTCCAGTCTTTCCGCAGCAGTTCGAGGGCTGCGACAGGATCCTGCTGCCTGAATCTGGCAAGCATCTCCTTACGCTCGCCGTGGGTGGCCGTATCCCAGGAATCGGTCTTTTCGCATTCCTCTCCGGCAAGGCCCATTTGCTTGGTCAGCCATAAGCCTCTATTCCCGACGAGATTTTTCAGCAGCCTTCGTTCTTCAAACCGCAACGGGTTGTTGCGGTCATAGGCACGCCGGATAAGCGGCTGGAGGTATTCGGGTGAAATGATTTTTCCCGATCCCTGTGCCAGACGGTAGGCGTAGGCCAGCATATAGCGTGTGCTGTGGAGTCTGGAAAAGAGTTGGCTCCGGTCCTTGTCGAAATACGGCAGTTCCTCTTCTGGAGCTGTTTCCACGGGGACAATGCCTTCCGCTCCGGTCGGTTCCCATCCGGCACGCCTGTAGGCGAAGGCGGATGCGGCTGTCATATACAGGAACGCTTCCGTGTCTTCGGCTTTCTCGCGGATTCCGTCTACCAGCGTCTGAAGGGACTCGGGAAAGGCTCCGGGAGCGCATTCACGGTTGGCTGTTCCAAGCAGTGCAGCCTGTATGATAGGTTCAGTTACGTTCATCTCTCCAAGTATGATATTCTTTGTTGTACCAAATGGATTTCAGTTCCCATATATCCCCGTTTACAAGGATCAGCGCTGCGAACAGATTGCCGCCGGTAATGGCGAGGATGTCGATGAAGGTTTCCTCGGGCATCGCCACACAGACGGCATTGCCCGCGTTGTCCAGCAACGTGTAGTCTTTCCCGTTACGGGCGACCCTTACGTCATCCACAAGCAGGGGGACATCCTCGGAAAACGGATTCGTCAGCATGGCCGTGCGGTACACCGCGGCAGCCTGCTTCAGGTCAGGGCTGCACGCCGGCACAAAGTTTTCTTCCGCGAGTACGGACTCCCGGAACAATGTACGTCGGCATGTCCCCGTACCGTTGTAAAAGCATAGCGCCCCTTTATAGACACTGCCCGGGATCCAGCTCTCGGTGGAAAAGGTACCGGCAACGGCGAAACTCAGGTGTCTGGCGAAAAGCTCGCTTTCCTTTCCGTAAAACCAGTAGATGTCGGTGTTGACATCGTTGACTTTACGGGACTGCTTGTGAAGGACGAGCCAACTGTCCGCCACCGGCTCTCCGGCAAGGACGTTGTCCTTGGACTGGGGATATCCGATTTGCGTGCGTATCTCGTCCTTCCATTCTTCGGAAAGACCGTCCATGTTCCTGTAGCTCTGCATGAGCAGGTACAGCCTGGACATGCTTTCCGTCAGGTCGGATTTCCAGTTTTCCGAGTCGAAGTCTATAGTCTCCATGGCTCTCAGTCTCCCCGCAAGTCCCGGTGCCTGGGCATCCACCATCCTCCGGGCCATGTTGTCAAACAGGGTATAGGCACGTTCCGGAACATTCAGGAATCCGTTGCGCACCAGGTCCTTCATCCATACCTCAAGGTCGGATATACCTCCCAGTACCTTCTGGTGCCGCTTTTCCTGTCTCTTGGCCTGGGCCGCTTCATCTACTGGGGTTTCGCTTTTGGTTTTCTGTTCCTTCTTTTCGGCCTTCTCCGTTCTTTTGGCCAGCCATGCTGTCACCCATTCCGGCTCTTCCGCCTGCGTGAACTGGTCAGGCTGGCGGGCGTACAATAGCAACAGGCCAAGCCCATGCTTGCACGGGAATTTGCGGCTTGGGCAGGAACACTTGAACGCAATGTCATTCAAGTCTATCACCGTCTGGTAGGGATTCTTTCCGCTTCCCTGGCAATGACCCCAGACGGCACGTCCGCTGCATTCCCTCAGTACCCATTTGCTCAAGGTCGCAAGTCCTTTGCCGGCCTTTACAGACGAGTCGTCGGGAGCGAGCTGCAATATCTGTTCTTCTGTCAAATTCAATGGCATACGCAACAAGTTAATTGGTCATTGGTAAATCATTCCCTGTTCCCGGTAGTATATACTCCGGTGTTGATATCCAGTACAGGACGTTTGGGTTGTATCAGTGCGTCTTCGTATTGTTGAAATACTTGGTTCATTTTGAAGTGTTTTTGACCGTGAAACAATTCGGTTAGTCCCACCAAAAATACCATATTTTGGATTGACGCAATGTGTCGGCCAGACAACCTACGCTATCATAGTTCTGATCCATGTCGGGACAAAAAGCATATTGCTGTATCGCGACTTTGTTTGCACATTCTTTCGATACAGGTGTGGGAAGCTCGTATTCCAATTCGTCATGCGTCAGGACGCTTGGAACGGCACCATATTGCTCATACCAATACTTCGAAACAGCCATCAGTTCGGGAGTCGACGGACAATCATTCCAGCCACCAAAAGGCAGATAGGCAAAAATCTGCCAGGGTTCGCTAACGGGAATTCGGGCGAGAATCAATGGATAAGTCATGTTGGTTTCGGCATCCCAATAGCTGGAAAAGCGATGGTTATTGAATCCTCCTTGCATTTCTTCATCTTGCTCCTGATAATCTTCACCAGTCAAGTTTTCAAGAATGGATTTTCCATCGTTCGCCGGATTTTCCAACATTTCCTTACGATAGGCTTCTACTTCCTCCCAATTAAAGTCGTACGCATCGGCATCTTCACAGCTCGCATCTGAATTCTCAATCAAGCATTCCCATAATGTTTCATCCACTTTAATCAGAACAGGCACATAACCTTCCCTTACTCCCAAACGTTTGGCGTAACTATAGGCTGCCATAATGGGATCGTCATCGCGCATAGACGGAAAGTACGTACACTCGCAATCCAGGTAATCCATAAAGGCAGATGCCAGTTCTGAGGGCTTTGCTGTAGATTGGTCAATTTGCTGACCGTGCCAATTGGCAAACCGTCGGTCCATCAGCTGCGCCATCTGCTGGTAATACTCGTTGTCAAATGGGATGAACAGGTATGCCTCTTCCTTGAATTCGTCGGAATGATACCTTTCTGCTCCGAAATACTCTAAAGCATAGTTGTCAATGTCTCCCGGGAAGAAGGGATGCTCATTCGCTCCATAATACCAGCCATAGTAGTAATCAGCAAAGGAACGCCCCTCTTTGTTAAACAAGGCTTTAGTCAAACTTCCGTTCAACTTTTCCTTGATAAACAAACGCAGGTCTACATTCGCAGCATTGTTTTTAACGCTATGAACCACATCGCCGTACTGCTTCAGAAAATCATCGCTCATCAGGTTGTTTTCCATGCACCATCGTAGATAGATTGCTACATGATTGTAAGCCGTGATAGGATCTACACTCAACCCTTTCTCTTCTATTTTCTGCACGTCGTATCCCACATTGTCCATCACTTGGTCAACATCGTCGTCTGACGTTTCAGGTGTATCTGCTACCTCAGCTTCCTCAACTACCTTGTTTACATTTCCGAATGAGATTTTCAATGTCATTTTATCAGGCCGAGCAACTCCCTTATTCCGAGTGATGGAATGTTTGTCGTCAGCAGAGAAGCCAATGGTTTCACCGTCATTGAGCACTGCATCATATTCCAGAACATAGCCCACCATGCTTGTCAAAAAGTCTCTCACTTCAGAGGGTTCAGCGTCGACGTCCAACACCTCCATTTCGTCCTTACCGAAACATTCCATACCATAAGTATAGCCACTTACGCCTTTCTCGGTGCGATAAAGCCCGAACCAAATCCAGTTGAAGATAGGCAAGCGGTCATCCTTCATCATACCGGCAAAACCTTCATAGAGATGGGGTTGGAAAACGACACCACTGGTATAGATGCCCGTGACGTTTTTTTGCAGACAGCAAACTGAAAGCAGTTTTACGTACAGTTTACCCCGCTCAATCAGGTTTTCCTCTTTGCCAAGTACAGCCACCATCAAGTGCGCCTGATGCGCTTGTGCTACTTGCTCAGCCTCGGGCCACATGTAATTGTTCTTGGCACATTCTGCAGCTTCTCCATGAGGAACGGGGTAATGCATTAAACTAACTGCCGCCATCATCTTGCCTATATTAAATACTAGAACGTCATCCTGCTGTGATTCGTCCTCTTCTTCACAAGCTTCTATATTCCATTGCTCTTTGAGGTCATGGATGAACTTTTCCCGATTCCAATTTTCGTCTGCCAAGAGCGCAAATCCGACAAACGTTCCCGGCTTGTTTTCTTCACAATCAGTTTCCGACTCGTTCTTTGACGTACTACTGCATTCCTCTATCACTAATTGTGCATTTTCGTCTTCCGGATCCAGTTCAGCCCATTTTTTGGCATAAGCTAAGGCTTGCTCTTTCTGTCCCGGAAGATACTGATGGGCATAAGCCATACGCATGTTCCACGTAGCTTCGTTCTCGCCGACATTGCGAACAGATTCCAATAATTCTAAGGCCTTGTTCAGAGCCATTTCCTGTTTATCATTTTCCGGCTCCTTGCCGTGATCACCCAAAATGGCATAGTTCTCATAGCTTCGTACCAATCGCATGATAACCTCAAAGTTACGCTCCACTTCGGGAATGCGCTCCAGGATTCGGATACACTTGGAATAGCTTTCGCGCTCATTCCATTGTTCGATTGCGGCGAAAAACTCCTCTGCATTTTCAGCAGTATAAGGTTCTATCTCGCTATCAGCTTCTGTCAATTTACGTATATCCCCGTCGCTGATAAAGTCTGCTGCATAGAACGAATAATCCGGGTATGCTTCCAAAAGGGGAAGTACCTCTTGAAGGAATGAATGAATGTTAAACACGAACAGGTCGATGTAGCTATAGTCAGTACCCGTTGCACCGCCTATAATCTGTCCTAAGTTATGGGGCTTCAGAATTTCGTCTGTAATGCGATCTTCCAAGTCATGACGTAAATTCAATGTAGCCTGTCCGTCCTGATGGTTTCGGAATACCAGGAAGATTGCTTGCGCACCGAAACTATTGGCGTGATCGAAAATTTCAGTAGATTGACTGTAGTATTCAGCGACAAGCGATTCCATACAAGTTATTCCAAACATCACGTCGGCACGCAGTTCTTTGCTATCCTTGGGTGTTAAGTGGTAACCTGTGTAAAGGTCCTTTGGATTTTCAAAAAATTCTTTGCCGTTGGCTTTCACTGTCTTTTCAATATGCTTTTTCAACTGGGATAAAGCAATCATGCGCTTGTCACTTTTATCAGCCATTTCTACCGTACGGATGTACTTCACCGATACGCCCTCGCCTAATACGAGGTCGAGCATCACACGGAAAGCACCTTCAGCCTGTTCAACAGACAAATTGTCAAATCCCGGATCGTAATACTTGATGTGGAAATCGCTGCTTTCTTCATTATAGGATGGAAGTACCTGAATGTTGCCCAACTCGAAGTTCGTGTCAAACATTTTGAAGCCAAATGAAGTATCTGTACCCTGATTGAATGGGAAAAACTTCCATTTGCCTTTCAAACATTCGGGCATACGCGAAATTACATAAGGATAGATTACAAAGAGGTCCGGCCAACCTTCTACCGAAAAAGTAAATTCATGGTCGCCCCCAATGTTGAATCGTGCGTGTTCGGAAATCAACTGAACTCCCTCACTGACAAATGACATAAAATCGTTGGCTTCTTCATTGGACTTTGTTTGCATCATGCATGAGAGTTTTTTCTCATTTTCTACAAACCAATTCCAAAACTCCTCTACGCGCTTTGTCAAGGGATGATAAAGATTACACCACCGGATAAATAGTGGCGCATCAGGATCTTCCGGGTCAAGTGCAGCAGCCTTGGTAAAATAGCGTAAAGCCTCCCGTTCGCGGTCTTGGTAATACAGTGCATAGCCCAATCTGAAATTCCAAAGCGCATCATCCTCGCCTTCCAGACGAATCGATTCCAACACTTCTTCAGCTTTGGCATACGCGTTCTGGTTGTTATATGCTCTGGCCAACAGACTCTTTGCTTGAAAGTCGCGTTCTGCTTCGGGAAGTTGTTCCAAAGTATCTATAATTGCTTGATGCTCATCAGCATCGTGCCATTCACTTATTTGTTTGATTAAATCTGCATTCATACGTGTAGGTATTAGGATGGATGTAGTTAGTTATATAAACAACGCAGCGATTTCGGCCACGCTCTATGAGATTGTGACGGAAATCGCTGCTACATATTGTATATTAGATTATTGCGTTGCATGAGTACCACACAAACGGCACTACGGCATTGTTTTACCCGATTACGTGTTGCAATCAGGCTGTATGAGGTTATAACACCCCAAAGGAAAAGAAGGAGAACAACGGCCATAGTCACCGCAAACGTAATCGGTATTGTCATAGGTATTGCTTTAAATGGTTATCACTTAATTGTTCAATCATGCATAGGGTATTTACAGGTTGCCCGTTATAAAAATGGGTTTTGGTTCTTTCTGTATAATTCCAGTTATGGTTAAGATTTCGGTCGCAATATACAAATTATTTGCTTTACCCCCCCCGTTAATGGGTGTTAAAACATTTGTTGGTAGATAATTTTTTCAAATCTTGCTCCTTCAATATATGACTGAAGTTTCCCACCCCTTTATATCAGCTATTTGAGTAATAGTTCCCTTCGGTGGGTGGTCTAAAAATCAAATGTTTTCC
>OHGS01000014.1_pt1 | contig 98849 bp, 83 predicted proteins | sample 1567831 | NCBI WGS metagenome assembly OHGS01 (sample SAMEA3879596, study PRJEB24766) | human gut metagenome | biome: human-associated habitat; feature: feces | place: USA | collected 1985/1987
CTACTGATAACGGTTATAAAAGAAAAAACTGTCTAGCTAAATCAGGAAAAGACACACACCAGCCTATCGTAAAAAATTACTCCGCGACTGTGTGAATTAGCTCCGAGCTAATTGAATTTAGTTCCGAGCTTGTTCAATTTAGTTCCGAGCTAGTTTTGACAATCGTGAAACTACTGATAACCAACACTTTAGAAATGCCCAAAAGTGCGGAGATTCGAACAATCATTTAGCCTTTGAAGCAAAATGTGCGGAGAATCAAAAAATTACATTCATTATACTACACATACAAACATTCATATAATTTACAACCCATAAAAAGTAAGCAAACTGACTAATAATAACCATACAACACATACTATTCCTACAGAACCTAAATCAGAAGATTTTACTCAGAAAACGAAAACACAGCACAATCAAGGTGCGTCGAAGTTTTTTGTAAAGGATAACAACATGACAATGCAAATTTATACGCGCGAAGTAAGAAAATGAGCACCATACCCCCTCAAGGCACAATCTACTAGAAAAGGTACTCTTGGAAAATAAACGGCATTCATGGCATAAAGTTGCGAAAAAAACAGCAGAACAAGCATTTACGATGCCTGTTCACTCAACCACGAAAAAAAAAACAAGAAAAGCATTCCAACAATGTTGCAAGTAAGAAAAGAAATGCTTAATTTTGTGCGCAATAAAACCCCAACTTAGTTATGACTTCTGATTTTATTGCTGACAAAATCGTTATGGACGGTCTTACGTTTGACGACGTCCTGTTAGTTCCTGCTTACTCTGAAGTACTCCCTCGTGAAGTGTCGTTAGCCACGAAGTTCTCGCGCAACATCGATTTGCAAATTCCCTTCGTTACCGCTGCTATGGATACGGTAACCGAAGCGCAGATGGCCATCGCTATTGCACGCGAAGGTGGTATCGGTGTTATTCATAAGAATATGAGCATCGAGGATCAGGCTCGTCAGGTAGCTATCGTAAAACGTGCCGAAAATGGTATGATTTATGACCCTGTAACGATTAAACGTTACAAAACCGTACAAGATGCATTAGAAATCATGAGCGAATATCATATTGGTGGTATTCCCGTTGTTGACGATGATATGCACTTGGTGGGTATTGTAACAAACCGCGACTTACGTTTTGAAACTCAACTCGACAAGCGCATTGACGAAGTAATGACGCGTGAGAATCTCGTTACTACTACACAACAAACCGACTTGCACTCTGCTGCTCTTATTTTACAGAAAAATAAAATTGAAAAGCTGCCGGTAGTAGACAACGACGGACGACTCGTAGGCCTTATTACTTATAAGGATATTACAAAGGCTAAAGACAAACCTATGGCATGCAAAGATGCTAAGGGACGCTTGAGAGTTGCTGCCGGTGTCGGAGTTACTGCTGATACCATGCAAAGAATGGAAGCCTTGATTCATGCAGGTGCTGATGCCATCGTAATTGACACGGCTCACGGACATTCTAAGGCTGTTATTGAAAAACTGAAAGAAGCTAAATCTAACTTCACTGGAGTTGACATCGTTGTTGGTAACGTGGCTACAGGTGAAGCCGCACGTATGTTGGTTGAAGCTGGTGCAGATGCTATCAAAGTTGGTATTGGTCCGGGTTCAATCTGTACGACTCGTGTAGTAGCTGGTGTTGGTGTACCTCAGCTTTCAGCAGTCTACGATGTAGCCTGTGCTTTGAAAGGTACCGGAGTGCCTTTGATTGCTGACGGTGGTTTGCGCTATTCGGGCGACATTGTAAAGGCCTTGGCTGCTGGTGGATACTGCGTTATGATTGGTTCGCTTGTTGCTGGTACTGAAGAAAGTCCTGGCGAAACGATTATCTTCAATGGACGTAAGTTTAAAACTTACCGTGGCATGGGTTCACTCGAAGCTATGGAAAATGGTTCAAAAGACCGTTACTTCCAGGGCACGGTGAAGGATGTAAAGAAATTGGTTCCCGAAGGTATCGCCGGCAGAGTTCCTTACAAAGGCTCTGTACAGGAAGTTATCTACCAAATGGTAGGTGGTTTGCGCTCTGGTATGGGTTATTGTGGTGCTCCTACTATCGAAAGACTGCACGATGCTAAATTTACACGCATCACTGGAGCCGGTGTACTCGAAAGCCATCCGCACGACATCACTATTACCAGCGAAGCTCCAAATTATAGCCGCCGAGGCGAATAATCTTCTTATTTCAGTTGCAATAGTCAAACTTTATTTTCAGGTTTTTTCTATTGCAACTGAATAATACTTTATTTCAATTCATGAAAAAAAAGAATCTGTTTTCAACCCTTCTCGCCCTGGCTATCTCTGTTTCAGCCGGGGCGCAGTCGGTAACAGACCCAATATTGATGACAATCAATGGAAAGCCTGTAACCAAATCTGAGTTTGAATACTCATTCCACAAAAACGGAAATGTAGAAGGGGCTGTAGAAAAGAAAACTGTACAGGAATATGTACCGATGTTTATCGACTACAAATTAAAAGTAGCTGCAGCTGAAGCTGCACGCCTAGATACCTTAAGCAGTTTTCAACAAGAATTCCGTACTTATCGTGACATGCAGCTTACTCCGTATATGGTAGATAAGCAGTTTATTGATTCTATAGCACATCTTGTTTACGATAACACAAAGAAGAATTTGGGTGGAAAAGATTTGATTGAAACATCACACATTCTTATTCAACTCAATCAAAAAGCTACAGAAGCTGACAAAAATAAAGCCAAAGCGAAGGCAGACTCTATTTACGCAGCACTGAAACAGGGTGCTGATTTTTCTGACTTAGCTAAACAGTATTCCAATGATCCGGGAAGTGCTGTCAAAGGTGGAAAACTACCAATGGTTGGTCCCGGAGCGTTTGTCAAAGAGTTCGAAAACGCTGCTTATGAACTTAAAACGGGCGAAATTTCAAAACCTGTATTGTCTCCTTTTGGTTATCATATCATCAAAATGGACAACCGAAAGCCGCTCGATGAATATAATGTAGTGTTGCCCGACATCATGGCTATGCTCAAACGACAAAACATTGAAGAGGCTTCAAGCGAATACAGAATTAACAAAATTGTTGCAGCTTCGAACGGAAAACTTACACGCGATGCCGTTCTCGACAGTGTAATGAATGCAAACATTGCCCATAATCCTGAGCTCCGCTATCTTATTCAAGAATATCATGACGGACTCTTGTTATATGAAATCAGCAAAAAGCAGGTTTGGGACGTTGCAGCCTCTGATAGTGTTGGCTTAGAACAATGGTATAAATCGCACAAAAAGCAATATGCTTGGGATGAAGCTCGATTCAAAGGTTTCGTATTCCATTGCAAGGAGGCTGGACAGGCTAAGGCTGTCAAAAAAATGCTGAAGAAATTTGCTAAAAATGGCTCTACAGAATGGCGTAAACAATTAAAACAACAGTTCAACAAAGACTCTGTTACGGTTGCCATTAGTGGTCCATACTTGTGCAAAGCTGGTGAAAATGCTTTCATTGATTCCTACGCATTTAAACTAAACAAGAACAAGGAAGACAATAAGGTAATGAAAGGTTTTGCTGTCAGTGGCGTAAGCGGAAAAGTACAGAAACAACCCAAATCATACCTTGACGTAAAAGCACAGGTAACCAGCGATTACCAATTATCAAAGGAAAAGCAATGGGTTGAGGAACTGCGCAAGAAATTTGCATACAGCATTGACGAAGCAGTACTGAAAACCATTCAATAATAAAACAGATTAAAGGTAGTCATGCCGTTATTCACTGAATGCAAAATCGGCTCAGACTACCTTTTCACTTGTATTTTAGCTCTTATCCCTTGCGATAATGGCGCGATACATTATTTATAACGCATTTATGATAAAGAATTTGTTTTTTGCGTTTCTTACTCTCTTTCCAAGTGCCATGTTCGCACAAAAGAATGTAGTAGACGAAATCATTTGGATCGTTGGTGACGAACCCATTTTGCTTTCAGATGTTGAGGAAATGCGTATTAGCTCTGAGTTTATGGGAAGTCCTTTTAACAACCCATATTGCACAATTCCTGAAAAATTAGCAGTAAACAAGTTATTCCTTCACCAGGCAGAACTTGACAGTATCAACGTAAGCGAGGGAGATATCATACGTGGCGTTGACGAACAAATTAGTAACTATATCCAAACTTATGGTTCACGCGAGGCTGTAGAGCAAATCATGGGTCGTAAAATCTCGCAAATGCGCGAAATCTTGAAGAAACAAGCTCGCGAAAGTGAGATGGTTCATAGTGTTCAGCGCAGTATTGCTCAAAACGTAAAAGCTACTCCCGCTGAAGTTCGTGAATATTTTAAGAATGTGCCAACTGATAGTTTGCCTTTCATTCCTACACAAGTAGAAGTGCAGATTATAACATCAGAGCCAAAAGTTTCACGTGCTGAAATTGAACGTATCGAAGGACGTTTACGCGATTTTGCTCGACGTATCAACACTGGAGAATCTGAATTTTCAACCCTTGCAAAATTCTACTCTGAAGATGGTTCTGCACGAAATGGTGGAGAATTAGGTTATAGTGGCCGAAATCAATGGGTGCCTGAATTTGCCAATGTCGCATTCAGTTTGAACGATCCTAAAAAGGTTTCAAAAATCGTTCGTACTGAATATGGTTTCCACATTATTCAGTTAATTGATAAACGTGGCGATAAAATTAACGTCCGTCACATTCTTCTGAAACCCCGCATCGAAGAAAGCGAAATTACTAAAGGTATAGCCCGTTTAGATTCGATTGCAAATGATATTCGAGCTGACAAATTTACTTTCGATGCAGCTGCACAAGCCTTGTCTGACGATAAAGACACCAGAAATAACCATGGCTTAATGGCTAATGTTAATCCGCAAACCATGTCGGTCAGCTCACGCTTTCAGATGAAAGATTTGCCTCAGGACATTGCTAAGGTTGTTGATACGCTGAAAGTTGGCGAGGTTTCACGTGCATTCAGAATGACCAATGAAAAAGGACAAGTAGTTTGTGCTGTCATCAAACTTAAAAACAGGATTGATGGACATCATGCAAGTATGACTGAAGATTTTCAGACTTTACGCGATGTAGTCATCGGAAAAAGACGTGAAGAAAAAATCGAAAAATGGATTCGCGAGAAAATTCAAACTACTTATATCCGCATAAGTCCTGAATGGAGAAACTGTTCCTTCCAATATCCTGGTTGGGTAAAATGATAAATTCATTCTGAATAACCATAAAGGTTTTGGCCAAGATTTTTTGTAAACCATTTATTAGGTTACAATAATCTTGGCCAATTCTTTTTACCCACAGTTGCATAGCGACTGTGATTTTTGAATGGGAAAGTTCGAACCAGCAGTAAAAAGGCGTGGTGGCTGTAGCATTTGAGTGAGGCAAAACGTTGTTGCTTCGTACGTTTTGAGAATCGGCAAGAGATAAAATGTTAATCCCGATTTCATTTTTTTTCGCGTGTGGAAAATGCACTGAAATGCCCGTAAATAAAGGGCTGAATGTCCATTCGGAGGTGTGGTAAACTTTCGAGCTGCGATATTAGGTGCCCCAAAAATTTGGATTTCGGGTTGTACTTGTTGTATCTTTGCCTACGGCGAAATCAGGCTTCACCTCAGCATAGCTCATACAAGCAAGCTTGCTTAACTCTGCATTCGGTTTGCAATGACTTTGGAGTCGGAAATAAAGGCAGCACTACAGCATTGATAAGCTGCACATGAGCCTTGACGGATGAAAAAACAGTATTCCTTATTTTATTCATTCAGCGTTCTTTGACATCGATCGTGTTACAACAGAAAGTAAGGCTAATAGGCCTGTCTGAAACCTGGGATGCATGTTTGAATTTTACCACAAGCTTTTGCGACTGAGGCAAAGTTCTCCATAACCATTCTACAAAACCTTTAGTTTCAGAAATAAAAAATATGCCGATTATTCTTTGCATTGATACAAAAAGAATAATCGGCATAGAAAGCAAACTTGAAGTATAGTTCCTAGTCAAGGAATTTATGAAAGATATTAAGGAACCAACACCTTTTTTCCATTAATGATGTACAAACCTTTGCTTAGTGCATTGATTACGTCAGTCCAGTTCTTGCCCATTGTAACGTAACGACCAGTTAAATCGTAGACAATGAAGTGCTCATTTTTGCCATTTGCGACTTCTGTCAATGAAGACGGTTTGGTTTTAATATACAACGATACAGGTTTCTGCCCAGATTTATAGCAAGCGAAACGGGGAGAACTTGCGTTATACTGAATGCTACGATTGCTGAAATGCACGTTCTGAATAAGTGCTTGCTGATGACTTACAGAAACAGTCCATTGAGCTTTGTCGGTATCTGAGGTTTTGCTGCTATGAAGTTTGTTTTTATCTGTGTCCAACGACAAATATAATTGATCGACTTGATCGAAGAATGCCCATTTATTTTCCACTTGTTCCAATATAAATGCATAAGGAAGATTGGAAGCATTAACTTCTGATTCAATGACGTCATCTGCGGCATTCAGTTTAACATAGCTACGAATATCTTCATTTTGTGATGCCATAGCTGTCAAATCTTCTCTTGCTACAATCAACACTTCAGAACCATCTTTAAGTTCAGCAGTATTCGAAACTAATGAATAAGCTCCTTCGCCACCAACAACGTTTTCTTTTACTCGATAAGTAGCAGTAACCATATTGCTCTTTTTATCTTCTAAAGTAGCATAAGCCGTAATCGTTGTATTTTCACTAATAACGACTTCAACAGGTGAAGGTTTACTTTGCTGTGCCCCTCCATTGAGTGAATAAACAATCGATGCACCAGCCGTAGCGCATGTTATGCTTACTTTTTCGTCCTTAATCAGCAGAGTTCCCGATGCAGGATTAAATACAGGATTCGCCACAGCAGCTTCTGGTGTTTCTGATCCGTCATAATTATTCGGATCAAATGGTACGCCAACTTTGCTACCCCATACATACTGTTCTAGCCCAGGGAAGTCAATAAAAGGATTGCGATTGTGTTGAATTTTATATACAGCCTCATTACGTTTGATTTCCTTCTCGCTAACAGGATCTTCAGCCGCCCAGCGAAGCAACATTTCAAGAGCCCATGGAGCATAAGCCTTATAGGGATCGCCGCATAACATGGGTGAGTTCCATGAAGCTATCTTATCTTCATAGGCTGTAGCCATATAAAAATAGGTACGTGCAAAGTCGCCCTTGTATTCATCGTTGGGTTCAAACACCGTACCAGAATAGCCCGGAGTTTTGGATTTACCTAACTTACTGAAACCTTTGGCAGATTTCCAGTTCTCACCATTCGTTTCACCAAACGGAAAGTTACTGCGCATACCATTCACCTTGCCATCCGTAGGATAAAGATGAAAAAGGTCAGAATACATAGGCTTGGCATCATTGAACCAACTTTTAGGGAATGAATGTTCACGATTGTAAACATCACCTTCTTTACTATAATTACCAGCTTGATCTTTGCCCGGAACATAATTTGTTATGCAGGAATACATATCCCAAATCTTTCCGTCAGCACGAACGTCTGTTTTGTAAAAGTCAGACCACAAATCATTATAAGTTCGCTCTGTGTGATGGTTGATTATACCATAAAAAGCCGTTTTTAAAGCGCTTCCATTTTTACCTTTTGTCCCTGCATAATAACTTGTAGGAACTTGTGCTTGGAGAAGATTAGCCAAACACAAAAAACCGAACCATGTAAACAAGGTTCGTAGAACATAGTGTTTTATCATGAATAAAATGTTTATTGATAAATGTTTTACTATGCGAAGTTACGCATTTAATATGACATATTGATGTAGATAAGAAGCAAACACCAATTTATACGACAATTAAGCAGCTTCATTATCATAGCTGAGAAAAAGTAAACAGAATATATCCTGAGCAATGGGAGTTTCCAAGGCTTTTATTTTGAGAATCTCCTAAAATTCTGTACTTTTGCTTGTGCGAACATAGATTCGCCTAAATCAAGCTTCACGAATAGTCTTTCAACAGTCTATTACCGCAGTTGCAGCTTGAATTAACCCAAAGCAGATAAAAAGAAGCACTTTTTTCTCAACCTGCAATGATTATCCTCTTAGGAGCTCAAACATCATCATGAACAATATATTTGTAGAATTTGCCAGCCCATTATTATTGATTATAAAAGGATTAATGGTTGGAATAATAGCCTCAGCGCCTATGGGCCCTGTTGGCATCTTATGTATTCAACGAACCATACAAAAAGGGCGCACTTATGGTATCGTTACTGGTGCCGGCGCTGCATTAAGTGACATAATATATGCACTTATCACTGGATTCGGTATGTCGTTTGTTATGGAAATAATCGACAACGAGCAGAATATATTTTGGATGAAGTTAATAGGTAGCATTATGCTCTTTAGCTTTGGCATTTACATGTTTCGGACCGATCCACGAAAATGCCTACGCCCATCTATGAAAAAGCGTGGTACCTTATTGCATAACTTTACCACAGCTCTCTTAGTCACATTATCGAACCCCTTGATTATTTTCTTGTTTATTGCATTGTTCAATATGCTCACATTTGTCATTCCAGGCAATTTATTCGGACAATGTGTAGGCTATTTGTCAATAGTTGCTGGTGCCATGATTTGGTGGTTAGGATTGACATATATAATAAATAAAATGAAAAGTTCATTCGGACTTCGAGGCATAATGCGACTTAACCGAAGCATCGGCGTCATAGTACTTATAGCTTCATTCATTTATGCCGGAATGACACTTGCCAATTTGTCTTTATACTAAGAATACGTTTTTATATGATTATAGCAGACAAACTTAAAGATTCAAACCGAGCAGAGTATCTGCTTTACATGTGGCAGGTTGAGGACTTAATAAGAGCCTATAAATGCGACAGTGAACGTATCGCCAATGAATATATCAGTCGTTTTGACTTAACTTCAGAGCAACGCGCAAAAACGATAGAATGGTATTCAAACCTTTGCGAAATGATGCGTAGCGAAGGTAAGTTTGAGCACGGACACTTGCGTATTTGTATGAACATCTTGCAAAATTTGGAGGAATTACATTTACAACTGATACATTCTCCCAAATTCCCGTACTATCGCGAGATGTATTACAAGGTTCTTCCCTACATCGTTGAATTAAGAAGCAAACAAAAAAAAGCTTCAGATGATGTAGACAGCCAAGAAGACTCTGAACTCACGACTTGCTTTAATCTGCTTTATGGTGTTATGCTGCTAAAGTTACAACATCACAACATATCGAACGAAACGGCTTTGGCAGTCAAGGATATTTCCACTTTGGTTGGTCAGCTTTCTGACTACTATTTAAAAGACAAAGCAGAACCAATTGATTTTGAATAAATCATAACTCTGTATGTACCAAGTATATCCGGACCATTCCTTTTTTCTTAAAAAGATTATTTTTTGAACCTCCCCTAACGAAATAAAATCTTACAATGAAACATATTTTAGTCACAGGTTGCAATGGACAATTAGGCAACGAAATCCGACTACTATCTGCAAAATACAACGATGAAGATTGGCAATTTTACTTCACCGATATCAACGAACTGGATATCACCGATCGTAAAGCCATCTATACATTTGTTGAACAGAATCACATTTCCATTATCATCAACTGCGCAGCTTATACAGCAGTAGACAAAGCTGAAAGCAATGCTGAACTATGCGAATTGCTTAATGAAACAGCTCCTGCATACTTAGCCGAAGCTGTGGCTTCTGTTGGTGGCACAATGATTCAGGTATCAACAGACTATGTTTTTGACGGAGAAGCCTTCATTCCTTATAAAGAGGAATACCCCGCTAATCCTCAAACAGTTTATGGTCGTACAAAATTAGCTGGCGAAAAGAATGTGATTCGCTCATGTGCCGGTTCAATGGTAGTTCGTACTGCATGGCTTTATTCTACATTTGGCAACAACTTCGTAAAGACCATGATACGCTTGGGCAAAGAACGTGAACAGTTAGGTGTTGTTTTCGACCAACTCGGCTCACCCACTTACGCACGCGACCTTGCCCAGTTTATTCTCACTGCTATTGAAAAGGGAATTGTTCCCGGCGTTTACCACTTTACGAACGAAGGAGTTTGCTCATGGTATGACTTTACGCGTACCATTCATAAATTAGCTGGCATTGATGACTGCAAAGTATCTCCCATTCATACAGCAGATTACCCCGTTGCTGCAAAACGCCCGCACTACTCAGTACTTGACAAAACTAAGGTTAAACAAACCTACAACATTGACATCCGCTGGTGGGAGGATGCCTTAAAAGAATGTATCAAAGAACTCTAAGCAATAATAACTGCAAATTATGAATTCTGAAATATCAAGAAGACGAACTTTTGCTATCATATCACACCCTGACGCAGGTAAAACAACATTGACTGAAAAACTACTACTTTTTGGTGGTCAAATTCAAGTTGCAGGTGCCGTAAAAAACAATAAAATTAAAAAAACGGCCACCTCTGACTGGATGGAAATCGAAAAACAACGTGGTATTTCTGTGACTACCTCTGTAATGGAATTCGATTATGACGGCTACAAAATAAATATTCTCGATACTCCGGGTCACCAGGACTTTGCTGAAGATACATTCAGAACGCTCACAGCTGTCGATTCTGCTATCATCGTAGTTGACTCTGCCAAAGGCGTCGAAGCGCAAACACGCAAACTTATGACTGTTTGCCGTATGCGTAAAACGCCAGTTATCATTTATATCAATAAAATGGACCGAGAGGGTAAAGATCCCTTTGATTTGCTGGATGAACTTGAGCAGGAATTGCAAATTAAAGTACGTCCTTTATCATGGCCTATCAATCAAGGTGCCCGTTTTAAAGGTGTATACAACATATTTGAACAAGAACTAAACCTATTTGTTCCAGACAAGCAAAAGGTTACAGAAAAAATAGCTGTGGATATTCACAGTTCTGATCTTGAGGCTCAAGTAGGTGAAACTGATGCACAACGTTTGCGCGACGAATTGGAATTAGTAGATGGAGTTTATCCTGAATTCCAACATGAAAGCTATTTAAATGCTGATGTTGCTCCAGTATTCTTTGGCTCTGCACTCAACAACTTCGGTGTAAAAGAATTATTAGACTGCTTTGTTAAAATAGCTCCCTACCCACGAGCAACACAAGCAGAAGAACGTTTAGTAACACCAGATGAAGAAAAATTCACGGGCTTCATCTTTAAAATCACTGCTAACATCGACCCTAATCACAGATCATGCATTGCATTTTGCAAGGTATGCTCTGGCCGTTTTGAGCGTAACAAACCTTATCTCCATGTAAGAAATGGCAAAACGGTTCGATTCTCATCTCCTACCCAATTCATGGCGCAGCGAAAAAGTACCATTGACGAAGCATGGGCTGGTGATATCGTTGGTCTACCAGACAACGGTACTTTTAAAATTGGTGATACACTAACTGAAGGTGAACAATTACACTTCCGAGGCCTCCCATCATTCTCGCCAGAAATGTTCAAATACATTGAGAATGCAGACCCAATGAAAACAAAACAGCTGAATAAAGGCATTGAACAATTGATGGACGAAGGTGTTGCTCAGTTATTCGTTAATCAGTTTAATGGTCGCAAAATTATCGGTACTGTCGGACAATTACAATTTGAGGTTATTGAATATCGTCTCGAAAACGAATACAATGCCAAATGTCGTTGGGAACCCATCAGTCTTTATAAAGCATGCTGGATTGAAAGTGATTCACCAGAAGAACTTGAAAACTTCAAGAAACGAAAGTATCAATATATGGCAAAGGATCGAGAAGGACGCGATGTATTCTTGGCTGATTCTGGCTATATGCTACAAATGGCACAACAAGATTTTGAGCACATCAAATTTCATTTTACGAGTGAATTTTAACAAGAAAAACCGACCAATGAGCAACGCGCTCTGACAACATCAAAACGCATTATAAATGTTTACGTATTGACATACAAGGCATTTATGATGCGTTTCTTTTATGATGATATAGACGCGTGGATTGCTAAAAATCTACTGACCCTAAACGACACCAACTTGATGTCAGGATATACTTCAAACAGGATTGCAGCCCGTTGTTTCTAAACCCCAATCACAACTACAAAAAAAGAGTGCATTAAAACTTTCATTTTAATACACTCATCTTTATTAGTTGCGGAGGCTCGACTCGAACGAACGACCTCCAGGTTATGAGCCTGGCGAGCTACCAACTGCTCCACTCCGCGCCCTTAGGATCAACGTTGTTGTTATTTCCTATTTGCGATTGCAAAGATACAAAATTTATTCTTATAGACCAAATATTTTTGCAACTAATTCTTTAAATTCTGCTGAATCCCAATCATAACTACAAAAAAAGAGTGCATTAAAACTTTCATTTTAATACACTCATCTTTATTAGTTGCGGAGGCTCGACTCGAACGAACGACCTCCAGGTTATGAGCCTGGCGAGCTACCAACTGCTCCACTCCGCGTCCTTAAGATCAACGTTGTTGTTATTTCCTATTTGCGATTGCAAAGGTACAACTTTATTCTTATATACCAAACTTTTTTCTTGTTTTTTCTCAAAAAATAATCACATTCTTGTCAAAATAGGTAATATAGACCACTTTTTTTACATAGTTTGGTTTAATATAGAACAATAAAATCCCCATATATCATCAACATTTGAATCAAATTATGCGATAATATATGAGGGATTTTAATCGTATGAAATACGACACAATAATAAATTACACTTCCAATATGATGGCACCACATGCTGGAATATCTACATAGGTAGGCTTATCAGCATTAAGTGACAATGTTTGTACATTTCCCGAAAGCAAATCAACAGCGTTGCGAATTCCCGAACGCAAAGTCAGAAAGTCAAAGGCATTTTCGGGTATACATATTCCGACATGAACAGGAAACGAATCAAAATTTGCTACTACCAACAATGTCTTACCATGTTCTGCCTTTCTAAAAAAGGCATATTGTCTGTCAGCATTGTAGCCAAAGTCTCTCCGATAATTCGCATATTGCAAATCATAAAAACAACCTTCCTGAATTGCCGGTTCCGATTTACACAACTTTATCACTCTTTCATAGTAACTATAAAGCTGTTTTTCCAGGTCTGTACGCGACAACCGCTTATCTGCAAGTTTACGCAAAGAATCGACACCCCAGTAATCAAAAATTGTTGTTCTACCGTCTAAGCCACTAAAACCTTCAGCATCCATGCCCGGTTCTCCGAGTTCCTGACCTGCATAAACCATAAACGGATTCTTACCCATCGTTGCACTCACGACTAAAGCTGGCAAGGCCTTCAGTGCATCGCCTGCAAAAAAGGCAGAAGCGATTCGCTGTTCATCGTGGTTTTCCAAAAAGTTAAGCATGTGATCTTTTATATCATCAACAGCCTGCCAGCAACCAGTTATACAATTTGCAGAAAGCCCGTTACATATCACAGCACGCAACGTATCGTAAAGTCCGACTTTATCATACAAATAATCAAAACCGCTTTGAATGTAACGACGATACTCTGCCGGATTATACACTTCGGCAATAAACTGAATGTCTGGATAAGATTGACGAACCTTTGCTGTAGCATAAGCCCAAAATTCAGCCGGTACCATTTCAGCCATATCACAACGGAATGCATCAACACCCTTACCTGCCCAGAATAGAAGTATATTGGTCATTTTTTCCCAAGTTGATGGGATAGAATCAAAATATTGCTTACGTCCATCCAAATAATCCACGCCGTAATTCAATTTTACGGTTTCATACCAGTCATTTCGACTGGGCCATGCATCAAAATGGTCATTACCAGTTACTTTTGCAGGATACTCTTTATAAGGAGACAAGGAACGTCGTTCTGTATCAAAATCTGTATGCAAAGGCTGACCTAATACATAATAGAAATTATTTTGAGGGTCAAATGCCTTAGTTACATTATCATCACAACCCAAATCCTTCACACCTTCAGGACAAGCATCACTCTTGTACTGACGTGCCACGTGATTTGGAACAAAGTCAATCACAAACTTCAAACCAGCCTTATGCGTACGCTTCACCAGATTTTGAAATTCCTTCATACGCTGGTTTACATCCACTGCTAGATCCGGATCGATATCATAATAATCCTTGATTGCATAAGGAGACCCTGCCCTACCCTTTACCACAGCCGGATGATCTTGAGCTATTCCGTGAGCCGAATAATCCGTCTGCGTAGCGTGTTCAATCAGACCGGTAAACCACACATGCGTAAAACCAAACTCTGCAATACGCTTTAACTGTGTATTTGTAAAATTATTCATTTTGGCACAGCCATTTTGTGCAAGCGTTCCATCGTGCACATTTGTGGTATTGCCATTGCCATACAAACGTGTAAAAATCTGATATATAAGTGGTTTCATAATTTTGATTTATATAATTCTAATAATGGGCTAATAGTCAAACTTGTACTGAAAGTTCAAGCAAGTCTGCCAATCTTTTTTACCTGATACACTTAGTCTAAGTTAACTTAAATACATATTCAAGCATCTACATAACTATAATTCATACTCCATGGCCAGTTCGGCAATTCATTCCACAACCCAATAGACTAAGTTCATATCAGATAAAAGCAAATCAGCAGTTCAAAAGCCTTAACACCGTGCTTTAAAACTGCTGATATACGCTATATGTAGTACAAGGCTGATTAGTCGTTTACTCCGTGAGCAGTAACCTCTGCATTACCCTTGCATATTTTCACGATCATGCCTTGAAGCGTCTTACCGGGTCCACATTCCGTAAACTCAGTTGCTCCATCGGCAACCATATTAGTAACTTCCTTAGTCCAAAGAACCGAAGCTGTAAGTTGAGCAATCAAGTTTGCTTTAATATCTTCAGGATTTGTATGAGCCAATCCATCCACATTCTGGTAAACGGGGCAAATGGGAGTATGGAACTCAGTCGTAGCAATGGCTGCTTCAAGTTCTTCCTTGGCAGGCTGCATCAAAGGTGAATGGAAAGCACCACCTACGGGCAATACCAACGCACGTTTTGCTCCGGCTTCCTTCAAACGCTGGCAAGCAACTTCAATAGCTTCAGCTTCACCCGAAATTACGAGCTGACCGGGACAGTTATAATTGGCAGGCACTACAACCTTACCAGTTTCCTGACGTACAGCTGCACAAACTTCTTCAACCTTTTCGTCAGACAAAGCAATAATAGCTGCCATAGTTCCCGGCTGAGCTTCGCAAGCCTTTTGCATAGCCTTTGCACGTGCAGCCACCAACTTCAAGCCATCTTCAAAACTCAGACAGCGAGCTGCTGTAAGCGCAGAAAGTTCTCCGAGAGAGTGACCCGCTACCATATCAGGCTGAAAGTCTGAACCCAAACACAAAGCGCTAACTACGCTATGCAAGAACATAGCAGGCTGCGTAACCTTAGTTTGCTTCAGTTCTTCATCGGTTCCTTCAAACATAATATCGGTAATACGGAAACCCAATATTTCGTTTGCTTTCTCAAAAAACTGCTTTGCAATAGGGTGCTTTTCATACAGGTCTTTACCCATACCTACAAACTGTGCTCCCTGGCCTGGAAATACAAATGCTTTCATTGTTTATTTTCTTATTTGATAGTTATGCAGATGCTCAATTCATTTCGACCATCTATATATAGCATACTAATGAATCCGGAAAAGATACCGATTCGCCCGCCCTCATTACAGAACCAGACAAAACTACCCATTATTTGCTGTGCGCAAAGATACAAAAAACCAATGAAATAATCAACCTTCCAACAAATGTTTTACTTTTACTTCGTCAAGTTCACGTACAGCCCGAAACCACAACAAATAATTCGAATCTGCGCCTCTCGTGATTTCCCAATGCATACATCGTCAAATACATCAAGGTAAAAGATACAACGGTCCTTTACCTCTACCTGCTTCATAAACAGCCCCTTTGCGTAATGCCTTGGTCAAGAAAGCCTTGGCACGCCCAACCGCTTCGGGCAATCCTGCGCCTTGCGCCACAGCTGCTGCTATAGAAGAAGATAGCACACAGCCTGTACCATGCGAATTGTGAGTATCAACGCGTACTTCATTGTCAAACTCATGCCAGCATCCATCTGCATAAAGCACATCTACCGGAACACCCTCTGCATGTCCACCTTTTACCAAAACCGCAACACCGCCAATCATATCACTTAAGACCTTTGCAAGTTCCTTTTGATTCTCTGTATTTTTATCGGCCAGCAACATAGCTTCGGGCAAATTAGGCGTTACAAGATGGCATAATGGCATCAACTCTGTACGCAACACGTCTACAACTTCCTCATCCATCAGACGCTTTCCGGAAGTAGAAACCATAACTGGATCCAATACAACAAAATTCGGAGCAAATTGCCTAATGGCTTTAACAATACTCCGCATCACATCTACAGAGGGAATCATTCCAATTTTCACAACATCGGGTTTCAAGTCGGTAAAAACAGCTACAATCTGGTCGTAAACCAATTGAGGCGAAACAGATGATGCATAAACAACTCCTTGCGTATTTTGAACAGTCAAAGAGGTGATAACGGCCTGACCGTAACACTTCCAGACACTAAACACTTTTAAATCGGCTTGTATGCCGGCACCTCCCGACGGATCCGAACCGGCTATAGTCATACACACTTTATACTTTTTCATACTCTCAGACGCTTACATAGGTAGATTCAATAAAAATGCCTACTTTATTCAGAGCAACCACATTCATTCACCAAGCTATATGAAAATCACGAAGACTTTAAAATACAGTGAAGCAGAATGCCGAATAATCTGAATAAAGCAGGCTTATAACATACATATAATAAGTTGGCGTTCAAAATTTTGAATACTAACTCACTATATGCTTTATACTTAATTACTTGATAATATCAAGTTCGCGGAACACCTTACCAAGCGACTCTACCGCTCTGTCCACTTGCTCCTTGGTATGCGTAGCCATCAGTGCCACTCGAACCAGGGTATCGTGCGGAGCACAAGCGGGAGGTATTACCGGATTGATAAACACACCGGCATCAAATGCACGAGCTGTCGCAATAAAAGTTTTTTCTGTATCGCGCACGTAAAGCGGAATAATAGGCGATTCAGTTTCTCCAATTTCAAAACCTTCTTCGCGGAAACGCTTCAAAGCATAGCGAGTCACATCCCACAAAGCTTCAATACGCTCAGGTTCTTGCTGAAGAATGTGCAATGCCTCCATAGCACAAGCTGTAGCAGCAGGAGTATTCGACGCCGAGAAGATATAGGTACGCGAATTATGACGCAACCAGTTGATAATACTTTCGTCAGCAGCGATAAAACCACCAATAGAAGCAAGCGACTTACTGAAAGTACCCATTATCAAATCCACCTCGTCGGTCAAACCAAAGTAATCGCAAACACCACGTCCGTTGCGACCAAACACACCAATACCATGTGCTTCGTCGACCATAATGGTTGCATTATACTTATGTTTGAGTTTCACAATTTCAGGCAAGTTTGCCAAATCACCTTCCATCGAGAACACGCCATCAACCACAATAAGCTTTACAGCCTCGGGAGCGCACTTTTGAAGTTGACGTTCCAAGTCAGCCATATCGTTGTGCTTGTACTTCAAACAAGTAGAAAACGACAAACGGCGACCATCAACGATTGATGCATGATCACGATCGTCACATATTATATAATCCTCACGACCGGTTAAGCAAGATATGACACCTGAATTTACGGTAAAACCAGTAGAATAGCACAATGCGTCTTCCTTACCTACAAAGGCGGCAAGTTCTTTTTCAAGTTGAACGTGCAAATCAAGCGTACCATTCAGAAAGCGCGAACCCGCACAACCTGAACCATACTTATCCATGGCTTTTTTTCCTGCAGCAATGATTCGCTCATCACCCGTCAAACCCGTGTATGCGTTAGAACCGAACATCAACACATGATGTCCGCCCATTTCGACCTCAGTTCCTTGCTTTCCTTCGATAGCGCGGAAATAGGGATATACGCCCTGAGCTTGATATTGTTGCGGCAGGGTGTATTTTGCCAATCTGTCTTGTAAAATTCCCATGTATTATATTTATCATGGAAGGTGATACGACTTTATCCTACCATCCTTCGTTCATAATTTTTTGCAAAGATACGTTTTTTCGTATAATCAAGCACTTTAAAAACTAAAAAAAATGCACGTTAGTACCATAATTTGTGCCATTTCGAACAGCAACAAGCACTTCCTTCAACAACAGCACAAGCTGCATAGTTCTGCATTTCAGCATCAAACATCTATCCATTTCTTAATAAGTAGCTATTCTGCACCGACTTATGTAATGTCATTTTTCAATAATAGTTCTCCACCTTATGCAGATACTATCAACAACTGAATGTAAATCAATGGAATGCAACTTTGGCTCTACATTATTATAGATAACAGCTCCTACAACGGCCAGCCTTGGTCATTAGACGCATAGTTTTACCTACTCCACTAAGCCCAAACTCAAAACAATCGGATTGGATAGCACTTCGTCGCTTGTTATACGCATGGCAGCTTTAACAAATAATTTAATAAGAGTAAAAATCAGACACCCACCCTTGCTCCAATCTCCAAACAAAACAGTCGTGCGCCAAACCGACTTTAATGTATTTTCTAAAGCCCTGATTATCAACAACTCCGAATTTGCCAAAACTAGCTCGGAACTAATTTCAACTAGCTCGGAACTAATTTTGACAATCGCGGAACTAATTTCAACAATTACGGAGACAATTTGAAGAAAATACGAATCTATGCTTCAAACACCGGAATGTATTAAAAATTGAAAGATTACAATTTAATAGAGTTTTACATTTAAGCAAAGATAGCGTTTAACACTTACCACAAAGGAATATGAGAAACTTTTCCTAACATAACGTACGGACAATAAGCACCTAATAAAATAGACAGAATAATACTACCATACAAAAACTGACTCTATGCAAGCACAACTGACTGAAAAGCCAGAGAGTATCTTTCATAAGAGCCTACAAATTCACATGCATATTACCTTTAAAACAGGAAGCAAATAGGGTATAAATAAAAAAAATTGATTGTCTCCCGACAACCAATCTTTACTAACCTTAAATCTAATACCATGAAAAACAATGCAAAAGTACGCCTCTTAACCCTTTCAAGCAAACATATAGTCGTATTTTTTAATAGCATTTAATTTATTTATCATCGTATTTGCATTTTTGCAATGTACACCTACACTTTTAGAACCACTAAAGAGACTAAAAGATTACAAAAGACATTCACTACCCCACTCAATACAAGCCTTCCAGCATCATAAAAATGGCAATATGACAATAAAACCATACTCTAAGTCATTAACAATGAAAAAGCATGCTTACCAAGACAACTTTTAACCCAATAATGACAATACGGAAGAAAAACATAAAATTCACCGTGAATGCAACAGAATAATTTTCACCTTTATGCAGCAGAAGCGTAATATTTTTCACTCCAACATTTTGATTTTCCAAATCTTTTCTACAAATTTGCAATGTAAATAATACATTTAATACAAAAACCCCTCATTATCATGGAAAACAATGCACAGTCCTTAAGCGGACTTAAAAAAGAAGATTTCCAAAAGGTAATCAAAGGAAAGAAAACAGACCTTTTCTTCCTACATAACGAGAATGGCATGGAAGTAGCCATCACTAACTATGGTGGCGCACTTGTAGCTATTATGGTACCAGACCGCGATGGAAACTATGCCAACGTTATTCAAGGACACGACAACATTGATGATTGCATTGCTTCGCCCGAACCATTCTTGAGCACCTTAGTTGGCAGATACGGCAACCGCATTTGTCATGGCAAGTTCATTCTGAATAGCAAAGAATACAGTCTGGCTATCAACAACGGACCGAACCACCTTCATGGAGGCCCCACCGGATTCCATGCCCGCGTATGGGATGCAGAACAAATCAACGACCACACGCTGATTCTTCGATACGTTTCGCCCTACTACGAAGAAGGATTCCCCGGCGAACTTTCAATGACTGTGATGTATTCACTCAGCAATGACAACGAATTAAAAATCGACTATAAGGGCACAACCAACAAGAAGACCATCGTTAATATGACTAGCCATGGTTTCTTCTCATTAGCCGGCATTGCGAACCCCACACCCACTTGCGAGGACGTCATTTGTCAAATCAATGCCGACTTTTATATTCCCATCGACGAAAACAGTATTCCAACAGGTGAAATTCGCAATGTAAAAGGCACCCCTTTCGACTTTACCACTCCTCACCGCGTTGGCGACTTTATCGACGACATCAACAATGAACAAATCAAGAACGGAGCTGGCTACGACCACTGCTTCGTACTCAACAAACATGAACCCGGAGAACTGACCTTTGCAGCCAAAATTGTAGAACCCAAATCAGGACGTTCAATGGAGGTTTACACCACCGAACCCGGTGTACAATTCTATTCAGACAACTGGGCTGATGGCTATAAAGGACAGCATGGAGCAACCTTCGGACGTCGTTCAGCACTTTGTTTTGAAGCACAACACTTCCCCGACAGTCCGAACCGTGCTTACTTCCCGTCCGTTGTTTTAAAACCCGGACAGGTGTATACACAAAAGACTATCTACAAGTTTGGAGTTGAATAATAATTATTTGAATATCAAGTCATAACACATCTCTGATTAAACTATTTGGCAAAGTGCATAGGAAGCATTAAGCCAATACTCAAAGATGTTGAATGCTTTTCCATTTCAAATGCGTGCCCAACTGACTGCACTTACATTTGGGCACGCAATTACATTTTAAATCACTCACGAAATAAATTTTATTACTAATCTTTTTAAATCCATCCTTCCTTAATCAACATGAGTAATTCTCAAAAACAATGGGGAGCTATCATCGTGATGATTGCTCTCTTTGCAATGATTGCTTTCGTAACAAACCTTTGTACGCCAATGGCAACCATTATCAAGAACCAAGGTGAAATTTCCAACGTTCTTGCACAAATTGGTAACTACGGCAACTTCGTAGCTTATTTAATAATGGGTATTCCTGCCGGTATGCTTATTTCAAAATATGGCTACAAGAAAACGGCACTCATTGGTTTGATCGTTGGTATCATCGGTATCCTGATTCAATGGTACAGCGGACAGCTTGACGCAAAAGAAAACCTCGGTCTTGTATTCGGCGTTTACTTGGTAGGTGCCTTCATCGCAGGTTTGTGCATGTGTATTTTGAACTGCGTCGTAAACCCCATGCTTAACCTTTTAGGTGGTGGCGGTAACAAAGGTAACCAATTGATTCAGATTGGTGGTGTGTTCAACTCATCTGCTGCTGTAGCTTGCTACATCTTGATGGGCGCACTGATTGCTGATGCCACCAAAGCTAAGATTGCTGATGCCACTCCTGCACTCTTGATTGCACTGGGCATTTTCATTATTGCTTTCATCGTAATCCTCTTCACCAAGATTGAAGAACCCAAACAAGCACCCGTACAACTTGACTTGATCAAGGGTGCATTGAGCCATCGTCACTTCGCCTTAGGCGCACTGGCCATTTTCCTTTACATGGGTATCGAAGTAGGTGTGCCCAACTTCGTTCAGCAGTACCTCATTGCAGATGGTATTCCCGCAGCTACTGTTGGTATGCTTGTTGCAGTATATTGGTTCATGATGCTTATTGGCCGCTTCGTTGGTGCATCTATCGGCAGCAAAGTAAGCAGCCGCACCATGATTACCACTGTATCTTCAGCAACCATTGTTTTGGTATTGTTCGGTATGTTTGCCCCCCAAGACATTATCGTAAGCTTCCCTGGCGTTGACTGGGGTAAACTCGAAATGATTTGGCAAGATATCCCCGTCGGCATCTTCGCATTCCTGCTTGTTGGACTTTGCACCTCTGTAATGTGGGGAGCTATCTTCAACATGGCTGTTGAAGGACTTGGCAAATTCACGGCTATTGCCAGTGGTATCTTTATGACAATGGTATTCGGTTGCGCAGTAATGATGTTCATCCAGGCAAGCGTAGCAGACATGACAGACTACATCACCAGTTTCTGGGTTGTTATTGCTTGTGCTGCTTACCTGCTGTTCTATGCACTCGTTGGTAGCCGCGTTACCAAACGCTCAGACAATGAATAAAATCACCATACACTAACCTCATAACAACATTATCTCATGAAATTAACAATTGAAGACGTAAGAAGCCGCTTTATCGAACACTTCGACGGCAGCACTGGATCAGTATATACATCACCCGGACGTATTAACCTCATTGGTGAACACACCGACTATAATGGAGGTTTCGTATTCCCCGGTGCAGTTCAGCAAGGTGTAATTGCTGAAATCAAGCCTAATGGTACGCGCAAAGTTCGCGCCTATTCTATCGACTTGAAGGATTATGTTGAATTTTCACTCGACGACGAAAAAGGCCCCTCAGCTACTCACTTCCGTTTCATCTTCGGTGTGTGCCGCGAAATGATGAAGTTGGGCGTTCCCGTTGAAGGTTTCAACACTGCATTCGCTGGCGATGTACCCCTTGGTGCAGGTATGTCATCTTCGGCTGCCCTTGAAAGCACTTACGCTTTTGCATTGAACGACATGTTTGGTGAAAACAAAATCGATAAGTTCACTTTGGCAAAAGTAGGCCAGGCTACAGAACACAACTACATTGGTTGCAACTGTGGTATCATGGACCAATTTGCATCAGTATTCGGCAAAGTAGGTAGCTTGATGCGCCTTGACTGCCGTTCGCTGCAGTACAAATACTTCCCGTTCGATCCTAAGGGCTACAAACTCGTGTTGCTCAACTCACAAGTAAAACACGACTTGGCTTCATCTGCATACAATGACCGCCGCAAGAGTTGCGAAAATGTTGTTGCCGCTATTCAAAAGCACCATGCTGAAGTAGAATCGCTTCGCGACGCTACTTACGACATGCTCGAAGAAGTACGCAATGAAGTAAGCGAAGAAGACGCTTTGCGCGCTAAGTATGTAATTGGCGAAAAGTATCGTGTACTTGAAGTATGCGTAGCTTTGGAAGAAGGCGACTACGAAGAAGTGGGTAAGAAAATGTACGAAACTCACTATGGCTTGAGCAAGGAATATGAAGTATCATGCCCCGAGCTCGACTTCTTGAATGAAGTTGCTCACAGCTGTGGTGTTACAGGTTCACGCATCATGGGCGGCGGATTCGGCGGTTGCACCATCAACTTGGTTAGCGAAGACCTGTACGAAAACTTCATCGAAACGGCTAAGAAAGCATACAAGGAAAAATTCGGCAAAGAGCCTATCGTTATCGACGTTGTTATCGGTGACGGTGCTCGTAAACTTTGCTAAAACAGCATAGCGAGTATTCCTTATTTATATTAACGACCTGCTCAGTTAAAAACATTGAGCAGGTCGTTTTTCATACCCCAAAATGAGATAAACAGAAGAAAAATCATTTTTTTCTTCATTTTTTTCGCAAAACATTTGGTCCATTCGAAAATTGTTACTAATTTTGCACTCGCAAATCAGAAATAAAGGCTCCTTAGCTCAACTGAATAGAGCATCTGACTACGGATCAGAAGGTTATAGGTTTGAATCCTATAGGAGTCACTAAAATTAATTGATTTACTCCGGCTCCTTAGCTCAACTGAATAGAGCATCTGACTACGGATCAGAAGGTTATAGGTTTGAATCCTATAGGAGTCACTGAAAAAGGCATTTACCAAATAAGTAAATGCCTTTTTTTTTATTTTTCAGCAATCATCAATAATAAATTATTTCCTTTCTTTGCCGTTACTTGCGTTTTTGAACTATCTTTGCATAAATAATGCCTTGCAGCCACTAACAAGCCAGCATGGCTTATCATCTGTTTTAATCACTCAATTTATTTCAACTCTAAATAACTACTCAAATGAAGAGCTTACAAACACGTATTACCATTGCGCTTATTACACTGCTTAGTGTATTCACCCTTACCAGTTGCGAAGAAAGTTGGTGGGACGAATATGACAGCATGGAAGGTAGATGGCGTATCGTAGAAGTTACTGGCGACTACAACTGCAACTATCAGTCAGGTGATATCTGGATATTCGAAGATGACTTATTCTATGCACGAGGTGCTGGCAATCTTAATGAACGCGGACATTGGGTTAGACGCGGCAACACTATCCGCATTTACATGGGTTCGCAGGATCCCGACATCGAAGCTTATGTTAGAGCCTACGAGGGAGACTATATGGTACTTGACGCCATCGATTATTATTATGGCTCGAGATATACGCTGAGAATGGTGAAGGAATATGATTACAGCCATAAAAAGAATAAGCAATAGGTATTTCATAGCCAGTTAATATGGCTATAACCTACCCCCTGCTCCTTCACATCTAACACACATTTTAGATTAAACTCAATAATGAAGATTCTTACTCAAATCGAAATCAAAAATAAAATAGATACACCACTATTTCACAAACTGACTGAGACAGCCGACGAGATGGGTTTGGAATGCTATCTTGTAGGCGGATATGTAAGAGATTTGATTCTTGAACGTCCGACAAACGACATTGATGTTGTGGTTGTGGGCAGTGGTATCAAAATGGCTGAAGCATTTAGCAAAAAATTGGGCAGACATGCTCATCTGTCTGTGTTCAGAAACTTCGGAACAGCTCAGGTTAAATGGCACGGCAATGAAGTTGAATTCGTAGGTGCCAGAAAAGAAAGCTATCAACGCAATTCGCGCAAGCCTATCGTTGAAGATGGTACGCTTGAGGACGATCAAAACCGACGAGATTTTACGATTAACGCAATGGCGGTATGCTTAAATGCTCAACGCTTGGGAGAATTGGTCGATCCATTCGATGGTATGTACGACTTACAAGAAGGTATTATCGCTACTCCACTCGACCCGGATATTACTTTTAGCGATGATCCCTTACGCATGATGCGCTGTGTACGCTTTGCAACCCAATTACATTTCATCATTGAAGATGAAACTTTCGATGCTCTGGAACGTAACCGCGAACGCATAAAAATTATTAGCGGAGAAAGAATTATCACCGAATTGAACAAAATAATATTGGCTGATACTCCTTCACGTGGTTTTGTCGAACTTCACCGTTGCGGTTTACTTCAACTTATCTTGCCAGAGCTGGCTGCACTTGATTGCGTTGAAACTCGCAATGGTAAATCGCACAAGAATAATTTTTACCATACACTTGAAGTACTTGACGCTGTAGCCCAAAAAAGCAACAGTCTTTATTTGCGATGGGCTGCTTTATTGCATGATATTGGCAAACCAAGAAGCAAACGCTGGGAACCAAGCATCGGCTGGACTTTTCACAACCACAACTATCTGGGAGAAAAAATGATTCAGCCTTTGTTCAGAAGATTAAAGCTTCCATTGGACGAACGCATGAAATACGTCGCCAAACTGGTAGGCTTACACATGCGTCCCATTGCCATTGCTGATGAAATCGTAACAGACAGTGCAGTACGCCGCCTTTTGTTTGACGCCGGTGATGACATTGATGACTTGATGCTGCTTTGCGAAGCTGACATTACTAGCAAGAACGAACAGCGCAAGAAAAATTTTCTGCAAAACTTCAAAATAGTCAGACAGAAACTGATTGACATTGAGGAAAAAGACAGAATCCGCAATTTCCAACCACCTGTTGATGGAAAAGAAATAATGGATATGTTCGGTCTTGAACCTTGCAGAGAAGTAGGTACGCTTAAGACTGCTCTGAAAGACGCTATCCTTGATGGCAAAATACCGAACGAATATGAACCGGCTTTAGCCTTCATCATTGACAAGGCGAAAGCTATGGGACTTGAACCTAAAAACTAATTCCACGAAATGACTGAATCCGAAATCGAAATCAACAAAGCGGAATATATCCGTTTGTGCAAAAAGCATATTCACAGAGACGGTCTAGATAGAGTCCTTGCCTATTTGGAGAAAAGCGATTTCTATCAGGCACCAAGCTCTACGGCTTTTCACCTTAATGAAGATGGCGGACTTTGTTTGCATTCTATCAATGTGTTTAGAACTGCCTGCAAAATATACTCTGACATAGCAATACCTGCCATGCAAAATGAAAAATCCCCATTCAAAGAGGATATTTCATTAGAGAGTTTGGCCATCGTCTGCTTATTCCATGATTTGTGCAAAATTAAACTTTACCATAAGACGGAACGGTGGAAAAAGGATGCAAACAACCATTGGATGTCTTATCCTGGATATGAAATAAAAGACGATTTCCCTTTTGGTCATGGCGAAAAATCGTGCTTGATGCTTAGTTGGTATATGCGGTTAAAGCCTGAAGAAATGCTGGCTATACGCTGGCACATGGGTATGTTCGACATTGCAGAAAATGGCAGCAGCCAACGCTATGCTTTCTATGCTGCCACAGAAAAAACTGCATTAGTGAGCATCCTCATATCTGCTGACTTCCTCGCATCAAACCTATTGGAAAAAACCATTACTTATTGATTATAAGTGTACGTTATCATTTGACACAAACGAATGTTCCCTTAAGAGTTCAAACTCGACTCTTAAGGGGATTTTTTATAGTCTACCCTTCTTTATAAGAAAAAAAGAAACCTTATAAAACATCCAGACTTCGCGAATAATCAGCACTTTTGACAAGCTCGCATTTCAGAATATGCTTAATAACATATTGGCAAGATTTGGTCCATACTGATAAAATTACTAATTTGCGCACCGTAACCGAGGAAACTCCCCGTTGCTTAGTTGAATTTGCCTCAACTTCATAAGCCACAAGTACTAACCTAAATGATGTGGTAAGTTATGGCAAACGGCTTAAGTATAATTAGACCATCTAAATCTTAATATCACCATGAAAGTTTACAATTCTCATGAGATTAAAAACATTGCACTCTTAGGTAATGACGGCTCAGGTAAGACCACGCTCACAGAAGCTCTACTTTTTGAGTGTGGTCAGATAAAAAGACGTGGTCGAATCACGGCAAAGAATACCGTGTCAGACTATTTTCCAGTGGAACAAGATTATGGCTATTCTGTTTTTTCCACTGTTTTCCATACTGAATGGAATAACAAGAAACTGAATATCATTGACTGTCCGGGTTCCGATGACTTTGTTGGAGCAGCCATGACAGCACTCAATGTAACCGATACAGCATTGCTACTGATCAACGGACAATTTGGCCCTGAAGTTGGTACGCAAAACCATTTTAGATATACGGAGAAGTTGCAGAAGCCTGTTATCTTCTTGGTAAATCAGTTGGACAATGAGAATTGTGACTATGAAAAGGTGGTTGAAGATTTACGCTCCATTTATGGCAATAAAGTAGTTCCCGTTCAATATCCCGTAAAAACAGGCCCAGATTTCTGCGAATTGATTGATGTCATCTTAATGAAGAAACTCAAATGGGGAGCCGAAGGAGGTGAACCAACCATTGAAGACATCCCGGCAGAAGAAAAAGAACGAGCTGAAGCTATGCACAAAGAACTCGTTGAGGCAGCTGCCGAAAACGATGAAGGCTTGATGGAAAAGTTCTTCGAGACAGAACATCTGACAGAAGACGAAATGCGCGAAGGTATTCGCAAAGGTATGGTTACCCGCAGCATTTTCCCCGTATTCTGTGTGTGTGCATCAAAGAACATGGGCGTAGGTCGCTTAATGGAATTTCTGGGCAACGTTGTTCCTTTTGTTGACGAAATGCCGGCAGTACATAACAGCCGTGGTGAAGAAGTTAAACTCGATCCTAATGGTCCTACTTCAATCTACTTCTTTAAGACGGGTGTTGAACCACACATTGGCGAAGTTCAATACTTTAAAGTAATGAGTGGTACTGTTCATGAAGGCGATGATTTGTCAAATGCAGATCGTGGTTCTAAAGAACGCATGGCGCAAATCTTTGTATGTTCCGGAGCAAACCGCGAAAAAGTTGAAAAGCTTTCAGCAGGTGATATCGGATGTACTGTTAAATTGAAGGATGTTCGTACCGGAAATACACTCAATGGAAAAGACTGCGAACACCGATTCAACTTCATTAAATACCCCAACCCCAAATACACGCGTGCTATTCGTGCCGTCAACGAAGCTGACACTGAAAAGATGATGGCAGCTTTGAATCGTATGCGCCAAGAAGATCCGACGTGGGAAGTTGAACAGAGCAAAGAACTCCGACAAATTCTGGTACACGGACAAGGAGAATTCCACTTGCGTACCCTTAAATGGCGTTTGGAAAACTTAGACAAAATTGCCATTGAATTCTACGAACAGCGCATCCCCTATCGTGAAACAATTACAAAAGCTGCACGCGCAGATTATCGCCACAAGAAACAAAGTGGTGGTGCCGGACAGTTTGGCGAAGTACATTTGATTGTTGAGCCCTATAGCGATGGTATGCCTGATCCTACCGTTTACAAATTTGGCAACCAGGAAATCAGAATTGCCATCAAAGGAAAAGAAGAAATTCCTTTGGAATGGGGCGGTAAATTGGTATTCATCAACTCTGTAGTAGGTGGTGCCATTGATGCACGCTTTATGCCAGCTATTCTTAAGGGCATTATGAGCCGTATGGAGCAAGGTCCGCTTACTGGAAGCTATGCTCGCGACGTACGAGTTATCGTTTATGACGGTAAAATGCACCCCGTTGATTCAAATGAACTTTCATTTATGCTGGCTGGACGCAACGCATTCAGTATAGCATTCAAAGAAGCCGGTCCTAAGATTCTTGAACCCATTTACGACGTTGAAGTTTTTGTACCTGCTGACAAGATGGGCGATGTAATGAGCGATTTGCAAGGACGTCGAGGTATGATTGTTGGTATGAGCAGCGAAAATGGCTACGAAAAACTTCAAGCTAAAGTTCCTTTGAAGGAAATGGCCTCATACTCAACCTCACTCAGTTCACTCACGGGAGGACGTGCCTCATTCATTATGAAGTTTGCCAGCTATGAACTTGTTCCTGGTGATTTGCAGAGCAAGCTAATTGATGCACATGAAAAAGAATTGGCAGAAGAAAAGTAATTATTAGCTATTCAATAGAATATATTACACTACTGACTTAATTTATTAGGCGTGATGTCAAAAACAAATTTGACATCACGCTTTTATCTATACAAAAGTTCAATTAGTAAGCAACCTTTGAAACATGAAATAGAATCAGTAGCAAAAAGGTATGGGAGTTGCAGCATTAGGGGGGGGGAGGCCAAGCGTTGCAGCTTCGTACGTTTTGAGAATCGACAAGAGATAAAATGTTATATCCCGATTTCATTTTTTTTCGCGTATGGAAAACGCGCCGAAATGCCCGTAGATAAAGGGCTGAAGGCCCGTTCGGAGGTATGGAAAATTTTCGAGGTGCGATATTAGGCAGTCAAAAAAATTGGATTTCGGGTTGTGCATGTTGTATCTTTGCCTACGGCGAACTCAGGCTACACCTCAGCATAGCTTTTGAGAGCCAACTCTCGTCGCTCTGCATTCGGTTTGCACTGACATTGTATTCGCAATAAAGGCAGCACTGCAGCATTGATAAGCTGCACATTAGCCTTGACGGATGAAAAAACAATATTCCTTATTTATTCATTCAGCGTTCTTTGACATCGTGTTACAACAGAAAGTAAGGCAGGTAGGCCTGTCTGAAACCCGGGATGCGTGGTTGAATTTTACCACACGCTTTTGTGACTGAGCCGAAAAAACAGCCATAAACAAATACAGGCGTGAAAAGTTATAACTACGCACTTTTACATCTAAAGATATGCGCTTAAACTTTTCACACCTGTATGTAAGGACTTAATATCCCAGTTTATTTCACTTGCTTTTTAAGAATATAATGTTCAGCCAGTTCACCTTGATTTACCGTAGCCAAACTATCAGACAACATCAATCCGTTCTCGACCTGTACATAGTAAATCAACTCACCAGATGAAGGAGTCTTCAAAACAACCAATTTATTATCTTTTATCGTGTATACACCACTCTGTTCAAAAACTCCGTCCTTTTTCCCGATGTATTCACTTCGTAAATCATAGGTTGAGTCTGCATTTATTTGCAAAGTCGTATTGATGCCTTCACAATCAGCAGCAGGCAAGGTTCCTTTATATAAACCTGCAAATGTATTTGGCAAAGAGTCTTGAGATGTTGTTACTACATTCGTACTGTCGGAAGCTGAAGTTGATTCAGACTTACCACCGTTGCAACTTACGGTCAAAAGGGCTAAAGCTGCGATTCCTAAAAATTTCATTTTCATAATCATTACTTTTTATCAATGCTGGAACACCATCAATCCCTCGAATTACGATGAGAAAGAGTTTTTTCCAACGTTCTTAATTCACTGACAAATGTACAGCAAAATATTGATATGCAAAATAAATTGTTCATGTTTATACGCTTAAAATACTTAATAGTTATTACGCACTTATAAACTAGTACTATTCTATGTAACATTAACAGAGTATTTGTCTGTCGAAGGATACAGAAAAAATCATGCAATCTTTTGAAATGCGTTTGGTTTATCGTAACTTTGCTTGGAATTAAACTGATAATTATAATCAGAAGCGAAATTTCTCAACTAAACAAATACATTGTCACACCTGTTTCTCTACCTAATTGCACAATTCAGAAAACAGTTTACAATGTATAGCCATTTACAAACCACTTAGACCATACAGCTACGAAAACATTACGCAGCATATTACGTTTTATCGTATGCACAACAATTTGTGCATACCTGTTATTGTTGGCCATAATCAATTTTGGGCCAACTAATCGCGCATTAACCGAAACCACGACAGAGATTATCAGCAATAAAATAGGGAGTAAAGTTCAAATCGGGAAACTTGAGATAGGACTATTTAATCGTTTGATTCTCAAAGACATAACCATAAACGACAGAACGAATCAAACGCTATTGAAAGCCAAACTTATGACGGCCAAAATAGAATTGCGTTCCCTATTCCGCAAACAACTTTCGCTCAGAACAATCTCTGTGCTTGATGCTAACATAAACCTTTACAAGTCTGAAAAATATTCACCTGCAAATTTCCAGTTCATTATTGATGCCTTTAGCAGTAAAAAGAGTTCGTCAGACAGCAACATAAACCTACGCATCAACTCGCTGATCTTAAGAAGAATAAACATTGCATACAATGAACATTACAGAAAAGAAACTGCAGGTAAAATAAATCCCCATCATCTGAGCGCAAGCAACCTGAACGCCAACATCAGCCTAAAGGAAATCACTCCAGATTCTTTGCGCTTGAATATCCGTTCACTTTCATTTCAAGAGAAAAGTGGCTTTACACTGCAAAATATGCGATTACGCATGCAAGCCAATCGGTCGCATGCCATTATTGAAGACTTTGAAGTGGCGCTTCCCCACTCTGTCTTTCAACTCAACGGCATAAAAGCCAATTACAATGCTCGCGAGCAATGGAGTCAAATATTCAATACCTTGCAAGTATATGGTAAAATCAGCAAAGCTCAAATTGCAACCAATGATTTAAAACCCGTAGTTAATATTCCCACGAATTTAGACGTTCAAGTTAAAATATCCTCAGACTTTAACATTACACCCCAACAAATAGCACTCAATGGCTTGCAAATTACTGAGCAAGACAAGCATTTGCAATTAGTTGCGAATGCAGCTTTGTTGCGTAAAAACGGAAAAGCCAAAGGGATAATAGTCAATATCGAAACGCTGAATATTCAGCAACCATTTACAACCAAGATTGCTAATTGTTTTGGCAGAAACACTCAAATCACCTCTATTTTAAATGGTGTCGGAGACATTGCTATCAACGGCTATGGCATGTATCATTTTGACGGTGATGCCTCTGGTGAAATAAACCTCCACACACAACATGGGTTGGTCCACTTAGAAGGCGAGAAAAAGAAAAGCCTGCTTCAAGCATCTTTCAAGATAACCAATGCCAATCCAGCCAATGTGCTTGCAAAACCACAATTACCACAACTGATTACAGCATCAGGTTCGCTGAAAGGCAATATTAAAAACAAGAAAATTGATCAAGGCGCGTGGTCGGTGAATATTGACAAAATATTATGGAACAACTATACATATAGCCAGATTAAATCGGAAGGCACTTATTGCCCAGAATTTATTGACTTAGGCATTCAAAGCCACGATATCAATGCATTGGCGCAAGCCCAAATAAAAATTGCCTTACAAGGCAAGAAATTAAAAGCTATTGATTCCAACATAGATGTTCAAGCCATTAACCCCGCAAAACTGAACCTAAAAACGCTGTATAATAACGCATCATTTAAAGGCCACGTAAGTACACAGTTGTCTTTTACTGAAAACATACCCACCGGTAACATTGCAATTCAAAACTTCTGCATGACCAATGCTCCAAAAGGTAACTTTAAAGTAGATAAATTGGTAGCAGAACTTTCAGAATGCGAACGCAACAATGGGCATTTAAAATTAAGAGGCGATTTTATCAAGGCTGACATCCATGGTCCAAAAGACATAAAACGACTCACGAATGGTATAACAGCCATTTTAAACCGAAGTCTGCCCGGCCTAACTAAAAAACAACACGATAAGGTACTGGATTCCGATGAATGGAAAATTAAGATTGACTTAACGGATAGTAAAGTATTATCCAAAATGCTCAATCTCGATTTACATTTAACGAATGGTCTAAATGTTCAAGGCATTATCAATGCCAACAAAGGGCGCTCCTCAATCACTGCCTATACAGACGGCATAAACATTAACAACAACATTCTGGGGCGTTCGAGTATCTACATCAACGGACAAGACAATCAATATAACTGCCTTATACAAACGAATAAAGATGTTAAAGGCAAGGATATGAAGCTTGTGGCGAATCTTCAAAGTAAAGACAGTTTGCTGCATACGCAAATTGCCTGGAAAAGCGAGGATGCTGACAAATTTTCCGGTACATTCTATAGCTCCACCCGTTTTGTCAACAGCCCTCAAACGGTAAACTTCACCATGAACATACACCCCACCAAGTTCATGCTTGAAGATGCGGAATGGGATATCGCATCTGGCAATATTTCTTTAATCAACAAGGAATTTGCCTTTAAGGATTTAAAAATTACCCGCGAAAACCAAATGTTAGCTGTCAATGGAAAATTATCACCACACAATAACGACTCCATTACCGCCAATTTAGAAAACATCGACATTCAGAATGTTCTCGATTTGGTCAATTTCGACGCAGTGGCATTCGGTGGACGAGCTACAGGAAAAGCCATACTAACCAAAAGCACTGGGTCGCCCGAACTGCATGCACAACTACACGTTCCAAACTTTACGTTCAATAATGGTCCTATGGGAGTTGCCGACATTGAAGGTTTCTGGAATAAAAAAGAAAACAAAATACAGATTGATGCCAACATGCAACTAGTTCCCGAAACAGATTTAGGAACAAAAGTTAAAGGCTATGTGTCATTGGCAGAAAAAGGGCTAGAACTCAACATACAAGCCAACCGAACAAATCTGAAATTTCTCCGTCGATACATGGACGGCATATTCTCTGATTTCAATGGAGACGCCACAGGTACTGTAAAACTTTACGGTCCCTTTAAAAAGCTGGATTTTGAAGGAGAACTAAAAGCCAATGCCTCGGCACGAATCGTGGCTACGGGAGTTAAATACGATGTTACAGATGGCATCGTAAAATTGTCGTCAGGAGAATTCGCCTTTAAAGATTTCAACATAGACGACAGAAATAAAGGTACTGGTAAGGCCAATGGCTATCTACGCCATACTCACCTGAAAAATCTGACTTATGCTTTCAATGTCAGTGCACAAAATTTATTATGCTATGACATGCCCAAGAACTCAGAAATGCCTTTTTACAGCACTACGACCGGCTCTGGAAGTATTAGCTTACAAGGAAAACCTGGCTATTTCAGTGCCGACATCGCATTGCGTCCCACGGCTCCCACCAAGTTTGTTTATACACTGGGAACTCCTGAAGCAACGTCGACATCTGACAACATGATTCGATTCAGAAACGGAGAAGCGAATAACTCTAGCCATTCAGCCGAAAGTGGTAATGATAAAGAGCCCGACAAACAAGAAGTTGAAAGTTCAACAGACATCGTGCTCAACTTTATGGTTGATGCCACACCGGCTGCAGAAGTTAAAATTATAACCGACCCACGTTCTGGCGATGCTATTACAGCCTATGGAGAAGGACCAATCAAAGCCACATTCCATAATAAAGGAAACTTTGAAATGTATGGCACATATCGTTTGACACGCGGTACATACAAACTCAGCATTCAAGATGTTATCAAAAAGGATTTGAACTTGCAGGCAGGAAGTACCATTACATTCAACGGACCTCCGTTGTTGGCCGATCTGGGGCTGAAAGCAGTTTACACAGTGAACGGAGTTTCATTGAGCGATCTCAACTATGGGGCCGGTTTCTCGCAGAAATCCGTAAAAGTTGATTGCATCTTGAACATTGGAGGCAAAGCCAAAACACCTCAAGTCAACTTTGATTTGGATTTACACAACATTTCAGACGACGAAAAGCAAATGGTGCGTCAACTTATTGCCACAGACGAGGACATGAACCGGCAGGTTATTTACCTGTTGGGAATTGGCAGATTCTATACAGCAAACGCGCAAACATCAGAAGGACAATCAACCAGCCAGCAACAAAGCACAGCTGCAATGCGTTCATTCCTGTCGACTACACTGACAAGCCAACTCAACACGGCAATATCTTCAGCTTTAGGAAGTCAGTCGCACTGGTCATTTGGTACGAATGTTGCCACAGGAACATACGGATGGAACGACATTGAAGTAGATGGACTTCTGCAAGGCAGACTCTTCAACGACCGTTTACTCATAAACGGAAACTTTGGATACCGCGACAAACCCACTTACACTTCAAACTTTGTGGGTGACTTCGACATCAAGTATCTGCTAACGCCCAAAGGCAGTATCAGCCTTAAAGCATATAGCGAAACTACAGATCGTTACTTTACAAAGTCGTCGCTTACTACGCAAGGAGTTGGAATCAGTCTGCAACGTGAATTCAATAACCTGCGCGATTTGTTCAACTTTACAAAACCCAGAAAAAAGAACAAGACAAAAAAGAAGCGAGTTTCAAACAAATAATTACACAAACATAGCCCGGTAACCATCAAAATCACGAAGGTTACCGGGCTATTTACTATACGCATAACGAAGTGCTAAAATCAAAGTACCACCTTATATGTATACGCTTACACCCCTTCTTTGTGTCATCAGCAGAACTCCCCTATGGAGCAAACGTTAAATGAAGTCTTTCTAAAAAGCAAATAAGTTTAAAAACAGAAAATCTCATTCATTTTTCAATCATTAGGAACACGATACTACACATCTGAATCCTAATATAATCCGACTCTCAAAAATTATTCCTCGATTGTCAGAATTATTTCAAAGCCAGTTTCAAGAATTCTGAAACTACTAATAATCAGCACTTTCATAAATATCAAAGAACTTCCATAGAAAATGGCTGTTTAGCTTCAAAAACGAAGAAACCCGGAACTTATAAATTTCACTCCTGTTACCACAAGCATACAAGCATTAAAGGCTTATGTTAAAATCGGGACGAACAATACAAGCTCTGATATCCTATCGTATCTCGCCAATATACTTGGCATCATAAAATGAACACATAAACCCAAAACTAACGACATTCCTAATATCAAGAATTTGTATGCATGTGAATAATTTCAAGCAACTCCTTTACTACTATATAGGACAAACAAATATGGAGCATACAGGCAAATTCATATTGCATAAAACAGCTGGCAGAAATATTTTTCAAAAAAACTTCAAGAAAAACATATTGAAAGAAAATATATTACTATATTTGCATCGTGTTAGCAATAACAATAGATACATATCTATATGAAATATCCTTTGAATAACAGTATTTCTATAAGGCGAGCAATGATTAAGACCATTCTAAAACCAAAATAAGAATTTATGTGTGGCATTGTAGCAATATTCAATATAAAAAAACAGACACCAGAGCTTCGTATAAAAGCTTTGGACATGAGCAAAAAAATTCGACACCGTGGACCTGATTGGAGTGGTATTTATTGCGGTAAATCTGCCATCCTTTGCCATGAACGTTTGTCGATTGTCGATCCTGAAAGTGGTAAACAACCCTTATTCGCTTCTGACAGAAAGCAAGTATTAGCTGTTAACGGCGAAATCTATAATCACCGACAACTGCGCAATGCCTATCAGCATAATTACGAATTTCAAACCGGCTCCGACTGTGAGGTTATCCTTGCCCTTTACCGAGAAAAAGGCATAAATTTCCTTGAGGATTTAAATGGTATATATGCTTTTGCGCTATACGACGAAGAAAAAGACGACTTTATCATAGCACGCGATCCTATCGGAGTCATACCTTTGTATATTGGATACGATAATGACGGAACGGTATATTGTGCCAGCGAATTAAAATCCTTAGAAGGTTTTTGCCAACATTATGAACCATTTCTACCCGGACATTACTACATCGGGAAAGAGGGTGTCATGAAAAAGTGGTATAAACGTAATTGGGAAAGTTACGATGCGGTAAAAGATAACGAAGCATCGGCTCAGACACTTCGTACGGCTCTTGAAGACGCAGTTAAACGCCAATTAATGAGCGACGTACCCTATGGAGTGTTGCTCTCCGGCGGACTTGACAGTTCCATTATTTCGGCTATAGCTAAAAAATATGCAGCTCGAAGAATTGAAACAGACAGCCAGCAAGATGCCTGGTGGCCTCAGCTTCATTCATTCGCTGTCGGCTTGAAGGGGGCTCCCGACTTACAAAAAGCGCGTGAAGTAGCAGATCATATCGGTACGATTCATCACGAAATTAACTATACCATTCAGGAAGGACTTGATGCCGTTCGAGACGTAATTTATTTCATCGAAACGTATGATGTTACCACCGTACGAGCCTCAACCCCTATGTATCTGCTGGCACGTGTCATTAAGTCGATGGGTATAAAAATGGTTCTTTCTGGAGAAGGTGCAGACGAAATTTTCGGTGGATACCTCTATTTCCATAAAGCACCGGATGCCAAGTCTTTCCACGAAGAAACAGTGCGCAAATTAAGTAAACTTCATCTTTATGATTGTTTGCGAGCCAACAAAAGCCTTTCGGCCTGGGGAGTAGAGGGTCGTGTGCCTTTCCTTGATAAAGATTTTCTTGATGTTGCTATGAACCTTAACCCAACTTCTAAGATGTGTCCAGGTTCTGTTGTTGAAAAGAAAATTCTTCGCGAAGCTTTCTCAGACATGCTGCCAGAGAGTGTCGTTTGGCGACAAAAGGAACAATTCTCTGATGGTGTAGGTTATTCGTGGATTGATACGCTCAAAGAAATTACTTCGAAAGCTGTCAGTGATGAAGACATGGCCAATGCAGCAACACGATTCCCCATCAATACTCCTATGAATAAAGAGGAATATTACTACCGTTGCATCTTCGAAGAATATTATCCAAGTGAAAGTGCAGCGCGCAGCGTACCAAGCATACCCAGTGTAGCCTGTTCTACCGCCGAAGCTTTGGCCTGGGATGCTTCATTTAAAAACTTGAATGACCCAAGCGGTCGATCTGTTGCAGGAATACACAAAACAGCATACTAAGACGAGACGAACTAAACTATCTTTATGTTATTTTGGTTGATCTCTCCGCCGCATAAGCAATGGCTCATGCGGCGGTTTTTTTTGACTTTCAATGATCTCATATTGAAACGTGTACATGCTGAATACGTACCAATATAAATTATTCATTAAGCGAAATAAAAAATGAAGAATAAAAACAAATCAATATCAATACTTTATCGTAACTTTGCACACACGAATCTTATATAAACAATTATTCGTTAGCATAAATATTGCCGTTACTTATAAAACGAACATCAAAATGAAAAAGAATTTATTCATCATTTTAATTGCAGCATTGGCACTGACCTCATGCAAGACCAGAGAGAAAATCATCTATTTACAGGATCTTGCTCCCCAAGAAACAACTACCACCCCTGCTCATGCTACACTGAAACTCACACCTGGCGATAAAATAGGTGTTACTATCACAAGTGCGGCAACCCCTGAATTGGCACTTCGCTACAATCTTTCTACGGGAACTAACACCTCAAGCACGCAGAATGCAGACAACATGCGCTACACGATTGATGAAAATGGCAATGTTGACTTGCTTGGAATTGGTCGTATCAAAGTGGGAGGTTTAACGCGCTCTGAAGCTGCTGCAAAAATTCAGTCTGTATTCAGAAACGGTGTGCTCAACGATGCAGTTGTTACTGTTGCTGCCTACAACCAGTTCGTAACTGTATTGGGCGATGTAGCACGCCCTGGTCGTTTGGAAATCGCTCGCGACAATATTACGATATTCGAAGCCATCGGTATGGCTGGTGACTTGAACATTACGGGTCGCCGCGATGCCATCAAAGTAATCAGACAAGAAGGCAACGAATGCAAAACATATTTTATCGATCTCCGTTCAAAAAATGTATTCAACTCTCCGGTATACAATCTTCAACAGAACGATATCGTATATGTTGAACCGAACAGAGTGAAAATGGGTTCTTCGACCAACAACGATAACTCTATCCGAAATATCTCAACTTGGCTCTCCATCACTTCTGTACTTACCAGTATTTCAATCTTGATCTGGAGATAACGGTTGAACATTACACAAGACAAAAGGCTATAAGTAAAAAATACTTATAGCCTTTTTTTATTCATCATTCAGTGAAGAATGTTGGGATTTCTGCCATATTACAGCGTTACTTTAAGTACTTCACCTTTATATACAAACCACAAGTAACCCTCTACTTCAGAATGGCTCATCTTTTCAAGCGTTCTTATATATCGGCGAACTTGTTGTACATACTCTTCGCGATAGGAAGCAAACTTATAATCGACAACTATAAACTTGTTGTCTTTCTTCATTACGCGATCGGGTTTATGAACAATGACCTCTCCCCCACTACGTTCCAATAAAGAGCACTCTGTATATATTGAGCAAGATCCGTCAAACCACGGAGCTACAGAAGGATCGGCTAATCGACGTTGGAGCAGTTTTTCTATGCTTTGGGCTTCATTCATACATGGAAACATTCCTTCATTCATAGCCTTTTGAACCACTTGATGCAAGTCTGTGGCAAGTTTTACTTGTGACAATATATAATGGTAAAGATTACCTCTTTCAACATAGGACAAACTCTTTGTATGTTCTTTACTCTCTTCTTCTTGTGCTGCATCAGTTAGCTCACGCAAAAAGTCCTTGGCACGATTTGATTCCATAAAACCTACCTTGATGGGATGCGTGCGCATCTGTGTATCTATTTTACATACGTCATCCATCACCAACGGGTTATCGTCCTTTTTGTTTGCCTTGGGTATAAACTTCTGCAATGAACCATACTCTAATACTTGCATTGCCTCTTTTTTGCCTGAATTATTCACGCTGGATTCAACGTTTTCATCTGACAAACATTTCATCAATACATTCACCGTATTATTGTTCCTCGGACGACACTTGCTCCATATCAGCATGTTGTTCTCAGCACGCGTTAAAGCTACATAAAGTGCATTGAAACAGTCAATGCGCTGCATCAAATGCTCATTCTGGTAAGCCGATTTGAAATAGGAAGCCAAGACTTTTTTTGATTGATACGTATTGATGGGCACTAAAGGCAACTCATTGAATGGCTTGTCTAATGTATTAGTTGAGCACCAAAGCACATCATCCGGAAAATCCTTATCCAAAGGCCAATTACAAAATGGCACAAAAATCGTATGGCGCTGTAAACCCTTCGACTTATGTATGGTCATAATGTAAATAGAGTCCTTTACATTAACTGCTATTGATTTTTTAATCAAAACATCGTCCCAATATTGTAAGAAACTCTTTATATCAGACGATTTATTGTCTAAAAAGTCAAGGATGTAATCACAGAAGGAGAACAAATAAGCTGACTGACCAGCGTTATGTTCTTCGCATTCAGTAAGTTTAAACGTAGAAATCAGCAACAAACAGAGTTCAAACAACGACTTCTTCTGCCATTCATCGCGATAAGTATCGAAAAACGTAATATCGACCAAGGGCATTGTAACTGCATAGTTATCTGAAAAATAACGAACATAGCGTTTACACATTTCGAGGGCTACGGTATCTTCGCGATTAACCAGACACTTCAGCGCATTGATTAACAGCATTACAGCTGATGACGAAGACAACTTAAATGCTTCATCGGAAGTAAATGGAATATCGGGATGATTTACTGAAAAATAGTCTATGATTGTTGATATATTGGCGTTACTACGAACCAATATAGACATCTTATCATAAGGAACTGCATATTCTGTATGTAGTTTTACTATTTGTACATACAAATCATCGAGCAATTCTTCATCGCTTGCTTCCTTATTCATTAAATTTACCCGAACGTAGCCTTCGCCCGATTTATCGAGCGATTCTTGTTTCACATCTTCATAGATGTGTGAAACCAAGTCAGAAGAATCCAGTTTATCCGTTCCATTAAGCGCATTCAGTTTGCAGATTGCTCTTTCAAAAAAGTTATTATTAAACTCAACTATTACCTGTTTACTTCTGTAATTTCTTTTCAGCGACTGACTTTTTGAATTTATATTGTTTAAAATTCTCCAATCGCCCCCACGCCATCTATATATGCTTTGCTTTACATCACCCACAAGCATACATTCGTTTCCCTGTGACAAACATTCCTCAAACATGCGCTGAAAATTATCCCATTGCAGATGAGAAGTATCTTGAAATTCGTCAATCAGAATATGCTGAAACCTCGTACCAGAACGTTCAAACACAAATGAGGAATCATCTTTTTCAACCAACTTGCTGAATAATTCCAAGGTTTTAGGCAGCAACAACGTATTATTCTCATGATTGATTCGCGTTACTTCATTAGCAATAGCACTGAGTAGACGCAAAGGAACAATATTTTTTTGCACCAACAGATAGGTATTCAAGAACACGGAAGCACCATCACATGAAAGTCCTTCATCTATTGCTGCTAAAAGCAATTTAACTTTCTGCGCCAAATTCACAAAGAACTCATCTTTTTTCAAATCATTCTTAAGTAACTCATTGGAATCTTTCAAACAATTGGTAATGGTTCTCGCTGTTGGAACTGCTGCAAAATTTCCAGAAATAAGTTCATTGACATACTTGCACATACCAGAATAGGCTTTCAACGAAGCAGCTTCGTTTGTTTTAAGTATATCGTTTAACTTATGCGCCGGTGTAAGTACTTTTTCTCGATAATTCTCATATTTCTTATTGAGTTCACTATACCATTCCTTAAAGCCTTTTTGGTCTGATAAAAAATCATTGATACATTTTTCATTACGCATGTAATCATCGCCAAATATATTTTTCTTGGCAAATGATTTTAATTCACGTGAAATATTCCACCCTTCAGACTGGTCTATATGGTCCTGCATATACTTTAAAATCAAAGGTGTCAACTGATTTTTTCCACCAACTGAAAGCAACATTTCATCAACGGCCCTTGATATTACCTCGTTGGTGTCCAAATCTACACGAAACGTACGCGACAACTTTAATTCATAAGCTAAATTTGAAAGCAATGACTGAAAAAAGGAGTCGATTGTTTCAACTCTGAAGCTATCATAATCGTGAATGATAGCTTTCAATGTTTTTTTAGCACGTTCCTTAACCTCAGCAGGACTGATATTCAACATGCTACTGATATCAGCCATAAAATTCTTGTCTTTGCCACCATCTGCCAAATTGTAAAGCTGAATAAGAATACGATCCTTCATTTCAGCCGTTGCCATATTGGTAAAAGTAACTGCAAGAATTTTCGAATAATTATTGGGCGATGGTGTCTGCAAAGCCAACGCTATATACTCTAAAGCCAACCTATAGGTTTTACCTGAACCGGCTGACGCCTTATATACTTTTAAACTCATAAGAACCCTATAAATTATGAAGACGTTCAAACATAATAAACTCCTATTTGTTTTTACTCTTCATTAAACAACTAAAGTTTCCTAACTTGTAACAATTGAATAAGAAAACAGAAGGTTTGCTACTCAATAGTTGCTTTATAATCAATGACTGAACACATTTAAACAATATCCGTACCATTGGTTCTATATGCCACTTTACAAGCAATTCATAGCTGTGTACTATTCGAGAGTTAAGACGGAGTTCATCGTAAAACTCAATTAAGGTCGTATTTGCTTCATTCACCTTGTTTAGAAAAACTGCATTGGTTTCAATATCAAGGTTCATCAGAGGATTATCTATGTGTAAAACTGAGACTCCTTGATTCTGCAAATTTATACCAAACAAAATATCCTCATATCCATACCGATGAAATCTTTCATTAAACGGAACGCGCAACATCACATCTCGTCGAACCATAAAGTTGAAAGTTCGGAAACAAGCATAAGGCTCTTTATTGCGTTCAGCTGCGGTAAACATTGGCTCTGCAGATTTCTCGTAATAATAACGCAAACTCAGATTGGGTGCCGGACAATGTGGTGGATGAATGATAGATCCCTCTATCACCATTGCTTTATCGCGTACCTCCCAATAGTTTTTCAAAAAATCTTTACTAACAATGCCTCCATCACTATCTAAGTAGAGCAACCATTCACCACGAGCCTGCTGTGCTAAATAATTACGTATGGCAGAACGACCTACGTTTTGCTGCAAACGAATACATTGACAATGTGGTAACTCGTTCAGAGTTCGCAACGCTGTCGAAACATCAACACGAGTTGAGCAATCATCGCCCACTATAATTTCGACGTCTTCATCTATTGTATCAAATAATGTACATAAATCGTTCACTAATTGAGTACAATCATAATTATAAGTAGGAATTAAAACTGAAAGCATACAATTTATAGGTTGATGGATACAATGATACTACGAATCAAATACTTTTATTCTACACGCCTAAATGTTCATGGTGTAAAAACCACAGATTGTAAGCACTGAACACCAAGCGAGAAAAGCCTTGATACACCCAAAGCAAAATACTTTGCTATAAGCAAAAATAGTAATTTTTACTTGAATTATTGAAGAACTCCGCCATAAAAAAGACTTGCATGTCGGATTTTAAATGGAATACATTGAAATACAGCAAGAAACGAGCCTTACTTATCAAAAAAATATGTATCTTTGCAAATGTTTAGAGATTATACATCTAACTAATTTGACTAACTAATACAAACTAACTATGTTCGAAGAAAAAGCCGGCGAATTAGCCGGAAAAATTTGGGATGCTTTGAACCAAAAAGGTGAACTCTCAAGTAAAGAACTTAAAAAAGCAATCAAAGTACGTGCCGATAAGGACTTGTATTTAGCTATCGGCTGGTTGCTTCGTGAGGACAAACTGCAAGTAACTGAAATCGAAAAAGAAATTTTAATTTCACTCAAGTAACAAGTCACCGCCTTTCATTAGGCTATGACTCTATGGATCTAAAAAAAAGGTGAGGACATTCGTTATACCCCCATGGTAAATCGAAGGTTCTCTTTTTTTATGTCATTCAATAGCTTAGTCGCAAAAGCATGTGGTAAAACTCAACAACGCATCCCGGGTTTCAGACAAGCTACCTATCTTACTTTCTGTGGTAACAAAATTTCTAAGAACGCTGAATAAATAAGGAGTACTGTTTTTCATCCATTTAGACTAATGTGTACTTATCGATGCTGCAGTGTTGCTTTTATTGCCATAGGCAATGTCAGTGCAAACCGAATGCAGAACTTGAAAACTACTTTTCAAAAGTTATGCTGAGGTGCAGCCTGACTTTGCTACTGCAAAGATACAACACATGTTCCCCGAAATCCATTTTTTTTGTTCTGTAATGTTTTGTTTGGCTGAACGTTCCAATCCTCACCTATCCCTTTGTCGTAAATGTTAAACAGCAAACCGTCGGGTAAGTGAAATCATATAAAAAAATCAGCCTATTTTTCCATCAGCCTGCCATTGTTTGAACCACGCAATGAGCCATCGTTAAAATTTGCTCCGCGATTATCCGAATTAGTTCCGAGCCAGTCGAAATTAGTTCCGAGCTAGTTTGAAATAGTTCCGAGCTAGTTTCAACAATCTTGGAACTACTGATAATCAGCATTTTCAGAAAACGTCCCAATCGGTTCCACACCCGCTCATTCCGCCTTGCAATGAAGCTAAAGGCGAACCCGTTCATTTCACCTTTATTCACCTGTTTGTTAAATCCGCTCTGCGCACCCGAAGCCGCGAAATGTTTTCCCTTTCAAAGTGATTGAAAGTTGTACGTTGAAGAACGGGTAGAAGCACAAAATCAAAAAATTACGGTTGGCATTTACTCGTAATGGTCATTACCCACACGATGCAACATAGACCCCAATTTTTTGCCCCCTAATATCGTACCTCAAAAGTTTTCCCACACTTCCAAATGAGCATTCAGCCCTTTATCTACGGGCATTCCCGCGCATTTTTTACTCGCAAAAAAATGTAATAGGGATATAACATTCTATCTCTTGCCGATTCTCAAAACGTGCGAAGCAGCAACGTTTTACCTCACCCCAATGCTGCAGCCCCACACCTTTTTGCTACTGATTCCTTCCAATAGGTCGAAAGGAACAACTATATTACCCCATTCATTTATAAAAAACAGCAAAGTCTTAACCATATAGTCAAGGCTTTGCTGTTTTCTATAAATAAGTTGAAAGAGTCAAATTATTCAGCTCCGTAAAGTTTTGACTTTAACTCTTTAATATGATCATCGTGAATGTAATCCTCGTAATTCATTAGTTTGTCAATACTTCCATTCGGGGTCAACTCGATAATACGGTTGGCAATGGTATTGATGAATTCGTGGTCGTGACTTGAGAAAAGAATATTACCCTTGAACAACTTCAGGTTATTATTGAATGCCTGAATACTTTCCATATCCAAATGGTTGGTAGGTGTATCCAAAATCAAACAGTTGGCATTGCGCAGCTGCATTCTTGCAATCATACAACGCATCTTTTCACCACCGGAGAGTACATTTACTTTCTTTAAAATATCCTCGTCCTTGAAAAGCATACGACCCAGGAAAGCCTTAAAGTATACGTCATTTCCTTCGCCATACTGACTGAGCCAGTCGAGCATGTTATAATCAGTATTGAAGAAATCCGTATTATCCAAAGGCAAATAAGCAGTTGTAATGGTTACACCCCATTTATAGGAACCTGCAGCTGGTTTTGCATTGCCGTTAATGATTTCAAACAAAGCAGTCATAGCACGCGGATCATGACTCAAGAACACAATTTTCTCGTCCTTTTCAACCGTAAAATTCAAACGGTCGAAAAGTACCGTTCCGTCATCAGCCACAGCTTTCAAATCCTTTACTTCCAAGATTTGATTACCCGGTTCACGCTCCATTTGGAAAATAATACCAGGATATTTACGCGTTGAAGGCTTGATTTCCTCAACATTAAGTTTCTCAAGCATCTTCTTACGACTTGTAGTTTGACGACTCTTTGCCACATTGGCAGAGAAACGACGGATAAACTCTTCCAATTCCTTTTTCTTTTCCTCAGCCTTCTGCTTTTGGTTTTGAGCTTGACGCAAAGCTAACTGAGAAGATTCATACCAGAAAGAATAGTTACCCGAGAAAAGCGTAACCTTACCAAAGTCAATATCAACCGTATGCGTACAAACCTGATCAAGGAAGTGACGGTCGTGACTAACCACGAGCACCGTATGCTCAAAGTTACCTAAATATTCTTCAAGCCACTCTACAGTTTCAAGGTCAAGGTCATTGGTAGGCTCATCAAGCAACAAGTTATCCGGTTCACCGAACAAAGCCTGAGCAAGCATCACACGCACCTTTTCCTTACCGCTTAGTTCGCCCATTAATTTGCCATGCAACTTTTCTTTAATTCCCAGACCGCTCAAAAGCGTAGCTGCATCATTTTCGGCAGTATATCCACCAATTTGAGCAAACTTATCTTCAAGTTCTGCCACCTTGATGCCATCTTCGTCAGTAAAGTCAGCTTTTGAATAAAGGGCATTACGTTCCTGCATGAGTTGCCACATTGTAGAGTGACCCATCAGCACCGTATCAAGTACAGTATATTCGTCAAATTTAAAGTGGTCCTGGCTCAGGACAGACAAGCGTTCACCTACGCCCATCTCTACACTACCCTTAGTAGGTTCCAGTTCGCCCGAAATAGCCTTCAACAGGGTTGATTTACCGGCACCATTCGCGCCAATAATACCATAGATATTTCCGTTAGTAAACTTCATGTTTACATCCTGGTAAAGGATGCGCTTGCCAAACTGTATGGCCAGGTTCGAAACTGTAATCATGTAAGTATTTTATTTTTGTTTAATTCGTTGATTGTATTAAGCTACTTGCATTTACCGAGTCAATAGCCTCGGTTATTCCATCTGTCATCTACAGCAAGTTTGAATGCAATGCGGATAACACACATATTCAATACTGGCTTGCATGTTGTGATTGGGAAAATCAACCATGAGCAAACGCTCATCGGCAGCATAAAGATGTATGTCACTCAATAAAAAAGCCTGCTTATCGTTCAAAAACTTATAAGCTGATTCTTTTGCACTCCAAAGCAATGTTGCAGCTCGGTCCATTCCACCTAGCTTCGACGTAAGTTCAGTCATCAGCATTTCTTCATCAGGCTGTAAAAAATGCTTTCTCACTTTATAAGCCTTACTTCCCCATTGTTCCACATCGATGCCATGCTTCGCAGCAGACAAACTAAGCGCATAAATATGATTACTATGAGACACACTTATGTGCAAGCCCCCTTCTGCCAAGTAAGGTGCACCCGTATCAGCATGCAATATACGCGTCCGACAGTCTACAACTTGTGCAGCAAGCATAGACACAGATAATCTTTCAATCAACCGTTTGTTAGAAAGATTATCAAAATCCTCGAAGTGCAACAAAGGAAAATATATGTGAGCAAAATCGCTTAATGCTGTAGGTCCCAAACAATGTTGCCACAAATAAGGAACCACCACACTCTCTGTCTTTTTTATATCGAAAGCAGGCAAATAGCGTAGCTCTTCTTCTTGTATCAACATAGATTCAAAAAAATGTGTAATACATCCAGTCTGCATTACAGGCTGGAGGTATCACACGCTATTAGTCATAACACACTCATTAAAAAGGAAGTGCAGAATCTGAATCAGAGGCAGGTACACCAAAAGGCTTAGATGCAGCAGACTGTGAAGAACCCGACTGCGACTTGGGAGTTAACATTTCCATATTGTTTGCCCAAATCTCAGTTATATAATGTGTGATGCCCTTTTTGTCTGTATAGCTTCGCGTACGCAGTTCACCTTCGATATAAAGTTTATCACCCGTATGAACATATTTTTCCACAATCTCAGCTAATCTTCTCCATAACAGAATACGATGCCACTCTGTACGTTCAGGTACTTGAGTTCCATTTTGCAACGTATATCCAGGGGTTGATGTTGCCAAACTGATTTGAGCCGTACACACTCCATTGTCGATATACCTTATTTCAGGTTCTTTACCGACATTACCTATGAGCATTACCTTATTCAATGACATGGACTAAAATTTATGGTTAGAATTTTTCATCTGTCATAGCCATTATGCGGCACACAGAGATATTCAGTATCTATCCTTCAGGTCGTAAAACCACCACACCCTGCCATTCTTCCCGGCAAGGCTGAGAGGTTTACCGGATACGGTCTGCGGCTCTTACCAATGCCTCATCCTTACGAATACCTTTCAAAGCAAGGAACAATGCAATCAAGGCAATGATAGGCAAGAGAGCACTGATAGTAAAAGTATAACCCAAACCGATGCGTTCAGATACTGAATAAGTATATGCACCTAAGGCCACATACCATATTACATTGAACACAATTGTCAAGTACACCTTTTTAATTTGCGATTTTCTGTTTTTATAGCCAAAAATGGCATAGAGTGCGCTCAGCGATGCCAAAAGCGTAAACACGAGCAAGCCATAAGGATGGAAACCGGCTAACTCCTGCACAAGAGCACTTTCGCAGCCAAACGCTGACATACTGGCCCAACGTGCCCCTTCGCTAAAAACAACAAGCGGCACAAATAAGCTAATGGCCGGAAATATGCCGGCCACTAACAAATATAATGTTTGAATACGCTGTATCATACAAATCAGATATTCAAATTATCCTTTTCTTTCGATGGATTGCGGAAGTAGATATTATGCTGCAAAAACTCATCAGCTGCAATCAGCGTAGGTTTAGGCAACTTTTCATAATAACGTGAAATCTCAATTTGCTCACGATTCTCGAAAGTTTCTTCAAGGTTATCGTTAGCAGAAGCAAATTCCTTGAGTTTCTTTGAAAGATCCTCTTTCATTTGCACCCCAATTTGGTTTGCACGTTTAGACATAATCACTACGCTTTCGTAGATATTGTCTGTACCTTCGCAAAAATCCATCAAGTTATGCGTCACTGTATTCGTGGGCGCTTTGCTTTTTTTGTAATCCATTGTATATAATGTTTTATCAGTTTCTTATTTTCCAGCTGCTATGTTACTGCTGTCAGCTGCAGTCTCTTCACTTATCACTTCGTCACCTTCTGCATCTGCCGGTACATATTTGCGGGCTTTTGCAAACAAAGACTTAGCCTCTTTCATATACTTTGACTCGGGATACTCTGTCACAAATCCATAGTATTCGTCAATGGCATTATGAAAGCGCTCTTCTTTCTTCGACTCAACGCTCAATTGGGCCAGAGCAAATTTGGCACGCAATATCAGCATTGAGAAATCTTCGCGACGCGATGTGTACGGATAATCTCTGATGGCATTTTCGGCTGTAACGATACATGCGCCATAGTTACCATTTGTACCATTACCAATGTAAGCTCCTAAATCATAGTAGAGTTTTGCCGACAGATATTCTTTCTCGACGAGTTTATCCTGCAGTTTAAAGATATAATCTTGAGCCTGTGCCCGCAACGGACTAGTCGGATAATTCTCGATAAAATTCTGAAACTCTGTAACGGCTTCATAAGTAGCAGTTTGATCCAACTTAGGCTCTGGCGTAGTCATATACAATGACTTGCCGCAATTAAAATGCGCTTCCTGCACATACTTACCTCGCGGATAAGTCTGATAGTATTTTCTAAATGCTGTTGCTGCAGCATCATAGGCACGAGAATTCATGTTACAAAGAGCCATTAAGTACAGCGACTCTTCACCCTGATCTGTTCCTTTCAATACCGACAGCACATCAGCCAACAGCGTAGCGCTTCTGTTATATTGGCCTTCGGCAAAATACTGCTTTGCCACTTCGTATTTATATTCATAATCCTGCGTCTTCAACACATTATTATATTCTGCACAAGAAACAACGAGCAGAAGCGAAGCGCAAAGAATTGTAATCGAGTACTTCTTCATAATCGTATTTTGCGGCAAAGTTAAGAAAAAAAGTCCGTTCGCTAAATCGGAAGTGAAAAATAATCGTACAAAAACATCGTTTTAGAATAACATTTCCAATAAGATAAGGTACTATGCCTCTCTTTCACGCATGAATTTAACGTTCAATCCCTCATCCCCAGTGGTCAATCACTATTGTAGCTCTTACGTCAAATCACTCCACCCACACACCTTTCACCCGTCACTTCCTTTGCCAAACGTACAGATTAACGTAACTTTGTAGGCCAAACCCAAACCTCTATTCTGACTGCAACTCAATTCAGATTGCATAAATATTTTCCCCATTTTACGTTGAATTTTTGTTTGCATTCTTTCTGTGTTTATGAAAAAATTCATACTCCATTCTAAATATCACCCAACAGGCGATCAACCTGAAGCTATTAAGCAACTTACCGAAGGAGCTCTTGACGGAGTTCCCGCACAAGTATTATTAGGCGTTACGGGATCGGGCAAAACCTTTACCGTAGCCAATGTCATAGCAAACCTGAACAAGCCTACATTGGTTTTGAGCCACAATAAAACTTTGGCAGCACAGCTTTATTCTGAATTTAAAAGTTTTTTTCCTGGAAATGCCGTAGAATACTATGTATCATATTACGACTATTATCAGCCTGAAGCCTATATTGCTTCATCTGATACATACATTGAAAAAGACTTAGCCATCAACGAAGACATTGATAAATTACGACTGGCCGCTACCTCGGCCTTACTTTCCGGCCGCAGCGATGTTATTGTTGTATCTTCAGTATCTTGTATTTATGGCATGGGGAATCCTGCCGCTTTCTACGAAAGTCTGATTGAAGTCAAAGTTGGGAAAACATTGTCAATCAACACTTTGCTCAACAAACTTGTGGATTGCTTATACACCAGAAATGACGTCGCACCGCGTGCCGGAAATTTCCGCGTAAAAGGCGATACGGTAGACATTTATCTGGCTTATGCAGATAACATCATTCGCATCTGTTTTTGGGATGAAGAAATTGACAGCATTGAAGAGGTTGATGCACTGACAGGCATGCGCATCAACACCTATGATGAATACAAAATTTATCCGGCCAACCTTTTCCTCACTTCAAAAGAAACGCAAGAAATTGCCCTACGGAAAATACAGGACGATTTAACCCAACAGATTGCTCTTTTCAAAGAAGAAGGCAAAGAACTTGAAGCCAAAAGATTAAAAGAACGCGTGGAATACGACATCGAGATGATTCGCGAGTTAGGCCACTGTTCGGGCATTGAGAACTACTCACGTTACTTCGACGGACGAGAGCCGAACACACGCCCATTCTGCCTTCTTGACTTCTTTCCCGACGATTTTTTAATTGTTATTGACGAGAGCCATGTTACCATTCCGCAAATCCGAGCTATGTACGGCGGTGATAAATCGCGCAAAGAATCACTCGTAAACTACGGATTCCGTCTACCGGCTGCATTGGATAATCGCCCACTGAAATTCGAGGAATTTCATGAATTGGCCAAACAGGTTATATACATCAGCGCCACACCAGCTGAATACGAACTGACTGAAAGCGAAGGTGTGATTGTCGACCAGGTTATTCGTCCTACGGGTTTGCTCGATCCTCCCATCGAAGTTCGCGACACAGACTACCCCATCGATGATTTGATGGAAGAAGTACGTTATTCCATCACTCGCAACGAACGTGTATTGGTCACCACCTTAACCAAACGCATGGCCGAAGAATTGTCAGAATATTTACTAAACAACGGGGTAAATACAGCATACATTCATAGCGATGTCGACACGATTGAACGTGTACAAATCATGGAAGACCTTCGACGGGGATTATACGATGTATTGGTTGGTGTAAACCTGTTGCGTGAAGGGCTTGACTTACCTGAAGTGGCACTTGTAGCTATACTGGATGCCGACAAGGAGGGTTTTCTGCGTTCCACGCGTTCACTAACCCAAACAGCGGGTAGAGCTGCGCGAAATGTCAACGGACGTGTTATTATGTATGCCAAAGAAATTACACAGTCGATGCAGCAAACCATCGATGAAACCGAACGTAGGCGAACCAAACAGATAGCCTACAATTTGGCTCATCACATCACGCCTCAACAAATTGTCAAACCGCTCGACAGCAACGAACTCACTTCGCTCAAGAAGAAAGAAGGCAGCACATCCAACAAACCGGTTACAACAGAGAAAAAAGCGAATTACCTTGATCTTATTCAAAACGACGTTTCAGCTGCAGCAGAAAGAAAGCCTGCTTATGGCAAGGATGCTTCAACGACCGAAAACCGCCAAGAGCGTATCGAGCAGCTTCGGTCTGATATGAAAAAAGCAGCCGCCTCGTTCGACTTCATTCTTGCAGCCCAACTTCGCGACGAGCTACTGAAGTTAGAAACTGAAGAATAAACTATCGTACATCAACAACGGTAAAAAACGTACTTATACACCACTAAAAAACATCGGGAAATCATTCAGCCTAACCAGCATGAAATGTTTCCCGATGTTTTTGTTATTTACAGGATTCGTTGCAAATGGACGTCAATTCCTGTCGTTCCAAATTTTCCAGGCAGCCTCGGCCTGTAAATGCAGCATTTCCAGACCATTTTTCACAACGGTTCCCTGAGCTAAGCCCTCTGACATAAACCGAGTTTGCAATGGATTGTATACTAAATCATACAACAAATGCTTCGGAGTTAAGCCTTTATAAGGAATAGGTGGAGCATCATCGCAATGCGGATACATACCCAATGGCGTACAGTTCACTATCACGCCAAATGTTGAAAGCAACGGCTCATTCAAATCATCATAGGTCAATACATTATCTCCTCCGCGACGACTCACCAGCTGCACCTGCAAATTCAACGAGCGCAGACCATAAACGATTGCCCGCGAAGCACCACCGGTACCTAAAACCAATGCACTGCGATGACAATCGGTATGCAACAAAGGCTTGATAGAGTCCACGAATCCTATATAATCTGAATTATATCCCTTCAGACTCACCTTTCCGTTCCCATCTCGAATCACTTTTACAACATTCACAGCACCAATAGCTGCTGCATCTGCCGACAGTTCCGAAAGATACGGAATAATTTTTTCTTTATAAGGAATCGTCACATTAAAACCTTTCAGTTCATCTTGCTGCATCATATAAGCTAAGGCTGCTTCGACGGAGTTATACTCGAAGTTGCAATAGCGTGCATCAATCTGCAGGTTACTGAATTTTTCAGTAAAATAAGCGGCCGAAAAACTGTGACCGAGCGGATAACCCAATAAGCCGTACAAATCCATTTGTCATTCGTTTTATATTGTGATGAACTACTCTTCTGAAAAGTCCTTCATAACCTGTCGATACGATGCATATAAGCGCGTTCTTGACACAAAACCTACAAAAACGCCTTCTGCATTCAACACTGGCAAAGTGCCGGCATCGCATCGTGCAAACTTATCCATAATAACCGACATACTATCATCTGTTCTCAACACCGTTTGGGGTTGCTGCATAATTTGCTCTGCCTTATACATTCTGTAAAGTTCGCTGCGGAATATAATCTTACGAATCTTGTTTATATTTATTACTCCGCACAAACCTCCTTTCATGTCAACAACCGCAAAGTGAAGAGATTTACTGGTTGATATAGCCTGCACAATCTGCCCCAGATACATTTGCGGACGCAACATCGGCCGTTCTTTGTCAATAATTGCATCAAGCGTCATGAGCGTAAGCACGCTTTGATCTTTATGATGAGTCAGCAATTCACCCTTGCGAGCCAAACGCATGGCATAAATACTATGACGTTCGAAAGCATTGATGGTTAAATACGAGGCTACTGACACAATCATGAGCGGTATAAACAAATCGTAACCTCCGGTAAGTTCTGCAATCAAGAACACACCGGTCAGAGGCGCATGAAACACACCGCTCATCACACCGGCCATACCCAACAGCGCATAGTTCGTTTCCGGAACCGTTACGTTGCAAAAACCGTATGTATTCCAAAGACGTGAAAAGACAAAACCGCCGATACATCCCAAAAATAGACTGGGAGCAAATGTACCACCACATCCGCCACCTCCATTGGTAGCCGTAGTAGCAAATACCTTGAACACAATAATCAGCCCTAAATACACGAGCATCAATTCGCCATGTCCATAGAACAGCGAATTATTCATCACGTCGTTCACGTTTGAACCTGCATTCTCGCTCAACAGCATGGATATGGTTGAATAACCCTCACCATAAAGCGGAGGGAAAAAGTAAATCAACACAGCCAACACCGTACCGCCTAATGCCAATTTAGCATACATGTTGTGCAATTTGCCAAACACTTGTTCAAAGCTATTCATAACCCTTGTGAAATACAAGGATATAAATCCGCAAAACACGCCTAACATAACGGCCGTCGGCACACGATTCACCACAAAGGGGTCTTTCAGCACAAAGTCGAACATGGGTTCAGAACCTGTAAAAGCATACGTAATACAAGTTGCTGTCAGACAGCTGACCATCAGGGGCAACAAGGTTGCCATGGTCATGTCAACCATTAAGACTTCGAGCGTAAACATCAATCCGGCAATAGGAGCTTTGAAAATACCGGCAATTGCACCCGATGCGCCACAACCGATGAGCAATATCATGGTTTTATGATCCAGACGGAACATCTGTCCCAAATGACTACCTATGGCCGAACCAGTCAGCACGATAGGCGACTCTGCACCGACCGAACCACCAAATCCGATGGTTAAAGCCGACGCTATCACACTCGACCAGCGATTATGCTTCCGAATATTTCCTTGTTTACGCGAAAGTGCATACAAAATTTTGGTTACACCATGCCCAATATCATCGCGCACCACATATTTAATAAACAGGGCTGTCAGATAAATACCAACTACGGGATAAACCAAAAAGAGCCAGTTGGATTGGGTTACGTCAAACTGCGAAGTAAGCATGTGCTCAATTTCGTGTATCAGTATTTTCAGCATCTGAGCCGCCAATGCGCAACCAACACCCACCAAAAGTGCCAATATAAAAAGGAATTGTTTTTGGCTTAAATGTTTGGATGCCCAAATGTCTATTTTTCGAACCCACGCACTCCGATAATCACCTTGTCGCGATATGGATTTCATTCTGATTATTGTGTGTTGTTAAAAGAATTACTGTTTAATACGAATACGTTTCAACAAAGCTAAAATACACCTTAGCGTATCACTTTCACTTCACCGCCGCTACCCAACTTTATTATATTCGATGCCGGCGGATTGTGCGTTTCATTGCGTCGCGAGGTGCACACATAATCCACAGCCTGAAGGATTTCGGGCGATATATCCGCGAAACATTTAGGCGATGGTTCGCCGCTAATGTTTGCCGATGTCGATACAATGGCACGCTTCATACGCATACACAAATTCTTGCTGAACTCTTCTTTGGTAATGCGAATACCGGCACTGCCATCCTCAGCCAACAGATTCGGAGCCAAGTTGCGTGCATGATCAAAAATGATGGTAAGCGGACGTTCGGCCACTTCAATTAAATCCCAGGCAACCTCGGGTATATCGTTTACATAAAACTCCAATTTTGCTTCTGAATCTACCAAGGTTATCAAGGCTTTTGCATCGGCACGTTTTTTAATTTCAAATACGCGACGCACAGCAGCTTCGTTCGTAGCATCGCAACCAATGCCCCAAATAGTATCAGTAGGATACAGAATCACCCCACCTTTATTCATCACCTCAATTGCCTGACGAATATCGTCGCGATACTCACGCAAGTGGCCTACCTGGGCCTTTGATTTATCTTTTTCCATAATAAATTCCTTGACGATTTTATCACATACCCATCTTCCAGATTATCCGTTTTGTGTAGTGCGAGCAATCTTTGGAACTGGGTTTATTGTTTTAAGTATTTATATGTATAAACAAATGTCGAAAAATTATTCTATCGAATTACTTTTACTTACAAATGAATCTAAATTAGCAGCAAGCAAAGTTTATGCAAATTCAATGCAGCACACTGAAACAACTTGATTATTCGATAGGCATGCCACAGTAAAAGCTGAATTCGCGTAAGCAAAATTAGTTTATTATCACAACAATACCAAATTTTCAACTGACTTTAAAATAAAACAAAAGTCATAGACAACTCACGCTACCATGAAATAAAAAACATCAGACAACATCTGCAATCATTACTTTTAACCAGAAATTCACCGCAAAACAAAGCAAAAACAGCACTGCTAAGTGCAGAATATGAAAGAATATGCACCCCATAAGGAACGCTATTCAGTGAATAGAAACGAATAATTTTGATTGTAAAAAAATTTTTGAACACTTACTGACAATAAAAATGGCCTTATTTTTTGCCATTCCAACGAAGATGTTGTATTTTTGCATTGGAATTAAAAATCCAATGTTTAAACATCAACAAACAATTATGATTAACTACAAAGACTTAGGCTTGGTGAACACCCGCGAGATGTTCAAGCGCGCTATCAACGGTGGTTACGCTATCCCCGCATTCAACTTCAACAATATGGAGCAGTTGCAGGCCATCATCCAGGCCTCTTCTGAGAAAAAGAGCCCCGTTATCCTCCAGGTTTCTAAAGGTGCACGCGCCTATGCTAACCAGACCCTTCTCCGCTACATGGCTGAAGGTGCTGTAGAATACGCTAAGGAACTCGGTTGCAAGCACCCCGAAATCGTGCTTCACCTCGACCACGGAGATTCTTTCGAAACTTGCAAGAGCTGCATCGACATGGGCTTTAGCTCTGTAATGATCGATGGTTCTGGTCTTCCCTACGAAGAAAACGTGGCTTTGACCAAGAAGGTAGTTGACTATGCTCACCAATTCGATGTAACTGTTGAAGGTGAACTCGGTGTGTTGGCCGGTGTTGAAGATGAAGTTTGCCACGCTGAAAGCCACTACACGAAGCCTGAAGAAGTTGTAGACTTCGCTACTCGTACTGGTTGCGACAGCCTCGCTATTTCTATCGGTACCAGCCACGGTGCTTACAAGTTCACTCCCGAACAGTGCACCCGTGACCCGAAGACCGGCCGTTTGGTTCCTCCTCCCCTCGCATTCGACGTTCTCGATGCTGTAATGGAACAGCTCCCCGGTTTCCCCATCGTTCTCCACGGTTCTTCTTCAGTTCCCCAGGAAGAAGTTGACACGATCAACAAGTTTGGTGGCAAGCTCCCCAATGCTGTAGGTATTCCTGAAGAGCAGCTCCGCAAGGCTTCAAAGAGCGCTGTTTGCAAAATCAACATCGACTCTGACTCTCGCTTGGCTATGACCGCTGCTATCCGTCAGGTATTTGCTGAGAAACCCCAGGAATTCGATCCTCGTAAGTACCTCGGCCCTGCTCGTGAAAACATGAAGAAGCAGTACGAACACAAGATTGTTGAAGTGCTCGGTTCTGAAAACAAACTGGCTCAGCTCGACTAATCTCTGTTCGCTACATTCCTAGTGAATTTTAAAACAAGCCTCTGTATGCCCTTGTCTTTGGGTATTCAGAGGCTTTTTTATATACTGACTCTGTAACGAATCGTGCAGATATAGCCATATCCATCTCGCTGTGTACGAAGGCTAAGTGGCGTCTATGTATTTTATACAACAATTTGCCCCTTAAGAATAAATTCGAACCCATAATTTTGGACATACGTTTCCTACTATTTCCCCAAGCATAACCTTCAATCACTTGAGAATAAGAAGCATTTCGCTGCTTATGACGCGCAAAACGGATTTTACAAATAGGTGAATAAAGGCAAAAATGAAAAGGTTGCCTTTTCCTTCATTTCGAAGCGGAATCAGCGTGCACGAAACCTACTTTGATGTTTTTATGAACGCGCTGATTATCAATAGTTCCGAGATTCTTGAAACTAGTTCGGAACTAAATCAAACTAGCTCGGAACTAATTTCAACAAACTCGGAACTAATTCTGACAATCTCGGAACTAATATTGACACTAACCCATCGCGGAGTTCAAACAACGACAAGCAGATGGAAAAATAAACTGATTATTTTAATATAAATTTACCTACTTGACAGTTCACCGTTTAACATTTACAGCAGAGGGGACTGTAAGGCTTAGATAATTAGCCATACAAAACATTACAGGGCCGAAATTATCAGATATATTTATCTGCCTATCTCAACCCAATTACGATTCAGCAGCCTGCAGCACCAACTCTGACAGCGTTGGGTGGGCATGTATGCAATTTCGTATGTCTGCAAGCGTACCTTGCTTACTCATGAGCAGAGCTATTTCATGAATGAGTTCTGATGAATGCGCCCCTAAAATATGAGCACCTACCACGATATCGTCATGCGCTATGATTTTTACTAAACCATCGCCCCCTGCATCCATAGCTAAAGCTCGGCCATTGGCACGATAGAAGGCTTTGTGCACTTTAATTTCGATATTTTGGGCTTTAGCTTCCTCCTCGGTTAACCCAACCATAGCTGCCTCGGGGGTGGTGAATACAGCAGCCGGTACTATTGACAAATCAACTTTGAAGTCTGCATTGCCTAATACATGAGACAGCGCGCAGTAACTTTGGAACGTAGCCGCATGTGCCAACTGGCATAATCCGTTTATGTCGCCTACAGCATAGACGCCAGACACATTGGTCTGCATGTGTTCGTCTACCGTAATGCCTTTCTTGGTATAAGCTATGCCTGCTTCATCTAAATTAAGCGAGGAAAGATTGGCTCCACGACCTACAGCCATCAACACTTTATCTGCCAGACAATCGTGTACTGCATTTCGATATTCGTAACTTACATGTATTTCGTTATTATTTGTACTGTCTACATGAATTGCTGTAACGGGTGCACCGGTTATAAACTCAATGCCTTGTTTTTTCAACGAAGTACGCAAACGCTTAGCAATGTCACGATCAAAATTGGGCAGAATTTCCTTACAATATTCTATTACAGTTACTTTTGAACCAAACGAATTGAATATGCTGGCAAACTCTAAACCAATCACTCCACCACCGATAATACAAAGCCTACTGGGCACTTCGTTCAATGATAATAACTCTGTGGAGGTCAGCACGCCTTCACTATGTGCCCCCGGAACGGGCAGGTACTTCGATACAGAACCAGTGGCAATAAATACATAGTCGGCCGTAATCACATCATCACCGACCTTTACCGAATGGGCATCGTTGGGCAGAAAACGGGCTTCGCCATCATGAAAGGTTATGCCGGGGGTTGACAACAAAGTGCGTATGCCTTGTTTCAAGTGGGTGACTACATTATTCTTACGTTCAAGAGCTGCTTCAATATTGAACTGGGTCGCATCTGAAACAACGCCGTAAGTTTGTGCTACCTTAGCCATCTCCAATACTTCGGCTGTATGACACAAGCATTTAGTAGGAATACATCCTTCGTTCAGACAGGTTCCACCAATATGTTCAGCCCGATCTACCACATGTACATCCAATCCCGATTTAGCAGCTCGCAGTGCGCATTCATAGCCGCCAGGGCCTGCACCTATAATCAACAATGACTTCATGTATATTCTTTTTAAGTTGTTAGTTGCAATATGAACGTAGATATTTGTCAATTCAACAAACAGTGTAGAAAACAATATATAAATACTTATAAATCAAATAGAAAACAATCGTTATCTTATTGATTTACGTATAGAATTTCGATACCTAACGCTCTGCATTCGATGGGCATTTGCATAATTACTGCAAAGCTCCATCATGATTTGCAATAAAAAGGGTAAGGCATAGAAATAGCGTTAGTTTCAACTATCAGCAAGTGTCCGAATGATTTAAAACAATGTTGAACACTCATTTATTTCTTATGCCCTACCCTGTTCAATTCTTAGTATGTAAACTTAGCATCTTTAACTGCTTTCACATCGTCCAACCTGCGAACGGGTGTGTGATGCGGTGCTTCACGAACCAATGCTGGATTATTCTTCGCTTCATGCGCTATTTTAATCATTACATCAATAAAAGCATCAAGCGTTTCCTTACTTTCAGTTTCAGTAGGTTCAATCATCATTGCCTCATGGAACAGCAAGGGGAAATAAATCGTGGGCGCATGGAATCCGTAGTCAAGCAATCGTTTGGCAACTTCAAGCGTTGTGATGTGTGATGCATCGTTATGCGCACCACCGTAACGGGCCTGCAGACCATCAAACACAAATTCGTGTTTGCAAAGGCCTTCGATGGGAAGATCGTAGTAATCCTTCAGCTTTTCCTTGATGTAATTGGCATTGAGCACAGACAATTTGCCAGCCATTGGCACATACTCCTTGCCCAGAGTGAGCAAATAGGCATAGGCGCGAATAAGAATGCCATAGTTTCCTAAATGCGCTGAAACACTACCTAAAGATTCGGGATTATTCTGCAATTCATAAAGCCCGGTTTCTTCATTGTAGACCACTTGCGGATTGGGCAGATAAGCCTCTAAACCTTCACGAACACCTACAGGACCGCTACCAGGACCTCCGCCACCATGAGGCGTACTAAAGGTTTTATGCAAATTGATGTGCATGACATCAAATCCCATATCACCAGGACGGCAAACGCCCAACATGGGGTTTAAGTTGGCTCCATCATAATACATCAAGCCACCGCATTCATGAATCAGGCGCGCAATTTCGGGTATTTGTTTTTCGAATATACCCAAAGTGTTCGGATTCGTCATCATCATGCCGGCAATATCGTCGCCCAACAAGGGTTTCAAATCCTCTACGTCCACGGTACCATTGGGCGTACTCTTAACTTCAACAATTTGCAAACCGCACACTGCTGCCGAGGCCGGATTGGTTCCATGTGCTGAATCGGGTACGATAATTTTGGTACGTTTTACATCGCCGCGTTTCTGATGATACGTTCTAATTATCATAAGACCCGTAAGTTCACCATGCGCACCGGCATAGGGGTTAAGGGTAAACTTGCTCAGACCGGCGATTTCTGCCAAGGTTTTCTGAACTTCATCGTACAACTTTAATGCACCTTGGGTATGACAGGTTTCCTGTGCAGGATGCAATTGTGTAAAACCGGGCAACGCGGCTACTTCTTCGTTGATTTTAGGATTGTACTTCATCGTACAACTTCCCAAAGGATAAAAGCCCGTATCTACGCCAAAGTTATTGCCTGACATATTGGTGTAATGACGTACCACAGTCAGTTCATCGGCCTCAGGCAATTTCGTGGGAGGATTCTGACGAAGCAGATTCTCCGGAAGTTGCTCTAAACTATATTGTTCTGTCCATTTATTTTCAGGCAGCGAATAACCCTTTCGTCCCGGATGCGAAAGTTCAAATATCAGGGGAGAATATACTGTACTGTTCATGATAAAGCCAATTTTGCAAATTCAACAATCTCTTGAGCCGTACGCTGTTCGGTTACGGCTATTATCAGACAATCGGTTGTTCCTTCAACCTTCACACCTGCTAAATAGCCGGCTTCTGCCAAGCGTTTACGCAGGTTGTCAAGTCCTTCACTGCCTTGATATTTCAGTGTAAACTCATTCAGGAACGGCTGACCGGGATAAAGATCTACAAAACGATTATCGGCCGTAAGCAAACGATGCAATTCATGAGCTGAGGCATACGATTGGTGATTAACTTCGCGTAACCCCTCTTTACCCATAAGAGACAAATAAATGGCTACGTAAAGACACATGATACCTTGCGCCGTACAGATATTTGAAGTAGCCTTTTCACGACGGATATGCTGTTCGCGTGCTTGCATGGTGAGTACAAATGCGCGTTTGCCGTCGGCATCTTCTGTTTGACCAACCAAACGGCCGGGCATTTTGCGCACCAATGCGTTTGTAACACAAAGATATCCAATGTAAGGACCACCATAGTTAAGCGGCAAACCTAAACTTTGTGCATCTCCACAAGCAATGTCTGCTCCCCACTCGCCAGGCGAACGCAACACACCCAAAGTTGAAGCTATGCTGTTAATTGCCAACAAGGCTTTATGAGCATGACATTCGTCTGCTAAACCAGTAAAGTCCTCAATAATTCCATAATAATTAGGTTGAGTTACAATAACGCCGGCTACATCATCTGCCATCAAATATGCAGAAATGGCCTTGCGGTCGGTAACGCCTCCGTCTGCCGGAACTTCAACCAAGTCCACACCATGAAAATGAGCATAGGTGCGCACTACCCGACGTACGGCCGGATGTACTGTTTCCGAAATAAGCACGCGATTACGCTTCTTCGCTGCAGCTACACACATTAGCATGGCTTCGGCTGTAGCTGTTGTTCCATCATACATTGAGGCATTTGACAAATCCATGCCTGTCAAATCAGCCATCATGGTTTGATACTCAAAAATGTATTGCAAGGTTCCTTGCGAAATTTCAGCCTGATACGGTGTATACGAGGTTGAAAATTCACTACGCGAAGTGATGTACGAAATAACTGAAGGGATGTAATGATCGTAAGCTCCGACACCAGCAAAGGGAACAAGCGGCTTATTGTCAGCAGCCAAATCATTGATAATCTTTCGAACCTCTATTTCCGATATTGCTGACGGAATATTTAGTTCGCGATGTAATTTCAACTCATCGGGTACTTCAGCATAAAGTTCATCGAGCGACTTCACACCAATGGCATCCAACATCTGCCGAATGTCATCATCTGTATGGGGAAAGTATTTCATGGATTATGGGTCTTGGTTGACTTAGCGTTAGTATTAGTCATTTAATGAAAACAAAAATCTATCACTTTCTGCAATGAGAGCGTATGGTTTCCATTAAATAAAATCTGCAACGAATACATCATTAATATCTGATTATCACATATCTCATAAACATGAACGATACTATCAAAATACCAAGGACGTATTCGTTACAGATAAGAGTTCAAAGTGCTTTATTCACAAATCTTGCTGTAGTCTGCAGCAGAAAGCAGTTCGTCAAGTTCGGCCATATTGGTCAGCTTCACTTTGATAATCCAATTGGCGAATGCGTCGCTGTTAATAAGTTCTGGATTATCCTCAAGAGCTGCATTAACCTCTACAACCTCACCACTAACAGGTGAAAGCAAATCGCTTGCGGCTTTTACGCTCTCTACTGCACCAAATTCTTCGCCAGCTGTTACACTGTCACCCTCTTCGGGCATATCAACGTAAACCACGTTGCCGAGTTGTTCTTGTGCATAGTCCGTGATGCCGACATAGCCAAACTCGCCTTCTACTTTTACAAATTCGTGACTATCGCTGTAATAAAGTCCTTCAATTAATTTTGCCATGATTATTAGGTATTTAGATTGGTTTTATAAATGTTTTTCTATAAATAATTTACGAATAAAGCTGCGTTACTTTTTATAATGTTTTTGATAGAAACGCTTCTTTACAACGACTCCATTGTGTAACTTACGGTGAATGCGCACCTGCAAGGGAGTTTCAAGCTTTGCATACGCAGCATCAACCAATGCCATGCAAATGCTCTTACCGGTAGAAATTGAGGAATAGCCAGTGGTGACCACACCTACAACTTTATCGTCTGCAACCACTTCATAGCCGTGGCGGGGAATAGCTCGTCCTTCAAGTTCAATGCCTACAACCTTTTGACTTACGCCCTCGGCTTTTTGCTTGGCAACAGCTTCTTTTCCTACAAAATCCTCCTTATCCAGTTTCACGAACATGCTCAAACCAGCCATAACAGGTGAAATTTCATCAGACAACTCATCACCATAAAGAGGAAGACCTACTTCAAAGCGCAATGTATCGCGACATCCCAAACCGCAAGGCTTGCAGAGTTTGCTTTGCATTAAAGCATCCCATGAACGTACAATAAAGTCGTGACTGCCGTAAATTTCAAATCCATCCTCACCAGTATAGCCGGTTCGGCTGACGATTACTTGTTCGCCATTCACTTCAATTACCTTGAAAGTGTAGAACTCTAATTCGCTGCACTGAATGTTTAACACAGACTCTGTAATCTTCTCTGCTTCAGGGCCTTGAACAGCTAACTGAGCATAATAATCACTTTGATTTTCCGTGTAAACATCAAACTTTTGAGCCTGCTCTACTATCCATGCATAATCCTTATCAATATTGGCTGCATTGATTACAAGCAAGAAGGCATCTTCAGATTTTTTGTAAACTAACAAATCGTCAACGGTTCCTCCATGAGGATGAAGCATCATGCCGTAGAAAATTTTACCTACAGCTGCTCCGGCTACATCATTCGTAAAGATGTATTGAACGAAGCGTTCTGCTTCAGGGCCCGAAACAAGCACTTCGCCCATGTGGCTTACATCGAACACACCACATGCTTGACGCACTGCATTATGTTCATCTACGATGTTGGTATACTCCAACGGCATTTCAAAACCGCCAAAAGGAACCATCTTAGCTCCTAAAGATACGTGGCGATCATAAAGACAAGTTCGCTTATCAGACATGGTAATTAGAAATAAATTATCAGACTTCAGAAGTTTACATTCATGCTTCATAAAAGATGCAACATGCAATACCAAAGCCTCTGTTTATAGTAAAGGTTAGAAAAATCAAGAAAGCATTTGCAACAGCTGTTCTGTTGTCAAGTTACGTATGGTTCGCTCCGGATGATGGTTGCGTATGGCATTTTCCATATTTTGTGGTGTAAATGTCACTTGACAGAATGCATCGTGAAAAGTTTTCTGCGCATCGGCCAACTCAAAGAAATCACCTGTAAGATGAACATCCTCAATGATTGTTCCGCGCAACTTGAAATACAGAGCTACAGTTCCACACCCTGAAATCACAGCCTTACGCTCCACATCAGAAGTAATTCGACCGTAAAGATAAGCAGGGTTATTGTATGCTTCTTCCAACTTTTCAATTCCGACCAAATCGTTTTCTGTCAGTTCATACGTCCGATTCGTCATCAGCGAAGACAGCCGACTGCGCAGTTCCGTTACAGTCAATGTCAACACATCCTTTAGTAAAGCTACTCTGCTACGAACACTTGAAACCCCCTTCGACTGCAACTTACTGACATCCGGAGTAAGGGCTCCCTGCATAAGCCGGGGATTGGTGTCGTAAAGCATGGTACCATGCACAATATTATGGTTTGCCAAATGGTAAAAAGCATTTCCGCAAATTTTACCTCCATTCTTTAGTGTAATATCGTTACGGCCGGAAACTTCGGTTTGAGCTCCCAAGCTATCTAACGAACGTGCCACTTCATGTGCATACACTTGAAACAGCGGTTCTACAGCACAAGCTGTGGTAACCAGACTCCACATAATGTTGTGCTGATCTGCAAATATAGCACCTCCACCACTTTTGCGACGTACAACATCAATACCTTCTGCCTGACAAAAATCTAAGTTAATTTCCTGATGCACAACTTGATTACGCCCAATAACTACCGTGGGTGAAAGTTGCCAGGAAAAAAGATAATTGTCGGCTGGTAATTTCTGCGCAATGTATTCTTCAGCAGCTAAATAGAATGTAGCGCGCCGAGAATCAGCAGAAGCGGGGAACACCACATGACAAGCGGGAAATATGGATTGCAAGTTTGACATGTTGTGCATATTTTAGTATTAAGGTTTATATTCAATAAGCAGGCATTTGCAAAATAAGACTTTAGTTTTTCATGGTTAATCTTTAATGTAATTCACCCAACATCTGCCATATTGATATACCTATTTTGCAGAATAAACGATGAACTGCTCAACTTTGCATGCCTTATCGGAAGCAAAAGTAGTAAATCAATCGACATATCTCAAAAAAAAACGATACTTTTTTCGAAATAAGAGTTTTAGTGCTTAACTTTGGCTCTGCAAAGGCGGTAGAATTCAGGAAATACCCCATAATTTTCACCTACATACCACTTAATGACAGCTGTCGCGTATGGCGCGAAGTAAACAATCAGACGCTATTTGCTGCATTCCTTTGAATTACGAGCTCCGCCTTGCAATAAAAGTTCATTCATTGAGTTTAGTAAATAGGCATAAGACTTCAACTTACTATGTACAACCCTAAGAAACTCATCATATACCTGTTTGCCTACATACTGGCCACCTCTTGCGGAAGTGTGGAGAAATCCATCAAACGCGGAGATGCTGCTTTAGCATTAGGCGAATATGCCGAGGCTGCCGGCCAATATAAAAAAGCTTATCAGCGTACACCACCCAAAGAAAAAGCTCTTCGAGGAAAAATTGCTTTCAAAATGGGGGATGCCTATATGCGCTACGGTAACGCAGCACGTGCTGCTGGGGCATTCAGAAATGCGCAACGCTATCATTATACAGACTCACTCACCCTTTTATATCTGGGCAATATGCTCCGATTGCAAGGCGATTATAAAGAGGCTGCCAAAGCTTATACAGCATTTTTAGATTCCGTACCCGATTCAGAAGAAGCCCGGTGCGGACTCAAATCATGCTCTGGTGCCTTAGGCATTAAAGAGAAGGGATCAGCCTACAGCGTAAAAATGTTCTCGCTCTTTAATGGAACCCGTTCCGACTATGCCCCTGCATACATGGGTACTGAAGCGCAACAATTGTACTTTACCTCAACGCGCAATCAATCAACCGGTGACATAAGCAGCATTACTGCCATGAAAAATGGCGATATCTTTTTCTCGAAAAAAGACGAGAAAGGAAAATGGAAAGCTGTCGAATCTGCCGAAGGTGACATAAACACAGATTTTGACGAAGGTGCATGTTCTTTTACACCCGACGGCAAAACCATGTACTTGACAATTTGCCGAACAGACCCTCAATATCCCCGAATGGCTGAAATATGGACGTCAACACGAGGAGATGCCAAATGGAGTAAACCATCGCAAGTAAAAATCACTGGCGATACCTTATCGTCGTACGCACATCCAGCGGTTTCTCCCGACGGAAAGTGGTTGTACTTCACATCCGACATGCCCGGTGGACAAGGAGGTCTGGATATTTGGCGAATTAAATTGGACGGGAAACATGGTATGGGAGCACTCGAAAACTTAGGTACTGACATCAATACCAAAGGAAATGAATGTTTCCCGGCTTTCCGGCCAAATGGACAACTTTACTTCTCGAGCGACGGGCGTACCGATGGCATGGGAGGACTTGACTTGTATTATGCCACAGAAGATACGGTTTCCAATCGTTGGAGCGTAACCCACCTTCCCTATCCGATGAATTCAAACGGCGATGATTTCGGCATTACATTTGAAGGTTTACACAACAGAGGATTCTTTTCATCGTCAAGATCAACCGGTGGACGCGGATGGGATAAAATCTATGAGTTCAGTTATCCGGAAGTACTTCAAACCGTCAAAGGCTGGGTTTACGAACAGGATGGCTACGAATTGCCCGAAGCCATTATATATATGGTAGGCAGTGACGGCACGAACGAAAAAATCAGCGTACTTTCCGATGGCTCATTTGAAAAGCCACTCAAGCCCGGTGTTAGCTATTTATTCCTGGCTACCTGCAAGAACTACCTTAATGTACGCAATGAACTAAAAGCGGATACCGCTGAAGTTGAGAAACAGCATGTTCTTCAGTTTCCACTTCCCAACATCGGAATTCCCGTGCTGGTTCGAAACGTTTTCTATGAATTCGACAAAGCAGACCTGACCGAAAATTCATGCGAAGCGCTTGACCGCCTGACCAATATGCTCAAGGAAAACCCCAATGTTACCATAGAATTGGCTGCGCACTGCGACTACCGAGGAAACGATCTATACAATCTGAACCTGTCACAAAGACGTGCTGAAAGTGTTGTAAAATACCTTACGGAACATGGCATTGCTCCCGACCGGCTAACAGCTGTAGGTTATGGCGAACAAATGCCGAAGGTGGTAAATAAGAAATTGACTGAAACCTACCCTTTCTTGCATGAAGGTGACACGCTAACCATTCCGTACATCATGAAGCTCCCTCAAGAGCAGCAAGAAGTCTGCAATGCACTCAACCGACGCACGGAATTCAAAGTGTTGCGAACAACCTATGGTTTGTTTGACGAAAAAGGTATGCTGAAGCCCGAAGCTTTAAAGAAAGAAGACTAAAAGAGTTGGCCGTATGCACAGATACATAACATCTGCAACCCATATTATAATAAAAACAATAATTCAAACAAAGATAAATCAATAATACCAATAACTTATGCTTATTGTAAAATTTCTAAATAACTTTGGTCGGTATCTCATTTTGATGGGAAAAACCTTTTCGCGCCCAGAACGTATGCGCATGTTCATGAAACAATACGTTAAGGAAATGGTACAGTTAGGTGTTGATTCTATCGGCATCGTTCTCCTCATTTCTTTCTTTATCGGTGCGGTTATTTGCATTCAAATCAAACTAAACATCCAGAGTCCATGGATGCCACTGTGGGTATCAGGTTACGTTACCCGCGAAATCATGTTGCTTGAATTTTCATCTAGCATCATGTGTTTGATTTTATCAGGTAAAGTTGGTTCAAATATTGCTTCTGAGTTAGGCACGATGCGAACCACGCTGCAAATTGATGCACTCGAAATTATGGGTGTAAACTCAGCATCATTCTTAATACTTCCTAAGATTATCGGCTTAGTCACCATCATGCCCCTATTGGTCGTTTTCAGCACAGTAAGCGGCATCATCGGTGCATACGCCACTGCATACATCGGACACATCATCACCCCCTCGGATCTTACAGCCGGTCTTCAACATTCATTCACCCAATGGTTCTTTTGGATGGGTGTAATCAAATCGCTTTTCTTTGCCTTCATCATTTCCAGCGTATCGTCATTCTATGGCTATAACGTTGAAGGCGGAAGTATTGAAGTGGGCAAAGCCAGTACCGATGCTGTGGTTTCCTGCTCCATGCTGATTTTATTTTCTGACTTATTCCTTACGCAAATCCTGTCATGATAGAAATTAAAAATCTACATAAATCCTTCGACGACAAAGAAGTACTGAAGGGTATCACCACTCGCTTTGAAAGCGGAAAAACAAACTTGATTATCGGACAGAGTGGATCGGGCAAAACCGTTTTGATTAAAAATATCGTCGGATTGTTCGAACCCACCGAAGGCGATGTGCTTTACGACGGACGCAGCTTTATGAGCATGGATAAAAAAGAACGTGCTCTTCTGCGCCGAGAGATGGGCATGATTTTCCAAAATGCCGCACTATTCGACTCGATGTCGGTTCTTGAAAACGTAATGTTCCCTCTAGACATGTTCTCAAACGATAGCTATAAAGACCGCGTCAAAAGAGCCATGTTCTGTCTTGACCACGTAAACCTGTCTGATGCAGCCAACAAGTATCCGGGTGAAATATCCGGAGGTATGCAAAAACGTGTTGCCATTGCCCGCGCCATTGCCCTGCATCCCAAATACCTGTTCTGCGACGAACCGAACTCGGGACTCGACCCCAAGACATCGCTTGTCATCGACGAACTGATACATTCAATTACTAAGGAATTCAACACCACCACCATCATCAACACCCACGACATGAACTCGGTAATGGGAATTGGCGAACACATTATCTTTATCTACCAAGGCAAAAACGAATGGGAAGGAACCAAAGATGATGTCATGAGTTCGGAAAATGAATTGCTAAACAACTTTATTTTTGCATCCGACCTCTTCCGAAAAGTCAAGGAAGTAGAATTGGAAGAAATGCGCAAATAATATCACCATCACTACACACTAGCAAAATTCATACCACCTGACGCACTATATAATGAAGTCGTCTAAACTTTTCTGACAAAGATTTGATTTGGAGATTTATCTCTTCTAAATTCAATCTTCACCATTCTTTTTGGCCGTTTTTTGACCTTTCATCAGTCGTGTAGCTCGCTACACTCTTTCTTCAAGACCCCAAAACGCCTCAAAAATTAAGGCAAATCTTGAAATTCATAAAAGTTCAGACGACTTCAATATAATAGAGCAGATGAGTTTAGCATTTTTCACAGCAATATTTTGTCATGTAGAAAAAAATATGTAATTTTGCACCGCAATTTTGCATTTAAAACTATTAATTCATTCAAAACCTATGATGAATCAGTACGAGACCGTTTTCATTATGACTCCCGTTTTGTCTGACCAACAGATGAAGGAAACGGTCGAAAAGTTCAAAGGTATTCTCACTGCCGCTGGCGCTGAGATTATCAACGAGGAAGAATGGGGCCTGAAGACTATGGCTTATCCCATTCAGAAGAAGTCCACCGGCTTTTACGAGCTGATCGAGTTCAAGGCTGAGCCCGAAACCGTGGCTAAGCTCGAAATCGCTTTCCGTCGTGACGAACGCGTTATCCGTTTCCTCACCGTGAAGCTCGAAAAGTATGCAGCAGAATATGCAGCAAAACGTCGTAACAAGTTTAACAATAAGGAGGACTAAAAAATGGCACAAGCACAATCAGAAATTCGTTATTTGACCCCGCCGACCGTTGACGTCAAGAAAAAGAAGTATTGCCGTTTCAAAAAGAGCGGAATTAAGTATATCGATTACAAAAATCCTGAGTTCTTGAAGAAATTCTTGAACGAGCAGGGTAAGATCCTTCCTCGCCGTATCACCGGTACTTCTTTGAAGTATCAGCGTCGTGTGGCTCAGGCTGTGAAGCGTGCTCGCCACTTGGCACTTCTTCCTTTCGTAACCGATTTGATGAAATAATAACAGAGGAGGTAATAAGATATGGAAATCATTTTGAAAGAAAACGTTATTGGTCTGGGTTATAAAGACGATATCGTAACTGTAAAAGACGGCTATGGCCGTAACTACCTTATTCCTACCGGAAAGGCTATTATCGCTTCTGAATCTGCTAAGAAAATTTTGGCTGAAAACTTGAAGCAGCGTGCTCACAAATTGGCTAAAATCAAGGCTGATGCTGAAGAATTGGCTAAGAAGCTCGAAGCTGTAGAAACCATCAAAATCGCTACTAAGGTTAGCGCTACCGGTGCTATCTATGGTTCTGTTAACAGCCTCCACATCGCTGAAGAACTCAACAAGTTGGGCTTCGACATCGATCGCAAGACTATCTTGGTTAAGGATGTTAAGGAAGTTGGCTCATACGTTGCTACTGTAAAACTCCACAAAGAAGTTTCTGTTGAAATTCCTTTCGAAGTTGTAGCTGAAGCTGAAGCTTAATCTAAAGCTATAAACTTTAGGATTTAATATTTTAATGTCGTATCTTCTATCACAAGAAGATACGACATTTCATTTGCAACAAACCCTACTCTTTTAACATTGAACGCTACTCTCCTAATTAAAGAATAGATTTAAACACCTGTTTTTTTTCGTATTACAATCATTCGAACAAAGTGCGTTCAAGAAGTCTACCATTCTATTTCTACACCCATACTTTTTAAATTCATCAAACATGCGCTATTTTATCTACCTGTCTTTTGACGGCACTGCATACCACGGCTGGCAAATTCAGCCCAATGCCATCAGCGTACAACAGCGATTAAATGAAGCCTTAACCCTCTTACTGCGTCAACCAATCGAAGTTACTGGTGCCGGAAGAACAGATGCCGGTGTACATGCCCGGTGCATGGTAGCGCACTTTGATTACACCCCCACCGAAGCACTTGCTGAAATCGATGGCTCATGGCTAACCTTCAAACTTAACAGAATTCTTCCGCAAGACATTGCCATTCAACGGGTGCTTAAGGTAAAGGACGATGCACATGCCCGCTTCGATGCTCAACTCCGAACCTATCATTACTGGGTATACACGAAAAAAAATCCATTTTACCGCCCGTACGCCACACGCATAACCTTTCCGCTCGATTTCGAAAAAATGAATGAGGCTGCCGCACATTTGATGGATGTTGATGACTTTACTAGCTTTTCAAAACTTCACACCGATGCCAAAACAAACATTTGCGATGTAACAAAGGCACATTGGGAAATGGTAGGCGATGATTTATGGCGCTTTGAAATAACAGCCAATCGTTTCTTAAGAAACATGGTACGTGCCGTTGTTGGAACACTTATCGAAGTAGGTCGCGGACGATTGACGATTGAAGACTTTAAAAATGTCATCGCATTAAAAAATCGCTGTGCAGCAGGCGACTCCATGCCCGGAAATGCACTTGCCCTTGTAGATATTACATACAGCGACGATTTATTTCTTGAATAATCAATATATCCCGACCGATTTATGATGTGGGTTTTATTAGCCTTTCTTTCAGCATGTTTGTTAGGCTTCTACGACGTTTTCAAAAAAATATCTTTACGAAACAATGCGGTTCTACCGGTTTTAATGATTAACACGATAGTTTGCGCCTTGTTTTTCACACCGTCAATCATAGCCTCTCTACTGGGAATGAGTCATACCATACCCCAAGGAAATATCACACAGCATGCTCATGTATTACTCAAGTCACTCATAGTTCTTTCATCATGGGTATGTGGCTATTACGCCATGAAGCACCTTCCGCTAACCATTGTCGGACCAATCAACGCCACACGTCCGATTATGACCCTTGTAGGCGCTTTGCTTATTTTCGGTGAACGCTTGAACGCATGGCAATGGACTGGTGTTCTTTTGGCAATATTTTCTTTCTTTCTGCTCAGCCGTAGTGGAAGCAAAGAGGGCATTCGATTCAGCCATAACATTTGGATTATACTGTTACTAATGGCTGCCTTATTGGGATGTACCAGCGGATTATACGACAAATACTTAATGAGCCCCACGACAGAAGGCGGTATGGGGCTCAACAGATTATTTGTGCAAGGTTGGTACAATGTTTATCAAGCCATACTGATGAGTGCTGTCATCTTGCTGATATGGCTACCTACGCGCAAAAAATCCACGCCGTTTCAGTGGCGATGGAGCATTCTCTTAATTTCCGTATTTCTGACAGCTGCCGACATGGCATATTTTTATGCCCTCTCCAGCCCGGATGCGCTCATTGCCGTTGTATCCATGATCAGGCGGAGCAGCGTGGTGGTTTCGTTTTTATGCGGTGCCATACTCCTTCATGAAAAGAATTTGAAATCCAAAGTCATTGACTTATTGTTTGTTGTAGCAGGAATGATTTGTCTATACATCGGTACAACGTGAACCATTGACTTCAATTACATTTCTACATATCATAAATACAATTGAAAATCCATCCTATTTTTTTCAGATAGGATATTCAACGATAGCTCAATTTCTTCCTATTTACCATTACACTTGGGATAAGCCACATTTGCTTATTCCAAGTGTATTTTTTATGTAAACAAAGTATTTCTAATTTATGCATCGCAATAAGATACAAGTAAAAATTTGGCTTTGCATCCTTCTGCAATGAATGCACAAATCTCTCAAACTAGCATATACCTTCTCTGCAAATGTTAAACAAAGACCTATTTTATAAGTGAAATTACACTAAAAACAACGCTTTGTTTTTCATCCGCCTACTATTGTTTGAGTCGCAAAAAGAGCTATCCTAACAAATAACTCCGCGATTGTTGAATTTAGCTCCGCGATTGTTGAAATTAGTTCCGAGGTTGTTAGAATTAGTTCCGAGCTAGTTTCAACAATCTTGGAACTACTGATAATCAGCGTTATTCAAAACTCGCCAAAAATCGGTTTCGCACACACAGATTTTGTTCCCAAATGCAGGGAAGGTTAATATTCGTTTTTCACCCTTATTAAGTTATTTGTTAAAACAACTATGAGCATAAAAAACTTCCAAGCACCTTTCTATTCAAAGTGTTTGGAAGTTATGCTTTACGCTTACTTGCCTGAAAGAAAATCAGGTATGGCTACAGGCATACCTCCCAAGCGAGCTGAGCGCTGCGAAAGCTCGGCCAAACATGACCATTCAGCAGCATCGTAAACGTCGATATCAAGCGGCAAACCATGACGCAGGCAATAAATCAACCTTGCATCCATAGCATAATTCATTTCGTTATCAACGCCACACCGATGCCCTTCGTTCCAAAGCTGTGCCTGCTCCGAAGTAGCATATTTATGTATTTCCTTCAAAGCCTCATCACCAATATAGGCTTCTCGACCCTCGTATTGAATCGTGGGTAAAGGGTATTTCTGAACATAGCCCATTGAGCCACACACTGTTTGCAATCTACTATAAGGACGAGGAGTCGACACATCAAGCTGCAACATAATGCTTACGCCATTTTCAGTTTGGATGAGCGATGTATTTACTCTTCCGGTCAACCCCTGTTTACCCGCTACTCCACGAGCTGTCAAAGAGGTAATGCTGAGCATTCTGTCTGAGCGATGAAATCCAAGCAACTGAGCAATCGGACCAATAGCATGTGTGGGGTATGGATTGCCGCCATGCATACTACACGATGATTCCATCCAATTTCTATGCGTTTCGGAAGTAAATTGCCCATCATTTCCGTAAGAAGCTAAATTGTGGATATAAGCACCTTCGCAATGCGTAATTTCGCCCAAAAGCCCCAAGCGGTTCATTTCGAGCGTACCCAGTGCAAAGAAGTCATAACAGCAGTTTTCAGTCATAAAACAATGCCGCTGTGTTTTTTCAGCTGTGCGAACCAACTTCCAGCAATCACTCACATTGGTGGCAGCAGGTACCTCTACGGCAACATGCTTTCCGCAAAGCATTGCTTCAACAGCCATCATTGTATGCGAATTCCACTCAGTACAGATGTACACCAAATCGACATCTTCCTTTTGACAAGCTTCCTTCCAGGCCTCTTTGCCAACTAATTCTTGTGCTTTGCTTCTGCCGCTCCCAACTAACACTTTATTGGCCTCGTTCGTACGTTTTGAACACAAATCTGCAACGTATCGAAATTCTGCACCTTGAATAAAAGCATAGCGTTGCAGTGTTTTCATTCCTCGTTGTCCTAATCCGATAAGGGCTATTCTGACAGTTGGAATCGGTTGACAGGCAAGTTGAAAAGCAGAGGGCATAACTAATATGGTATTAGAAGAAGAGAATTGGTATGATACAAAAAAGTGGACGCATCTATTCAGACACATCCACTTCATCACTTGGGTGTTACCTTACCCTTTGATAAGAATTATGCTTTACAGAACTGTAAGTTGTTGGTAATTACTTACGGCTCTTACCGTAGCGGCTCATGAACTTATCTACGCGACCTGCAGTATCTACGAGCTTAGACTTACCAGTGTAGAAGGGGTGCGAAGTGCTTGAAATTTCAAGTTTAACTACGGGGTAAGTTTCTCCCTCGAACTCAACCGTGTCAGTGGTTTTGCAGGTTGAACGAGAAAGGAACATATCGCCGTTACTCATGTCCTTAAATACTACGGGACGATAATTCTCAGGGTGAATACCTTTTTTCATTTTGCTATAGCTTTTTATGGGTTATCAAATTGTTTGGTAACAACTTTGTGTAATGGTCTGTTTCGGCTGCAAAATTACAAAGATATTTCCAAACAACGCATTCTTTTCGAAAGTTTTCTGCAATTATTTTTTAAAATTACGTTCAATCATCGTACAAGGAATCATTGTTGTAGTTCAAAATCGCACATAAAATGGTAGCTATCCAGTAGGCTAATGGGCTTAAAAGTACTACTTCTTCTTACACATTAGCGAATTTTAATTGCTTAAGCTACCACCATACGCTGGAAAAAAGTAATTTTGCACACAAATAAAAACTTACCAGCCCTAACTGATGTTTATGAAACACTCATAACACTTCATAGTTTCATCAGTTTATTCAACCGATTACATAACATATACATTAAATATATTCAATATGTCAGCATCCATAGACATTCGTCAGCTTAACGCACAGATTGAAGCCGAAACCCACTTTATTACAGACCTTACCGAGGGTATGAACCGTACGATTGTTGGCCAAAGCCATTTGGTCAACGCGTTGCTTATCGGTTTGTTGTCAGATGGACACATTTTGTTAGAAGGTGTACCAGGTTTGGCCAAAACGTTAGCTATCAAAACCTTGGCTTCGCTTATCGATGCCAAGTTTGGACGCTTACAGTTTACTCCCGACTTACTTCCTGCCGACGTTATCGGTACGCTCATTTACAGCCAGAAAGAGGAAAAGTTCAGTGTAAAGAAAGGACCTATCTTTGCCAACTTCGTTTTGGCCGATGAAATTAACCGTGCACCGGCAAAAGTACAAAGTGCATTGTTGGAAGCCATGCAGGAACATCAGGTTACGATTGGTGACGACACGTTTAAGTTGCCTAACCCCTTCCTTGTTTTGGCCACACAAAACCCCATTGAGCAAGAAGGTACTTACGAACTGCCCGAAGCACAGGTTGACCGTTTTATGCTCAAAGTCATCATTGACTATCCAACCATCGAGGAGGAAAAGAAAATCATCCGTGCACACATCAATGACTCATTCGAAACACCTCGCGCTGTCATCGATACAGAAAAAATTGTGAAAGCACGTAATTTGGTGAAACAGGTTTACATTGATGAACGTATTGAACAATACATTGCCGACATTGTGTTTGCAACACGTTATCCCGAACAGTACCAATTAAAGGATATGAAAAACTACATTTCCTTTGGTGGTTCACCGCGTGCCAGCATCAATTTGGCTTTGGCTGCTCGCGCCTGTGCCTTTATCAAACGTCGTGGCTACGTTGTTCCGGAAGATGTTCGTGAAGTGGCAGCAGACGTTTTGCGCCATCGCATTGGTCTTTCTTACGAGGCTGAAGCTTCAAACGTAACAGCTGATGATATTGTTCGCGAAATTCTGAACAAAGTTGAAGTGCCTTAAACGTGGCTCACGCAGTCTTGACATTTAATTTATATCCTCATTTTGCCGACAACTGAGTTTTAAAAAGTTGTCGGCAATCACCTATTCTAACAGCCAGCATATTGAATATCAATGTGTTGATTTGCTCCATATAATCTTATCAAATTGGAAACTTCTGAATTATTGCGACGTGTGCGACGTTTGGAAATTAAAACCCGTGCACTGACAAACAATATATTTGCAGGCGAATATCATTCGGCTTTCAAAGGCCACGGTATGTCGTTTGCCGAAGTACGCGAATACCAACCGGGAGATGATGTAAGAGATATCGACTGGAACGTAACGGCTCGCATGAACAAGCCTTACATAAAGGTGTTTGAGGAAGAACGCGAACTTACCTTGATGCTGATTGTCGACTTATCGGCAAGTCAGCGATTTGGTACACAAAACCGCACACAGCGCGAACTGACAGCTGAGATTGCTGCTACTTTGGCTTTTTCGGCCCTGCAAAACAACGATAAAGTGGGTGTAATCTTTTTCACTGACCGAATTGAAAAGTTTATTCCTCCACAGAAAGGCCGCAAGCATATTCTGTACATCATCCGAGAATTACTGAATTTTGAACCCGAGGGAAAGCGAACGGATGTAGGCATCGCCATGGAATACCTGATGCGTATCATCACCAAACGTTCCATTGCATTCGTCATAAGCGATTTCCTTGATACTCACGACTTTTCGAAGCCTTTGCTCATTGCAGCTCGCAAACACGATTTGATTGCTCTGAAAGTTTACGACGAACACATGGCTGCCCTGCCTAATGTCGGTCTGCTCAAAATTGTTGATGCTGAAACCGGGCACGAACAATATGTTGATACTTCAAGCAAAAGTGTCAGAATGCAACAACAGCAATGGTGGAAGCACGAAACTGAGAAACTCGATTCTCTGTTCCGTAAGAATGGTGTAGACTACACAAACATCGCCACGAACAGCGATTTTGTCAAACCCCTTATCGGACTGTTTGCACGCCGTTAGCAATTTGCCACTTAGGTTTATTAGCATGTAAATCTATTTTCGTGCAATTCAGAATAGGTCGAATATCTTCTTCACATTTTAGGGATAGCAATAGTCTGGCCTCATTCGGAAGAATCATCCACAGACATACCAATACAGCAAATGATTATTGTGTTAATATTAAACCAATAGGACGAATAATGAAACAATATCTGCGGGCACTGCAACTGGTAGTTACCCTACTATTTACTTTGCCTTGTACAGCAATAGGTCAAGTCAGTGTCGAAGCAAAATTGGATACGGCAGACATTTTGATTGGCGAACAAGTGCAACTTGAGGTAAAATGTGCAGTTAATGCCAAACAAAAAGTAAACTTTCCTTTTTTTCAACCTCAACAAGAACTTACTCCTGGTGTTGAAGTTATTTACAATGGACGTATCGACACGGTTTGGAGTAACAATAAACAGCGAATTGAACTTTCGCGAAAATATACCATCACTGCATTCGACTCTGCTTTATATGCCATTCCTCCTTTCAAAATTTCAGTAGACGGCAAGGAATACGCTTCGCGTGGGAACATCGGACTAAAAGTTAGCACAGTTGCTGTAGATACGGTACACATTGACAAATTCAGTGGACCGCATGGAGCTGTTGATATGCCTTTCGAATGGTCGTGGCGCATTACGCTATGGGCTTTACTTGGCATGTTTACAGCCTTTATCACATTGGCACTTTGCACACGATTATCTGACCCGCGGTTGATTACCCGTAAAGTGGTCATTAATCCCCCTATTCCAGCACACGTTACGGCTATTGACGACATCCAACGTATAAAATCGCAGACTGAAGCAGACCCTAAAGTATATTATACGCAACTTACGGAAACACTTCGTACCTATATCGAAAAACGATTTGGTTTCAATGCTAAAGAAATGACGACCAGCGAAATTATCGATGAATTGTGCGCTACAGACAATTTAGATTCGCTCAACGAATTAAAAGATATTCTAATGAAAGCCGACTTGGTTAAGTTTGCCAAACTGTCGACTTCACTACCCGAACAAGACCGCAGTTTAGTTCAAGCACTCAACTTTGTACAAACCACAAAAATTGAGCCGCAAGAACAGCCCAAACCACGCATCGAATATGTTACGCTGTCGGGAAACAAACAGCATCACTTACGTTTGATGATGAGTTTGGCTGCAGCTACAACAACTGCTCTTACGTTAGGCATAATGGCTTATGTTATTTACGACCTATACTGCTGTTTTGCTTAACTTTAATCGTGCATTGCATCTTTAAATAAATTCGCACTGAATGCCTATTTGGGAACACATGCCATACATAGGGCTATCTGCGATAATTTTTTAACGTATCACTCTGACAGCTCCGGCATACCGTTTTTGGTAATCGTCACCGACTAAGCCACGAGTTGATTATTTCATAAGAGCCATGACATTTGAAAACCCCGGTTACTTTTTACTTCTACTGCTACTTATCCCTTACGTGCTATGGTACTTTCTTTTGAAGAAAAAACATGAAGGGACACTCACTGTAGCTACGGCTGAATCTTTCAGAAAAGCTCCGTCAACCTGGCGCACACGAATGATTCATCTGCCTTTCTTTCTTCATGTACTCCTATATTCGCTGGTTGTAATCATCTTGGCTCGCCCGCAAACAAATTTTTCATGGAGAACTAACGAAACTGAAGGTATTGACATCATGATGGCTATGGATATTTCAACAAGTATGCTCACACAGGACATCATGCCCAACCGCATCAGTGCCGCCAAGGATGTTGCCATTAGTTTTATTTCAAACCGCAAAAACGATAACATCGGACTTACTCTGTTCGGTGGTGAAGCCTTTACACAGTGTCCTCTAACCACCGACCATAGTATGCTGCTCCGTTCATTCAAGGGGGCAGACTGTGGGCTGCAAGCTGAAGGCATCATTCAGTCGGGCACTGCCATAGGTATGGGTATTGCCAGTGCTGTGGCGCACTTGGAGCACAGCCAGTCAAAAAGCAAAGTAATCATTTTGCTGACAGATGGAGCCAATAACACGGGCGACATTTCACCGCTAATGGCTGCTGATATGGCTAAAAATTGCGGTATACGCGTTTACACCATTCTTTTGGGTTCTGATGGCAGAGTGAATGTTCCTGTTGCCCAATTACCTAACGGAGAAGTATATAACACGCAAATGGATGCTTCGGCCAATCCCTCTGTGCTCAAACAGATTGCACAGACTACAGGAGGTATTTTCTATAGAGCCACTTCACGCTCTTCATTGCGCGATGTGTACAACGATATCGACAAACTGGAAAAGACCAAACTGAAAATCAACAACTACGATCGTCGACACGAAGCTTACCAACCCTTTGCCATTGCGGCGTTAGTGATTCTTTTACTCGAAGTTTTGCTGCGCTACACCTGGTTACGTAAACTACCCTAACCATCTTCAGCAGGCAATAGGTGCCCTGAACTGTTTAGCTATACACAAGAGTAAAGAGCATTTCATTGCACACTGTCATGCGATAATAGTTCTGTAAATTCACTCCCTATACGTGTCAACCTTCATCATCTCCACTGCGTATGTTTCAATTTCTAAATCCTGAATATCTATATCTGTTATTGTTACTGCCAATTATAGTCTTGATTTATTGGTTAGGATATAAAACGACCCAAAAAAACATCAAGAAACTTGGCGATAAGCCCCTGATTCAAGCCTTGATGCCCGGCAGATCAACACTCAGACAGCATGTCAAGTTCGGTTTGCTGCTATTCATCATTTCACTTCTCATAGTGCTGATAGCTCGTCCTCAATATGGTTTGAAACAACACAATGACACTTCTAAGGGTATCGAAGCTGTAGTGATGATTGACGTATCCAATTCGATGTTGGCTCGCGACATCCTTCCCACCCGTTTGGATCGTGCTAAATTGCTGATTTCGAACATGATAGACAAAATGAAGAACGACAAAATCGCCTTAGGCGTTTTTGCCGGTGAAGCCTATCCTCAAATACCTATCACTTCGGATTACGCCTCAGCTAAAATATTCATTGATGCCCTTTCAACCAATATGGTTACACTGCAGGGAACAAATTTGGCCTCAGCCATAAACCTGGGTTGTAAAAGTTTTACCGACAATAAGGAAGTGGGCAAAGCCATCATTTTAATAACAGATGGAGAAAACCATGAAGGTGGAGCTGAAGAGGCTGCTCGTGAAGCTGCCGATAAAGGTATCAATGTTTTTGTTTTAGGCGTTGGTACACAACAAGGCGGTGAAATCTCCACACCCGATGGAGTATTAACCGACCAAAACGGACAACCTGTTCACACCGCACTCAATGAACAAATGTGTCGCGAAGTGGCCAAAGCTGGTAAAGGGCTTTACTTACACTTAGATCAAACAAACAGTGCACAGGAAGAGTTGCTCTCGCAATTATCCCGTCTGAAGCAAGGCTCATCCACGACTTCATATACAGCCCGCGACGAACAATTCCAAGCGATTGCAATACTGATAATTCTATTACTAATTATCGAGGTATGTATCAATGAAACTAAGAATCCACTGTTCAAAAGATTTAAAATATTTTCAAAATGAAACGCTTTAATCTATTTGGCATATTCTTTATGCTGATGTTTTACAGTGCTACAATGAAATGTCATGCGCAAACCAATGAATATAAGCTCATTCATCAGGGAAATGCTTCATTTCATGCTAAACAATACGACAAGGCACAAACATACTATATGAAGGCACTAAAAGTTAATCCTCATAACACACGTGCCTTATTTAACCTGGCTGACACCTATCTTGCAAAAGACAATGCACAAGCGGCAGACAGCCTTTACAATATAGTGTCACAACAGGAAAAAAACAGACAGATAAAATCGATGGCTATGCATAACCGCGGTTATATTCGCCAAGTACAAGCCCTGCATAACCCCAAGCAGCAAGACCAGCTTTTAAGAATGGCCATCGACCACTACAAACAGGCTCTCAGACTTAACCCACGCGATAACGATACGCGATATAATCTTGCTCTTTGTCAGAAACAACTGAAGAACAACAAAGAAGATAAAGAACAGCAGCAGCAACAAAATCAGCAAGAAAAAGGGAACGAAAATACGCCGCAAAAACAAGAGCAGAACAACCAACAGAAGCAACAGCCCAATCAGCAGGACAAACAGCAGACAGAACAATATCTGAATTTGGCCAAACAAGCTGAGAAAAGAGCTCTTGAAAAACTGAATGGCATTCGTCCCAGACAGAAAATGCTGGAAAAGAATTGGTAATCCAACAGCAGATTATCCCCTACTCCAGTACCTTAGTTATAACGACATTGAACGAGCCTTGACCTGCTCACGCATCTCCACCTATTACAATGAAAAGAATTCTTGTTTTTATTTTTGCTACACTATTTTTGGTGCAAATTAAAGCGCAGACACTCAATGCTTCTATTGATGATGTCGGCGGTTATTACCGACTGACTTTTACAATCAACAGCCAAGCCAGTGATTTTAATCCGCCTTCATTTGCAGATTTGGAAATCCTGAGCGGTCCGAACCTTTCAAGTTTCAGTAACATACAGATTACTAACCGTCAAGCAGTTCGTTCATCAACGACAAGCTACACCTATATTGTGTCGGCCAAGAAATCTGGCAAATTAACGATTGGCTCAGCCTCTGTAAAGGTTGGCAACCGAATTATCCGCTCCAAACCTATAACATTCAATGCACAGGCCGGCAGTTCGTCAAATGCCAATGGCAACAGTGCCAATCAGTCACACGCAAATGGCAACTCTATAGATAATAGCGTACAGCAAACTGGCACACCGGTTACCAATCGTGACCTTTTCATTGATGCAACCACTAGCCATACCCAAGTCAATGAGCAAGAAGCTATTCTTCTGACATACAACATCCACTATCGTGCCGGTGTAGGGTTAGCAAACACTCAACTCTCAGTCATTCCCGACTTCAAAGGATTTATTTCACAAGAAATACCACTGGCGGGCAATCAAATTCAAACAAACTTAGAGCAACGCAACGGAACAACTTACCGCACAGGTACAATTTTACAATATTTGCTCTTCCCTCAACAAAGTGGTAAACTGACTATACCGAGCATTACCTTCGACTGCACCGTAGTTCAGCAAAACAACCACTTAAGTCTGGCTGATGCATTCTTCAATGGCGGCGGTAGTATTGGCGTCAAAGTACAACGACGCGTACCGGAAAAAACCATTCAAGTCAAACCTCTCCCCCAACCTCGTCCGGCTAACTTTTCAGGCGCTGTGGGAAAATTCAGTATTTCTGGCAAACTACTGAATCCAAGCATCAAGACCAATGATATTGCAACCTATCGAATCACCATCAACGGTAGTGGCAACCTTAAACTCATCACTCCACCCTCCATTGCCTTCCCATCTGATTTTGATTCATACGATGCCAAGACCAATGAACACACAAAAGCCACAACCGACGGTTTAACTGGACGCATCACGTTCGACTACAACTTTGTAGCACGCAATACGGGTAAATACGAAATCCCGGCTGTAAAGTTCACCTACTTCGATTTGGAGAGCCAAAGTTACAAGACGATACAGACAGAAGGCATACACCTTAACGTAACGCAAGGTGAACGCTCGAATGCCGACATTGATCGTCAATTAGCCCTATTACACAGCGACATTAAGGACATACATGCTACCGACAAACAGCATTTCCTTTCTGCCATCTATAAATGGGGAACTCTGAGTTTTTGGCTTATAAATGCAATTTTGGTAATTAGCTTTGCTATGTTAATGACATTCTTCAGCAAATATATGAAGAAGCAGTCGAACCATCTTGAAATTCGTCGCACTAAAGCTGGAAAAACAGCCTTACAAAAGCTAGAACTCGCTGAGCAAACTATTAAAGCGAACGATTCAAAGTTCTACACCATAGTAAGTCAGGCACTGACCAACTTTATCTTCGACAGTTTCAATATAGAACAAGCCGACCTCAATGCTTCAACTATTCAGTCATTGCTGTTAGAGAATGGTTTTGATGCAGACGTTGCAGAAAATTTTGTAAAACTGATTCAAACCTGTGAGTTTGCCCAATATGCTCCTTCGGCCGAAACACAACGAATTGAATTACTGAGTGATGCACGCCAAAGTATAAACACCATACAGCAGGGCATTAAAAAGTAAAAAACAATCAGAGGGTCAAAACCTATCCAATAAACCCGGAAGCAGACCCTCTTTCAGATTAAGATTATATGATTCGAATCAAACAGATACTCATAGGCCTTTTCACCCTATGCTTCACCCTTAATCTTTCGGCTGAATCCGTTACTAACAATGCCGACAAAGCCTATAGGGAAAAGAATTTTGTCAAAGCAGCAAATCTTTACGAAGAGCAAATAGCTCAAATATTAGCAGACAAGAACCAGTCGGAAATCAACTCTTCAAATGTCTACTACAATTTGGGTAACTGCTATTTCAGAATGAACAACTATGGCAAAGCCGTGCTCAATTATCAACGTGCCCTGCGCATTGATGCTGCCAATGAAGATGCGGAGTTCAACCTTGAACTAACCCAAACCAAACTGACAGATCATTTTGAAGCACCTGCAGAAATGTTTTTCATAAGTTGGTTTAAGTCACTCATAAACTCACGCAACAGCGATGCCTGGGGACATTGGGGATTGTTTTTCCTCATCTTGACATTTACGTCAATAGCAATATTCCGCTTTGGCAGAAAACTATGGTTGCGTAAAGCAGGCTTCCTTTGCACCATTATCTCCATACTTCTGCTGATTACTTGCGAATGCTTTGCCTACATACAGTACAACCGTTTCAACAATCTGCAATTAGCGGTTGTGTTACGCCCGGCTGTCAATACATTCGACTCTCCCAATCTGTCAGCTAAAAAGCAAAAGACTATTCACGAGGGAACAACTGTCACAATCATTGGAGCCTATGAAAAACAATGGTTGGAAATACAGTTGCCGGATGGAAGCGAAGTATGGATTAACACCGCCGACGTTGAACGCGTTTAGTACGACTCTTCCTTGCTTATGCACACCATTTCACAACTCGATCAAACACTCACATTAGCCCTCAACGGCAGTCAGTCATTGTTTATCGACTATCTATCCCTGATTAGCACATCCACCATCACATGGATTCCATTGATGCTGTTGCTGCTCTATCTCATCATCCGAAACAATGACTTAATGGGAATCTGCGGTACGATTCTAGCACTTATTCTGTGCGTAACATTGGCAGATCAAGTGGCATCGACCATATTCAAACCCATAGTTGGACGTTTCCGTCCCACACAAGATCCCTTCATCATGTATGCAGTTGATGTAGTCAACGGGTATAGAGGAGGCAAATATGGTTTCTTTTCAAGCCATGCGGCCAATACCATGGCCATAGCTACCTTCTTATCACTGATGGTTCGCAACCGCACCTTGACTATTTGGCTGTATTCATGGGCGTTACTCAACTGTTGGACACGCGTATATCTAGGTGTACACTATGTAGGCGACCTAACAGTAGGAACCATTTGGGGACTCATTGTTGGCAGCACCATCTACAAACTTTGGAAACGCTATTGTCCAGGAGTCGAAACACGTCGGCAAAGGAATGCGCTACGTCCCAATTTTACCAAAGGAGGTTTCAGTATCGGCAGTACACACCTGCTCATCTCTGGCATTGCAGCCACTTATGTAGTAATTGTATGTATTGCCATGTACCAACAATAAGATCCATTGTTCAAACCTAAGCATACTATATCTTAGGAACTGACAAAAATTAAAGGCTTGCACACTTCGCAACATGCGGTGTGCAAGCCCTTTTACTTTAAGTATATAAAGCAATATACAAGGAGATACCTAACCTGCCTTTACATCATGCTTTTCTTTAAACACAAGAGTAAACAATACCAATACCAGGAATGCGTATCCGGCAAATATCAGCCAGCTCATACGCCATCCCTCAATTTGTTGTTCCGGAGCAACATTGAATACAAAATGGTTAACCAATTCCTGAGCAGCCAAAGTACCGATTGATGCTCCCAAACCATTCGTCATAATCATAAACAGTCCTTGTGCACTGCTACGAATGTTTGAATCTGTATTCTGATCAACAAATAATGCGCCTGAAATATTAAAGAAATCAAAGGCCACACCATACACAATCATAGACAATATAAACATCCAAACACCAGGGCCAGGATTGCCTAAACCAAACAAACCAAAACGGAACACCCATGCCAACATGGCAATCATCATTACACGCTTAATGCCGAAACGCTTCAAAAAGAACGGTATGAGCAGAATACACAGGGTTTCACTCATTTGCGAAAGCGAAATCAACGCATTGGCATTGCGGGCACCAAAGGTATCAGCGAATTCGGGTATTGACTGGAAACTGGTAATGAAAGGATTAGCATAAGCATTGGTAATTTGCAAACTCACACCCAAAAGCATAGAAAACACAAAGAAGATAGCCATGCGTCGTTGCTTAAAAAGCATAAAAGCATCCAAACCTAAAGATTCTACCAACGACTTTCGGCCACCACCTTTTTTAACAGGACATTTCGGCAAAGTAGGTGCATAGAAAGCCAATACCAAGCTCAAACATCCTGAAAGCATTAACTGATAGGGACTATCTTGGAAACCCAAAAAGTTGACAACCAACATCATACAGATAAAGCCCAAGGTACCAAAAACACGAATAGGGGGAAAAGCCTTTACGGTATCAAGTCCAGCCTTAGTCAGTCCGTTAAAAGCTACTGCATTGCTTAGTGCCAAAGTTGGCATATAAAAAGCCACGCTCAAAGTGTAAAGGGTGAACAAATAAGGCATTTCAAGTTGGCTACCCACACTAATACCATACAATGAAGCTAAAATCATGAAACCGCCCGCTAACAAGTGGCACAAGCCCAACAAGCGTTCACCCGAAATCCAGCGATCGGCTATCACGCCCATCAATCCAGGCATAAAAATTGACACAACTCCTTGAATGGCATAAAACCATCCGATACTGTCGCCTAATCCGTGGGTGCTCAAGTACGTACCCATCGAAGTAAGGTAAGCGCCCCATACTGCAAACTCCAAAGAGTTCATTACAATGAGACGAATTTTCAAACTTAATTGATTCATGGTTATTGTATTATTATATTATATACAAATTGAAGTTGAAAAGATTGTCGAAATCGCAGACATGGTGAATGCAATCAACGTCAAATAATCTGCAGACTATTAAATCCGGTCATACCTTCAAACTTAATCTGCCAATAGGATACGAAGTGCCTCCTGCAGTTCATTAAACTGCATTTGTTCTACAAATTGGTAGCGAATAACACCAGCCTGATCAACCACATAAATTCGGGGTATGGTATGCTTGGCAAAAGCATGGTAGACCGTTTCGTCCGCTTGACCAGAAAATGGCATTGACAATCCATGCAACTGCCAATACGAAGCGACAGACGCCTCTTTTTCTGCCCGACTGATGCATGCAAAACTCACTCTGTCGGCATACACACTGTAAGCCTCTTGTATGAGCGGCAACTCTCGCCGGCAATCACCACAGGCGGTATTGAAAAAAGTCAGAACTGCTACCCTACCTTTCAAACTTTCGTTGCTCAACGTGCTTCCATTGCTCAATGTAACGCTGAAACGAGGTAACGAATCACCAATTTCGACGACATTGCCAAAATCAGATGCAGATGCATACTCATCCTCACCAACTACGCATGAAGCCATGCCTAAAAGTATGAAAGCAAACAGAATGATGCTCCGTATCATAAGCGTTTAATCTTCAAATTCTACATGAGTTCTGCAGTAGGATTAAATCCGACAAATTACTGCAGACTATCAAACATCAACAAAAGTATCACGCTGCATGCTTGACGAACAACAACCAACCAAACGACTAAAACAATCATGCAATCGGCCATAGAATCACCGGTTTAATTATTTTAAGCGTCAGTGTAATTGTGCCCCAAATAGAAAAGTCATGTACAAATTATTATGCGAAGATACTACAAATAAACAAAAGTCAAGCATTTTTTCTGCATATTGTGCGGTGTATCTAGCAAATACTGCCATACGAGTCGTCACCTGAGGGTTAAATCAACAAACATCCATACGATGAAATCATGCAATTTAGCAAATCGCCTACCATGAAGTAAAATCCAATTTCGCTACCTAATGACACACTTTAATTCGCCAAGCCTTATAATGTACATCTCACCTCCTTATGCTTAAGGTGTACAGCAACAGTAATACACGGCCAACAAACCGCTATTATTCAACTACATAATAGGGCTCAAACGCTAAAGCATGAGGTAAAACTCAACGACGCATCATGGGTTTCAGACAGGCCTACCTGCCTTACTTTCTGTTGTAACAAAATATCAAAGAACGCTGGATTACTAAAGAAGTAAATTTGTTTTTTCATCCGTTTTCTGTATGCAAAGATACAACACAACATTCCCGAAATCCAAATTTTGTAGCCCTCTAATATCGCACCTCGAAAGTTTTCTACACCCTACAATGAGCATTGAGGCCTTTATCTATGGGCATTCCTGCGCATTTTCCGCACGCGAAAAAAAATGGAATCGGGATATAATATTTTATCTCATGCCGATTATCAAAACGTACGAAACAGCAACATCTTGCCGCACTCAAATGCTACCAACCCACACCTCTTTGCTACTGCATAATAGCGTCATGTCTACACATAATCAGTTCAAAAAAAACAATCTAAGCATTCCAAACCAATGAAACTGCCAACTAAAAAAACAAGCCGACTGAATGAATACATCAATCGACTTGTTTTGAAAAAATATAGGTTGCTTACTGCATGCTTCCGCCCACGATATCGAGCAATTCTGCAGTAATTGCCTGCTGACGAGTTTTGTTGTAAGTAAGTTTCAACTCACGCAACAAATCATCTGCATTATCCGTAGCCACTTGCATAGCGATAACGCGTGCAGCATGCTCACTGGCAAGATTATCGAGCAAAGCTGTAAACAATTTCAGATGCAATGATTTTGGAACCAATTTTTCAAGCACTTCAACTTTCGAAGGCTCAACGATGAAGTCCAAATTTGTTGCCTTTGCCCCATCATCCGCAGCAGCTGAACTGCCAACAAATTCAACAGGTAAAAACATTTCATCCGTCAGAATTTGCGAACCGGCACTTTTGAAGTGGTGGTAAATTAAATCAGCCCTGTCAATTTGCTTACTCTCATAGAGATGCATAATTTCAGAAGCAATATCTGCAGCAGGCTTAAATGCAGGATGGTCGAGCAACATGCTGTAGTCAGCATTTACATCAAATCCCGCCTTTCGTACGGCATCAGCAGCCTTTTTACCCAGCGCATACACTTTCACAATCTCCACACCCTTTTCGCGGTATCCCTCTACTTTATGATGAAAGGCCTTAATGGCATTTGCATTAAAACCACCACACAACGAGGTGTTCGAGGTGTAAAGAACAATGGCCACACGCTTTACCTCACGCTGAACAGCATAAGGAGTCTCAACCTCATCACCCTCCATGCTGGCAACGAAAGTAGACATTATACGCGTGAGCTGACGCTCGTAAGGACGCATATTCTCTATTGCCTGCTGCGCACGATGGAGCTTTGATGAGGCCACCATCTTCATAGCACTCGTAATTTTACGCGTGCTGTTTACCGAGGCTATTCGGGTTTTAACTTCCTTGAGTGAGGCCATGCTTATTATGCTTTATATTGTGCTGCCACTTCGGCTGCAATGTTCTTAATTTGTTCGCATACCTTGTCAGACAAGTTTCCTGCTGCCAATTCTGCCAGAACCGTATCCGCATAATTTGAGCGAACTACCTGCAGGAACATCTCTTGGAAATCGCGAACCTTATTCAAAGGTACATTTTTCAGCAAGCCACGGGTACCACAATAAAGAATTGCAACCTGCTCTGCCACAGGCATAGGCGAATACTGTGCCTGAATCAGCAACTGGTTATTCTTTCGGCCACGGTCAATAGTCATTGCCGTAACCGCATCCATATCTGACGAGAATTTTGCAAAGGCTTCGAGTTCGCGATACTGAGCTTGGTCAATTTTCAGCGTACCTGCTACCTTTTTCATACTCTTAATTTGGGCTGCACCACCTACACGGCTCACCGAAATACCCACGTCGATTGCCGGACGGAAACCCTGGTTGAAAAGGTTTGAATCCAAATAAATCTGACCGTCGGTAATAGAAATTACATTCGTAGGAATATAGGCAGACACGTCACCAGCTTGCGTTTCGATAATAGGCAAAGCAGTTAATGAACCACCACCTTTAACTTCGTCCTTCAAACATTCGGGAAGGTCGTTCATGTTTTCAGCCACTTCCTGCTGATTATTGATTTTAGCGGCACGCTCCAACAGGCGCGAGTGCAAATAGAACACATCACCCGGATAAGCTTCACGGCCAGAAGGACGACGCAAAATCAGCGACACCTCACGATAGGCAACAGCCTGCTTCGAAAGGTCGTCATAAACGACTAATGCATGCATACCTCTGTCACGGAAGAACTCACCAATAGCAGCACCGGCAAAAGGTGCATAATACTGCATGGCAGCAGGTTCACCGGCTGTGGCACTTACAATAATTGTATAGTCCATAGCTCCGGCTTCCTTCAGCGTATTGACAATGTTAGCCACGGTCGAAGCTTTCTGACCGATAGCCACATAAATACAGTACACAGGGTCACCAGCCAGGTAATTCTGTTTCTGATTGATAATTGTGTCAATGGCAATAGCCGTTTTACCAGTCTGACGGTCACCGATAATCAATTCGCGCTGACCACGACCGATAGGAATCATTGAATCGACACTCTTAAGTCCAGTTTGAAGAGCCTGGGTAACAGGCTGACGATAAATCACACCAGGTGCCTTTCTGTCGAGAGGCATCAAGTACTTTTTACCTTCAATAGCCTTACCGCCATCAACCGGATTACCGAGCGGATTGATTACACGGCCTAACATCTGTTCAGAAACCTCGATCGAAGCAACTTTAGTGGTACGCTTTACTTTCATACCTTCCTTAATACCTTCGGAAGAGCCCAAAAGCACAGCACCCACATTGTCCTCCTCAAGGTTCATGGCCACAGCCATCACACCATTTTCGAATTCGATAAGTTCATTTTCCGTAACATTGGTCAAGCCATAGATATGGGCCACACCATCGCCAATGGAAAGAACCACACCGGTTTCTTCGAACTTTACATCGGTGTCAATGTCGCGAAGTTCACGCAAAAGTATTTCGCTTACTTCGCTGGGGTTAATATTGTTGGACATTTTGTTCGGATTTGTTCATGTGGGAAAAACCACACTGTAAAGAAAATGTTATAACGGACTTTAGTGCGCTAATTGTCGCTGCAACTTAGCCAGCTGGCTCTTAACGCTTGCATCCAGACAGTAGGTATCATACTCAAGCACAAAACCTCCACCAAGTGACGCATCTTCTATAACTTCGAAATCTACCTTACTTGAAGTTCGTGCTTCGACCAAACGCTGAAACCTGTCGACTATCTGTGGGCTGATAGATGTTGGAACTACAAGACGGCCTTTCACTACCTTTTTTTCCTTACGGTAAAGCGTACCGTAGGAATGAGCCACAAACATCATGTTGTCAACACGTCCTTTTTTAAGGAGCAATTTCACGAACTGCGTTAAAGAGCGTGTTGGTTCGGCATCACCGCAAGCTGCTTTGAGCAATAAATGAGATTTTTGTTCATCAGACATCACCGGATTTAAAAGGGCTTGCTGCAAAGCAGGCACTTTCAAAAACGTATCAGCCAGCGTAGCTGTTTCGGCATAGACCAAATCTTCTTCGTTATTGTCCGTTGCAAAAAGCAAAAGAGCTTTTGCATAACGTACTGACAGGATTCCTGAATCCATAGTTCTTATTTTATTTTAACGCGGGCAAACAGACTATTTGCAAACCTCATCAAGCATACGTTCAATAAGCTTTTGCTGCTGCTCATTATCGGCCAACTTTTGTCGCACCACTTTTTCAGCAATGACCACTGACAGATCAGCAACGGTCTGCTTAATATCGCGCAGAGCATTTTCCTTTTCAGCCGCAATTTGAGCTTTGGCATCCAGCAGCATTTTAGCGCCTTCGGCCTGAGCCTTTTCGCGTGCTTCGCGAATCATGCTATCGCCTGTTGTTTTAGCCTGACTTAATATTTCTGCCTGACGCACACGTGCTTCATTCAGCAAGCGTTCACATTCTTGCTGAATGCCGGCCAGACGTTCATTGGCCTCATGCGCTTTCTTCAGTGATTCGTCGATGTAGTTTTTGCGTTCATCCACCATTTTGGTAATGACGGGGAAACCAAATTTAGCAACGATAAAAAATACTGTCAGAAAGGCCAGCAACATCCAAAACAAGAGTCCCAGATCAGGAGTCAATATGGACGGCAGATTGATTGACTGCATACTATTTAGATTTGTCAGTCAAGCAGCATTGCCGGCTATTCAGTATGTAAGAGAGTCTGAACTCTGTACCTACCGAACGGTCGGCAATACCAGATAACTGAATTATTAAAGGAAAAGACAAAGCAAACAAACGATTACTGCGAAGAGTGCAGCACCTTCAACGAGGGCAGCCACGATAATCATGTTCTTACTGATATCGCCTACTGATTCGGGCTGACGAGCGATGGCTTCCATGGCAGAACTACCAATACGGCCAATACCCAATCCTGCGCCGATAACGGCTACACCTGCGCCGATGCTGGCGCCTAACTTTGCAATTCCTGCAGCTTCTAACAATGCAAGTAACAACATAATGCTTTAGTTTTATTAAGGTTATTATTTTTATTTGATTCTCAATTATTTCTCTACGTTTTTATTTGTGGCTCTCTTCGTGTTCAGGATGAGCCAAACCAATAAACACAGCACTCAGCATGGTAAACACATAAGCCTGAATGAACGCTACAAGCAATTCCAAACAGTTCATGAAAATCATCATACCGAAACTGATTACCGACAACATGCCACCGAGCAATGCGCCCAACTGACAAGTAATAAAGATAACGCATGTGAGCGAAAGGATGATGGCATGACCACCTACCATATTGGCAAACAGACGGACCATAAGCGCAAATGGCTTGGTAAAAATACCAAACAATTCAATCACAGGCATCATCGGGATAGGCAGTTTCAGCCAAGTAGGAACCGGCGGCCACAAAACTTCTTTCCAGTATTCTTTATTGCCAAACAGGTTGACCAGCAACATGGTACACAAAGCAAGGAAGAAGGTAATATTGATGTTACCCGTAATGTTGGCACCACCTGGGAAAATAGGTATCAATCCCAGCAAATTGGTTATAAAAATAAAGAAGAATACAGTTAAAAGATAAGGTGCAAACTTGCGGTAATGCTTTTCACCCACAGAAGGGCGAATCAAATCGTCCTGAATGGTAATCACCAGCATTTCGACCAATCCAACAAAACCTCCGGGAGCCTTATCACCGGGCTTGCGATTCTTATACCAACGAGCGGAAGTAAGAAATACAGTCACCATGATAAGCACCACAATCCAAATTTGAACCACGTTCTTCGTGATGCTCAAATCAATAGGTTTTTCAATCGTGCCATCAGCCATGCGCTCATAGATTTTGCCATTGGCTTCGGCATTCAGGAAAAATCCATTATAGGTTCCGTCTGCATTATCGTGAAAACGTGCAGAACTAAACACCTGCCAACCATTCTGCCCCTTAACAATTACAGGCAACGGTATAGACACATGATGTTTGTTCCAGGTTGTGATGTGCCACTCGTAAGCATCCGACATGTGTCCGAGCACAATTTCCTTAACATCAACCTTACCATCAGAAGGAGTGGAAGCTTGAACCGGAGTAGCAAGCTGTCCCATCAAGGTGATGAAGAGGAACAACGTGAACAGACGCTTTATGTTCATGAAGTTTTTCATTGATTTTTGGGGGTATTACGTTCTACCCGTGCATAATATATCACCGACAGAACCATTTCGACCAAGTAAATTACCAGGAGATTTATAGCAAACAGCAATAAGTTGCTACCATCTGCCAAGGCATAAATTACAAGCAACAACACTGCCACTACAAAGCGGGCAAGCTTACAGAGCAGGAAAAAGCCCATCAACTGCTTGCTACCCTTACGCACAAGCGACAGATAGATACTGTTAACCATCAGCCCCATGGCAAAGAACACACCCGATAATCCGATTATAAAGACAATTTGCTGGATAGCTGCTACCCTGCCCGAGCATGCTTGCTCTATTAAAAAAAGCAGGACACCTGTCACACAAAAAGCCAACGCCTTCAGCATCTGAGCCTTAATGGTTGTCCGCAATAGCTTGTCCATACATTTTACTTAATGAAATAAATATCAGTAACCATTTCAGTTCAGCCTTCAAACAGAGTTAAGCCAAGATGCGATTTAGCAAATAACTGCCTTTTACTTTCCCAGCCTCAACACTTGAGCTAAACTTCAATGCAAACCGACACAACATCACGGGCCACTTCTACAAATCCGCTCGATATTTTGATTTCGAACGGGTTCTCTCCAACACAGCTAACAATTCCGGCACTCAAAGTCGAGATAATCGGCGCATGACCTTCCAACACTTCGAACGAGCCCGATTCACCCGGAAGTTTCACCCCCGAGCAAGCTCCTTCATACAATGTTTTTTCCGGCGATACTATAGTTACTCTCATGATGTTTAAGTTATATTTGTTTCAACCTAAGCGAACTTTCGCCGAAAAGCAAATCAAGCATCTCAACGGCCACTTAAATTGGTCAGAATGGTTAGCCAGGCTGCATTGAGCTGGCACCATTCCGACTATCTATTTATCACAGATTCAGAAACTGCAAAAAATCACTCTTTATAGTTTAAAATGAGCGTTTTAGCAATTTCTTAGGCTTGCTCCATCAACTTTTTACCCTTGGCAATGGCATCATCAATAGTTCCGACATTCAGGAACGCCTGTTCAGGCAGGTAGTCTACCTCGCCATCCAATATCATATTGAAACCGCGAATTACCTCGTCGATGGGTACCATCACACCCGGAACGCCCGTAAACTTCTCAGCCACAGTAAACGGCTGACTCAGGAAACGCTGCACGCGACGGGCACGATTCACTGTCAGACGGTCTTCGTCAGACAATTCATCCATACCCAAAATTGCAATGATATCCTGCAATTCCTTGTACTTCTGCAGTATCTGCTTTACGCGCTGTGCACAGTTGTAATGTTCCTCGCCAATCACATTCGGATCCAAAATACGCGACGTTGAATCCAGCGGATCGACAGCAGGATAAATACCAAGCTCCGTAATCTTACGGCTCAACACGGTTGTTGCATCCAAGTGGGTAAACGTTGTAGCCGGTGCCGGGTCGGTCAAGTCGTCGGCAGGCACATATACAGCCTGGATTGAAGTAATCGAACCATTTTTGGTTGAAGTGATACGTTCCTGCATGGCACCCATTTCGCTGGCAAGCGTAGGCTGATAACCTACGGCTGAAGGCATACGACCCAACAATGCCGATACCTCAGAACCTGCCTGTGTGAAACGGAAAATATTATCAATAAAGAAAAGGATATCTGTAGCCTTACCTTCGCTGGCACCGGCATCGCGGAAACTTTCTGCAATTGACAAACCAGACAATGCCACAGAAGAACGTGCTCCAGGAGGTTCATTCATCTGACCATACACCAACGTAGCCTGACTTTTGGCCACTTCGTTATAGTCTACCTTCGAAAGATCCCATTCGCCACGTTCCATAGCTTCTTCGAACTCCTTACCGTAACGAACAACGCCACTTTCAATCATTTCGCGCAAAAGGTCGTTACCTTCACGGGTTCGTTCACCCACACCGGCAAACACTGAGAAACCATCATGTCCTTTGGCAATATTGTTAATCAGTTCCATGATGAGCACCGTTTTACCTACACCGGCACCACCAAAAAGTCCGACTTTACCACCCTTGGCATAGGGTTCAAGAAGGTCGATAACCTTAATACCGGTATACAGAACCTCGCTACTGGTTTTGAGTTCATCAAACTTAGGAGGCTCACGATGAATTGGGTAAGCGCCTGCGGTATGGTCCAAAGCTTTCAGACCGTCGATTGAATCGCCTGTTACATTCAACATACGACCCTTAATCTGTTCACCCACGGGCATTGATATAGGGGCACCTAAGCACCGAACTTCCAATCCGCGACTCAAGCCATCGGTATTGTCCATGGCTACAGTTCGTACGGTATCTTCGCCAATGTGTTGTTGAACTTCAATTACGATGCGACGGCCATCAGGATGCGTAACTTCGAGTGCTTCATGAATAGCAGGAAGCACTTCCTCGGCTGATTTTCCCTGAGCGTCGAATGCAACGTCAACCACAGGTCCGATGATCTGTGAAATGTGTCCTATTTTTACGCTACGTTCGTTCATTTTTTTATATGTATGGCTGTATATTAATTATCAAGGCTAAAAATATGCTTTTCAGTTAAGGTGGCTATATGGTCAGATTAAGGGGGCATATTTATGGTCTACGAAATTCATTATATGCACCGATTCACGCATCTTCAATAGTTCATTTTATGCCTAAGAAGCAGGTGCTTTTTAACTTCGCATCGCAAAGTTAGGTTTTTTGTTGAAAGAAACAACTTTTTCTACTACTAAATTTTTGATAATTCTTACACACATTGTTAAAAGCTCCAAAAACAAAGAAACTTGAAGAAAATCGGAATAACAAAAGCGAAATACTTGCCAAACATGTTTCTACCGACTAAAGGGCATCTGGTTACATGAATCGCGATGCTTGTGCCTACACAACTGGTTGATACAACCTAATAATGCCATTGTAGAGTAGTTTTGCAACGAACATGTGTGGGTTAATGCCGTTATAAACGCTCTCCGATTTTTTTAGCTTACACTCCTTCCATATCTACGAAGCATAACCGCGAAACACATTGAACTGAAAAATATTTTGCCGCTTGTTTCGCTCATTATGGTTTTAACAAATAACTTAACAAGGGTAAAAATCGCGCAATCACCCTTACCTTCATTTCTAGTCGATATCAGCGTGCGCGAAACCGACTTTCTGAAATTTTTGAAAGCTCTGATTATCAATAGTTCCGAAATTCTTAAAACTAGGTCGGAACTAATTCGAACTAGGTCGGAACTAATTTCAACAAACTCGGAACTAATTCGGACAATCGCGGAGTATTTTTTTAGAACGGTCCTTTGTTTCAGATAAACAACGGACAACAGATGAAAAACGACGCTCAGTTTTTAATATAAATTTACTTGCAAAACGGATTCCTGTTTAACATTTACAACAAATTGCTTCTGACATATTTTGAACTTTACCTATGACACCTTTTACTTTTGACGGCTTTACGCATACATGAAGTTAAGGAGTCGCTCTATCGGGCTTGTGAGTATCGACCTTATAACATTTACCTTTTGGGGAAGAATACAAAAAGAAACTGCTTGAACTTTTTGAGTTACAGACATTGCTGTTCCGACTGAAAAGTTCAAGCAGTTCGAACTTGCTAAAAACGATGGATTAGGCTTCGCCAATCATTTGCAGGAACTCATCTTCATTGACGAGTTTTATGCCCAAAGTCGTAGCCTTTTCGAGTTTGGAAGGTCCTACTCCTTCACCGGCCAGTACAAACGAGGTCTTTTTTGAAATACTTCCTACGTTTTTACCGCCGTGGGCTTCGATTATTTGTTTGTACTCATCGCGTGAATGTTTGGCAAATGTTCCACTGATTACAATGCTCAACCCCTGCAACGTATCTGAAGCCTTGCTTGCTTCAACGCATTCCATTTGCAAACCTGCCTGTGCCAGACGTTCAACCAGTTGTCGGTTTGTTTCGTTGAGCATAAATGTTCTGACGCTCGAAGCGATGGCCTCGCCTACTCCATCAACCTGCAGCATGCTGTCGATACTTGCATGCTGCAAGGCATTCATCGACTTGAAATGCTTGGCCAGGGTTTTAGCTACAACTTTACCCACAAAGCGGATGCCTAAAGCATAGAGCACCCGTTCAAAAGGCACTTGCTTACTGGCCTCGATGGCGGCAATCACTTTCTGCGCCGACTTCAGTTTTTTACGGTCATCGCCCCACAAATCTTCGACTTTCAAACGATATAAATCGGCCACATCATGAATTAAGCCCCGCTCAAAATAATCGTCAACGGTTTCTGGACCCAATGTGTCGATATTCATGGCGTCGCGACTGATAAAATGTTCTATCCTACCCTTAATTTGCGGAGGACATGAAGCATCGTTGGGACAATAGTGGGCTGCTTCGCCGGGATAGCGCACCAAGTCGGTTCCACATTCCGGACATTGCTTGATAAAACTTACTTTTTGTCCTAAAGTTTCGCTGCGGGCTTCCGTATTCACGCCTACAATCTGAGGAATGATTTCGCCTGCTTTCTCAACATACACTTGATCGCCGATGTGTAAATCAAGTTGGTTGATAATATCCTCATTGTGCAACGAGGCTCTTTTCACCACCGTGCCGGCCAGTTGCACAGGTTCCATATTGGCTACGGGGGTTACGGCTCCTGTACGTCCCACCTGGAAGGTAACGTCGAGCAAGGGGGTGCAGGCACGCTCTGCCTTGAACTTGTAGGCTATTGCCCAACGCGGACTCTTGGCCGTAAATCCGAGCGCCTGCTGCTGTTCCAAGCTGTTAACCTTCAGCACTATACCGTCTGTGGCCACGGGCAAATCGCGCCGATGAACATCCCAATAGTCAATATACTCGAAAATTTCATCAACTGAATGTGCCAGTTTTACATGCTTCGACACCTTGAATCCCCAACTGCGTGCGGCTGCCAACCGTTCAAAATGCGTAGGCTCCACCAAGTCTTCGCCCAACAGATAGTAAAGATAGGCATCAAGTTTACGGGCTGCAACAACCGAGGAGGTCTTGCTTTTCAGCGTACCTGATGCGGCATTGCGCGGATTGGCAAAAAGTGGTTCTTCGCGTGCTTCGCGTTCGCGATTCAGCTTTTCAAAACTTTCCCACGGCATCAATATTTCACCACGAATTTCAAAGTTTTCCGGACAGCCACAGGTTTGCGGAAGTTCCAGAGGGATGCTGCGAATGGTTCGAACATTAGCAGTTACATCGTCGCCCACAATGCCATCGCCACGGGTTACAGCCCGCACCAAACGGCGGTTTTCGTAAATCAACGAAATGCTTAATCCGTCGAACTTCAATTCGCAACACACCTCAAAGGGTTTACCCTGCAAGCCTTCGCTCACACGGTTGTAAAAATCCTGCACGTCGCTCCGGGAGTAGGTATTGCCCAAAGAGAGCATGGGGCGTGCATGCGCCACTTGCTGAAATTCGTGGGTCAGGTCGCTACCCACGCGTACGCTGGGCGAATTGGCATCGTACAATTCGGGATGACGGGCTTCGAGATCGCTCAATTCCTTCATCAGCAAATCGAAGGTTTGATCCGATACCGTCGGTGTATTGTGTATATAATAATTTATATTGTGTTGGTGCAATATTTCACGCAACTGTTTAATACGTAGCTCTTCAGTCATGGTGATATTTGATTTATTTCGTAATAAATGTTCGGCAAATGTAACACTTAATTTCTGAAAGTGCAACTGGGCTATGCTGTAATGCTGCCTATCTTTAATTAGGTATTCAACTGTAAGTAGGTGTTCAAAATTATTTTATATAATTCTATCGAAGTATTTTTACTTTG